>Ga0209624_10000286_pt1 | contig 44976 bp, 64 predicted proteins | sample JacPinW_OM2H0_O1_FD_188565 | JGI IMG/M metagenome (GOLD analysis project Ga0209624, IMG submission 188565) | Forest soil microbial communities from Algoma, Ontario, Canada - Jack Pine, Ontario site 1_JW_OM2H0_O1 (SPAdes) (version 2) | ecosystem: Environmental > Terrestrial > Soil > Boreal...
CTTTGGCGATTACATCGCTTCGATACTGCCCTATGTTTTCCAGCTCACACGGGTAGCCAATCGTGAACATCAACCAAAGAAATTGCGAGTCTGGAAGAATCAAGCTAAACCGGATGAAATCCGATACCTATTCGGGCCGCAGTCTCCCGAGCGCGATATGTTGGTTGCGGTTCATGAAGCCGTGCCAAAGGGTGTTAATGCAGCGATCCGTAATGATCTTTGCCAAGACTTGCTTTGTGAAATCATCGCTGGCGACCTGAAGCTAGAAAACGTCAGGGACGCCATAGGGGCTCGCTTGAGAGCTGCAAAGGCTTTCATGCCGCATAGCATGGAGGACTTTGGACGGAAGCCTTGGACCGGCGATAAGGGCGCTGACGAATGGAAGGATTGGTATGTGCCGCCGCCTGTTCCTCTTGCTGAAAAGGTCGAATGGCTGTCGGACCATTGGGGATGCGGGAACTTTGCCGCACCTCCCGCACCGCAAACCATCTTACCGAAACACAAGATGGTGCATCGGACCGAGACGCGTCAGGATTTTGAGATCCGCGTGAAGCGCCGCCGCGCGCGTGAGATGGGGCTAATTCAGCCAGAACCGTTGAATGATCCTAGTGCGGGAGCGAGCACATAACGATGCTTATATTTCCAAGCAAGCCGAAAGAGATCGAACTGGGGAAGGTTTGCGGAGGTGTATGGACATGTGGCTGTGAAGGCCAGGATTGGGTTCTGTACGAAAATGGTGTTTGTCTTTGCCGGGGCTGTAATTGCATCAGCACTGTGCTCAAGGTCGTCCATGATCCTGTGCCAGCGGAAACGGAGAAACGCCGTCTTGCGCGTATCGCAGAGTTAATGGAACGTGACCCCGCGTCAGACACCCTTGATGGGGAGCAATTACAGCAACTCGCCTCGGAGCAAGAGGCATACGAGAAACTGACCTGTCCTGAATTTCAATCTAGCAAGGAGCACTGGCAAAATACCCCGCATTCGTTCTGCACGCGTGATGGGAGACTTTCCGGGGCGTGCTTCCAGTGCGGCCAGCCATTCAAGGCTGAGATACACGCTCCCAATGGAGAAACAGGCAAATGAAGCTCTCAGACGCATTGCGTGATTTTGGCCCCTGTCGAGGTCAAACCAGCGTCATCGCCGCGTTGCTCGGCGGCGGAGATGTCAAGTCGGTTACGGGTGAACCCCGCAAAGGAGAATCACTTAAGGAAGCTAGGGCGCAATTAGCGCGCTACGAGGAAGCTCAGGAAGCCTGTCGGAGCGACGCCGCATGGTGGGGATACATGGGAGACATTTCGTACTGGCGGGCTGTCATCAGCCTGCTAGAAGCCGCTGAGCTTGTCGGCGCGGACAATCTGCCGGATCTGCCGTATACGGTTCAAGGCGGCTTCGTGATGGATATTTGTTCGCGGCAAGAGAGCTGGGGCAAAGAGGTACTTGAGGCCGCTAAGCGACGAGCAAGCGCAACGCCTGTTACCAGCGCAGGAACGGACAAAACATGAGGGAAACGGTGGAATGCTTTTTCTGCGCTCGTTCTCTAGCGGCTCATGCCAACAATCGGCAGCGCCACGTGTGGCGTCTTGGCCCGTGGGTAGAGCGGGACGACTTCGAGCTTAATGATGAAGCGACCAAAGCTATTCATCGGCGGGACCAAGAGAACCAATGGCGTTTGCGTGAGGAACGCTTACGCGCTCATAACTCAGGATGTAAGCCGGATGTGTAAGTGCGTTGAAACTATGGACGGGCATCTCGCCAAGGCGAACACGCGGATCGCGCTGGCGATGATGGTGAACGTCACAGGCAACGATGCCGAGATCAAACTACGCCCCATCGTCAGCACTGTGAAGGTTGACGAGAAAAGACGCGGTAAGCCAAAAACTGCGCTCGCCTCGTTCTGTCCATTTTGCGGGAAGAAGCTGTCATGACAAATGTGACAGCCGGACCTTGGAAACTAGGCGAAGGCGGCTTCATGCACGCTAATCGCGTGTGGACGCAAGACATGCGGCCCGTAGCCAATCTGTGCTCTTTCGGCTCAAGTCCTGCAGACCTTGATCCTGTTGCGCAAGCCAACGGACGGTTGATCGCCGCTGCGCCTTCCCTCTTAGCAGCTTGCAAACGAGCCAAGAAATTGCTTGAGCCAGAAGTCACTAAAGAGCCTGACAGGACGATATTTTGGGAGCTGGTTGCGGCTATCCGTCGCGCGGAAGGCTCACCTCCAGAACCGGAGCACCGATCATGACAAAGGAACGACTCGACTCCGGTTGGGTTGAAAAGTACGTGGTAGCAGCCGGACCTGACGGTTTTGAGGCTGTGCTCTGTGAATCGCTCACTGCTGCGCGTCGGCAGTTTATCGACTGTCATTTAATGGGCACACCGGACGCCGCCGAAGAGAAGCGGCTAGGTGAGCTCTTCGACGACGACGACAACTGGGTATTTTATGACGATACCCGCGTGAGTTTGGATTGCACGTATGAAGCGGATCGCGTGACAGTGACGCGCGTGACCCGAGTACGCGCTCCCGAGACGGGAACGGGCACGTGAGTTGGGAAGATGATCACTTCGGCGCGACCGAGGCGGAAGTTATCGACTCCTTGGAGGACGAGATAGCCTCTCAAGTGGAGCGTGTGAACTTCCTTTTGCGAGCTATGCGCCAGCAGCGAACGTGGATTGTCCTGCACCGAGCCGGCGAACTGTCCGCTGAGGCGACGTTGCGGGAGATCAGCACCGATATTGATCGCTGTATAGGTCCGTTACCCGTTCAGAAATCGTGACTACTTCAGTGGCACTTGTACGGGGTCCACCGTAAAGCCTACAGCCTGTAGCAGCAACAGACATACGTTAGGCGTGATCTGGTGAGCTGGGATTGCCAGGGGAAAGGGAACTAGCTTGATGTGCTGCATGGCATTGATGGCAAGCTCAGAGCAATCATAGGTTCCCATCTTGTGCCGGTCGCGATTAAAGATAAAGGTCTCGATATCCCCCCTGGCGTAAGGATCGGTGATCTTCGCCCTTAAGTTCGCTTCCCAGTCGGCATACTGGGCGTCCGTGACTTCCTTCCAAGCCCTGCGCTTCCTGATCCACTTCTCCGTTGAGGGCAGGCGGATATGCACCCCTGCAGGGACACCTGCCAAAACATCGTTTCTGGCATCAAGATACCGCCCGTCGCTTAAGACACTGGCCGCGTGTGACCAACCGTTAGGCCCCTGACCGTAATAGCTGATGAGCCGCGAGAGCCAGTCTGGCCCCATCAGGAAATCAACGGCTACCTGAGCCATTAAGCGGGAGGAGTCAGCTTAGAGTTTAAGGTGCTGATCCACCCGTCGATCTTGGTATTGGCCTCAGTGATGATGGCTCCACCCTCAGACTGGGCGAGAGAAGGCACTAGAAGCTGTAACGAGCCCACGAGGACCAGGTTCGCCGCAGGGAAATTCAGAGCCCATTTAGCAGGGTCGGTTCCCATATTGGCGTTGAACTGCTGGACCGCTTTTAAGGCGGCAATGGCGGTCGGGATAGCCGCTTGTTCCAAAGCGGAAACGGTAGCGTCAGTCATGGCGAAGGTCCTTTTGTCGGTAATGGGACGGGTGGAATAGCGGGAGTTCCTACTGCGTTAACTACATCGGCCTTAGCCTGAGTGATCGTCACAGTGGGTGTTGGATGTTGGGTTCTGGAATAGGCAGCATACCCTAACGAAGCAGCTCCTATGGCATCCAAGACGTTATCGACGAAGAGCGCGATATCAGCGCTGCTGAAGGTATCTGCAATATGGAAGTGTACGAGTGCGCGGGTTACTGCTGCGACGCAGAGCATCTGCAGGATATGGGAGCGGTACCAAGGAATCGCAGATGGGGAATCATTCATGCAAGTAAGATCCCTTGGTTTACCTGTGCGTCATTGTACGGGTTAGACCCGTTCTCATGAACTATGATTGCTGACACTAGAGGCAGCATCATGGCAGAGAACTGCACCACATCATCAGGTCCAATTGAGCATCGCTGACACACGTCATTCACATAGGCGCTGGTGTCGTTCTCTGTCGAAGGTGCCCAGCGCGCTATCGCGTTCCTGATGGTGTCGATACCCTCACGTTCATAGCTCAGGAGGATCTTGGCAATAGCCCTGATGCCCCATTTCACGTCGGTGAACTGCACGAAGTCAGGATCAGTCTGTGTATCAGACTGGCCTTCCCAGGTCGCTCCCGGTACTTTGCGGATATTACCGGGATTAAAATTAGATTCTCCGCGTGTCAAATGCGCCCCGTGAGTAGCAGAATGATAAGCACCAGAAGCAAGATGCCTCCAATACCAATGGGATACGGCCCGTTGTAGGAATGCAGCCCGCTTAAGCCTCCGAACAGGAATGCGACCAGGAGAACGATAATGATGATGGCGAGGATGCTCACCGTATCGCCGTCCCTAAATGCACGCCACCGAAGATGAGCGATGCGATGAAGAATGCAAACGCTGCCGCGAGAAGGTTAAAGCGTGGGGGTGCTGGCCACGGCCATGCCGCAAGACATGCGAGGACGAATGAGAATATTAAGAGGATCAATCCAAGTTCCATAAAAGCTCCTTACTTTCTGAACGCTACGATGAGTAAGCCTATCATTTGCAGAACAAACATACCGAAGGTCAAGAGCGTGGTGCGTAGAGAACTCTCACCACCCTTCTTCCCCTCAAGATTGGCAACCGCTGTCGTCACAGAGCCTCGCCACGCATTGACTTCACCCACAAAACCGTTGAACTTGTCATCGCTGATATAGGTCGATTGGTCCTTTACCTGTTTCTCGTGAGCATGATTCAGGTCCAGTAACCGTCGCTCGTACTCCTTGGCTTGCAGGATCTTCTCTCGTTCGGCTGCCTGAACCTTTTCCTCCAATACCGCAATGCGTACCGTGAGGTCGTGTTCGCGCGCAGATAAAGTATCCATCAATATTCCACAATGCAGTCCACCGTCCCTGTATAGGTTCCGGCGTTCCCAATCGTAAATCCTCCAGTCCCGGCACTCGTGTAGTAAAAGGCCGCAGGAGGAGGAGTGCCACGAGCGGTCAGGGCGACCTGATAGGTGGTTCCTGCCAAGGTAGCACCATTCGGGAAACCCACTGTGGCGGTTGCCGTGCCTCCAGTAGGAGTCACCGGCTGAAAAGCCCCGGCCATGAGCTGGGCGAACTTCAACTTGGTAAAGAGTTGCACTCCGGTTCCACCTACTGTCAAGCCACCGGCAAATAAAGCCCCACCCGCCCCGCCTTTGTTGAGGAAGAGCTGCCCGTTACCGCTGTAGGAGCCACCGGAGAAGTTACCCCCGCACCACGTACCCGCATTGGCATCGAAGATGTTCTGATTCTGAATGAGGGGCGAGAGCTGCCAGTAAGTTGCATTCGGGGGCATTTGATTGACGTTTGCCAGAATGCAGTAATACTGCAAGCCCTCCTTGACGAGTGCTCCACTGCCATAGGTACTCGCAGAGTTCCACGCGGCTCCCTGAGCGGCATAGGGTTGAAACTGTCCTACCGAGACGATGGGAGCATTGGTTCCGGTGGTCATGATTTCAGGTACCACCGCACCGGCATTAAAACTTACAATGAGATAGTCGATGCGGGTATTGGCGGCGTAGTAAATGGGAACCGCTCCGGATACGGGAGCCTCGATCTCTATGAACCCGACATGCCCCTCACCGATATTCACGCAGACCGTCGCCCCGTTAGCCGCAAAGCCCAGAGGGCCTGTGACCTCCAGTTGGTTGATCGCAATGCCAGAACCTAGAATGGAGACCCCATCGGTATTCAGGTCCTGAATGAACCCCATCTCACCGATGTTGCACGTCATCGTCACCCCTTTGCAGCCGAAGTCCCTGAAGGTGATGTCGTCCATCCACGCTTCTGTCCCGTAGACCGTGGTGTCTCCTGCCAGATACCCGTAGGAATATGCAGTGGGAGTAGAGGCAGAGATGTTCCCATACATGCTCCATCCGGTGAGACGGATCTTCTGGGCGTTGGTCGCGTAAAATGCGATCCCTGTCGCTCCTGGTTTGCAGACAAGATTAGATTCCCACCTCCCCTGTCCGATCAACTGTCCCCCGGCAGGGCAGACGAGTTCCGAGACGAGATAGTTAAAAGGTCCTAAATAAGCAGGCTGTCCTACCAAAGACATCGCAGTATTGATCGGGATCGTCATATCGGTTCCGGTGGAACCGTTGATCGAGGCGTAAATGACACCCGAAGAGATGTAGCGCTCGGGATATCCCGGAGGGAAGGCGGTATTGGTCGGCGTAACGCTGTCGTTCTTTTCGACCTGAGTTTGGGGATAAAGAATAGACCCCAAATACTGTGCGGTGAGAAGCTCGGTGAGGTCTGACGTCGTAATGATGCCCTGAGCGTAGGTTACGGCCGACTGGATACCGTTCACCGTCCTGATGGCACTCGTCGGAGGATTGGTGTCGTTCGGAGGCGAGTAGACGAAAGTGTAGGTGAGTGCGGGGTCGAGCCATACCGTCGCAGACCCGTTGGAATCAAGCACAATGGGATTGGTGTTGAGCGTGTCCTGTGTGCTGTCGGTCCACGTAGATTGGGGAGTGGTGGTTCCCGAGATGAAGGTGAATAGCAGAAACCCCACAGCAGGCTGACCCGTGGCAGGGTTCAGAAACTGCAACTGCATCGTCGGGGAGATCGTCACACTCATGAGTAACTCACGTCTTTCGCGTAGCCGTGCTTCTGCAATTCCGGCAACTCGCTTTCAAGCTTTTCACCAATATCGTCCCGGTACATCATGTTCGGGATGTGGAGTTCCTTAACGGTTGAATAAGCCCTGTCGCAAGCCTGCCTTACGGTCTTGCCCATGCCTGTCACAACAGCAATATAGTCCCCTGTAGTCGTCCACAGATCCCGCTCCACTACCGCATCCCCGTCCATATCAGGCATTTTCTCGATCTTCACCGATTGCGGGGCAAGATACTTTTTGTTGGCTTCAGTCACGCCATAGATCGGAATGTCCGAAACCTCGGCTTTGGTCAGTTTGCTATTGGGATAGTCTGGTTGTGCAATCACTACCCCGCAAGCCACAGCAGGAGAGGTCTGCAAGGTGTCTTCCCCCTCGCAGGCATCAAGCATCCACTGAACGGGATCGCCTTTGTGGGCGGCCTGCATGATATTGAAGGCAGGCCAGCCAAGACGGGTGGTGAACTCAAGCGGCCAAGCCTTGCCTTGCTTGTCCACAATACAGTTCACGTCAATATCCCCAAGGTGCTGCATCTCTACCAGAGCATCCTCCAGAGGATCTAACACTTCCTCGGCAAGCTTGGACTCCTCGGTGTATTTTAGAACCGTACCGGCTTCTCCACAGTTGGGTCCACAGTCTCCAGATAAGAGCTTCTTGAACTCCCAATTAATGTTAGGAGGTCCAATGAACCCATCCGCTCCCATCCATCTGCTGACACCTAACTCTATGCCGTCAATTACCTCTTGGAGCATCACAGGTCCTTTAGAAGCCATGCCTAGTTTCTGCCACCTCTGTAAGCGTGCCACCATGTCGGCAGCGGACTTACTGACGTAAGAGAGTGATTTATCGTCCTCACTGCCGAGGGTCTTAAAGACATAACGGTCGGGCTTTGATCTGACGTGCTCTTCAGCTTCTTTGAGATTGGCGAACTCCTCCCATTCGGGTACGTCGATGCCGTGATCCGTGAAGAATTTCATTCCTACTGCACGCTCAACTTCCAGCTCTGCGGACTTCTTCGAGGGGCCGAATACCTTGACGCCCTGCTTTCTCAAAGCATCTAGCTTCGGCACGAATTGGTGATTGCCAGAAGGCACCACGAGGTCCGCCCACTTGACTGAGGAAAGCCAGTTCTCCACCCGCTCCACACCTTTGAAACCTTTTCCGGTCTCCTTGTGGTTCTCGGGAGCCATCCAGATCCGTACCGTATGACCTGCTTTGACGCAGCGGATTGCGAAGGGGAGCATCTCGCCTACAGAATCCATTGAGAGTAGAAGCACCTTCACTTACCTAGCCGGTCCTGATACATGTCCGATAGCAGCGCTTTACGTACAAGAGGGCGCGCGACCATCCCACCAATCAGAGGTACACCCACGTGTGGGCTGTGCATTGCAGTCGCAACCGCACCGCCGATTCCCATCATCCCCTCAACCGCCCCCGTGGGGGTTTTGTTCTTGACATCATGAGCATCTCGGGTCACTTCCTTAAACTCGGTTGCCACATCGGCAATGAGCTTCTGATTCCCGCTCAAGGGAACCCCGAGGCTCTGAAGTCTAGCGAGCTTCTTAGCGGATACGTCCTCGCCCACCAACACGTCCTCAGTCGTGGCAATCTTAGCTAGGGCCTGCCGGGCAGCACGAAACTTGGGAATAAGATCGGTATAACCCATAACCTGTGCGTGTCGGTCGATCTGTTCCTCTAGTGCTGTAGCAACCTGCAAGCGTGCGGCCGCCATTGCATTGTCCTTGGGAAGATCGGACTTAAACTCTCGGCGCGCATCCGCCCGCAGTTGCCGTATATGCATCACGGCGTCCTTAGAATCGAACTGCTTCTCGCGATAGGCCCGGCGCAGTTTGGCAACATCAGGGGTAAGACGATCAGCTCCCTTAAAGCTCTTACCAGGAGTCCTACCTATCGCATTAATGGCAGATTTATAAGCAGCGTCCGTAGGAACTGAGCCTATACCCTCAACCACCTTGTAAATCTGCTGGTGAGGTTTCTTAGCGGCATCTAAGGTGGATTGCTTCAGCCTCTCTCCGGGCTTAACTCCGATATCCTGAGCATTGAGCTTGTTGGTCGTAACCTGATTCTTAATAGAAGCCTCGCTAGACAGACGAGGTGATCCAGTAACCCCCTCCACGGCAGTTCCTATCTTCCCGCCCGCTTCAGAAGGTTTCAGCACATAGCCCGCCTGTCGCGCCTGTTTCACCATTTCTGCGCTGCGTGTTAGGGGGGAAACTACCGGAGGTTTCCTTGCCTCCAGAGCCTTCTTACCACCGGCTACGTCAATAGCTGCTCTAGCTGTCTGGCCCAAGATCGGATGGCCGCTTTCCTCAAGCTTGTGAGGAACGTAATCTAGGGCCTTGCCGAGAGGCTCAGTGAGCGCCCCGACATAAGCCGAAGCCGCCTTACCCGTTTCAGTCCGAGGCTCGTAGGTCATCGCGCTACGGACCTTTTCGCCCTTCTTCGGGTCTTGGGTCGCAACAGAGGTCGCGGCACCCGCTACATCGCCTACGAGGCTGGAGCCCATCTGGGCCGCCACCTCACCCGCCGCTACGGCAGAGCGCCCCACGCCAGCTATACCCGTGCCTGCGGCCTTGTTAACCGCTTCCCCGAGGCGATGCTCCTTATCAAAATAACCCTCTTCTGCCTGAGGCTGATAGTTCTGCCAGGGACCGCTGTCGGCCTGTGCCTGAGGTTTGTAATTGACCCAAGGTCCGTCAGCCACCGGATTTCTCCCATGATTCCTTCTTGGAGGGGTCGCCCCCCTTATACCGATAACCCTGCTCCACAGCCCCTACGGCTGGCGCACCTGAGGGCTGTGCGGGCGCTGAAGGGGTGGAGGCATCCTTCCCCGTCACCCCAGTAAGGCTCTCCTCCACGCCACCCTTAGAAGCTTCTATGCCCTGTAGGACGGTTTTCTTGATCTGCTGGAACTGATCCTTGGTAATAAGATCCGGGATAACCTGTGCGGACTCATGCCTGGCGGCATCTGTCACCTGTCCGCCCTTGGATAGCACGATGGAGTATTCGGCCCTAAGCTCTGCCACAGCAGCCTTGTAGGCTGATAGCTTGGGGTCCGACTCCTGCTCCTTGCCCCACTTCGAGAACTCACCCGCCGCTTTAAGAGTAGGAAAGTCCACCGCATTGACGGCTTTCTCGGCCTGATCCAGGAATCCACCCGGTTTAGTGATGGACTTCTCGACCGGCAATATCGCAGCTTCCCTGCGGCCTAAGACGCTGGCCTCGGTCTTTTCAGCTCCAAGCGAGAGCTGACCGGACTTCACCATGTCTGCGATCTCATCGGGACTCTTGCCGGGATTACGCGACAGCAAGCCTTGGAATAGCGCCTGTTGCTGAGCCTTGGAACGCATACCTGCAGGAACAGAAACGCCCCTTTCAGCTAAAGCCCCCATGAGGTCTCCGATCTGCCCCCCGAAGGAACCGGCATTCTGCTTCGCGATGTTGATGCGCTCTTGGCCCTGCTGCTCCTCGACTTTACGGTGTTGCTGCTCGCCCCGAAGGTTAGCCGCCTGCAAGGGTTGATTGGCTATCTCACCCTTGGTCCTTAGAGCATCCAGAGCATCTTTAATCTGCTTAGTCCCCTGAGGCATTGATTTCCACACATCGTTCAAACGATCAAACGTGATCGGCATAGGCTGTCCGTTGGGGCCTTTGGCCGAAGTAAACCGCCCGAGAGATTGCAGCAGAATCTCCTTTAGCTTCGGGTCCATGTTCGGGTCGTCCTTGATATCGGCGGTCTCCTTGGCAATTGCTCCAATCGTCATGGCATCGCGTGTTTTGGCGTCATACTTGAGCGCCCCCGTGTCAGTAGTGGCACCGGCAGAGGCCACGATGGCACCGACTTTCTGCGCCTGAAAGTCATGTGCAGCGCTGTAGAGCTCTAATTGGGCCTGCTGTTTTGCAAGCTCTCCTGATGCTGCTTGCTGGGAGAATTTGAGTAACTCCATCCCTTTGTCGGGGGAGACCCTAGCCACCTCCCCTGCAAGCTTGGAGGCTCCCTCGGGGGTGGAAAGATCGGCCCCCTTCTGCTTGAAGATCTTCGAGACTTCCTGCTCTTCGGCTTCCTGCCTCTTAGCTCCCGCAAGCTTCAACTGGTTCAACTGGTTCGTGTCGATCAGGTCCTTTAACTGGAATCCTTTCGACACGGCACCCGTCATATCGGCGTTATCGCCAATAGAGGCTATGGGACTGGGATCGAAGGCCATTACTGCGTCCCTTGCAGGGGATTGTTATAGGTGTATCCGCCCCCTCCGCTGATGGCCGGAACGCCACCAGCAGCGTATGCGCCGGGATCTGAGGGTAAACTAGACCCTGTCAGCCCCGCTAGGGTATTCGCTGTAACCCCAGCACCTATGCCCCCAGTAATGGACTTGTCGATTCCGGCAATGGTGTTGATGTCTATGCCAGCGATGTTGTTACCCTGACTGATGAGGGCATTGCTGATATTAGATGCGCCCTGACCTATGTTAGAGGCGGTGTTGGAGGCTGCGGCCTGACCGAAACCTACCGCCTGTGCGGCGTTTCCTACTGCGTTCTGGTAGGTCGAATCCGCCAATCCTGTGGAAAACTGGTCTAAAGCCTGTAAAGTGTTTCCTGAGAGACCTAAGCCTTGAGCGGTGGCAGCATTCTCGGTCGAGGTGAGGCCTTGAGACTTGGCAAACTGGTAGCCCGGGGTGGCTGCTAGAGTCTTCTGAATACCCGCGCTGCCTCCCTTACCTAAGCCCAGTAGAGCCTCGTACTGGGGGATAGCAGCCTTGCCGAGCGCGGTATAAGGGGCCTCCTGTGCTTCCTGCTGCTGGATCGCCCACTGTTGCTCATTCACCGCAGCGTTGGTGGAGGATTCGGTAGCCTGTGCCGCTTCGTGACCAGCAACCGCAGAACCCACCCCAGAGAGCACCCCTCCGGCTACCGCCGCAACTGCTGTCCATATCCCGCTCATGCGACCTTCCTTAAGAGCCGCTGTGATACCTCCTCACCCAACCGTTCTAGTTCTTCCGTGGAGCCGAAAATATCATCTTCGGTGTACTGCCGGGGATGATACGTCGCCCCCAGAACGTCTGTCACGGCATAGAGGACCATCTGATAGCCGGGAATGGTATGAAGGCTCTGCGGGGCTTTCAGGGTCGTCTGGGAGCCGTCTTCGAAGAGAATCACTTCTCCCTCCAGTAGAGAGCACCTGTGACCGTGCTTATGAGGTCGGCCGATGAATAGCGTATCTTTCGGCAGGCGCATCTTCCTGATGTAGGTGTCCTCGTCCCACGACTCCTCCACCGGACACTGCCTCTGCGGACCTTTCCTGAACTGATACCCGAGATAGGCGAGTTTCTCCTTCCAGGAGAGGTTCGGGATATTCAAATACTCGACCATGCTCGTCATGCCAGTGCTCCTGTGGCCGTAACCCAGTTAGTCCCGTTGTACCAGATCGGATGCCCCAGAGTGCCGTCAAAGAATACTTGCCCGATGTAAAGGTTTTTCGTGGGGCGGTTGGCCGTTAACCCGGTCTGTGCTAGGGGCGCAGTGACCCGATAGACCGATTGGAACCACGCCTGATAGTCGGGGGATAAATGTCCTGGTTTGCCTTTCTGATCGGGATGCAAAATACGAGGACTCTGAGGCACCGGCCCCAAGCCTTGAAGGATAGGATTGATATTGAAGGGCACTAGCCTAACCTCGCGGCGGGTTGTCTCTCGGAGAGCTTTATCGCCCCTTCGGTAATCACAAACTTCACAGGGTCGGTCATTCTGATCCTGAATACATGGTCTCTCGCAGAACCAAAGCGCCGCCAGCTCACCCGGTTCAAATACTGACCCTGTGCTCCCAATGGACACCATCTCTGTCCGCTCCACGTCCTGCCATTATCCCTGCTGTGCTCGCAGGAGACCATTGGATTGATCCCCTGACCCGTCGTAAGTCCTACCCCTGTCTCCATGTCGAGGTACAGAAGGTTGACCCGGATGCGGTTGAAGTTGGAGAGGACATGTCGAGTGACGATCTCCCTCACAATCATCTGGCCGTTATCCGTGTAAAGGCTCGAACTCATCTCATAAATCTGGTTCGTCTGGTAGTCGGATATGAAGTTCTTTCCCGCCGCGTAGGTCGAGAGATTGCCCCAATGGCGGGTAGGGGAAAGAGAGTTGCCGGTCTGCACCTCGCTCAAAATCCCTGTTGAATTATCGTAGATCCACGAACGGTTAGCAGTAGGAAAGGTGATCTGGTACATGATGTGGTGGTCCTGCTGGTAGGTCAGGCACACCGCATCGGAGACCGTTGAGAACCTGTTCCAGATGTACTCCGTATCGGCATCGGATATGACTTGTGGTGAGTAATTCGAGAGCTTGACGAGCTGCACAATCCCCTGCTTCGTAATGCCTAAAAAGATGATCGACTGATCCGCATGAGCACGGGAAAATACTGCCGCCAGTCCCCACTCGTTGTAAGCCGATAGAATGGGCTGAAACGGTTGGGGTGTTGCTCCGACGTTCTGCCAGAATTCCTGATGCTGACCCGCAAAGATGATGAGGATGCCGTTTAGTTCATCTGCCGCAAGGATCGTATCTTCGTTGGACGCCGCATCCGCAAAAGCAAGCGCATTCCACGTCGAGCCGTCAAAGGCATTCGACACCCAGAAGGTCTGCGTTCCGGGTTGTTCAGCGACGAAAAACCCCGAACAGAAAGTGACAGTTCTCGCTCCTTGGGCCTGCCACGGGACAATCGGCTGAAAGGTCTGAGTCTTGATATTGAAGTAATATCCGGTAAGACCATCGACCACCACCACCTGAGTAGGGGAGGTCTGTATCGTCGCAAGCGTTGCGGAGCTATTGACCGGACCACTCGCTAAAGTCGCTCCCGTTACAGGATTGACCTGAAGGAACTGATTATTTGCCACAGCATAGAGATAGTTAGCATCTCCCGATAGAGCGCGAAAGGGAGAGGTGCCTACCGTGAACATGGGGTTTAAACCAGGTGTCCCGTAGATCGCGACCTTGCTCTTATCCCCGTCAGGACGGTTCTCGTAGTAGACATTGAGGCGACGCTGACGGGTCACCACTCGGCTTTTACCCGTGGTGCCAGAGCCAAAGAGCGGAATGGATTTCATGGCTCGTAGGGACTTCCAGAGTCCCTTTGAAAGTAGAACGATGTGACTTCCGCATCCTGCTGCTGGGCGAAGGCCAAGGCTTCTGAGAGGTTCTCCTTCATTTCATCGGTCCACGAGGCATCGAACATTCCGCAGATCTCTCTGGAAAGTCCCCAGCACAAAGGCCGATACCACTGCTGGGGGTAAGCAGGATTATCGACGGGGTTCGTGATATCGGAGATGGGATTCAGGTAGACGATATGTAAGAGCTTCGTGACGTCCTGTGCTCCACCCACATCGATATAAAGCTGACCGTTTGAGGTCGCGGTAGAGGTGCCGATCTGGCTTTCGTAATATATCGCGGTAGGATCGGACTGGAAAGTGTTGCTGGTCTTTGTCGGTAAGAGTTCATAGTCCTCCAGCGTCATTTTGTTCATCGGGGTATCGTTGGCGAAAGTATCCCTCAGAATACAGGTCTCGATCTGCAAGGGTCTTTGCTGTTTCGTCGTGTAGTTAAAGACCTGTGCATTGGCGTTCGCATTACCCGTAAGAGGTGCATTCAAGCCCACTAACCCGTTGCTATAAGAGCTGACAGTCGTCCAGAAGAGATCTGTTCCTATGAGGATGCCGATGTAGTCATTCTGATTCATGACGGTAGGAGTGTTGACCGAGATATTGGTCGCCCCCTGACCGGCATTGGAGGCTAAAGTCGTTGAGTTATAGGTGAGGTTCGGAGGGTTTCCGGTAGTAAAGCCCGCCCAGTTATCTCCTGTGGGTCCCAGTTGATACTGATACTGAGTGAAGCCCAAGAAGAGATCTCCCCGGGCTCGGCTCCACATTTTAAGCCCCGGGGCGAAATCCTGCTTTGCCATCCACGATTTGACGAGGAGATTAAGCTTCCTCAGACAGTCGTTGAATTCCTGTGCCGTGGGAATTTCCGCTTCTCCAATGGCTCCGATATTCAACATGGCTTCATTGATGATATCGGTGGCCGTGACCGTGAAGATATAAGTGCCGGTAATCACGCCCTCAGTTCCTTCTTCGTGGCGTCAGTGATTAAATTCCACACTGGACGGTAGATCTGATCGAAGCTGATGTCCTGCTGGCACTGTGCGGTCGAGGTTTCTGCTTTCTGGCAGTGCGACCAGTTGTAGTGCATTTGATGGCAGGCGGGAGCTTCGTTCCTACCCCTTCCCGGACAGTGAGTGTTCTCGCTCCAGATCGGATATACGTTCGTCCAGTCACGCGTGAGGTTCTCGTGGGTCGAGTGGGAAAGTAATACGACTTTGGGATAATCGAATTGGGATGCGGCATTCATCAAACCCGTTTCGGGTCCTATCGCCATATCAACCGTTGCCATGAAGGCAAGCGACTGTCGGATAGACCACTGACCACAGGTTCGGTGGACACGTTTCTCCTTCTCCCAGCCTTGTTCAAGAATCTTGGCCGCCTCTCCTCCCAGTAACACGACATCGACGTTGGGGAAGTCGAGCATCAGGGATGCGATGACGTTATCCAAACAGGCATGTGTTTTGTGGACCGAGGAACCCGCAAGCGGCCACGCCACCACGTACTCGCCCATCTTCGCCCGTTGTTTCTTCGCCCACGTCCTCTCATCCTCGGTGGGGAAAAAGCGGATCTGAGGCTTATGGGGTACTTCTGCAATGGCATGCTGCAATTCCAGATAGTTCATGTTCATGATCTTGTGGCGGATCGCAGGAGGCCAGTGGTGCTGTGTTCTCCCGGGTATGGCGAGGAGCGACCCCTCCACGCTTTCCGACAGGTTCACCCATTTGTCGTATTTCTTCCGATGATAATCCCAATACTCACCCAGAAGATGATTAGGGACTTGGTCCTTGTCCTGATAGTAAAAAGCGTCGATGTTCGGGTCGTTACGCACGACTTCATCACCCGGAGGAGAGGTGTAAAGCGTGACGTGGTAACCTTGGGCTTTGAGGCCCGCGAACACCGACGAAGCCTGAAGGAGATCCCCGAATGCCCCGTAGCGGACTAACCCACAGGACTTCTTAGGAGGCTCCTTCTTCTTCCAACTCTCCGTCTGTCCGGAGTTCATCTTCCTGAATACGAAGTAGAGAGAGTATTCCCTCTCCTGATTCCGTTTCTGAAAGTCCACAAGATCCCAGCTACCTGCCCCTCTCATGTACTGGATCACCCGTTCATAGTTCACGTTCCACTTGTGATCGGGATTTGCCCCTTCCTCTCCCACCTTCGGGTACTCGTCCTCATCCGGAAGGTAGAGCGTCAAATATCCTTTTGGCTTGATGATCCTCATCCAATCCCTTAAAGCTCCTGTGACTCTTTCGGGTGCAATGTGCTCCAGCAAGTGAGAGGAAAAACAGAAGTCCATCGAATTAGAAGCGAACATCTCCATGCGCTCGGCGCTCGGAACGCAGATATCGGGTTTTATGGGATGACCGAAAAGAGCTTCATCGGCCTTGTTATCGACCCCGATGAAATGGGGATAGAGCTTCTCGATGCCACAGCCGATATCAAGTCCTCTGCCCCTTGTGTATTGCACGATTTCCCACTTCACTTTCGCGGATTCGTTGCACTGGGGGTCGGTTATTTTCCAAGTCATCCGTTCTCCTTACGTGGTCGGCTGCACGATGAACCACGCCACCGTACTGGTGTCGTTGCTTTGGGATGCGAGAATCGTGAACGAGGTTCCGGGAGTTCTCGCGGAGACGCCAAGTGCCGAAGGGCTCGTAACGGTCCCAAGAGATTGCGCGGTCAGTTGAATGCGGGAATTGGCGGCTACTTGAGTATTATTAACCGTTACCGTGCCAGCAACCAATGTTGCAATTCCGGAACTGCAGCCTCCAGTCCCCTCCGCTATATAAAGAGCGCCCCCCGGAGTCGATAGATACCAATTGCCGGTTTGATCTACGCCAACATTTCCATTTTGAGTGATTAAGCTGATTGATCCCGTGCCCAGCGCATTGATAAGGAGCGTGGCATTGGTTGCGGGACTTCCTCCGACACCAATAGCGTTAAGCATTACAGTGGGAGGAGTAGTGGCGGGAGTTGTTGTTATCTGCAAAGAACAATTTGGCGATGTCGGGGTTGCTGAGACCTGGAATTGCGGCGTGATGATCTCATTGACCGAATACGTCCCGCGAAACCGCATGCCATACTGACAGGCGGTATTGAGGCTGGAATTAAGGAGCGAGCCGGTAACGGCTTTAGCACCTGAGGTCGAATTGAAGAAAATGCCATCGCCAAATGCAGCGGTGGGATTTCCCTGAATCTGCAACGCATTGACGGAAGGCTGCGTGCCGATTGCGACACAGACAACTCCATACGAAACACCTCCTGATGCAAGGCACACCGAATCGACTTCGATGGAGATGGAATTAGCCCCAGAAGCAGAAGCCACGCCAGATGAGTTCATGCCCCATGCGTGGGCACCCGAAGCGGCGGCTTCTCCTTGTGCAAAATCAGCTACGGTATTGCCCCCTCCGGTGACCTTGGCGTACTGCGCTCTTAAGAAGACGTTGTGATAGGAGCCGTAATTGCTCCCGTAGTTCATCGACAGGAGGTCGGTTGCGTAAACCGGAGGTACCGCATAAGAGATGAGGTTATCTACGCGATAGAGCCCTCCGGTGAAGGACACCGAGGGATCGACATACGACCAGACATTCCCCGCTGGTAGGAAGTCATCGCCTGCAAGGGTAATGACGGTAGGAGAGTAGGGGGAGAGAGAGACAAGCGACCCCAGAACCCCGCCGAGGGGTGCCCACACCCCCGTCGCGGTGACGACCATGACGCCCTGATCGGAAGTGATGCAGAGCTTGCCCGGAGCGTAGTTGGAGGCGGCGTACGCGCCGACTAGCTGACTGGAGAGGAATACTCCATTGCCTTGGGGGTTTCTGAGCCATGCCTCATCGTAGGCCACATTTAAGCTTCCTTGGCCTTGCGGATGCCTTCCTTGATCGCCTGAGACCTTCGGGCTTTATCAAGAGCTTTCTGCGCGGCGTCCATGCCTTCGGTGACTTCATCGGTGGCTTGGGCCTTCTGGGCCTCAAAATCAATCCACGTCCCATCGGGACGGAACTGCTCTCCGTCCTGCTCCCATCTTGCCTCCGAGACTCCATAAACCGTCCCGTGCGGACGATGCCTGTCGAATTTCTTCATAGATCCTCCTAGAAAGTTGTAATCACCACGCAATACCCTGCGCCTCCATTGCCTCCGTTACCCCCAGCCCCACCCGCGCCTGCTCCTCCGCCACCGCCGCCGGATCCAATCCCTCCATTTCCACCCACGCCCCCGGCTCCTGAAGCGTTAGCTCCACCACCAGAGCCACCGCTGCCTCCGAGATAAGGAGAGGTCTGCGCGCCTGGATTTCCATTGCCACCTCCGGTAGAGCCGCCTGACGGAGATGCGTTCGCGAAGTTGTTGCCGCCTGCACCGCCTATAAAAGCCGTTGTGGCGCTAATGCCCCCTCCGGAACCGCCGCCGCCTGCTGCCAGATAAGCGGGTCCACCTTTTGTTCCGTTCGCTCCCTGTGGCCCGCCCGCACCCGCACCTCCTCCGACTCCGGTTCCAGCTCCCAAAGCTCCCGCGCCACCCGCACTGCCACCCGCACTGCCACCCGTGGCACCCCCGGAGGCACTAGTGGACGAACCACCGGCTGCGATTGCGCTTGCCGCACCGCCGCCACCTGAATTTGTAGCCGCAACTTGCCCGCCCGCACCTCCGCCGCCGCCGAAGGCAGTGAAGTAGGGAGTGGTGCCAAAGCTTGAATTATTCCCAGCACTCGCGTTGCCCCCGGCATTTCCCGCTCCAGAAGTCGCCCCCGAAGCTCCTGAGACCGCCGTAGCTACCGTCACGGTCTCGGTCGAATTGTAAGCCGAGGCAGGAGCCGTGGCGTCTATGAGGAAACCCGCGCCTCCGCCACCGCCGCCCGAGACCGCAACACCGAGTGTTACCGAAGAGCCTCCTCCACCTGCTCCGCCCCCACCTATCAGAATCACCCGGACACTCTGAGGAGTGCCAGAGGGCTTGGTCCAAGTACCGGAAGAGCCGAAGGTTTGTATGTTGATAGGAGCCGCTATTCCCCCAAGAGCAATCACATCTGAGGCCGCTGCCGCTGAAATCGCTGTCCCGTTCCCCTTCAGAACTCCGGTAATAGTGGTGCTCAGCGTAATCGCAGGAGTCGTGGTTGCTGTAGCAACAGTACCCGCAAGCCCGTTGGCACTGACGACAGAGACACTCGTGACCGTCCCTGCTCCGAGCCCGGCAGCGCTGTAGGCAAGCCCCGTGGCAGGATCTATCAGTACAATCGCCTGTGGAGCATTGATATTAGGGATTGGGGGAGCGGCCATCAGATCACGTACCCCACTCCAGTAGTCGGGTCTAGAGGGACCACCGCTATGGGAGCAAAGATATTGGGAATCTGCACCACCGAGGCGATATCTGAATTGCCTAACGCGTAAGGTGTGCCGTTGGCAGGATCAATGAGAATCGCCGCAACCGGAGCAAAGATGTTCGGCACCTGCGGTGCGGCCACGGGCTAACTCCGATCTAAGACGTTGTTCCTTTCCAGGAAGCCCGTAACACCGTCTACGGTGATCTCGTCATAAAATGCGTCTTGATGTTCGCGTGTGTACATGTCTTCAGTCGGAGACATCCTGAGCGGCACAAAGCCTCTGGTGAAATCACCCCCAGCAGGATTATCCGTCACATCGTCCGTCCCTCCAGTCACAGTACGCATGGAGGGAATGTCTTTGACCGCCTGAGACTCGATCACCTCACCCGGGGGGAGATAATTCATCCGGTAGCCATAGGACTGATACTTCCCGGACTCTTCATGCCGTGTCTGCAAGCCTTTGCGGGTACGGGCGGATGCGTCGGAGGCCCAAACATGGCTCTCCGACTGTGCTCGCGGAGCTACGACCTCCATCTTTTCCTGAACGATTCGGCTCACGAGGACGCCCAGCCATCATCGGGATAGGAAATCCCACCCGAATAGTTTTTCATCTTCTGGGAGCGGATATCCGCATTGGCCTGATTCTCGATCACCATGCCCGGGGGCAGGTAATTGAACATGGCCTTGTTCCCTGAAGGAGTGCCTTTCTTGTCCAAATAGCCCGTGTCCTTGATGCCCGCATGATCGAGGGACTTGCCTTCTGAAGTCGGTAACACCTTGGTATCGGGTGCGCCTTCCTGTTCCATAAATTCTCCTAGCTCAATACGGAAGCTAAATGCTGTAGTTCGTAGTCTACACTCACCACGACTTTTGCGGTCGCATCCGTCCCCAACTGCACGTAGAGTTCGGAGTACGCGGGGATCATGGCATTCGACAGGGAGAGCGCATCAGACCCTCCCGCCTGAGAGACAGTTCCCGCACCTCCCACGACATAAGGCCCGAAGGTCGTTGTGGTGAGAGCCACCGTGGTAGTCGTGCTCGTATTGCTTACGGCATAAAGACTCACGGTCTGCGCACTCGTCGTAGCACTGTAGGTCGAGGTGCCGATCGTATCCATGTAGGCGTTCAACGCCTTCAGGATGAAGTTGGCGTAGGTGACGTACTTGGAAACCGCTGCATTCCCGGACAGCATCCCGAAGTTGATCGAGTGCCGGATACGGTAGTTCTGGTCGTCGTACGTCGGGTAGGTTGAGTAAGGCATTTATGCCATTACCACGCCGTTCGGAGCCGCAACAGAATATTCGATCACCGGAACCGTGGTGAAGGTCGCATCCGTCCCGCCGATGAAGGTGATGTAATCGCCGGGATTCATGTAAACCCCGCCCGAAGTCTGGCCGCCACCGGGCATTCCCAAGGAATAGGTGGCCGTCCCCCACGCCTGAGTCGTGTTCGTCCCTCCGAGAGTGTTAAAGCTGTAGCGCCAGTATCCACCTACTCCTCCGACCCCGGGGACGTTGACGTTGGTACCCGCAGCTCCCGTACCGCCGATGTAGAAGGGGCCTGTTGCGGCAGCTCCTAAGGTAGTGGTCGCCAGAGACACTGCCGTGCCAGTGGTATTGGTGTTCGCAACAAAGAGCGCGTAGTACGAACCACAGGAGGTCGTGGCGGTACCGTTCACCGTGTAGGTGGAGGTGCCAATCGCACCGACGTTAAAGGTCACACCACACAAAGTAAGCTGCGTCCACGCAAAGAACTTGCCAGTGGTCTGTGCAGACCCGGCAGAAGTCAAAGCCATTGCATAGGACTGGCGGGTGAGATAGGTCGGATTGTCGTACCCCATCGAACGGGTGACGACGTTGGAATTACCTTGCTGCTGTGTAGCCATGTTACTTTCCTAGGCCCCTAGAACACATGCTCAGCGGGAGGCCCTTTGTGCTGAGCTGGTTTATGCCGCAGAGTCCCATTTGACGATGCGGACGTTTATCGCGAGAGTATGGACGATCCCAAACCCGCCAAGGTAATACCAGGCGATACCTTTCGACCGCCCATAGTCGGTCGGGAGCTTGCCCCGCATTTCCTCAGGGATTGCAATCGCCTCTGCAACGGTGTCGTTGCCGAAGAAGAAAATCCAGTCCGATAGACCGTTCACCCACGGCAGGGTCGTGATGCCGTCGGTTCCCAATCCTTTGGCAATGTTGGTCTGCTCGATGTACCGGGTGTTCTCGTACCGTCCGATCTCACCGTTCATGATGAGATTAAAGCCGGTGTCGGAATACTGGTGGATCGATTCCAGGGCGTTCTTGAAGGTCCGTAGGGTCGTCGGCCACGCAATCGAGTAGTAATCATCCGCGATGTACGCCGGGATGTTGCGCTCCTTCATGCTGTCCACAATCGCCTTGGCGTGGTTGTTGTTGTAGGCGATGGAGTTCGTGCCCGTCACCGTGCCATTGGTGTAGAGCGTCACGGCGGTCGCGGAAGTACCCCCGGTGGGAATGACTCTCAAGAGCGTCTGGTTGAACTGGCCCCATGCAAGACGGTCAACCGACTTCACCGTGTCATTCTTAAGAGCTTTCTTGATGATGTCCTCAACGGGGAACTTCGACAGATTGTCGAGCTTCCCGGAGTACGGTACCGAGTTACCGGCTTCCGTAATCGTCAGGGTGCCCTGAGTGATCGTGAAATTAGTTTCAGGCAGGGTATTGGTTTCAAGTAGGACCCCACCTGCCGTAGCAACGTCTGAGATGACGTCCCACGTGAAGGTATCGCCCTTCTTCTTGCCCTGCTGAGAGATGTCGTGAACGTCAGAGAACTGGCGGAATTTCACCAGCGGCTGAACATTCATGCGTAAGACGTTAGAAAGCTGCCGGGAGTAAAAATATCCTCCAAGCGAGTTTACTGCCCACACCTGACCGGCCATAGTGACTCCGAGGCGGTTCCCGGAGTCACCGACTTGTCATTCGGTCTTTCCGGATACCGGCGTGCTGCTGTTCCCGGGGTGGAAGTGAGACATTGAGCCTCTCGCCTTAGCCATCCGTTCAATGATGACTGAGTGATCTTCTTCCCCGGTCTCGTCAGGGTCCACTTGCTGCCGTGCAGCAGCGCTAGGAACCTGTGCGAGCTTCCGTTTCCGTTCCAGCTTCTCCTGAGTCGTGCCTTTGAGCATACTTCCGAAGTGTTCCCTCAAGTCCTTACCAATCGTCCGGTAAGCGGTCGCAAGGGGCGTGTTCGGATCTTTCTGCTTGAGTTCTTCAAGCTGGGTTCTGAACAGCTTTGCGAGATAAGGGTCTTCGAGTAGCTCTTTCTGCTCCGATTCAAGGGATGCCAGTTCGGTCCTGAAGGACAGCCTCTGATCGACGGCCCGCAACATGTCCGGAGTCACCTCGGATGGTGTTGCTGATAGGACCGATGCCAGTTGCTCGATCGCTTCCTCGTCTCCCAGTGCAGCCGAAGCCAGGAGTTTCTTCAGCCCGTCTTTATCGGGCCTGCCGGGTACGTCTTTCGATAGTGCCAGCCGTGAGGCGTTTCTAACACTTTCGGAAGCTTGGCGCAAGTACTCGTCCGCCGACTCAACTTTCGCCGCATTGGCGCGAATCTCCTTCAACGTCTGCCACTTCTCGGCTCCATTGACGATCTGGCGGTAATAGACTTCACCATTGACGGTTTTGGTGTCTGAGTCCGTATCCGCTTCTACTTTCGTCTCTTCGGTGCCCTCCTCCTGCAGGCGTTTGGCTTCTGCCTGAGAGCGTGCGTCCTCTTCCGCCGCTAACCTTTCAGTGCGCTCGGCCTCATCTTCCTCTTCACGCACTTCCTCTGAGGCATCGGCAATCTCTTCCATGCGCTCAAGGCGGGACTTGTTGAAGTTCTGATTAACCTCACGCGCCTTGGCGCGCTTCTCCTCGTCGGTCAGTTCTTTCTCGTCGCTCATGAAAGCACCGCTGCAATTGAGTTGTTAGCAGGTCCCAAGGAGCCCTTCAATGAATTGTTTCCGCACCATGTCTGCCCGTACCAGTACGGCACAAAGTACTGTTGATAAGGGTATGGATATGCCGGGTACGGCTGAGGTATATAGACCGGAGGATACACATACACTGGTGGCCGTGTGTCCAGTTCCTTCACCTTGCGCTCTAACTCTTCCACTCTGTCTTTAAGTTTCATGCGTCCTCCCGCAATTGTTCGGTTGCCTGCAAGCCCCGGTCTACGACTTCGGCCACCCAGTCGATGAAATTCTCTGCAATCCTGAGCTTCTGGTGAATGGTCGCCACCTTGCGTGAAAGGTCGGGATCAAAAGGATCGAGTTGCTTCAGTTCTCGTATCGCAGCCTCGCTTTGCTGCTGAGCCCTAAGAGCGAGGTATTCCCCGAGATCGCTTTCCAGAAACTGCTGTACCTGACGGCCAAATACCGCAACCCGCACGTTATCGTCACTTGGATTTAGTTGCACTCTTCGCCTTTAACTGTTTGTCGGCCATCTGGGATTCCTGTGCGGCACCGAAGTTTCGATCCTCCACCTCTCCCTCGCGCTCGCCTTCGGCCTTCTCCATGTCCATCAAATGCTGCACGAGCATCTGACGAGCCTCGGAGACGTGCTTCTTGTCCATCTTCGCCAATTCCGTGACGTTTTTCTCTCTCGAAGTCACGAGCTTCACCACGTTCCCTTCATGCGTAGCTTTGGCCTTCTCTCCCGGGCCTTTCTGCAAGGCCATCTGCAAGCCCTGAAGCTGCTTCATGAGGGACGCCACGGTGGGATCGGAACCGTCAACGATAAAACGCGCACCGTCCTGATAGCCTGACAGTGCACAGCCTTCCTTCCACAGTTCCTTCAAGTCTATGCCCGGAGGGGGCCTGACGCATATCTTGGTGAAACTGTCTACCCAGTAGATGAAGCGCTGCAATTTAGCAGTAGGATCGGTCGCCCCCATGCCGACGTTCACCGTCAGGGTCAATTCCTTGTCGAGCACCGCATCTGTAACTTGGGAGACCCCATACTTCTTGAAAGTCTCGGCCTTCTGGCCTGCGAGAGTCAAAATGGTGAGGTCCGTCTCGTAGTGCTGCTCCAGCATCACGAGTTGCCTTAAGACAGGTTCGACGAACGTCTCCGTATAAGTCTTGAGCATGTACTCGGTCAAGAGATTGGTCGGACCCTGAAGCATCCGCATGGTGTTGGTACTTTCCCTTCCGGTCCTTTGCGCCTGTACCTGCATGGGATTGAAGTTACCTACAAGGTCGGAAAAATCCCCGTCAATGCGATCCTGTTCTAGATAGGAGGATTGGGTGACGTCCTGCCACTCCTGCTCCTTGATGTCGAGTTCAGGATCATCCGCGAGAATGATCCGGCCCGGGACGTTACGCACCAAAGTGGCTAGATCAACATTCTTGCCCCGTTTGACGATCCAGCCCTTGTTCAAGACGAACGAGACGTTATCAAGGCGCTGATTCCCCAAAGTGTTGGCTTCATCCTGTAACGGTTTAACCAGAGTCGGCACGGAGTTGGGCATGGGCTTATGCGTCTCGATCATGACGTTGCCCATGACATACGGCCTCTTGCCGTGCCATACCGTGTTCTTTAAAGGTTCGGGGTCGGTCAGCATCCGCTCGGAGGCAATCGTGTAAAACTCCCAATCCTGCGCATCCCATCTGTGGATATGCCGGTGTATCCACACGATGTCGTAATCACTGATATCCCGCTTCTGCTGCGTCGGATCTTCCGAGAGCTGGTTTCGAGCCTGACGGGTCGTATCATCGGCATTATCTGACTTCGCGAAGACGATGGAGGGTCCATATTTCTTCCACCTCTGCCCCTTGGGATTGGGGTAATTCATTCTCTCCTTGACCTCTCCCCAGTACATCGGAATGAGGTGTATGAAATAGGGCGAGGTATTGACGGGATCGACCCACGATGCCGAAGGATCAAAGCGCACGGTCTCAATCGGCAGCAAATCAACGACCGGCTTATCTTCAACCGACTCACTCATTCCCTCATCATCGTGCCTCTCAAGGAACTTCCAGTAGACATGAGCGACCGCACACGCCTGTACCTGCGCATCCTGTATGCCTCCGATACAGGTCTGAAACCACGGAATCGTTTTCTTCAGGCGATACTGAAGAAGTTGCTTCGTCACATCGGCAGAGAGTAGCTCGGCTTTCTCCTGCTGGTTACTCGCGGCGACGTCAATCAAGTCCATGTTGGAGAAATAAGCAGCAGCAGCAGCGGCTTCATTCTTGCGGATGATCGCCCGGGTTTTAGGCCGGAAGAGACACGAGCGCTTCTTGAAGAGATCTGAATTGTATTTGGAATCTCCGGGGTGCTCGTTGTTGAACGCCTTGATGGAGTTGTCCCACTTTTGGCGATAGTTGGAATCCACATAGGAGGTGGAGAAGCGATAACTGTCCTTGGCGCGTTTAAGCCAGTTGGGAGGAGTTTTCTTCGGCTCATCCGGTGGCGTATCTCCTACTTCAGGAGACCCGTCGTCCACCTCCACCCCCATCTCCTCAAGATCAACGTCTCCTGCCTCGGGATCGGTAATGGAGGGAGGTTGCGGACGCCACTGAGTCGATTGGGCCATTAGTGAAACGACCCCTCTTTGCGCCTCACCCACGAACGGGGGACGACAGGTAAAGAGCCATCCCACGGACCCCTCTTTAAGCCAAAGCACTCAAGGAGCTGTCCTCCAAATTCGATTGCAGTATGCCGCACTGCATGGGGGGTACCGAGCTTCTCACGGGGAAGTAGAGAGCTAAAGCCTTCACGTCCGATCACGCGGGCTACTTCGCTGGCAATGGCAAGATGCCTTACCACCAAACCTCTTCCTTGAAATCCAACGATCCAGGGATGGTTTGCGTACGCATCGTTGAGAGCCTTACCAATGTCCATTGCCAACTGAGCATCGGAAGCTTCATCCGCATCACCGATTTCAATGATGTTCACGCGCCACCCGCATTAGAACCTGGCTTCTGATAGATACCAGTATTGCCTTGATCCGTGCTGTCGAAGTAGCGCTTGCCCCCGCCAAAAGCATACACGCGATGATCGGGAGCTGAGTATTCTGAGCCCCACGCCCTCTCCACCATCTCCTGCAAGCTAAAATCCCGCATGGTGACTTTGAGGATAGGTTGTACGGGAGGGGCGACTGATGCCTGATAGGCACCCTGAGAGACTCCTAGTGTAACGACAGAATTGAAAGCAACTGAAGTCCCGGCAGAAGGGCTCTGGTTCGCGACATACCCTGCGGCGTAGGTACTGCTGTAGACCGGAACGTCAAGGTACGAAAGCCCCGCCATGCTGATGAGGGTATTGGCGACAGCGGCATTGTCTCCCGTCACGGAAGGGACCAGCACTCCGCTAACGATCATCTCCGCTTGTGTGGTGGTTCCCGTTCCTGTGGAGTCGTAAGCCGTGATCTGGAAGATGAAATTGCCGAATGCCGTATAGGTCCCGGTGAACCAGTTGGTCGCGGACGAGAACTGAATCCCCGGAGGCAGATTTCCCCCGGTGATTGCAAAGGTCAGTGTGTCACCGGATGGGCTTGAGGCGTAGTTCGCAAGGTTCCCGGAAGGCACGGCAGAGCCGATGGTCTGGTTATTGAGAAAGAGGCTCGTCCCCCACACGGGACCTGCTTCATTGATGTAGACGACTCCCGGCCCATCGATGGTGTTCGAAAGATGCCGGAAGACGTAGTAGGAGAAACTCTGCCTTGAAGTATCCCCCCCAAAGAGAATCTCTCCCGTCCCGTCCCCGTTGACTTGCAGGGCATAGCCTCCAGGAAAGGACACGAGGGGCACGATGAATACATCGCCCACCAAAACGGCGGGGTTGGAGCCGGTCTCAAGAGAAAACCCCGAAGCAGGCGGAACGGTACTGGTGCAGTCCTGGTCCTGAAAACCGGCGGTCGCAGGAGAGGGCAGCGCCGTATAGGCTGCGAGCCCACCGCGCAGGCGATTGGCGGTGTCGCCTACTCTCAGGCCACGGTATACGAGGGTCGCGGCGCTCACGTCGTCTGCGTCACCTTGCTGGCATTGGTGATGGCATTGGAAGTCAAACCAATCGCCGTAGAGGTGTTGTTGCGCTTGTAAACCGTCCCGGCAGTACCGGACCAGCTAATCCCTACCAGAGTCTGCAGAGCCATCTGCATCGCCTGCGCCGGTGTGGGGACCACTGTGGCAGCCGCGTAAGACTCTGCCATCTGTCCCAGAAATAGCTGCTGGGTCGGGATGATCTTGACCGTATGCGTGGCAAGATTGGCCGCTCCGTTAAAGACGACGTTCATCTCCCCGCTTGCAGGTACGAGACCGTTCGGCAGATCAAACCTGTAGGAGCCCGGCATATTCGTGCCGTCTACAGCTACAAAACCTCCTGAAGAGTAAGCACCGCCTACCGTCTGGGTAGCTAAGGTAATGGCGGTCGAGGTTCCTGTAGGGCTATTTCTGTAGTAACACGTGAGACTCGAGGTGTTGTAAGCAAGTCCCGTAATGGGATTTCCGGGAGAGGTGGCCCCTGCATTTTGCACCAGAGCGACGTCTATCGTGACGGAAATGGCACCCGAGGGGACAAAGACGGTTTGAGTAGTCATTTAGAAGCCCTGATTTTCAAAGAGTAGAAGCCCACTCGAAGCGGCTGATGCTGGGAGATAGGTAGATACATTAGCCACCCACTCCCCTGCCGTGGCCAGAGTGCCGAAGTTAGCCGTTACTGCCGCATTCGATGCCAACTGCTTATACGCCACTGAGGTCGGAAAGTGATTATTGGTCGTGTCCTGATAGATATTCGTCCACCCCGAAGGGGTACCCCATCCACCGACAGGATAGGTACCACTCTGATCTCCCAAGCACGATACGGCAATGGCTAGGTCGGTGGAGCTTCCTAAAGTACCTGTAGCTCCGCTAGAAACAGGACCTGTGTTCTGAGTGGATTCCTGATCCACTCCCGTTCCGGTATCAAAGGTATTCAAACCGGACCATTCGGTGAGGATCGCCTGCCCGTAGGAGTTAGCCGAAGTGCCGTACTGTGCGGTTGCGGTAACGGTATGTGTTCCGGCATTCGCGGTGGAGAGTCTCATAATGTCGCAGGAGAACCGTGAACCGCCATTCTCCTGATCGATGCCGTAAGTACCCTGAGAGTCAGAGGCCACGATGATGGTACTGCCGTTCGTGGCGTCGAAATTTGCATGCGTGACGAGAAGGATCAACGTGTTTCCTGATGCCACTCCCGATAGCGTCACGGTCGTTGCGAGAGTGGCGGCAAAATACCCGACGGCAGAGGTTTGAATCAGGCTCACGGGCTGTAGCCGATTTGCGTCACGGTCCCGTCCCACGCACCCATGTTGCAGACGGTTCCTGTGGAAACTCCTCCCACCCGGCCCTTGCCTAAGAGCGGGGAGTTACTCGCCGGGACGAAGTTTGCAGGATTATTCCCCGCTCCTCCTACGAAGGAAGGCGGCCCGACAATCGAATGCGCATCCTTACCAGAAACCCCCTGCCAGGTTGCTAGAGTCGTGTATTGAGAGCCTACAGGATTGTTGTTCCAGGTGGAGTTAGCCGCCCAGCAGTTGTAATCCATTGTGCCGATGTTGGCGATTGCACAGGTAGAAGCTCCCAGTCCTCCCACAGATGCCGTGCTGATAAAGACGTTGTTCCAGAAACCTAAGGGAGCAGAAGACTGGTATTCGTTGATGACCCATCCCCCATTGATCGCTCCTGCCATGCTCACGGTGTTGTTGAAGCAGTTTACCGTAGAAGGTACGGCTTGATACGTCGTATTGGTCGGGTAGTACAGCGTCCCTAAATCCGCCTGCAACAAAGCCTTTACCTGACTTCCAAGATCGATGATGTTGTGATGGATCTGATACGGTGTAAGAGCGGTGGAGGATGAGGGATGAGTCGCCTGTGCGTTCTCCCAACCCGTGAAAGGACCTCCGTCAGAGCCGTTCATCTGGTAGATGTAGTTATAACGAGCAATCGTGCCTTGGTTAGGTCCGTGGCCGTTCAGCTCGTACTTGTCGTAAATCGCCGTATTGGCGTTGTAGAGCGTGCAGTATTCGATGACAGTGTTGATGTTCGAGTAGAGCTGAATGCAGGCGGCATTATGGGTGGCTTGAGCGTTCTGCATGCCGTGAATCAGGCAGTTGTGTACCAAAGCCCCATTGACGCATTCGAGCGAGATGCCGAGCACGTTGTCGCCCTCGGCCGCCGCCGTCCCGGTGATATTGGAGATCTGGCAGTTCAGGATCTGCGGACCCGATCCCGCAACCGTATTGCCCGACATGTAGAAACTAATGGCCCCATACACCTGTCCTGTGGAGGAGGGATTGGAGATGTTCTGCACTACAATTCCATCGAGCGTGCAGTAGCACACGTTCCCCGCCCCGTACTGGGTGTTCATGCCGATGATGGGATAGGGGGTGAGAGTTCCTCCTCCTGTGGGAGCACCATTTAAGACCGCTAGGCCGGGTGAATAGACCCCAGCAGAGTTACAGGATGCGATGTAGGTCGGATTACCCGCAGTGCCGGGAGGGATCTTGAGGAGCAATGCGGCAGTTCCGACCTGTCCACCGGATGAGAAGCCCGAAACGTCGTAATTGCCTCCTATGAGGCCCACACTCGCCCCTGCCATCAGGGCGAAGTTGGTCGCATTGCCTCCTGTTGTGGCAAGACTTGTGATTGCCCACGCCTGAGAGGGTGAGGTGCCGGAATTTGAATCATTCCCTGTCGATGAGATGAAATACTGAAACTCCACCTGACCGTAGACACTCGGCAATTGGGTGTTGAGCGGCATCGAGGGGATTGCGGCTGAGACCTGAGCGATACTGACACCTGATCCCGTGGTGTTGTCGAACCAGAACATCTTGTTGGGCTTGGTAGAACCGCCATTTGCAAGAGCGCCGTTAAAGGCGAAGTTGTAGTACTGCTGAGGGGTGTAGTTACCCCACTGTCCTGTCGCATCCGGATACTGCATTTCGTTAATGCAGGGGAGGACGTTCACATAGCTCGTGCCTCCGATGTTACCGTTATGCACCATGTTGGACGTGAGCTGGGTCAAACCGGGAGAGTCATCCGGTCCTAACCCGCAACACGCATTCGCCTTCATTGCGGCGAATATGGCTTGCATCTGTGCATTCGAGCCGAAGTAGTTCGGGGATATCCCTACCTCCGAGGCTTTGAACCCTCCCGTTCCCCTCACCTGGTTGAAGAAACTTACGATCTGATTGGCGTAGTTCTGATCGTTGATCCCTGAAGAGCCTGCTACGGCGGTTTCAGGACCTCTAATTCCCTCGAAGGTGAGATTGGCGTCGTACTGCGCGGCATAGGCATTGTGCATCGCAAGGATAATGGTGGTGTTGAAGCTCTGATCCACCTGCGCAATCATCGCGAGTTCCCCATCCCACTGTGTTCCGGAAGGTGCGTAGTTGAATCCCAGTCCTCCTCCATTGGCGGTGTTGTAGAGATCGGGAAGTACTCCGAAAGTCGCAGCCGTGGGAGTGCCGGAGAAGGTCTGTGCAACGAACTGCCGGTCCTCCCACCCCAACTCGAACTGTATCCCGGCGTTCTTACATGCAGTTAAGAACCAGTCCACGAGGTTAAAGCCACCCCCATTCGGACCTAATGTTCCGAATCGATACACGACATTGTTAAGGCTCGTGCCCTGCATCAACTGGCGAAGATTCACAATGATGAATACGCCAACGAACCCCATTGCTTTGGCGTTATTGATTCGGGAGAGCCAGTTCGCACCATTCGTACCGGAGTTGTTCTGATCCAGCTCGATCCAGTGGCCGGGAGTGAATTTATAAGCTCCTGTCGCCTGCTGGGCGGTGGTGAAGCTATAGGTGGTAGAGGCCGCAGAGATATTGAGGTCGGTGTCCTGAGCCGTTGCGGTGACGTTGTAATGAGTATTGGGAATGAGGTTGGAGAGCGTCAGAGTCCAGTTAGCCAGAGTCTGAATGTTCGTCTGGGTCAGCGTGGCGGTGATCGATACCCCGGCATTGGTGTTCCCTGTAAATCCTACATACAGGGCGTTGCCCATGTTCTGCGTCAGCGTGCCGACTGGTGTTGAGCCATTGAAGAATGTATAGCTGCTGCCGTTCTTGATGAGAATCAGCGTCGTGGGTCCGCTGTTCGCTACGGTTTGCAGAACCGTGGAGTTCCCCCCTGTACTGGGACGGTAGTAGCTCGAAACCCCTTTGCCACCTGAGAACGACGTGCACTGCATCCCGACAAAAGCACTGTTGTTCGCCAAGGAGACACGTGCCTGGATACCTACATTTGAGTATGGATTGGCCGGATTGAAGCCCGATATCTGAAAAGTCAAGACACAATAGGCGCTGTTGATCTGCTGGTAAGCAAAAGCGAGTGCATCGGTCAGCGGGTAACTGGGGTCTAAAGCGGTAGTCGTGATCGTGACAGAGGAGCCAGTCTGGGTGAAGACCGAGGTCTGAGTTCCTATATCTGCAAAGGTGAGCGTGGGCTTGTTACCAGCTGCGCTTGAGACGACCTGTGTACCTATCCCCGAGACCGTCACGTTGTACTGCTGCATCCCGCCCCAGAGGTATCCGGCAGGATTGGGGTCGGATGAAGGTAATCCTTGAACTAGTGCAGAAGTGGTGAGGATATTGGTTGCCGAGATGCCTACCGGGATCGTAGGAGGATAGGGGTCGGTAACTCCCGAGCCATTGCCGCGCACGCTGAACGTGTTGGAATTCGCCGAGAGACCGGAGGAGGTTAAGGTCGCGGTGAAGTAAAGCCCAGAAACCTCAGGAGCTACAGTGACCCCGTCATAAGTTAAGTACGTCCCATCGAATGCAAAACCAGTCGTTCCCGTCCACACACGCCACTGCTGCATCGACCAGCCGAGCGTTGCAATACCACCCGAGTCATTCCCATTGCCCGTGTAGGCGAGTTCCGCGTTGCCGTGTACCGTCTGTAGCGTGTACTGCGTAGGGTCGGTCGAGATCGCAGGACCCACGGAGGCTGCGTTAATCGCTATTAGAGCGGCCTGGAACTGCGCCTGAGTCGTAACCCACGAGAATGGCAGAAAGCCGCTCCACGGCGTTCCTGTCGAGAGGGTGCTGTGAGGCAGGGGTGTGACATAAAGCCCTGCACCCGTTCCCGATCCTCCTAGAGGGCAGTTGATCTGATAGGTTCCGCTCGGACTGTCGTAGCTGATTCCTACAGGCTGATTGGTCTCTCCCACCCCGGGGAAGATCTTGACCCCAAGGCTTACGAAAATCCCTCCGGGGCCTGCAAAGCGCGCATCCGCCAGCCAATATGCCAAACCGCCCATAGAGGCCGTTGCTACGGGAATCTGCAAGAGCATTGACTGGTAGAACGAGGAACCAGAAAAAACTGAAGGTAAAACTCCTCCCAAGCTGTAGTTAGGAAAGCCGCTGTACTTGCCATCGGGAGAGGTGCCAAGTTCCGCCGAACTCATGTAACCGCCCACAACCGGGCCTTCCATCTGAAAGCCGCTAGAGTTTGCGGTAGATTGTAGGCAAAGCTGCGCGGTAGCCGGATTGATTGCGGTGTATCCGGTCAGTGCCCCCATGCTGTTCAAGTTAGAAACCAGGGTGCCGCTCGGACTGTTGTACGGGTTGGGCTCCCACTGCAGCAGCACTAACTTACCCGTCGGGATGCTCTGCGAAGGGGTAGCCAGGGGCACGATCATGTTTCCCGCTATTCCGGTCTCTACCGGCTGCGAGAAGATGCTGGATTGGACTTTCCCCGTGGGGTCGTTAAGAACGCACGTACAACCCGTTGTGGGGGTGATATAGGTCGTGAGAATGTCAACCGACAGGGAACCTGTCTGATTGATGAAATTCGGTACGCTCGTCCACTGCGGCTGTGGGGGAGTACCACCAGGATAGCCCCAGTATCCAATGCCGTTACCAGCAGGCGTGACAGGCCAGAAATCAGTAGCGAGTGTCAACTCGCGTACTCAGGCTCTAGAGCCGTGTAGTCCACTACCTCGGGCGTAACCGGTTCTAAGTCGTAAATGCGGCTTAAAGCGTCTGGGAGGTCTTTCAACCCCCCAAACGGGAAAAAGCTCAATTCAAGCTTGAGCCTGTCAGCTAAATCGTACTTCTGGTCGTTCTCGTCCTTTCTCGTGATGGGACGCGAGAGACGGTATTCATATCCCGAAGCAATCATGTTTCTCTGGGTTCTCGTAAGGGCTTTGTCGTCAGTTGGATATGGCAGGTAGAGTCGGTGACCTCGCACGTCAGGGACCAGTCTCTGTACTCGATCCACTTTGCTTCTCTCTCCATCTCGCGACCATTCAAGCTCAGCAATTTCAAAACTGCGTCGCTCGATGCGCTGCCTTTCATGAAAGTAGTCGATATCCGCTTGGGCACCATATTTCTCATACCCCACGTGTAAACCTACCACTCCGGGTGCTGATCTCCACTTGGCCCACAAGTCCCGCATCCACTTCCAGCGGTCCATGAGATCCATCTTGTGATCTACACCGTCGAGGAGATACTTGTTCCCTGCTGAGTCTACGCCCACCACCACCATAGCGGTATTCGCAGAGTCTTTCTTCATCGATCTGGCAGGATCGACCATCAGGTAGGCCATCAGGGTTAAAGGGCGGACCTCGTAGACTTGGAGGTCTTCGACGTGGAACATGCGCTGATGTCCGGCAAGAGGGTTTGCAAGTAATTGGCAAGCAACTGTTGCTTCACCCTGATCCCGGATTCGACGAGCCCACTCAGTTGCACTAAAGAGAACAGGTACACCGTCAAGCGTTCCGTCATCGGTGGCAGGATAGATTCGTGCCTTCGCAGCTCCGCGCTTAATGATCTCGGCGTAAGTGTCTGCATAGTGATACCTCGTGCCTATGATCCATTTGCGGCCATTCATCGTGCCCAAATTGTCTGAGAGTTCCCACGCTTCTGTAGTCTTAGTGATCTGCTCAGGAGTATTCACACTCTCCCGTGTCACGACGTCGTCATAGATCATCAGGGCAAAGTGTTTGGAGGTAGGCTGTCCGTCTACCAATCCGTGTGCTTCTATAGTCGCTTCCTTGGGATTCCCCTCACGCTTGCAGATGAGGCCAGCATCCAGTGACCAGCTAGGGGATTCAAACTCAGGATTGGCGTACAGCACGTCAGGGAAGGCAGCCTTCAGGTTCTCATTGGCCTCCAGCTCCCGCTTGATCTGCGCCAAAAACCCTTTGGCAATCGGCTTCGTATGGCTGAAGATTGCCTTGGGGCTCTCTTGGTCTTTCAGGATCTCCTGCGTCCCACCGGCAAACGTAATAATGGTCGATTTGTAATGCTCGCGTGCCCAGATGTCGCAGTACCCGTCAGGATTGGCTTCGACTTCTCTGCAGCGCTCGTAGACCCAAGTGTTCCACGCGTCATAACGCCTAAGCATTTTGATGAGTAGGTAGTATCGGTCGTTAAGACAAAGCCACCGTACCCCTTCGTGGTCTCTGCCACGATTGTCAATCTCGTCCCATACGGTCAATACTTCATTGAACGGTAGGGCGTGTACGCGCATCGAGAGCGCTTTGAATCTTTGCTGCAAGAGACTCGGAGCCGCCAACATCTAATCGGTGCTCCACGGTTGCATTAAGCGTCTGTGTTGCCTTGCCATCAAGCCGGTCAGCCACCTCACGAATGGCGAACATATCCCCTTGCTCAGCCCTGTCCAGAAGCTTCTCAGCGATCTTCCTAAGCCTGTCAGGCCCCTGTGCAACGGCTTTCTCTAGCTCGTGCAGGAAAAGCTTTGATTTAGCCCCGAGCGTGTTGCCTTTCTCAAAGGGCATGAGTCCATCCGTTAATCTTCTGATTCTACGATTGTTTCATCTGTGAAACAGGGCCTTGAGTCCTCATCGTCATCGGGCTCAGTTATCTCCGTGATAACCCGAATAGGCGTCATAACCTGTAAGAGGTCCGTAGGCGTCTCTACTGGTGTATAGCTCAAGCCTTGCCGGGAGATTGGCATTGGAGCGATGAGCGATAGTAGCGTCTGTATCGTAGTCGCCTGAAACGATAGGTACATCACGCCATGCCTTTGGAGCGCATACATGATTCCCGCTATGGGCTAACGCCCTCATGGCTTTGGGTTTCATTCGCCTTGAGTGTAGCCGTGGTGCTAAAGCCAGGCAAGCGCCCGATGATCTCCAATCCTCCTGCCCACTTGTAGCCGTTGAACTCCTGATCCTGTCCCCTGAAGAGGACGTCAGGCTTTATCGAGCGGATGAGATCTGCTACCCGGCCATCAAAAGGGATGCACGAGTCTGCAAACGTGTTCACCCTCATCATTCGATCAGAGAGCCCTTCAGAGGGTCTACCCACCCCTTTGAGGCGAAGCACTGACGCATCTGTGTTAACCGCGACGATGAGCCAGTCACACCTCTTCCTTGCTTCTCTGAGGAAGTATCGGTGGCCGTCGTGGAATGCGTCGAAGCATCCGTTTGCAAAGCCAATGCGCATAACCATAACAATTCCTCTTTCGAAATTCTCATCAGTACGGTTCTCCCCAATACGGACGGTTCACCGCCATCCATACTATGCCGCCCACCACCAAAGCCACAACACCAGCAACAACCAACACGACCTTGGGCAAAGATGAAATCGCCAAAGCCGCCATAACCCAAACAGCAATTAGAATCATAATGCCTCCAGAAGCTCATTCTTTGAACATGTAGCTGTTCCTGTCTTTCGGACCACAACACCAGCAGCATGGTTCGCAAGACGCGCGGCCTCTTCAATCCTCATGCCGCCGCATCCCAATACCGCCGCAACCACGGCAACCACCGTATCTCCCGCTCCGGTCACATCGAATACCTCTCGTGCAACAGCGGGGTAATTAACCTTGGCATTCTCCTTCCAGAGAGTGATCCCCTCAGGTCCCCTCTTTTCCATGATTACCGGAAACTCCTTCCGTGCGGAGACTACCCCGGACAATTCCTTTGCGTTTGGGCAAATAACCATTGCCCCTCGATACTTATCCCAATGAGTTCCCTTGGGATCGACAACTACCAAGCGCCGGTATTTCCTCGCTGCAGAACACATCTCCGGCGTCAGCATCCCCTTGGCGTAGTCCGAAAAAACAATCACATCGCTTTGCGATTCACGCGCTGCTTGCAGCTGTTCTTCCGTAGGACTCGCAAGGATATCTTTATCTACCCTGAATAACTGCTGATGCCCCACCATGTAGCGATGCTTGGTGGATATCTCCTTGGCGAAGATCGTGTCTACCTGACAGCCTAATGCCTCTAAATTAGCCGCGACATTCGCAGCACCACCCGGACGGGCTTTCTGTGAATCCTCTATGAATATCGGCACCGGAGCTTCAGGACTCAATCGGTCCACATGGCCGAAATGGTACAGATCCCTTAATGCGTCACCAATGACGAGTACCCGCACGTTTTTGAACTTTTCGATTAGGTCTCGCATCGATTAGGTCTCGCATTTACGATAGTAAGTATCTTCTCTATGCCCGTAGAAGTCTCTGGAACCAAACCTAGCTCTCTCAACACGGCTAAGCCAAACCCATTCGTTGTTAATCGTCTTAACCGGGAACCACGCAAACCAAACCCACCATGTCCTCCCGCCTCTTGCCATGTCAAGCCTCTGATGGGATCAGCCTCACACAATCTTCAGGATCATCGTGGCTTGACGCTTCAACCACTGTACCGGGCACCAAACATCTCAATCTGTGGCATCGGCCAGAAGGAATAATAGCATGTGAACCGGCTTTCAGCTCCAGTGTTTTACCCTGCATTTCAAGCATAAAGTGACCGCTTGAGACGTAGAAGCACTCGTGTTTGAGTTCGTGGAAATGCAGGCTTGAGGCGATAGGTTTCTCGTAGACCAGAAGCTTCATGCAGTAACTTTTGTTGTGGATCAAGAGCTCGTGCCCCCAAGATTTGTCTACTCGCTCAACCACGCCTTAAGTTCCTTGACGTGCTTTGACCATGTGCGCTCTCTTCTCAAGAATTGCGTATCAGAGTTTTCAAAGTTGCCGTATGGGTCGGCGTACCTTAAAGCTCGCACGTAGCGATGCACATGCTCCAGAATTTCATCAATTTCATCCGGATCGGACTCATACCATTCCAAGCTCGTATCTGGGAAAAAGTACTCGCTCGATGCTGGGATAGGGGTCTGTCTGGTCAAACAGTGTCCTAACTGGGCCAAATCCTTCATCCCTGTGTGATAGCCGTAAATAACAGGCACCCCACAGGCCATAGCCTCCATCACCGGCAGGCTCTGACAGCTCTCACACCTCGAAGGGGCTAACATGACGTCCATCTCCCTCAAGATAGGAGGTAAGCAGTAATTCGGCACCACCCCCAGATCAATGACTTTAGCGGGGTCTATGCCGTTATCGTCTGCCCATCTCGAAATGTCTAATCCCTTCTCGTTAAGCCACAGGGGAGCGTCTGTGAGCCCTTTAAACCCGTTAGCCATGTCCGCATGAGGGCTCTGCCATAGGGTCACCAGACGCGCCTCCGGGTGCTTTTGGACGAAGCGCTTGAATGCAAGCAAAACCACATCTTGGGCCTTGCGGTACTCGACTTTCCCAGCAGAGTAGATGTAGAAAGCCTCCGGCAAAGCTCCTGACTTAGATCCGGGACAGAATAGGTTCGGGTCAATGCCCTCATGAATAACTTTGACCTCTCGCCCTGTGGCATTTTCGAGTATCTCCTTGTTCCACGATGAACCTGTTAACAAGTGGGTGTAGCGGGAGAGTTTATCAATGGCATCCCGGGTGTCTGGTTTCTCCACGATCACCCTTCCGACAAGAGTTTTAGGGCCTTCCTTCGAGCCCTGAAGGTCATTCCCCACAGGATCTATCCACACACAGTCGTCCGTGTACTCGTACTTCCTGGAAATGGCTTTGAGGACACTCCTGTAATGCAAGGCATCCATCCCCATGAAATGACCGTGTTCCAAGGGATATGGGGTGTGAACCTCATAGTCGGGATCATTGGCTAGTTGGGCAATGAGATTGCTTCCCACCACCCCCCAGCCTCCATAGGCGTGGACGCCCCAGTTAAGGATTAGTTGTTTCTTAGCCACGCAATCGCCTCATCCAACGATAAAACGACAGGTGTTTCAGTGTCCTCTAGAAACAGATCCTGATCGGCCTGATCCTTCCTTTTGCGCCTCTTACCTGTTTTCGTAGGCGTCTTACACTCCATCGTGCCGAGCCTGAAGGTCTGGTGAAGGTTTGACCAGTAGAGGAGCAATAGGTCACAGGGCCAGCCTATGATCCAGACCCTGACTCCCATCTTTCTCAGGCCATCTACGATGTCCTGCTGGCTGGAATCTACTTTACGGGCGTAAGCCATACTTCCCTTCGACCACAGGCAATGCACTTCAAGATGGTGCGTAGCCTCTTAACCTTGATCTTCACCTTTCCACCGCAGGGACAAATCATTCAGGCATTCTCCAACCCCTTTCCCTCTTGATCCTGATCATAGAGGTACTGAGGTCCCCTCCCCTGTCCGGGGTAATCCGTAGTTTCACAGCTCATAGCGACCGGGAAGGAATGTGGGACACCTGAACCCGGAATAACGGTTTGTGAGCGACTGGACCCGTTTCGGCCGACATACTCAGGCGGCTCTGGCCGCCACTGACCACGGGATTTTGAGAATTACACAACTTCATGTACGATCTACCCGTGTCTGTAGCAAGCACAACTTAAATCAGCTCCCCGCTGTACGTCAAGGGCTCCGAAAGGGGCTCTTTTCGTTTGCGCTTCATTGCCGCTAAACGCTCGTAGTGGGCTGCAGGCCGACGCTTACTCTTACCAGTGGCCTGACCGCCCTTGCTACCGATCCTCGCCATATAGTCCGACACGGCTTTAGGGGAGCGACTCACGGAGTGGGGTCCAATGCATCGTTAGCAATATCGCAGCATACTCCGCAGAAAGTCTTAGACTCTCCAATTCGGCGCAATGCTTCCCGAAATCTATCCGATTGATATTGAAGCAATTTGTAATCGTTAAATCTAACAAGTTCTCCCTCCGGATGGGGTCTCAAATATTCTTTGCCACCAGAGAACGCCGGCGAACCTGAATCGCCGCCCTCATATGAGAGGGTAAAACGCGGTATCCCCTTCTTCCGGATAATCTCCTCGACCTTCGCATCATGTTTTTGAGATAGCTCTAGCATCATAGCCGCTTCTGCCATCACGAGCTTAGCAGCACCGTCCAATGTACTATCCTGCCAGCCGCGCAACTGTGAGATGAGGTCTCTTAACGGTTTCATGTTAAAATATGAATCAGTTTAGAGGCACCACAACGAGAGCACTGCTTCCATGCGATGAGCACAATGATCCAGGGAGGGCCTGCATCATCTGTCCTAAAGCCGTGCTGGTATACCTGCCAGAGATGCTTGAACCAGCATCCCGGGTTCATTACTCGCTTCATGCCTCTAGAACCACGTCAGCCAGTTTTGCAGCGGTGGTGCAGCTATGAACTACAAAACTCTTACTCCATTTGTCCATTACTTCGGTCGTCTGGATACTCGCGAAGCCGTTTCGGATCTCCGTCACGGAGCCAATTACTTGCTTGTAGAAGCTGTCAGAAGCCATTTTCACTGCCTTAACCTTGCCGCCAACTTGGATATTCATGTCGATCTCCTTAACCAGTGATGTTAGTAGATCACAAGCCGCTTGAGATGTCAAGGCTCTTCGTAAGCCCTCCCACCTGCAAGCAATTCTCTACAAGTCGCATGAGAGAGAATTACTCGCTAGGTGGGGGGCATTCTTTGCGGCTGCAAGCATCAATAGCTGCCTGCCACACCAGATATCCTGCTCATAAGATTCAAGACATAGGTATCCATCGGCGTATTCACCGAGGAGCACTCCGTCTTGATAGAGCTTTGCCATTTCCGTAGTACGTGATCCGCTTCTCGATTCCGAGAGCTTTCAAAAGTTGTGGGGGTGGTTGCCTCTCGCCGTTCACCACGAGACTTAATACGCTCGCGGATACCTTCAGGTCCTTGCTCACGGCTGATTGCGTCTTAGCAAGTATCAGACCCTTGAGCACTTCCACCGGATTCACTTCTTCCATGTTCCCTATGATATATTTTCGTTTAAGCTATTGCAATCTATTTTCAGATGCGCTAAGGTATGTCAACTGGTTAAGGAGATAGACATGAGCAGAAAGATCGAGGTGACCCCGGAATTCCTACTGACGATGGAACAGGCTTCGGACTTCCTAAGCCGCCTCGCGGTTCACCTGGAGGCCTCTGACATGTTGGGTAAAGCAGGCGACTGCCTGATACAGGCTCGAAAAGTACGGTGCGCTCTCAATGAGGTTGATCCGCCAGGAAAGATCTCATGAGCCTCGCAGACCTCTACTCCGACGCCTACCTGCAGGGCTTGGCAGCACAATGCAAGCCTCAGGAGATCCCCACCGGCTATACGAAAGAGCAGTGGAGAGCGGTTCTGGACAAACTGAATCGTCGCCTGCCCGACAGAAATGACGGGGAGGAACGGCAGTATCCGCAGGAGAAGTCAGACGGGCCTTATGAGGCTCCCGAGCCGTGGGTGGAGATGTAAATGGGCTGCGATATCCACCCTTACGCAGAAGTCCGGGTCAATGGACGCTGGCAGAGGTCTTACATCAAGGTTCCTCGGGACCGCAACTACTGGGCCTTTGGCGTTCTCGCCAATGTGCGGAACGGCTATGGTGTTGCAGGCTCCTACACTGGAGAGCCTGTGACGCCCATCTCAGAGCCTCGCGGGTTGCCTGCCGATTGCGTGACTCGGGAAAACTTCATCGAAGATTACGAATCGCCAGACTACGTGAACCTTGGGGATCACTCATTTTCGTGGGTCACTCTTGCTGAGCTTTTGGCGCTGGATCTGGATACCCCAGTTACAGAGGGCGGAGTCATCAATACGGCGCAAAAAGCAGCCCTAGACACGCAAGGAATTTTACCAGATCGTTGGTGTTCCATGAAGTCGCCAATGACCAAGGACGATGTTCATGCGACGTGGAAACGTCCTCTGCGCGAGAGCGCTTGGCTGCTCTCTGAAATCATCGAAGCACTAAAGCCACTGGGAGCGCCTGACGATGTAAGAATCGTTTTCGGCTTTGATTCCTGATGGATGAGATCGACACCAAAGCCCACCGTCTCGCCCTGCTGCTAGAGATCAGGCGCGAGCAGAAACTCCAGCAAGACTCCAAGGGGAGAGAAAATGCACTTCGTACTCAGTTGGATTTCATCGACGAGCAACTCAATCTGGACGCTCTATACAAGCTGGCGCAATCGACGCGAAATCATGAAAAGCCGACGCTGGCGTAAAGCGAACAAGGTCTATCACCTTCCCACGCATAGGCAGTGGCCGAAGCCTTGGAGTCACCATTGAGAGATCCCGCTATAGATTACGACGATGACCAGCCCGACCCCCCAGAGGAGATCGACCCTCCCGACTGGCAACGGCTCCTCTCGGAGGACAGGGATTACGAGCGCTGGGTGGAGACGAGTTATGGACTACATCGCGAGGAACAGGGTGCCGAGCATGAAGGGTAAAGTCCAAGAGCTAGGCACCACCCAAAAAGGGTCTCCCAAGGTCAAGATTGACGGTGAGTGGCTCTATCCCGGTCGCTGTCCGATTCAGGGCATGAGCGTAGGGATGATGGTCGAATACTTCACCTCACCCTTCCAGGCTGGCAATAAGACCCTCTTAGGACTTGAGAGCTGGGCTCCAGCGAAGGAAGGGGTGACGCATACCCCTTCCCCTAGCGGGGCTGCTGCGGTTCAGGAGCGCGCAGCCCCCGAGTATACGGAGGCCGAGATGCGCTTTATCTCGAACTGCGTCGGCAGCGCCATTACAGCCGGAGCCTGCAAAGCACCGGCCGATATCGCTCAGTGGTTCAGGTCAGCTCGGGCTGCGGTGAAAGCGGACTACTTTGATGACGACTCGACGATCCCTTAGCGACGTAATCCCTGAGGAACGCGTGACTAGAGCTTTAACCTATCTGGCCGAGTCCGATGTATCTGTGGCTAACCTCAAGGCCGAGGTCTCGCGCAAGGAATATCTGGGGAAGGTCGCCAGAGCTAAAGCTTACCTTGGAGGGGAAGGCTCCGTCGAATCACGAAAAGCACAGGCGGAGCTCTCCCCGGGAGTCTCTCAGGCCGAGGAAGAACTCTCACAGGCGACAGCAGAATACGAGAAGTGCCGAGCCAAGCGGGCGACGGAGGAACTCATCGTGAGAATCTGGCAGACCGTTGAGGCAAGCCGCAGACAAGGAGTCCTGACATGAACGAACTGATGTATTCCTGTCCGAAGTATGAAGCCTGCAACGCTCCAGTCTGTCCGCTGTGGCCGGATTGGAGAAAACTCTCATTCCTGAAAGGAGACCGAACGTGCTTCTACCTGAGGGAGGTCGGTAAAGCTGGCGGGGAGCAACGCGTGAGAGCGCGCCTGCCTGAGAACCTAGCGACCCCTATAGTGGAGGTCTGCCGTGAGATAGTCACGCAGGCGCGTAACACCGGCAGGGGCTATTGCGAACATCAGCACGTACTCATGGAGTCGCATAAGAGCACCTCCAAACTCGCAGCAGGAGACAAGCTCTGTGCCAAATCTTCGCAGAGCCGCTAAAGGTCAGATCTGCATGGTTAGGTTGCCTTCAGTTTGTAACTTCAACCGGGAGACGACCGTTCTGGCCCATTACCGCTTAGCTGGCGTCTCAGGCATAGGCATGAAATCTCCCGACTGGATGGGGGCGTGGGCGTGCTCCGACTGCCACAGGGCCATAGATTCCGGAAGCTCTCTCTACAGCCGCGAGCAATTGAAGCTTGCTCATGCAGAAGGGATATTCAGGACTTTAGCTGCAATGCAGGAAGTGATTTTCAAATGATCCCATCGAATGAGCTAATCTGGGTCATAGCCTTCCTGAAAGAAGGTGACCTAATCGCTGTTCCCTCGGGAAATATGGCAGGTCTGTATCGCATTAAAAATGATGCTGTGCTCGGCGCTGCCGCCTTGGAGTACGAGGGGGTAGCGGCCATCACCGGCGCTAGTAACGTCGTGCGAAGAGTGAGCATTCCAGAGGCGCATCCGAATAAGTGTCCAATGTCTCAAAGCCCTCATCAGGGTGAAAGTTCCACCGTCCAAGTCGCGGAGCCTACGAGCGAACCGGTCGTCACAGAGCCGCAAGGCAACGCCGGTGAGAGCCCTGCACTTTCTGCACTAATTGACTGCCTGCGTTACCGCCCAGTCGCTACGACAGCCGCACAGATGCGCGAAGCGGCAGATCGCATGGAAATGATGCGCGCAGCGCTACTGCACATCGCAGAAGGCCGTGGAGCTTATAGCCGCGATCAACACGAGTTCGCCTGTAATGTGATCGAAGAGGCTAAGAGGACGGCTACGGCAGCACTTGAGGGGCGCTATGAATACAAAGACTGAAGCGCTTCCCTCAAAGGATCGTGGCTACGATGGGCTTATCCATTACGGGCCTATTACCTTTGACGTTAATAACTACGGAGCTTTGTGTGGTGTTTCAGCAGTACCCCACGATATTCCAAGAACACTGACAACACATATACCTTGGGTCAATTGCGAGCATTGTAAAAAGACGTTACCCACTCCCGAGACGGGAACGGGGAAGTAATGCTGAAGATACCCTTAGATCTGGAGTGCTACCGCCGCCCGCATTGGGCAGACCCCAAGGATATGGGCGACAGATTTAACGGCTGTTTCCAGATTCCGAAGCGGGCAATGGTAATCGTGGTGAGTTCGGGCGAAGGCTGGGAGCACGTATCGGTCAGCATCCGAGGCCGATGCCCAACTTGGGACGAAATGGAATGGGTGAAGCGCAAGCTGTGGGAGGACGCAGACACGGTGATGCAACTCCACGTTCCAGTGAGCGAGCACCGAAGTTTCCATCCCTATTGCCTGCACTTATGGAGACCGCTGAATGCAGAGATCCCACGCCCGCCAGGTATCTTTGTCGCGCCAAAAGTTGGCGAGCTATGCACGCTCTGAGCGAGGAATCGAGTACAATATGACGTGCCCCTCACACACGAAAGAGTCCATATTCTCAGGACTTCGCGCTGGTCCGACGCCTACTATGCAAGGCTGTGGGGAGTGCGCCCGACCACCGTTTCGTTCGCCCGCAGAGGGCTTTCGTGGCGCGACCATCCGACCCCACCGGACACCGCGCCGCGCGTCAGTGGCGGCCGGTACTGCGGGGTTAGGGCGTACTCGATTACCAGAAATCAGGAGGAGCTTTCGGCCATCACATAGGACTTATCCGGCTAAGGTAGTCCGAGCGTACGGCGTCCTTCATCCGCAATCCTTCGCGGACGTAGGAAAATCCCAACTACGTGGATGCCAGATGATGGCGAATGAAAAAAACCAGCACGGCCGGGGGCTGGCCTCCGAATGTCCCGGCCACTTCTATGAATCTGGACGCGCTAAAACAGGAAATGTTGCGCCCTGCTATCCAGCTTGCGCCTCTCATGGAGTTTCGCGGCCAAAAGAATCCAGCGCGCATTCATGCGCTTTGGAATTGGTCCTACGCAGCCTATCTCAACGAATGCGAGGATATAGGCGCGATAACGAAGCTCTATAGGGAAGGCGGAGAACTGCCGCACTTCTGCGGACTACACGCAAAATATCTTGATTACCTCTCAGTGAGGAGTTTTTTTAGTCGAGTCGTGTTGTCTCCCAAGGTCAAAGCGTTGGTGCCAGACTTTGGCGATTACATCGCTTCGATACTGCCCTATGTTTTCCAGCTCACACGGGTAGCCAATCGTGAACATCAACCAAAGAAATTGCGAGTCTGGAAGAATCAAGCTAAACCGGATGAAATCCGATAC
>Ga0209624_10000287_pt1 | contig 44841 bp, 44 predicted proteins | sample JacPinW_OM2H0_O1_FD_188565 | JGI IMG/M metagenome (GOLD analysis project Ga0209624, IMG submission 188565) | Forest soil microbial communities from Algoma, Ontario, Canada - Jack Pine, Ontario site 1_JW_OM2H0_O1 (SPAdes) (version 2) | ecosystem: Environmental > Terrestrial > Soil > Boreal...
CCACCAAGTTCGGAGCCGTGTAGATCCCGTCGTTGTCTGCGCTTACGGACCGGAGGATAGCCGTTTCGGAGTTCTTAACAGCAACCTGCGCTCCTGCAATCGCGCGTCCGGAGCTGTCTCTCACACTCCCAGAAATAGTCCCTCCAGCGACCTGTGCGAGACAAACACTGCCTGTCACCAGTGCGATTGCAGTGACGCACGCAACCCTGAAAGAACTCGAAACCAACGGAGCGCGGATTGGGTTGAGAACCATCTCAACGCTCCTGCTTAGAAAAATTCGCCTCAACTCAAGTCCTCACCCGTCCTTTCCGAGACCGGCCAAGCCGCCCGACGCAGTTTTTCGAAAACCTGCGTACTATCAGCCAATCTAGCGCCCCACACTTTCCGCGCCGCAATTATAGACGCGCGTCAAAAGCTATTGTTCTCTGGAACGATCCCTCGGTCGCACAAACCCAACTGAGTGAGCTGCTCGAGTCTGTCCTATATCACGCGCGCACGGCAGGGCTGAAATTGCAGAGTCACGCTGGCTGTGGATTCAATGTGTCAACCGTAAGCGTTAGACAAAGTAGACGGTTGACAAATGTCTGCGCCAATCTTTCCAGCGCGCGTGTCCTGAAGGACCCGCAGTCGTCCAGTAGGTGATGCGCTCTTTCCGTGGTATTAGATATCCGTTAAAAAACGCAATCGTGTAGTCCTCAACGACCTTCAAGGAGCCGAGCCATTGGTAGTGTCCTGGCGTTTCACGAGCGGTCCGGTGATTGGCAGCGCTTGCTCAATTGACTGAGAGCCATCTCAGCGCAGCCCCCAGGTTAACTTCCGTGGCTCTTTGTACGTTTTTTCGAAGAGTAGGATCCGTAAAGTAGCGACAGCAGATTTGGGCCGCATAAGTCAGCGGGCATTTCAAGAAGACGCAGAACGGCCCCTGGTCGATTCGACCAGATGCGCCAGATCGAGGGTCGCGAATCCGTTTCTCGGGGCTCAATCTACCGTCAATGGTTAGCGCTGAACTATGGTGTTGGCCGCGAGCCTAGGAGATTCCAGTTACATGCGACAGCGCACGACAACGATGCGATTGAAAGCCAAGCGGAGTTCGGAGCAATACCAGGTGATGAACTGATTGATCGCAAACTGATAGACCCGGCGCGAACCCGGGGAAGTGAGGCTGTTGAGCACGGCCATTTTGGAAATGGTCGACGTCGGGGAGTCGGAGTACGACCCGACGATATTCAGTTTGACTTTTCGCTTGCGCACGCTGGCGGCCCTCCACTCCGCAGCATGGAATTAAGGCACAGGCGAGTCTGGGCGAAAAGCTGGATGGCGCTTTTCTGGAATCGGAACAAGACGTCCCTGAGTGAAATCTGGTTACGTCAATTATCACCGGCCAACCGCAGATTGCATTTCTCCCCAACTTCACGACGGCCCCTCAGCGAACAGAACTAGACCTTGGCGCGGGCGGCACAGGCAACGGGTGAGGTCGCCCGTTCCCATCGGAGGTTGCGGCCTTGGTTCTTGCTTTTTTCCATTGCTGCATAGCTTTCGGAGCGGTGGCCCATAGGATGCCCTTTTCCTCCGGCGCGCCGTACAACTCAGGATGCAGGTAGAATCCGCGTTCAACCTCCGGCTTCTCCTCTTCGACGAGAATGTCCCGCGAGTACTCCAAAGTTGTTGCCGGAGCCGGTGGCGCCGTAGCCGGACACTCCGGTGGGGCCTTCGCCGTAAACTCCGTAGGTGCTGCCGCTGCCGTACACTCCGAAACCGTTCGCGCTGTTGCCGGCTACTCCGGCCGCCACGGTGTCGGTGGCGCTCGAATAGTTGTTGCCCGAAACGCCCGCTCCCTCATAATCGTATGTGATTGCGTAAACGCCGTACGAACCGCCGCTGGTCGCAGACTGAAGCCCGACCACCGCGGCATTACCCGGACTCGAGGAATAGGCGTCAAGGGCGTCCGCCGTGGTCGACGGTTCGAAGACATTATTTCCGGTAAAGGCGTTGTTGGCGGCCAGCACGGGCACACCGCTGACACTGAGCGTGGGAGTCTGCCCGCCGCTACTTGCAATGCCCGTCCCCGCCGTCAGGCCCAACAATCCTGTGTTATTCAGGGTCACCTTGCCGCCGGTGCCGCCGCCGCTCAGGCCGGTTCCAGCTGTTACGCCAGTGATCGTGCCCGAGCCTGCGTTGCTGCACGCCCAGGCGCTGCCGCTCCACTGCAATACCTGTTTCGACGCGCAGGCATTCGTCAGTGACAGATTCAGCGTGCCGTTCGTGCCGCCGCCGGTCAGCCCGCTGCCGCTTGCGGTCGTCATCCCCGTAATGGTCCCATCGCCCCCGGCAAATGCAATGTCCAACTCCGCCGGATGGCTCGTTGTCGTGTTCTCTTTACTGTCAAAGGTCGCGTTGAACGAGCTATTAGCCACCAGCGCGAGACCGTTGTTCTTCTCGCTCCCATCGAACCATTGTCGACTCGTGTGGTGCATAGGAGTGCCCCAATGCCACAACGTCACCTCTCGGCAAGCCTATTTCCATTAAGGCAAGCGTCGAGTTGCGCGAGTTGCCGAATTCTGTGAAGCGGGAAATCTTACTTGGGCTTTCTATCTCTTACAGTCTCAAATTACGGTCGAACCCAAGTGAACACCTGATTTGCAGAATTTACTCCAAAAATGCCAGCTCCCGATCCAACTGCAACACTCTTTAGGCTGCCGGAAAGCTCGACGAATGATTCGGAGCTCGAATCAAAACGATAAACGTTGTCGGAACCTGCAATGAGCCAGGCGCCATCGCCGCCAGCTGCGACCTGGTCGGAACTGGCACCGACAAGAATCCAGTTGCCCGTGTTTGGATCGAAACGAAAAACCTCCTGATCGCCGTTGATTCCCCAGACGTCATTCACGCCGACGGCGATCTGGGTCAGAGAACCCGAGAGCTCGGCAAACTTCTCCTGGCTGAAGCTGTAGTGGAAGATCTGGCCATTGTTGAGCCCCCACACATCGCTTCCGCCGGTCGCAATCTGGGTCAAAATGCCCGGGATTTGCTCGAATTGCCCTGCGCAATAGTCGTACCGGAAAACGTTCTGGTTCGAGTTAATCCCCCACACTTCATAGGGGTGGCATTGATCCTCGTGGCCCACACCCACTGTGATCTGAGAAAGAGTGCCGGTGATCTGATCAAAGGTCTTCGTGCTGTAGTTGAAGTGCAAAACCGCATCGCTCGAGCTGACTCCCCATATCTCGTCCAATTGCGAGAGAGTTCCTCCACCGACCGCAATATCCACTAGAAACGCTCCTTTTATTTTGGTGAATGTTGTCGTCTTGGCGTTGTACCTCCATACTTGGCCTTTCGTGTCAAATCCAAAGACCTCGTTTCGGCCCGCGGAGACACTGACCAGCGTTCCCTTCACCTGCTGGAAGTGCTGGGCCGAGGCCGGAACGGCGAGCAAGATTGAGCAGACGAGGGCGAGAATAAGGCTGCGAGAGATGTTTGGGCGCGACATAGAATCTCCTTAAGAGAAATTTGTTTTTCCTTCTGTAGTACCGGGAAGGCAAATTCCACTTACAGTGCCGCAGCCGCAATCTGCCTGGCCCGGCAAAGCGTCGGAACTTACGCTCGAACCTCGAAACCGCCGTGGTAAAATTCTGGCCAGTTTTTTGGGTCTGAGCGCCCCCGGCATTCCTACGCGGCAGACGCTACTTCATATGCCAATCACAAGTCCTAACATTGCCGCTCAAAAGTTCTCAAAATCTCTAACAATGGCGCTATGTCCATCCTGACCAATAACTTGTACGAGTTCGAGGGATTCACCCTTAATCCGCGAAATCGCACACTTAGAAAAGGCGGCGCGACCGTGGCGCTGACTCCGAAGGCTTTTGACGTGCTCCTCCTGCTAATTAGCAACGCCGGACGGATTGTCAAAAAAGAGGAACTGATAAAAACGGTCTGGCCCGAAAGTTTTGTCGAAGAGTCAAACCTGACCCAGACCATCTTCAGGGTGCGCAAGGCTCTGGATGAAACCAGCGATCATCGGTACATCCTTACCGTGCAGGGACAAGGCTACACGTTTCTCGTCCCAGTCACCGAAACAACCATTCCCGGGCAAAAGGCCGATGCGCCCCCGACAACCTCCCAGGCCGCATCTGTCCGTGAAACCACACTGCCCCCGCCCTCGCGCCGCGCCAGCATTCGGCTATCAAGCACGCTCGCCGCGGTAGCGATCGCGATGCTCATGATCGCGGCGTCGGGAATCTGGATATGGAATTCGCGCCGCGCGGCTGCTGTTAAGCCGGCAAAGACGATGCTGGCGATTCTGCCGTTTGAAAACTTCACCGGAGACCCGGGCCAGGATTATTTCAGCGATGGGTTGACCGAGGAGATCATCAGCCAGCTCGGAAATCTAGATCCCGCCCACCTCGGAGTAATTGCCCGCACTTCCGTCATGCACTACAAGCATTCGCCGGCATCCATCCCGCAAATCGGCCAAGATTTGTCGGTGCAGTACGTGGTCGAAGGAAGCGTCCGTCGCGACTCCCAAGGGGTGCGCATCACCGCACAGCTGATCCAGGTCCAGGACCAAAGCCACCTGTGGGCGCGCGAATATGATCGCGACCTGGGCCACCTGATAGAACTGCAAGAAGAGATTGCGCGCGAAGTGGCGAACGAAGTCGAATTCAGCCTGACTGGACAGCGTCCGATCAGCTTGGCGCGCGAGGCCGCCGCTCCATTGGCTGGCGCAAACTCCTACGAGGCCTACGACCTTTATCTAAAAGGCCGCTATTTCTGGAATAAAAGGACCGACGATGGTTTTCGACAGGCGGCCGATTACTTTCAGCAGTCCATTGATAAGGATCCGAATTACGGCCGCGCTTATGCCGGACTCGCCGACACTTACAGCCTGATCAGCACGTGGGCCATCGGTCCGCAGAATGTGCTCATGCCGAAGGCGCGAGCTGCAGCCTCGCGTGCGCTGGAAATCGACGAAAGACTTGCCGAGGCGCACGCATCGCTCGCTCTGATCAAAGAGAACTACGACTATGACTGGCCCGGCGCGGAGAAGGAATTCCGGCGCGCCATCCAGCTCAATCCGCAATACGCCACTGCTCATCAATGGTACGCCGAGTTTCTTTCCTGGCAAGGGCGATTCGAAGAGGCATTCGCCGAGAGCGAGCAAGCCCGTCAACTCGATCCTCTGTCGCTGATTATTGCCTCTGATCACGCCATAATTCTCTATAACTCCCATCAATACGAGAATGCTTTGAAGCAATGTCGTTCGGTTCTTGAGTTAGATCCGACTTATCGCCACGCCGGACAAATGATGGCGTCTTCCTATTTGCAGCTCGGCCGGTACGCCGATGCGGCCGACGCGTTGACCCGATGGGCGCCCCACGATGATAGTGCGTGGACCTTGGCGTGGCAGGCGGTCGTGTATGCGCGTTGGGGCCAAACCGAACAGGCGCGCGTTGCGTTCGACCGGCTCGAGCGGATTCCCGCCTCCGACATGCATCGCACGCCGGCATTTCTGACCGCTTATTCGGGTACTGGACAAAAAGAGCGTATGCTCGACGCACTCGAAAAAGCCTACTCCGAACACTCGAATGCTGTGGTGCAAATCAAGGTAGACCCACTCTACGATCCCTTCCGAACCGACCCGCGATTCGAGGCGTTGTTGCGCCGACTGAAGTTGGAATAGAAACTACCGCCGCCGACCATCGCAGGAAGAGGATGGCCCCCCTAGGCAAGTGGGGTTAAATCCGTGGGTGTTGAAAAAGTCACTGAGATTGGCGGTTGAGATTTAGCGAAAGCAGGTTAGAAGGGGGAATCCGATTCATGTACTTTTCGTAGAGCGAAAGTCTGAATTCATTATGAAAAAGCAAGAAGTGAGTCTCTCCAACAGACTAACGAGCCGGATACCGATGCCACTTCTATCGAAGACCAAACTACTCCACTACCGGGTAGTAGTCGCAATTACACTCACCGACCCCTGTATTTCGCTACCTAATGCGTGGAGTATGATGAGCGGAAAATGAAGAACACCGCCGTCTTGCTCCTCAGTACTCCTATGCCGCTCGCTCGCAAAGGCGTGGTGGCGGAAATCTCCCAATTCCTGATTGGGCACAACGGTAGCGTCTTGCACAGCGACGATCATCTGGACAGTGGCCGCGACCTGTTTCTATCAAGGCTGGAATGGGATCTGGACGGGTTTGATATTCCTATCTCTGATTTCGAGCACTACTTCGAGCCCGTGGCCGAACGCTTCCGGATCAACTACAACCTGGCACTGACAAACTACCGCCCTAAAATCGCCATCCTGGTTTCCGCCTATGACCATTGTCTTGCCGACCTGCTGTACCGGCAAAGAACCGGCGACTTGGTGTGCGACATCGTCTTGATTATCAGCAACCATCCGACCGCCAGGCCGCTGGCCGACTTTCATCACGTCCCCTTCCATCTGCTAACCAACCCCAAGGACAAGCGCGAGTCTGAGCGGGAAATGCTTGAGCTACTCGGGCAGGATGTAGACCTTATCGTGCTCGCGCGCTATATGCAGATCCTGGGGCCGGATTTCGTCGCCCAATATCTGTTGCGTATGATCAACATCCACCATTCTTTTCTTCCCGCTTTCATCGGGGCGAAACCCTATCATCAAGCTTTCGAGCGCGGCGTGAAGCTGATCGGGACCACCAGTCATTACGTGACCGCCACCCTGGACGAAGGACCGATCATCGAGCAAGACGTAGTGCGCGTTTCGCATCGCGACACGGTCGAGGACATGGTAAGCAAAGGCCGGGACCTGGAGAAGGTCGTGCTCTCGCGCGCCGTGCGCTGGCATCTGGAAAATCGCATCCTGGTCTACCAGAACAAGACAGTCGTGTTCGCTTAAAAACCGGATGAAATAGTAACTGTCGAAATATCCCGATTACACTCGCGGCCGGGGGTCCTGAGTGTTTTTGATGCCGCCTGACTCGAAAAACCTCTCCACATCTTCGCGTAAGACCGGCGTGCTTTGGCGCACCGCTTTGCGAGCTAGAAAGTGAGCTTCCTGATTCCTGCGGCGCGGTATCCAGGCGAATTTTATCTGATCAAACTTTCGCGCTAGACGCAAAATCATCCCCCGAAGGTTGTCCTCCTCCTGAACAACACCAGTTCGATAATCATCTTTCAGCGCGATTCGCATCTGGTTGTAGTCGGATCTTACCCTGAGCAACCGATAGCCTGCTTCGAAAGCAATTTCCAAGGCGCGAAGCACGGCAAATTGTTCACCCGCTCGGCTCGGCGGACCAATATATGATTCAGAGAATCTGGCCACGACTGCACCATCTCGACCGGCCTTATTGGTTGCTCGCAGGATCAGTCCAATACCGGTAATGCCTTGTTGTTTGTCGAAGGAGGCGTCGACTCGAAAGGTGTGCCAAATCGGTCGAAGTGTCGCGTCGCCCTGCATGTCCTTGCTTCCTGAGAGTCAAATTTGCGTTTCGCATCTCACGACTCAGAGCTGCTGACTTCAGATGAATAATGAATAGTGTAGAGGCGCTATTCGCAACTTACTGCCGGCGGTTTTTAACCCGTCATTGAAGTCCACGAAAGTGTCAGCCGACCAGAGCCGTTCGCATCCACGAAATAGGTGCGTGCTACACCTTGCACGTCGGCCAGCAAGCAAAGCGGTTTCCTAGCGGCGGTTTCGCTCAACCAATTCTATCGCCAGTGCTCAGGCGGCTACTTCCTCTGCGCTCCTACGGTTTCTCGGCCTGAGCACGGGTGCGATAGAGTCCTGATAGGTTTTCAATAACCTTCGATTTCTCCTGCATGAGATTACTAAATTAAGCGGCCTATGCTGCTGCAACGAGAAGTTCACGCTTCACGAAGCTGGACGGGACAACGTGACAATCAGCAACGAGGTCAGACTGTTTGGCCGAGGCAAAAGAAGTTCTCTTCTAGTGAACTCTCTTTCATCTCAGTCCTATCGACTTAAAGGAACCCAACTGAATTCGCTTGTCGGCTGCTCCACTTAGCAGCCATCTCTCTTCTGTTTCGTCGGCCTCCCTGGACCCAAGAATGCAGCTATGACTTCACGCCCACCCCGAGGCGATGGGATCAACGTTCTAAGGCCGCGTTTTTCTGGCCCAGCATCGCCAGCAACCATTTCGGAACACCCTGAGGCCCGCAATTTGAAATCTCTAGCGATCGCTATTGTCTTTCTACTTATGACCTCAATCATGACCTCAATCAATGTGCAGGCACAAGCCGCTTTCGCTGGGAGCGGTGAACTCCCGAACAGCCCGTCCACAATCTTCTGGACCAAAGCGAATACCACACTGCTCGCGCTCGATGCCGCAGCCAAGGGCGCTGACTTCTACTACACCATGCGAGGCATGGACCATCCCGGCTTGGCGATTGAAACCGACCCTATCGCTCGTCCCTTCGTCTCCCATGGCAACGCATTGGCGGTTGGATATTTCGGCGGGTTACTAATCATTGATGCCGCTGTGTCCTACGAATTACACAAGCATCAGCATGACCGGCTATCCAAGGGCGTCTTGATCTTCGGTATTGTGAACAATGGGTATGGTGCGCAATCTGATGGTCGCCAATACTAAAAAATTTGTCCCGTCGACCTCAGCGCTCGAATGTTTTTATCTAGCGTTGACAAGCCAGGCAAATGCTCGTCTCCAGGAGACATTTAGGGCTGCCAAGAATCTTTACCTGTCACAATCGGAGCATCATTGTCGATCACGCCTTCAATTGTAGGCGTCGTTCTCGGTAGCTAGTGAAAATCCCGATTTCATTCATTGCAGCCGAGGCACCACGACCGCAAGGAAAAATTTGTGTTCAGAATCGTGTTCAATTGAAGGCCGTAATGCCGCTTTCTAGCCCTCTGTGGCCGTTGTAACCTACTGATTCTCCGTTTGCCTGGGCCCCCCAAGCTGGATGTGGCGGTTCGACCCCGGTCTCCCTCTCCAATTCTCAACAATCAACTTTCAACTTTATTTGCCTGCGGCGCTCGCCGATGAAGCCGCCGACATGGAATGCATCTGAACCAAGCCAACTCCCAAGCCTCCAACCGCTCCGGCGATTAACCCGATCACGATCAGCAAAGGAATGCTTTCAAGAAACGACTTCTTTTTCGACTGCTGCATTGAATATTCTCCGCGTCTCAAGTTCGAAATTACTGCCCCTTGGATTTTAGCATTTGCGCTTCCGTTTGCAGCTTACAGAGGTACCGTAACTGCCTATGGCAGAGGGACTTCGAGAAAAAAGTCGCTTTCGGATATCGGAGAAGTGCATAGTTTTTCACCTAATAGGTAGGTCGCAGAACAGGAGGACGAGCAAGCACGATCTTGGAGATGCCATGGTTTGCCTTATCCTCAGGAGCCATGTCTCGACGAAAAGGCGGCTGCCACCCTATGATAAGAACGACTCGAGAGGAGCATTCATGACCGAACCCAGCTACGAAGAATTGAAAGCCCGCCTGGCCGATCTGGAAAAGCAGGTGGAGACGAAGAAGAAAAGCGGCGCAATGGAGTTCCGCGTCAGTGAAAAGGGCGGCGTCAGCGTGTACGGACTGGGCCGTTTCCCTGTGACTCTTTACTATGAGCAGTGGACGAAGCTGCTCAACGCCGTTCCCGACCTGAAGGCGTTCATTGAAGAAAATAAGAGCAAACTGAAGCTGAAAGAGAGTTAACGCGGCGCTCGCGTAGGGGCAGCGGCATTCCCCTGTTCAGGCCGAGCGGAGCTCGCCGGTTGCCCGATGTACCGGAATCTTGCATTTGACGAGAAAGATCCGACGCGCACTCTCTTGCCGCATTCTCTTGCTAAGAGCCCCTCCATGTCTGCCGAAGATATCCTCACCAAGCCGCAGCCTCCACCCGATGAGCGGATTGCTTACGGAGCGGATCCCAATCAGTTCTTCGAAGTGCGCCTGCCGCGGACCAAGCCGCCGCATCCCGTTCTTCTGAACATCCACGGAGGGTTTTGGCGGGCGCGATATGATCTCGCTCATAGCGGACACATTTGCGAAGCCTTGCGCAGCGAAGGCCTGGCGACCTTTAATCTTGAATACCGCCGTGTCGGCAACGTCGGTGGAGGATGGCCCGGAACCTTCGAGGACATTCGCGCGGCGTACCGTTTCATCCAGCAGGCGCACTCCCGCTTTCATCTCGACCTCGACACGCTGGTGGTGATGGGCCATTCCGCTGGCGGGCAGTTAGCTCTCTGTCTGGTAGCGCATGAACCGGCGATTCGCCGCGTAATCTCGCTGGCCGGAGTCGTCGACCTCAAGAAAGCGCTCGCGCTGCATCTCAGCAATGACGCGGTGGCCGAGTTTCTTGGGGGCAGGCCAGAGGCGGTTCCCGACCACTATCGCGAAGCGGACCCCATGAAACTAAGCATCCCGCAGGCGAAGCAGTGGCTTATCCACGGCAGCGAAGACGACATAGTGCCGCCGGAATTCAGCCGCGAGTACGTCAGGGAAAAGGACAAGGCCCGCGAGGAGGCTGTGCTGGCGGAGATTCCGCGTGCAGGCCATTTCGATCTAATCGATCCGGCTGCGGAAGCATTCAAGAAAGTTAAGGACGAGGTGCAGGTGGCGATTTTCTGAAACGCTATTCCCGAGGACTTCAGCGACAATCTTCGCCATTCCGTAAGTAGAAACTGGTGCGCCCGGAGAGAATCGAACTCCCAACCTCTTGGTTCGTAGCCAAGCACTCTATCCAATTGAGCTACGGGCGCATGTTTTGCCGAGTTGCGTTTCTGAATTATAGCGGACAGATTCGTTTCGCCCAAATCCACTGCGCCAATTCTCCTAGGGAAATCCCTGAGGCGTAAAAGTTTCCGGCCTCCGCGCAAAACCTACCGACTTCTCATCTCGCGATTGCGTGTTAACAATGGGTTAGGGATGGCAACCCAGATGCTTATATTCAGCCAAGACGAAGTGGCGCGCAACGGGGCATTTGGGAATCACTTCGGCCAGAGGTCTTTCCGAATGCCCCCTTGCAAAACTCCGTTGGTCGCTAACTCGCACTCCGCTCGGTTTCCGCCCTCCCCAAAATCCTCCCCAATTGAGGATTAGGAATCGGGGCGGAGTGCTGCTTCTTTCCTCGCAATCCTCTTCCCACTTTTGAGTATTTATCAGCTGGCAATCACGCCAAAACCAATTGCTCTTGCACATCGATCCCTGCCTGGCGCAGGAATCGAGCTACGGCGTCGCTTGTCAATCGCGACGCGTCAAATAGGACCCGAACGCTACGCTCCTTCTCGTTAAACTGTAGGCGCAGTATGCCGTACACCTCGCGAATGGTATCGATCGCCCGCAGCTCAGCTTCTCCCGGCGGAGTCTGGTAGCGGTAGGCCGCTTCAAGGTAGGTCATTTGATTTCTCTCCCGCGAAAAAAGTTCAAAGTTGACCCTTCGAGTATCTAATAAAGACACGGCTTCCGCCAGCCAGAGGTTGCGCAAGCGCACACATGGACCCGTGCCCTGCGCCTGTCCATGCCGAGCGCAGCTCAGGGCTGATGGAGCGCAGGGGTCGATATAGACTAAGCGTCGAGGCCGGCGAAACTATGGATCATTCCGATCTCGTGAACCCTCCGAACGCCGCCCCGCCGCCCGCGCGCGCGATCACGAAAGATCCAGTCTGCGGCATGAACGTGAATCCCGAAGGTGCTCGCTACAAGGCTCGGCACAACGGCAAAGAATATTTTTTCTGCTCCACTGGCTGCTTGGCGAAATTCCAGGCCAATCCCGAAGGAATTCTCTCGTCTCCGCCGAAGCCAATGGCGATGAAGATGTCATCCGGACTTATCTCACTAGGAGCACCAACGATTGCGCAGAAGACGGCAAGCGACACGCCCGCCTACGTCTGTCCCATGTGCCTCGAAGTGCGGGAGCCAGCGCCGGGCCCGTGCCCGAAGTGCGGCATGTCGTTAGATCGCGAGTCGCCCGCGCTCCCTGCCACCACCGCCGAATACACCTGCCCCATGCATTCCGAGGTCGTGAGAAACGAGCCAGGCACTTGTCCCATCTGCGGCATGGCTCTCGAGCCGCGCGCGATCACTCTCGAAGAAGAGAATCCCGAACTCCGCGACATGACGCGGCGCTTTTGGATGAGCCTGGCATTGACCGTGCCTTTGCTAGCAATCGCCATGGGGAGCATGTTTTGGCCAACTTTGTTCACGGGCGACATTGCCATCCATCGCGGCAACATTGCGGCTGGAACACCCCTGCTGAGTTCGATGCTGCCGTGGCTTGAACTCATTTTGGCAACGCCCGTCGTTCTCTGGTGCGGCTGGCCCTTCTTCGAGCGCGGATGGGCCTCAATCGTCAACCGCAGCACCAATATGTTCACGCTGATCGCTCTCGGCACCGGCGTCGCCTACATTTACAGCGTCGTGGCCACGCTATTCCCGCAGATCTTCCCATCGTCGTTCCGGAGCATGGCAAATCGTCCCGATGTCTACTTCGAAGCCGCGGCCGCGATTGTCACTCTCGTATTGCTCGGGCAGGTACTGGAACTCCGGGCGCGAAGCCGCACGTCCAGCGCGATTCGCGCGCTGCTCGATCTCAGCCCCAAGACGGCGCGTTTAATGACAACCAACGACTATGGGACAAATACCAGCGAAGAGCGTGATATCCCGCTCGCCGACGTAAAGCCCGGAGATCGCCTGCGCGTGCGCCCGGGAGAAAAGATTCCCGTCGATGGCGTCGTGCTCGAAGGATCGAGCGCTGTCGACGAATCGATGATCACCGGGGAGTCGCTGCCGGTAGAGAAAACGGTGGGGTCGCGGGTGATCGGCGCGACGATCAATCGCATGGGAGCCCTGGTGATGCGAGCCGAGCGCGTAGGCAGCGAAACCATGCTGGCGCAGATCGTGCAAATGGTTAATCAGGCGCAGCGCACGCGCGCGCCTATTCAACGTCTAGCTGATAAAGTAGCCGGCTGGTTTGTTCCCGCTGTCATTGCGATTGCGGTAGTGACCTTCGTTGCATGGGCGAGCGTCGGCCCGCAGCCGCGCCTGGCGCACGCTATCGTCAACGCTGTAGCCGTGCTGATCATCGCTTGCCCCTGCGCGCTCGGCCTCGCCACGCCGATGGCGATCATGGTGGGCACCGGCCGAGGCGCTCACGCAGGAGTGCTAATAAAAAATGCGGAGGCCCTAGAAACCCTCGAAAAAGTAGACACCATCGTCTTCGATAAGACCGGAACGCTGACGGAAGGAAAGCCGAAAGTGACGGCGTACAGCGATGTTGAGACTCTTCGCCTGGCGGCCAGCTTGGAGCGTGCCAGTGAGCATCCTCTCGCCTCGGCAATCGTCGAATCAGCGGGGCAGCAGCGTCTGCGGCTCTCCGATGTCTCTGGATTTGAATATGTGCCCGGCAAGGGCATCAAGGGTTCTGTCGAGGGCAAGCGCATCGCGGCAGGGAATTCGGCGCTCATGACGGATCTGGGCGTTTTCGGCTCAGGCCGCAAGAATGCAACTCTTGTCGGGACGACGCCGGGTGCAACCCAGATCTACATTGCAGTCGATGGTCAATACGCCGGCCACATTGCAATCTCAGATCCGCTTAAGGCATCCGCGGCCGGCGCGTTGCGCGAACTGAAGGCTCAGGGAATGCGACTGGTAATGCTCACCGGCGACAACCAAGCGACCGCCGAGGAGTTGGCTCACGTGCTAGGAATCGAAGACTTCAGGGCCGAGGTGCTGCCCGCGCAAAAAGCTGAGATCGTAAAGCGTCTGCAGAACGAAGGCCGCATCGTGGCCATGGCAGGCGACGGCATCAACGACGCCCCGGCTCTCGCGCAAGCCCAGGTTGGGATCGCCATGGGCACCGGAACCGACATAGCGATCGAGAGCGGCGGTATCACCCTGCTTAAAGGAGACCTTGAAGGAATTCTGCGCGCCCGCAAGCTGAGCAAGGCCACCCTGCGCAACATCCGCCAGAATCTTTTCTTCGCATTTATCTACAACTCAATCGGAGTGCCGATTGCCGCCGGCGTGCTCTATCCAATTTTCGGCATATTGCTAAGCCCGATTTTAGCCGCCGCCGCCATGAGCCTCAGCTCAGTATCGGTGATCACCAACTCGTTGCGATTGCGGAGTGTAAAACTCTAAAGGCTGGGGTGGAGATGACAGGAAAAGCAAGGGCTTCGCCTTTCCTGCTTTTCCTGTCACCCGCCTTAGAGCTTGCTGAGATATTCCGTAATCTCCGGACTCGTCCAATCGACCGGGCCGATAAACTTCCGGCGGATGACTCCGCCGCGATCGATGACGTAGGTTTCCGGCCAGCCAAACGTGCCGTAAAGCGTAGACGCCTTCTTCGCCTCGTCCCGCACCGTGACCATATTCACTTTGTATTCTTTGAGAAATTTGTGATACGCATCGTCGTCTTCATCGATGCTCACGGCGAGCACTACGACGCCTTTCTCCTTAAAACGCGCCTGCATCTGCACCATCGACGGCGTCTCTTCGATACACGGCGGGCACCAGGTTGCCCAGAAATTCAGCAGCACCACATCCCCACGAAACTGGCTGAGCGTGACCTGGTGGTCGGAATCCTGCAACGTAAAATCCGGAGCATTCGATCCAATGCGCGATGGGTGGCTCCCGCTATAGCATCCAATCAGGCCGGCAAGCAATCCACCGAGCAGCGGCGCGACAACAAGGGTTCGTCTCACACCGCTATAATAGCGAAAAGCAATGCGTCCTTCACTCCCGCTCTCGACGCTTCCGCTCCCGCTGGCACTGCTCAAGATTGTGAGCCCCCGAACCGCCATGCGCACGCCCGCTCCTGCTTCTCCTCGCCCCGACGTCTCCATAATTATTCCCGCCCGGAACGAAGAGGCCAATCTCTGCGTCTGTCTCGAATCGCTTACCGCGCAAACCGGCGTCCGGTTCGAGATCATCGTAGTCGATGATGCTTCGACCGACCGCACCCGCGAGATCGCGCAAAGTTTTGCCGGAGTGCAAGTGGTTTCGCCGGGTCCGGTACCTGACAATTGGACGGGCAAGAACAACGCGCTGATTGCCGGAGCGAAGGCAGCGCGCACGCCCTGGCTGCTCTTTACTGACGCCGACACCGTGCACCAACCCGCATCGCTCGCACGTGCCCTGGCAGAGGCGAAGAAAGAGCAAGCCGATCTGCTCTCCTATTCACCCCAGCAAGTGGTTGTAACTTTCAGCGAGCGCGCCGTAATGCCCGTAATCTTCGCAGAATTGGCGGCACAGTACCCGCCCCACAAAGTCCGCGACCACAGTTCGAAGATTGTCGCGGCCAACGGCCAGTACATCCTTGTTCGTCGCGTCGCCTATGATGCGGTCGGCGGCCACGCGGCTGTGGCCGAGGAAATATTAGAGGACGTCGCGCTGGCACGCCTCTTTCGCAATGCCGGCCATCGCGTCTACTTCCGCTACGCTGCGGACGCGGTCCGCACCCGCATGTATCGCAACTGGATGCAACTTCGCGAAGGCTGGACCAAAAATCTAGCGCTCTTATTTCCGCATCCAGAGTTTCTCGCCTTCAAGACCGTACTCTGGTGGTTTGCGGCGTGGGGATCGCTAGCTTTCGCCATAACAGCCTTCGCCTATCGACATTGGAGCCTGGTCTTCGCGACGGTTTGGCTCGTGGCCTACGCGCGCCTCAGCACAGCCCGATTCACTCCCCAAAACAATCTGTTAGCAATGGCTGCCGGTCCACCCCTCTTCGCCTATCTGCTGCTTCGCTCCAAGCAGGCCCACGCCCGCGGCCAAATATCTTGGAAGGGTCGAGTCTACGGAACAGGCGCAGGCAAGGACGAGGCGACCGATGGAAAGCAATCGGCAAAATGCATCCATCGAGAAGCAAGATTTTAGAACTGAAAGCTGACCGCTGAGAGCTGAAAGCTGATCTTCATGGTTTACTTAACATGGTTTACTTAACCCGCAGAGCGGAATTTTCGGCCGCGCACTATTACCACAATCCGGAATTTACTTCCGACGAGAACCAGCGCCTCTTCGGCAAATGCAATAATCCGAATGGCCACGGGCACAATTACACGTTAGAGGTCACCGTGAAGGGTGCGGTCGATCCAACATCTGGCTTCGTAGTCGACCTCAAGCAATTAAAGGATGTCATGAGCAGGGAAGTGCTCGATGCGCTCGATCATCGCTTTCTCAACAAAGAAGTTCCAGAGTTCTTCAGCAAAATCCCGACTACCGAAAATCTGGCCATCGTCATCTGGCAGCGCCTCGCTCCAAAACTCACCGCCGCGCAGTTGCACCGCGTCCGCGTCTACGAAACTGACGATCTTTTTGTCGACTTCTATGGTGAGGCATGAAGGCGCACCTCACTCGCCGCTACATGTTTTCCGCATCTCATCGCCTGCACAGCGACGAAATGTCGGAGGAAGAAAATCGCGTCACCTACGGCAAGTGCAATAATCCTTACGGTCACGGCCACAACTACGTGATCGGGGTCACGGTCAGTGGACCGGTCGACGATCGAACTGGAATGGTCTGCAATCTGGTCGATTTAGATGGCTTCGTGCACGCCCACGTCGTCGAGCGCTATGATCACCAGAATCTGAACCTGCTGCCAGAATTCCGGAAGCAGGTTCCGACCACGGAAAACCTATGCATTTCGATCTACGAAATAGTGAAGCGCGGCTTCAACCAAGCTCATCTAGAAAAGGTACGCATCGAAGAGACAATGATGAATTCGTTTGAATACTTGGGAGAAAACGATCGTTAGTCGACGGTCGATAGTCGTTGGGAGAGACGGTTTTTGATTTTCGAGCGACTAACGACCGACGGCCAGCGACCGACCATGCAGACTCTATGAAAACGCCAGCCGACCTGTCCACCACTCTCACCAGTGCCACCTACGAAGACCTCGTCCGCGAAATGATCGTTCGCCTCGGTGAAGATCCCGAGCGCGAGGGTCTCGCCCGCACTCCTGAGCGTGTGGCCAAGGCCATGCAATTCCTGGTCAAGGGCTATAAAGACGATCCCGAAGCACTTCTGCGCAAGGCTCTCTTCACCGTCAGCTACGACGAGATGGTGATCGTGAAAGACGTAGAAATGTTCAGCCTGTGCGAGCATCACCTGCTGCCATTTTTTGGCAAGGTACACGTAGCCTACATCCCCAACGGAAAAGTCATCGGCCTGAGCAAAATCCCGCGGCTCATCGAAGCCTTCTCGCGCCGCCTGCAAATTCAGGAGCGCCTGACCACGCAAATCGCCGAGGCCATCCAAAAGGCGATCGAACCGCAGGGCGTAGGCGTAGTCATCGAGGCGCGCCATCTCTGCATGATGATGCGCGGCGTCGAGAAACAGCATTCGTCGGCGGTGACTTCATCAATGCTGGGCTGCTTCCGCAGCGAGGAAGAAACCAGAACCGAGTTCTTATCCCTGATCCGCCAGCGCACCAACGGCGTGTAATTTGTTAGGGGAGGGTAGAGTGTGGAGCGGACGTTCTTGTTTGCTGCCTTTGCAGTTGGCTCCTGCCGGGTGTAAGGAAATAAGATCAAGACCAGTTTCAAAGGCAGCGGATAAGAGTGTCCGCTCCACGTGAGCCCCGCACCATGACCAAACGCAAGGCTAATGCGCGCGAATCGCGGATCTCGGGCCGCCTCGCCCTCGTCACCGGCGCCAATCGCGGCATCGGCCTAGCCATCGCGCGCGCCTTAGCGCGTGAAGGATGTAATTTGATCATCACCGCTCGCGGCGAGCGTGCCTTGGCAAAAACGGGCGCTGAGCTAGAGAAACTTCACGTCCACGTCCTTGCACAGCCTTGCGACGTCCGCAGCCCTGAATCCGTCGACTACCTCTTCGCGATCATCCGCGGATTACGCCAGCCGCTCGATATCCTCATCAACAACGCCGGCATAGCCCATCCCAATCGCACGGTTGCCGATCTACCCTACCCAAGCTGGATGGAAGTGATCGACACCAACCTCAACGGTCTATTTCTAATGACCCAGGCGGCGCTCGCGGTGATGAAGCGCGGCGGCACCATCGTCAACAATCTCTCCGTCGCCGCCGAACGGGTCTTTCCCGGCTCGGTCGCTTACAACGCGTCCAAGCACGGCGCCCTCGGCTTCACCGACACGCTGCGCGAGGAATTGCGCCCCAAAGGCATTCGCGTAATCGCGCTGCTGCCCGGCGCGACGGACACCGAGATATGGCAAACCTTGTGGCCGAAAGCGCCGAGGCGCAAAATGATGTCCGCCGAATCCGTGGCTCAAATTGTGGTCGATGGGCTGCTGCTGCCGGAAAACACCACCGTAGAGAAAATAGTTATAAGGCCATCAATGGGAACTCTCTAGCGAAACTAGTGGCGACCCGGATGCCACAGTGGGCATCCAATACAACAGTCCGTCCACTTGTTCGCTAGCGATCATCGGCGAACGACTGACAACGTCGACCGAGCCGAACCATGTCATTCCTCGACCACTTCAAATCCATCAAAGAGCCTGAGCACCGCATCGCCTGGGCCGTAGCCGTCGCCGCCGACGCGCTGCAGATCGCCGCCTTTCCGCTCTTCGTCGAGGGAGCCCTATCGCCCGCCGATTCTATTCTCGATTTAGCCGTCGCCTACGTAATGATTCGCCTGCTCGGATGGCACTGGGCCTTCCTGCCGACCGCGGCTGCCAAATTAATCCCCGGCGCCGATCTTTTCCCCACTTGGACGACGGCCGTATGGTTTGTCACTCGCCAGCAAGTAAGCGCCGGTTCGAACGACGATTTCACGCCCAATTCCGAATCGAATAGCAAGCCTTCCGGAGACGTAGAGATTCTGCCGCCAGGCCCCGCGCCAGAACCACGCCGCTGAGAAGACCTTCGCCGAAAACCCCTTCGCCGAAAACCTGGTGTCACTCGCCTTTTCTAAGACCTCACACGTGCGAGCGAAGAGCTGCCCCGTCCTACCAAGTGCCATAGCGATAGCGATGCTGCCGCTCGGGGAAGACGTTAATCATGATCACGCCCGCAACAAAGCCGCCCACGTGCGCCCAGAAAGCAATCCCGCCCCCGGTTTGGCTGGTTTCGGCAACGGCAGTGGCCGTTCCGCTCAGGAAATTCACCACGAACCAATAGCCGAGCATCAGCCAGGCCGGAACGTGAAAGAAAAATATCGGCGGAAACCACACCAGCACTCGCGCCCGCGGATAAAGAATGAAGTACGCTCCCATGACCCCGGCAATCGCCCCGCTCGCGCCTACGCTCGGTACGCGTGATGCCTGGTTCAACAAAATATGCGTGATGCCTGCCGCCAGGCCGCTCAGCAGATAAAACACCAGATAAGTGAAATGCCCCAGATGGTCTTCGACGTTGTCACCGAAGATCCACAGAAACAACATATTCCCCGCGACATGTAAGAATGAAGCATGCAGAAACATCGACGCGAATAAGGGCACGATTGCTGTGGCCGCCGGATCAGGCGAATGGCCAGTCAGCACAGCCAGGACGTGGCGAGGCACCACTCCGAACTCAAACATGAACCCGGCCAGCGCCCGATGGCTGACCGACAGCTCCCACGTAAACACGAGCACATTGAGGACGATCAGAAAATAATTGACGAAGGGTGTAGAGAAAGTCGGCTGATCGTCGCGAAGAGGAATCATTTAATTGGCAATGTGTAATTTGCAATTGGTAATTTCAAATCAAGATCGCTCGACCTGATTTGGCGACGATTGCCTTTCATTTACCCATTACAAATTACCAGATTACAAATCCCTATGAATGGCGTCGTAATCATCGATAAGCCCGCCGGCCTCACCTCGCACGACGTGGTCAACCGTGTGCGTCGAATTCTCGGCCAGCGCGCCGTCGGCCATCTCGGAACCCTCGACCCCTCCGCCACCGGCCTCCTGCCCATCGTTCTCGGCAACCTGACGCGCCTGGCGCAGTTTTACTCCCATTCCGAAAAGACCTATGAAGGCGTGATCCGCTTCGGCTTTGCGACCGACACCTACGACGCCGATGGTGAGTCAACCACGCCGCAGCAAAACGTTCAGCTCAATTACGATGAGGTGCGCGCTCTCGCCGCTCAATTTCAAGGCGTCATCGAGCAGATGCCGCCGCCTTTTTCCGCCAAGAAAATTGCCGGAGTCCCCGCCTACAAACTGGCCCGCAAAAACAAAGAAGTAACTCTCCAGCCGGTACCGGTAGAAATCAAGGAATTCGAAATTCTAAAGACGACCGGCGATCGAGCCATCTTCCGCGCCCGCGTAGCCTCGGGCACCTACATCCGGTCGGTCGCGCACGAGATGGGCCAGAAGCTAGGCTGCGGCGCTCATCTAGCCAGCCTCCGCCGTACCTCGGTAGCCGAATTTGCGATCACGGAAGCTCACTCGCTTCAGGCTCTCGAAGACCGAATGCAGCAGGGAACTGCCGAGTCCCTATTTGTCCATCCCAGAAATCTGGTGCCGCAATTGCCAAGCGTCACCGCGACCGAAGAATCCGCCTCTCTCATCCGCAGCGGCCGCTCCGTAAACCTTCCAGAAATGTCCCGCGCCCCGCAGGTAAAGGTCTTCTACGGCCAGCGCGACCTGATCGCCATAGCGACAAGAATCGCAGGCACGCTCTTCCATGCCGGAATTGTCTTCGGGGGCGCGGTCGACTAAAGCCAAGAATAGTTTTCTGGCGCGGTATTTCGCTTCCAATCCGCGCTATAATCGACTCACGCGCTATATAACCACGTTCCTTCGTCCCTAAGTTCACATCAGACCCAGGTAATTTCACGTAAGCCCAAATCTAAAAACTGAACGAAAAATTCCAGGAGGAATGTATGTCTAGAAGTAATTGCCTATCCGCGTTGATAATGCTGTCCCTTACAGCGTGCTTTGCCGGACCGATTGCCCACGCATCCACCGTTGTCGTAGGAACCTGCAAGGCTGGAGTCCACTTTTCAACAATCCAGGCTGCAGTCAACGCCAGTCCGGCAGGCGGCACGGTTGACGTCTGCCCCAACAGCTACTCTGAGCAGGTTATGATCACCAAGAACTTGACCCTGATCGGAATTGCCGCCGGCATCAGTGACGCCGCCGTCGTGGTACCGCCAGCGGGCGGCCTCATTTCCAATGGTTCGGACATTTTTGGCAATCCCGTAGCCGCGCAGATCTTCGTTCAAGGCGCTGATGTCACGGTTTCCCATCTTACCGTAGACGGCAGCAACAACCAGCTGTCTGGATGCGGTGCGCCTAACCCGATCGGAATCTACTACCAGAATTCCTCCGGGAAGATAACCGACGACGCCGTTCGAAATGTGCTCATGGACCCGGCGGACCAAGGTTGCCAACTCGGCCTGGCGATCAATGTGGAAAGCAACACCGGCGCTCCCGCAATCACCATTTCAGATAACTCCGTTCGCAACTACGACAAGAATGGAATTACTGTAACTGGCCCCGACACCGGCGCGGCGGGACCAGATGCCACGGTCACCTCGAATACAGTGATCGGTCTAGGTGCGACTGCGGCCACCGCCCAGAACGGAATTCAGATAGGTTATGGCGCGACGGGATCGGTCGCCACCAACAACGTGGTTGACGACATCTATATAAACCCACCGTCGTGTGGGGGCAACAGCGAGCCACCATGTTATGGGTCCTCCGGGATCTTGATTTACGGCTCGGCCGGTATCACCGTTACCAGCAATACGGTAGAGAGCACGCAGCTTGGAATTGTCCCCGCGACGGCATCGGCGACCCTAACTGCGAACGGCACGGTCATTAAGATGAACCGTGTGGGCGGAACGCAAAATTACGACGCCCTTGATCTTTGCAGCGATGGGAATACGGCGCAATCGAACGTGATCTATGGTAGCGCCGAATCGGGGATTCACTTGGACGATTCGTGTTCGCCATCTACCGGAAGCAACACGACAGTAAACGCTAATACGGTGAACGAATCCTGCGCTGGAATTCTCATCGGTCCGAGCAGCACGAGCAACTCGATCGGTACGAATACGTTCATGAACGTTTCGAATACAACCCTAGCGGGTGATTCCTGCACACCGCTCGCCGGCGCGCAAGCTGCTGTCCGGCATCAGTCGCTTCGCCCATCGCCTCACAAATCGAATGCAAAATAACGAATCGCTCTGAATTTCACACGCCGGGAGGCGCGGGCCAGTGATGAGTGATGGCCTGCGTCCCCGGCGCTTATTATGTTCACGTTCGTTGGGATGGTGGCGAAGGGATGGTGGCGAAATCGAGGTGCGAGTTCGAAGATCCACAGTATTATTAGCAATGTCCGATAAGAAGTATTATGTCTATATACAACAGCAAGCCTAACCCTGGTTACCACCCGCTGCCTTTTACGTCTGTCACTCAGGCCTTGCCCTTGTCGGAGCCTCTATCATGCTGCGCCCCACCGCCTCCGCGCTCCTCTTGCTTTTCCTGGCCACTACCCCTCCTTGGCTCGCGGCCCAAGCAGTGCCACCGGAACCCCAGCGTGAACGCTTTCAGAACGCAAAGGTTATCTATGGCTGGACGCAAGACAACCAAGGCGAACGCCTCCGAATTTTTGTTACTCGTCCAAACCGCGCTTCTGGCAAGGTTCCCGCGATCTTCTTCGTTGGCTGGCTAAGTTGTGACACCATGGAATATCCGAACGCAGATACCAATGACGGTTTCGGAATCCTACTGCGCCGCCTGATCGAGCAATCAGGCTATGCCACTGTGCGGATGGATAAGCCGGGGGTGGGCGAGAGCGAGGGCGAGTGTCCGAAGACCGACTTCACAACAGAACTCTCAGGTTATCAATCCGCTTTTGAGCAAATGCTCAAGTATGACTTTATCGATCCCGAAAACATTTTCGTTATTGGCTTGAGCAATGGAGGCGGAACGGCACCGCTAATTCCCCGCGAGCATCCGGTTCGCGGATACATCGCCGCCAGTTCCTGGGGCCGCACCTGGTACGAGCACATGCTCGACCTCGAGCGTCGTCGTCTGACGCAAGATCGCAAATCGCCGGCCGAAGTCAATACCGCCGTTAAAGCTTTCGTCGAGTTCTATACTCTTTACCTGATCAAAGGCATGACGCCGGGCGAAGTGATCACCCAGCATCCGGAATGGAAGAGTTTCTGGTACGACTCGCCCGACGGGCAGTACGGGCGCCCCGCATCCTTCTACCAGCAGTTGCAAGCGCTCAACTTGGGAGAAAGCTGGCAGCAAGTCAACGCACCCGTTCTCGTGATTCGAGGCACCGCCGATAGCATTATGAGCCATGCTGATGGCGAAGCCATCGCTCAGATCGTAAACCTGGCCCATCCCGGAAACGCCCGCTATCTAGAGATCGACGACATGACCCACGGCTTTACGACTAACAAACAATTTTGCGAGGGATTGATCCCGACCATCCTGACGTGGATGAAAGAGCAGATGAAGGCAGTCGCCCCATGAACTCCAAGCGTGAGCTTCATAGTACCGCGATGCGGATTCTGGCCGAGCTCTGCTCCGGCAGTAGGGAGGGCAGGTGGGCGTCGAGCGTGGCCAGTTCCCTGCTTATGAATTACAAGCCCGAGCAGATAGGCATCGGTGATTTGCTGGTGGCCTCGCAGGTGCCGTCCCCAGGGAGCAAACGCCTCGCTAACTTCGATGCCTTCCGTCCAAAAACGATGTTGAGGGATACTGTGCATCGCCGACGCGGCGGTGATGACGCGTGCCGAGGGGACAGGCCACAGACTCGTCCCGCCGCTATCACCGCTCCTGCAGCAACTCCCTAAGGTCTTCCCGGAACTTCTGCAACGCGGCCAGACGCTCCGGCGTCGCCTCCACCACCTCGTTCTTAGCCTGAAACACCTTCTGCCCGCCGCTTTCCGTGAGCACGCCCATCACCTCGCCCATCCGCCAACCGGGCGTTCCGAGGACTTGCAATCCATCAACCCCCGGCACCAACAACGCGACGCAGCCTTCGCGCACGGCTCCGACGCACTTCGGATAGCGCTCAAACGCCTGCAGTTCAAATCCCGCCAGATAGATGCGCTGGAGCTGTTCGGCGGAATCAGGCATAAACTGAAATTCCCGAGTAGAGGCATGAGGTCATCATGAGCAGCGGCGGACTCTGTCGAATCAGCTGAAAGCTGACTGCAGCCTACATCTTGTACTTCCCCAGGTCATCATCGCCCAAGTCTTCCAGCCACTTCCGCAGTTCCTCGCTATTCACCGCGGGCACCGGGTTCGCCGACTGTTTCGAATTCTTCAGCACCTCGTCCTCGACGAAGATCGGGCAATCCACGCGCAGGGCCAGCGCCAGAGCATCCGATGGACGTGAATCAATGCTGATCACGTGCCCTTCCCTCTCCAGCCAGATCACGGCGTAAAAAGTGTCATCTTTCAGTTCCGTCACCACCACTTTATGCACCAGCGCATCAAGTCCCGTGAGCACGTTCTTAATCAGATCGTGGGTCATCGGCCGCGGCGTATTGACTTTTTCAATCTCCAGGGCAATCGCATTTGCCTCATAAACGCCCACCCAAATCGGCAGCACCGTATCGCTCCCAACATCCTTAAGCAGCACAATCGGCATGTTAGAAACCGGGTCCATCATTAACCCGCGAATTTTCATTTCCACTTCCATAAAATCCTCGACAAAAATCTCGAACAATCAGAACGTTGTAGATGTTCGATCGCCCGATGACCCGATCGCCCGATCGCCCGATGCGCACTCCAACTCCCCGATCAAACTGTTAGGAAAACATCCAGTCACGCGCACATCAACGTAGCTCCCTGTGGTCAACTCCGCGCCTGCGGGCGCAGTAAAATTCAGTACCTTGATCTGTGAAGTCCGCCCCACCCACTGTCCGCGCGCCGCATTCTTCCCTTCTACCATTACTTCAACTATTTGCCCAATATGCCGCTGATTGCGCCGCGCCCCGAGCTGCTTCTGCCGATCGTTCAAAACCGCCAGCCGCCGCGCCTTCTCCGCCTCCGGTATCGCATCCTCCAACCGCAGCGCCGGAGTATTCGGCCGAGGCGAATACTTGAAAGTAAAAACGCTGTCATACCCCACAACGTCCATCAGCGACAACGTCTCCTCAAACTCCCGCTCCGTCTCGCCCGGAAATCCCACAATCAAATCCGAGGTCAGCGAAATATCCCGCCGCGCCGCCTGAATCCATGAGATCCGCTCCAGATATTCATCTCGCGTATAAAGCCGCGACATGGCATCCAGCACTCGTGTCGACCCGCTCTGCACCGGCAAATGCACATGGTCGCAAAGCGCCGGAACTGCCTCGATTGCCTCAATAATGTCGCGTCCAAAATCCCGAGGATGCGAAGTAGTGAACCGCACTCGCCGAATACCCGCCACCGAAGACACCGCCACCAGCAACTCAGCAAAACTTTTTAAACCAGAAGGATCGTGATAAGAGTTAACGTTTTGCCCGAGGAGCTGAATCTCCGTATACCCCAGATCCGCCAGCTGCCGCGCCTCTTCAAGAACAGAGGACGAAGTCCGCGACCGCTCCTTCCCTCTCGTAAACGGAACCACGCAATAGGCGCAGAACTTGTCGCATCCCTCAATAATCGTGATATACCCGCGATGCGGATTGGTGCGAGCCGTAAACTCCGTCTCAAAGCACTCATCCGTCATGCGATCGTCGAGCCCAGTCACCCGCGACGAACCCGTCTCCAACTGCACCAGCATCTGCGGCAGATTCCGATAAGAAGCCGACCCGCACACCAGCGACACATATGGCGCGCGCTCAAAAATCTTCTCCCCCTCCTGCTGCGCCACGCACCCCAGTACGCCAAACTGCTTCCCCTGCGCCCGATACTTCTTATAATCGGCCAGCCGGTTAAACACCTTCTGCTCCGCCTTATCGCGGATCGAACAAGTGTTATAAAGCACCAGCCCCGCCTCTTCTACCGTAGGAACCTGCCGATACCCCTGCGCCAAAAGCGTCCCCACGACTTTCTCCGAGTCGTGAGCATTCATCTGGCAGCCAAAAGTTTCTAGGTAAAACGTCTTGGAGGCAGTGTCCGACATTCAGTCAGTATAAACCAGCCAGAATCAAGCACCGATACGAGAAGGAGGAAGTGGCAAGAATCACGAGGTAAGCCACAATCACGAGAGACGCGCCCCTCACGTAGCGACAAACGCCCCCGTCTGTCCGGTCGGGCGAAGCCCGATAACGCCCGAACGGCAGGAACGGGATCGGCGGGATTCCGCGCTTACTCGTTCACCCCGACCAACGGCTCACAATCTAATTCTCCCAAGGAACCCCAGCTATCGCGCGGCAAGCAGGGGGAGTCACCTATGGATTGTTTAATACGATAAGCATTGTGGCGGAAGCGCCGAATTCCGAACCGCGCGTTTTTATCAGCTATGCGAACCAAGACCGGCCGGTGGTGGTTTGACCTGCACGATCAGAACGAACAGCAGGTCCAACGACTAGTTTCCTCGATCGAATCCATACCGTCGGATTAGCTTCGCCACCGTGTTGCGCCTTTCCTTCGACTTAAAACTCAGAATGTGAGCCGTTTAGAACAGACACGCAAGTTCTCACCGAATACTATCGTCTTGTTTCACCTGGATGTTTTGAGTTCTCACGCCGGAATCCGATAGCCTCGAGGGTTCGACATCAGAATCGGAAACAGAAGCAAATCCCAAGCGAAATTCTGGAACGCCGCAAGGCGAGAATCTTCGGAGGATTCCATGAAGAGAACATTCCTATTGATGGTCGCACCGGCCCTGCTGGTCGCAATGGCGTTTGCACAGACTCCCGCGGCGAGCACCAATCCAGACCAGACGATTAAGGGTTGCCTGGCGGGCTCGGATGGCAATTACACCGTTGCGGAAGATGGCACCGGACACATTTTCAAGGTCACAGCCGGCAGTGTCGATTTCAAGCAGCATGTGGGGCATGACGTAACCCTCATCGGGCACAGAGCCAGTGCGGCGAATCCCGACGTCGCTGATAACACCTTCGCCGTTACCGAACTCAACATGATCTCCGAGCACTGCGCCATGGCCGCCGCCGTACCGACTGCGACCGTCACCACGCCCGCCGATAATGCCGTCCCGCCGCCTGCCGCCGCTGCCCCTACCAGCAATACGGTTGCGGAAACTGAGGTTGTGCCCGCTGCAGACGCCGCCGCGCCGGCTGCGCCCGCCGCGCCCGTTGCGACTGTCATCACACCTGCGGAAACCTCCGTCCCACCCGCTGTAAACGCGACTTCGCCAGTAGAAACTAACGTCGCGCCCGCCGTGGATGCCGCCGCCGCACCGGCTGCGCCTGCCAGCACTCAAGCTTGGGACAAATCTGCCGCGGACGCCGCCGACCAGGCGACTCCAATCCATTCGCGAAGACGTTCGGCAACAACGGCCGCAGTCGCGACTGCACCGGCTGTAACTGCCAGCGAGTCAGCGGAGACTGCCAGCGAACCTGCCGCAGCCGCCGCTTCACCCGCTGCGCCTGCCAGCACTCCTTCGCCGACTGCCGCTACGCCGGATGCCGCCGACGCCACTCCCGCTGCGCCCGCCAGGCACACGACGGCCTTAGTGCTCTTGATCGGGTTTGCCCTTTTGGTGATCCTCATCGGCGTCATGGTGCCATCTCTCAGCAGGTGGAGAAAGCGCAGAAGCTTGGAGCAAACCGGCGCGCCAAATCTTTCTTTTACTCGTGAAGCAAGCTCCGACCAGAAAAAGACTGACACGGAGGAACCGCGCAAAGTCGCTTAGGAGGGAGGTCTGCTTCTCGGGTGCACCATCCTAACGTGCCCTTCGACGTTAGGGTGCGACTCCACGGGGATAGGCGACTTTCCTTCGCGAAAACAGAATCGGGGCGACTCATCGCCGGCGGCGAAAAAACGGGGAGTGCCCCGCCCTTACTCTGGCGCGACGCCTTCAACCAGAATCAGGCGGCTCTTAGTCGCGCTCTGCCGAAACGGCTTGATTGCCGAATATTCTGGCGAGTCGTACCACGCGCGCGCCTTCTCCACACTGTCGAAGCCGATTACCACAATAAAGCCCTTCGGCGGATCGCCCTCGAGCGATTGCGGATTGCCGCCACGAACCACATAGCGGCCGCCGAAAGACGCTACAATCTGCGGAGCCTTATCGCCATACTTCTTCAACGCAACCGGGTCCGTCACCTCGACCTCCGCAATGACATAAGCAGGCTTCGGCTTCGCTGGCTGCGCGTGGATAGCCCTGCCTCCAGCGATTCCGATCGAGACACCCACCAGCACTGCCAGCGCCAGCTTGTAGTTACTCTTCATCGTTTTTTCCCCTCGTCGTTCTCCCTTGGGTTGGTGCCAACAACCTATGTGTTCCGCGAATGCATATTCGTGGGAGCTGCGCGTAGAGTATGTCGAGGAGATAGCCGAGTCAAGAACGCACAATTTGGAGACTAACTGTCCAACCGGATACTCGGAGAACGCCGTATGCGGAAAATCGGAAGCCAGACCGCCCGCGAGTGCCCTTGCGAATATGCCCTTCGCTATGTTGGCGGGGCGTGGAAGATCCTCATCGTGGCCCACCTCGTTCGAGGCAAGGTTCGGCGCCACGCGGAGCTTAAGCGCCTCCTGCGCGGGATCACGGCCAAGATACTCACCCAGCAACTTCGCGAGATGGAGCACGACGGCTTGGTCGAGCGCACCGTTTATGCCGAAGTTCCACCCAAAGTCGAATACCGCCTGACGCCGCTCGGCGAAACCCTGCTTCCCGTCCTCGAGTCGATGTACGCCTGGGGCCAGCAAACCCGCGAAGGCGCAGCCGCCAGGAATGCCCCGCGCGACCCCGCCTTTTGCTAGTGGTGCCGAAACTGAGGGCAACCAGCGCCGAGCATTCTCAGAGACTCACACAGGTGATAGCGCTACCCATGGATACATACATATACATATGTACATATTGAACTTGCCAAATGTTCCACCGAGAACATCTTTGCTAAGTGTTCTCCCCGCAGCTTCAGCTACCTGACCACTCCAAGTTACACGTTAGGTGGCGTCAAGAGGAAAATTTGGGTTGCCGCCGCCGAGCTTTTCGGCGAGGTCGCGGGCGATCAGCTTGCCGTGGAAACGGCCATTTTCGATGAAGATTTCGTTCGTTCTCGACCCAGCGACAATCACGCCCGCAACGTACATTCCGAGAACATTCGATTCCAGGGTCTCGGGGTCGCAGACTGGACGCATCTGTTCCGTGGCGAATTCGACGCCCGCACTGCGCAGAAAATCGTAATCGGGGTGGTAGCCGGTGAGGGCGAAGACGAAATCATTTTTCAGGCGCAGGCGGCCGGAGGGAGTGCGCAGGACGGCGCAATCCTCGTTGATCTCCTCCACGGTGCTGTTGAAGTGGGCGGTGATTTGGCCGGCTTTGATGCGGTTCTCGATGTCGGGGCGCACCCAATATTTGACGTGGTTGTGAATCTGCGCTCCGCGGTGGACGAGGGTGACGCGCGCTCCATGACGCCACAGGTCGAGGGCCGCTTCGGCCGCCGAATTCTTGCCGCCGATGACCAGCACGTCGGTGTCGAAATAAGGATGCGGCTCGCGATAGTAATGGAAAACTTTCTCGAGATCTTCTCCGGGGATTTCGAGCTGATTGGCGAGATCATAGTAGCCAGTGGCGAGAATGATTTTGCGCGCGTGGTAGTCGTGAATAGCGCCGTGGCGGTCGCTGGTGGCGATGCGAAAATCATTGTTCTCACCGGTAATCGTCTTCACCCACTCATAGGCACGGATATCGAGATGATAGTGCTCGGCGACGCGGCGATAATATTCGAGTGCATCGAGCCGCGTGGGCTTCGCCGCTGAGGTGGTGAAAGGAATGTCGCCAATCTCGAGCAGCTCAGGCGTGGTGAAAAACACCATGTTCGTTGGATAGCGATAGATGGAATTGACGAGGCATCCCTTGTCGATGATGAGAGCCTTGAAGCCAGCCTTCTGAATCTCGATGGCGCAGGCCAAGCCGGTGGGGCCGGCTCCGACGATGAGAACGTCAGTGTTCGAGTCCGGCTTTGGTAGCGGCAGGCTGCGGGGCAGAGTTTCCGGGATTTGTTCGACCTGCGGGAGTGTGGGGGTTTTCATCGGCGTGGGAAAACGATGATTTTAGCATTGGACGCGGCGAGCGCTGGCCTGTCGCGTTGTCCTAACGCATTTTTCACCACGGAGACACGGAGGCACGGAGAAAAACGAAAGCCGAGCAAGAACTTACTTCTGGTTTGGGCCGCCGCAAGATTTTCTCCGTGCCTCCGTGGGTGTCAACTTTCGCGGACTCCGCTGGCTTCCCTACTTCTTCACGCAAACCGCGACGCCGTCGCGAATTGGCAGGATGGTGGTGAACAGCTCTTTTGATTCGTAGATCAGTTTATTGAATTCGAGGATAGCTTTGGTTTTGGCGTCGGCATCGAGGTTGGGCTTGGCTACCCGGCCGCTCCAGAGAACGTTGTCGGTGATGAAGAGGCCGCCACTTTTGAGGCGCGGGAGGGCTAGGCGAATGACTCGCGGGTAATCAGTTTTGTCGATGTCGTTGAAGATGATGTCGAAGGACTGCTTCTCTTCCGAAAGAAATTCCAGGGCATCGCCTACGCGGACGGTGATGCGTTTGGTGACTCCGGCACGCTCAAAATAAGCGCGAGCCTTTTCGGCGTTTTTGGGATCGCCGTCGGTGTAGATGACGCGTCCGGTGTCGCCTACGGCGCGCGCCCACCAGATGGTGGAGTATCCGATGGCCGAGCCCATCTCGAAGATTTTCTGGGCGCCGCTGATGGTTGCGAGTTGATGAAAGATGCGAGCGACGGCGGGGCCGACGATGGGGATGTGGTGCTTGGCGGCCTCGTTTTCCATTTCGGTGAGGACGGCGTCGCGCGGCGGGAGCATGGTGTAGAGGTAGTCGTCGACTTCGGGGGCGGTGATTTCTCCCATGCGCCAGTCGGGCTTGGTGGGTTTGGTCATGATGCTCCTTGTGCAGCGAAGCGCAATCTTAAAGCAGGTCTTTCGCTTCGCTCGGGATGACAATTTTTTTTAAAATAGTTTACGAAACAGTTCACGAAATTGTTTGTCCTGGTTTCATCTCTATTACTTCGACATCGGGCACGAGCTTTTGCAACTGGCTGGGAGTGCCGGTCAATTGCGGGAAGGTGCCGAAGTGCATCGGGATTACGGTTTCGGGTTGAAGGAGTTTGCAGGCGTAGGCGGCTTCGCGCGGCGACATGGTGAAATGGTCGCCGATGGGCAGCATGATAATTTTGGGCGCGTAAAGATCGCGGATGATGGCCATGTCGCTGAAGACGTTGGTGTCGCCGGCATGGTAGAGCTTGACTCCGTTGGAGAATTCGAGCACGTAGCCGCAGGCCTCGCCGCCGTAGACGATCTCGTCGCCATCCTGAATGCCGCAGGAGTGGACGGCGTGAACCATAGTGATCTTCACGTCGGCGACGGTTTGTGTGCCGCCCTTGTTCATGGGGGAGATTTGTTTGACGCCTTTTTTCTGGAGCCACGCGCATAGCTCGTAGATGCCGACGGCGGTGGAGTTGTGCTTTTTGCCGACATCGACGGCGTCTCCGATGTGGTCGCCGTGGCCGTGGGTGCAGATGAGGACGTCGGCGTGCTTGACGCTTTTTTCGGCGTCGGGGCACTTGGGGTTGCCGGCGATCCAGGGATCGACGTAGAGCGTCTTGCCTTCTGGTGTCTGGATGCGAAAGGTGGCGTGGCCTAGCCAGGTTAGATGTAGTCCTTTGATGTTCACGAAAAATCCTCCCAAACAAAATTAGTATTTTATAGCGAATTTTCGATTACTGTGGCGCGAGCATTCGCCGAGCCTTGCTGGGCTGGGCAGGGGGGGGCCACCTGTCCCTACGTTCGACTCGCGGCGCCGAAGGTATTCGTTTGATTTAAAACGTTTTCGGTTGCGGGCTCGGTCGTGTATAAGATGATGCACAATGTCTGAACTCAAAGTATTGATCTCACGCGAAGCGATCGCCAAGCGGGTTGCCGAACTCGGCAAAGAAATCGCGCGCGATTTTGAAGGCCAATCGATCATTCTCGTCGGCGTTTTGAAGGGCGCGGCGATTTTTTTGGGCGACCTGGCGCGGCAGATTCCGCTCGATGCGACGTTTGATTTTATAGGCGTGTCGAGTTATGGAAATCGTCCTACCGTTAAAGAGGATCCGGCGGGCCACGCGGCTTGGGATTCGCTCGGCGAAGTGCGGCTGACCAAGGATATGGATAGTTCGATGACGGGGCGCAACGTGATTCTGGTGGAGGACATTCTCGATACCGGGCTGACGCTCAACTACATTTCGAAGCTGGTGCAGGCGCATCAGCCGAAGTCGCTCAGCATTGCGGCCTTGCTGGACAAGCCTTCGCGGCGCAAACAGCCGATCCAGGCGCAATACATCGGCTTCACTATTCCTGACGCTTACGTGGTGGGGTATGGGCTGGATTATGCGGAGCGGTATCGCAATCTTCCGGATGTTTGCGTGGTGGAAAATCTTTGAAGCATTTGTAATTGCTGATTTGTCATTGGGGATTGCAACCCTGCGTGCCTGCTTTTCAAATTGCCTATACAAATGGCAAATCACAAATTAACCGGCTGTTATGATGAAGCCTGTGAACACGACGATTTCGCGAATTGAGCCTGCTGGCGGCGTGGAACCTCTGCTGCTGGAAGTGGCCGACGTGGTCAACACCACGCTCGATCTGGAAACCACGCTGCGGCGCGTGGCGGAACTGGTACGCAAGGTCATCGATTACGAAATTTTTGCGATTCTGCTGCTCAACGAAGCGCGGCAGGAGTTGTATGTGCGGTTTCATGTGGGCTACCCGCCGAAAGTTGCCGAGCGATTGCGCGTGAAGGTGGGCCAGGGCGTGACGGGACGCGCCGCCGAGATGCGGCAAGCGGTGCTGGTAGCGGATGCAGCGCAAGAAGACTTCTACATCGAGGCCATGCCGAACGTGCATTCGGAGCTGGCGATTCCGCTGATCGTCAAGAATCGCGTGATCGGCGTGATCGATATTGAGGCGCGCGAAGTAGGATATTTCACCGAAGAGCACAAGCGCCTGTTGACGCTGATCGCATCGCGCATGGCTGTCGGCATTGAGAACGCGCGGCTGCACACGCGGATCACGCGGCAGGCGCGCACGCTCCTGCTGCTCAACGAGATTGCACGCGAGCTTTCGTCGATTTTGAATCTCGATGAGCTGCTTAAACGCGTCGCCGAACTGCTCAATCGGCTGATCGATTATCAGATGTTTAGCATTCTGCTGCTCGATCAGAGCGGAGAGAAATTGCAGCATAGGTTCGCGCAGCGCTTCGAAGAAAGGCTGCATTTGAAGCATGACATTCCGCTCGGGCGCGGAGTGGTGGGGCACGCGGCGCAGGCGAAGGAAGCAGTTCTCGTGCCGGATGTCGCTACGAGTCCTATTTATATAGTGGGCAATCCGGAGACGCGGTCGGAACTGGCGGTACCGCTGATTTATCAGGAACGACTGATCGGGGTGCTTGATCTGGAGCACACGCGGCGCGGCTATTTCACCGAAGATCATAAACGGACTTTAACTACGCTTGCGGCGCAGTTGGCTATCGCGATTGAAAATGCGCGACTGTACGAGGAGATCGCGCGGCAGGAACAGCGACTGGAGCGCGATCTGGCGCTAGCGCGCGAGTTGCAATTTCGTCTGCTGCCGCATTCGCGACCGAAGATGAAGCATCTCGATGTCGAGGCTAAATTTGTTCCGGCTCGCGCGATTGGCGGCGATCTTTACGATTTCGTTCCTTACTCATTGTCGCGGCTCGGAATTGCGATTGGAGATGTGAGCGGCAAGGGCGCGCCGGCGGCGATTTACGCAGCGCTGGTCAGCGGCATTTTGCGTTCGCATGCGCCGATTGAACCGGGACCGGCTGAGATGCTTTCGGCAGTAAATCTTTCGCTGGCCGAGCGCCGCATCGCGGCACAATTTGTCTCGATCATCTACGCGGTGTGGGATGATGAGCGCCGATCGCTGCTGGTAGCGAACTCCGGCCTGCCGCGGCCTATCTATTGTCATGAGGGCAAGATTGAGTTCATCGACGCGACCGGGCTGCCGCTGGGGCTTTTCGACGAGGCGGAGTATGACGAGTTGAGTTTCAGGGCGAAGCCGGGCGATCTCTTCGTGTTCTATAGCGACGGAATTCTCGATGCACGCAATCGGCACGGGCACTCTTTTGGCCAGGAGCGAGTCGAGGCGATCGTCGCGGGCTGCGCCGCGAAGTCGGCGGAGTGCGTGGTCAACGAGATTTTCAAGGCTGTGACCGAGCACGCCGAGGGTGTAGATACGTTCGACGATCAGACGGTGGTCGCGATTAAAGTGAAAGACAGTCAGTCTTCCGGCAAACGCAAGTGAAGCCCGCACGCGAGTTACTGCTGCGGCCGCCGGCGTTTGCTTATCACGCGACGGGCGCGCGCGGACGCGCACCAAATCTCCCGGGCGAAGAGCTTTACTGCGAGCGCGTCGCGCTGAAGCGATTAGCGGAGCGGCACGGAACCCCGCTCTACGTTTATTCGGCGACGATGATTCGCGCGCGCCTCAAGGCTTTCCGGCGGGTCTTTCGGGCCATTCCTCACACGCTCTGCTACTCCGTCAAGGCCAACTCGGCGCTGCCGATTCTGCGGTTGGTTGCTGGCGAGGGCGCGGGCTTCGATGTGGTTTCGGGCGGAGAACTGCAACGAGTGCTACGCGTGAGTCGCAAGATGGCCGGCAAGGTTGTGTTTTCCGGCGTGGGCAAGACTGCGACGGAGATGGAGCTTGCGCTGCGCTCGGGGATATTGCTATTCAACGTTGAGAGTGCTTCGGAGTTGAAGTTGCTGTCAGCGACTGCGGCGCAGCTGAAAAAACGCGCGGCCGTTGCGGTGAGAGTCAATCCTGACGTCTCGGCGAAGACTCATCCCTATATTTCGACTGGCTTGCATCGGCATAAATTTGGCGTGCCGATTCCGGAGGCGCAGGCGCTTTACGCGCAGGCCGCGAAAGAGCCGTATCTAAACGTGGCGGGAGTTAGCGTTCATATTGGATCTCAGATTACGGATGTCGCTACATTTCGAGAGGCGCTGTCGCGCGTGGTTGAGTTGGTCCGCGTGCTGCGCGGGCAGGGTCACGATATTCGCTACATCGACGCGGGGGGCGGTCTGGGAATTTCCTACGAAGGAACGCAGCAGAATTTTGAGAAGCAGATTGCGGCGTACGCTCGGGCGGTGGTTGGTCCGTTGCGCGGATTAAAGCTGCATTTGCTGCTCGAGCCGGGACGCTCCATTGTGGGAGCGGCAGGCGTTTTGCTGACGCGCGTTCTCTACCGGAAGACCAATCATCGCAAGCGGTTTTTGATTGTTGATGCGGCGATGAACGATTTCATGCGGCCTTCGCTATACGGTGCTTATCATGAGATAGTTCCGGTGAGCCGCGCCTCGCGCGAAATCGAGACTACGGATGTGGTCGGCCCGATTTGCGAGACGGGCGACTTTTTCGCGCGCGATCGAAAACTTCCTCTGGCGGAAGAGGGAGACCAGTTGGCTATTCTCGATGTGGGCGCGTATGGAGCGGTGCTGGGATCGAATTACAATACGCGCGGCCGGGCGGCCGAGGTGCTGGTGGATGGGGCGAAAGCGAAGGTGATACGGCGGCGGGAAAGCTTAGAGGATCAGATGAGGATGGAACAATAGTAGACGGCACAGACGAGTTTTTAGAGCGACTCCAAAAAGCTCATCACTGCCTTTAGCACTGGTTCGGGCTGCTGAATGAAGAGCGCGTGGCCCAGGTTTTGAAACTGCACATGCGCGGGGTGAGGCAGCAGGCGCTGGGCCAGCGCTACATCGGCGTCGGACATGAGGCCTCCTAACTCCTTGGTGGCTTGCAGAAGGAGCGTTGGGCAAGTGATGCCGCGCAACACCGTCTTACCGTCCCAACCTTTAAGCGACGATCCATCGAGCACCATGTCATACGTGTCGGGATCGGCTTGTTGCACGCAGCGCGCCCAGCGGCTCAGGTAGGCTTTGTCATTTCCGGGAAGATGGTTGATCGTGACGGTATCGCCGCTATCACCCTCACTGCCGGGAACGGGCAGTTCGATTCTTCCGATCCCCTCTGCGATTTCATCGACTGTGCCGCCTTGGCGTGCGAGATCGCGGAGCCCGGAGAATAGAGCTTTATACATGGGATGATGCATGTGCCCTACGATGATGCGGTTGTCACCGAGAATCAGGGCGCGGACCAGGTCCGGATGATGCGAGGCGAGCCACATGGCCAGCATGCCTCCTAGCGAATGTCCAAAAATGACAGCCGGGGCGCCGACGCGCTCACGAAGGAGGCAGGCGATATCGGCGGCATATTGCGGGCCGTGGTATCCACGAGCGACGCGGGAGGACTTGCCATGGCCACGAAGGTCAGGCGCGAAGATGTGCCAGCGCTGGCTGAGGGCGGGAATGAGCGGAAGAAATACCTGCCAGCGGCGGCCGAGACCATGGAGCAGCACGAGAGGTGGTCCGTTCGCGGGGCCTTCGGCGTAATTTAGTTGTACTTCGCCGCTGTCGACGGTTTGCTCGATCGGGCCGGGATGGACTTCCTTCGCGGAGTTTTCTTTCACAGCGTCCCCGGGGCAAAATTCATGGAACCAGTGCCGTTCACCGTTCTCCCCAATTAAGCTTATTGGCGAGGACTTCGAAGAATGTTTTCTGGAATCGCAGTAATTTCGCCTGATGCTCGGATCTGACGCAGCGCACGATGTCGCCGCCTCGCGCAGGCATGCCGACTTGGCCGTCGAAACTAAGATAGGCGTCTTCCTCACCAGTCTGGACGTGGATTTCGATCTCGACCGTATCGCGCACCACCACGGGACGGTGCGTCAGTCCGTGGGGCGAGACGGGCGTAATCACGAAGGCATTCACGTCGGGGTTGAGAATCGGCCCGCCGGCTCCGAGAGAATATGCGGTAGACCCAGTAGGCGTGGCGATGATCAGAGCGTCGGCCCGGTAGCTGGAAACAAATTCCGTGTCGACGAAAACTTCGAAATGATTCAAGCGAGCGATGGCGCTCTTGCTGACCACGACCTCGTTCAGGGCGGCGTGCGTGGCCAGCGTCTCGCCGCTGCGGATGAGCGAAGCGCTGAGCATAGAGCGGCTGTCAACGATGTAACGGTGTTTCTCGATTGCCTCCAGAGCGGGATAGAGACCGGACAAGGTAAGTTCAGTCATGAAGCCGAGGGTGCCAAGATTGACGCCGAGGATCAAAGTGCCGGCTTTCGCGACTGCACGCACCGCTGATAGCAGGGTGCCGTCGCCTCCGAGGATCAGAGCCAGGTCTGGCGAGTGCTGCGCCATATCACTTCGCGGCAGCACTTCAGTTGCTGAGAAATAAGCGGCGCTTTCTTCGTCGACTACCACCGCGTAGTTGTGCTGTTGCAACCACTTTTCTAGCGCCGGGAGCGCTTCGCTGAGCTCGGGGCGATCGGGCTTGGAGATGATCGCAACGGTTTTCTGGCGAGTTGAGGTTGGGATGGAGGTCGACATGGGGGCGGATTTTTCTCGGTCTGTTTCTCGCGCCTCTTCTGATTCCGACATTCGTTGCGGAGGTCGGAATTCCGATTGTACAGAATCAGCGGCCGAGCGGGTTAGGAAGCGCCGCGTGGAGCAGGAATTCGCGGTTTCCTTCGCCGCCGAGAATGGGCGAGTCGATCGACTCGGCGTCAGCGCAGCCAAGATGCAAGAGCGTCGCCTCGACTTTGGCCACGGCTGCTTGCTGGGCTGCGTCGTCGCGAACGATTCCGCCTTTGCCCACCAGTTCCCTGCCCGCTTCAAATTGCGGTTTTACGAGGACGACAATGTGGCGGTTAATCGGTTGAGCCGTGTCACCAGTCGCCCGGGCGGAAGACGACGTCGCGCGAATCACGGCTGGCAGGACCAGCGTCGCGGAGATAAAAGAAACGTCCATGGCAATGAAATCGATGGCCTCGCCGAGGTCGGATGGCTTGAGATAGCGGGCATTAGTTTTTTCGAGGAGGCGCAGTCGGAGATCATTGCGCAGCTGGAAATCTATCTGACCATAGCCCGTGTCGACTGCGATCACCCGGGCTGCACCGTGCTGGAGCATGCAATCGCTGAAGCCGCCGGTGGAAGCGCCGATGTCGAGACAGACTCTGTCGCGAAGATCGATCTGCCAGTGTTCGAGAGCCTTCTCTAGCTTGAGGCCGCCGCGGCTGACATAGCGCAGCTCCTCGCCGAGCAGGCGGAGAACGGAGCCGGAATCAATCGACGCGCCCGCCTTTTCAATTTTCTGTTCGTTGACGAGGACTTTACCGGCGAGGATGAGGGCCTGTGCGCGCTCGCGCGAGGAGGTCAGGCCACGCTCCACGAGCAGCTTGTCAAGACGCGTTTTCACTGGTGCAATTTGGTCAAAGGAGAATCAATACCGTAAGCACCCGATGCAGTGCAGAATGCTGAAGCGGTTGGTTAAGGGGAGGTTACAGCGGTAACGTTCCGCTTTTCCACAAACTTCTCCACAATCGTGTTGAAAACTCTCCCGAATGAGATGAGCTCTAGCGCAATCATTCGATCACTTCAGCCCGCAACTTCTTCCAGCAACTTCTGATCGATGTCGAAGTTGGCGTGTACGTTCTGCACATCGTCACTATCTTCGAGCGCTTCGAGAAGACGAATCATCTGCATCGCCTGCTGCCCTTCGAGCTTGATGTAGTTATCGGGGACCATGCTGACGCTGGAGGAAGCGGGAGTGATGCCAGCCTTCTTCACGGCTTCTAAAACGGCTTCGTAGGCGGAAGGCTCGGTCAGTATTTCCCAGTTCTCGCCTTCATCTTTCAAATCTTCGCCGCCCGATTCGAGGATGATGTTCATCAGATCGTCTTCTTTAGCGGCGGACTTAGGAATGACGATGTCACCTTTTTTCTTAAACATCCACGAGACGGCGCCTGCCTCAGCCATGTTGCCGTTGTTCTTGCCAAAGACATGGCGGATTTCGCTTACTGTGCGATTTCGGTTATCGGTAGAAATTTCCGCGAGCAGCGCGACGCCGCCAGGGCCGTAGCCTTCGAGAACAAATTCTTCGTAGGTTAGGCCCGGCAGTTCGCCGGTGCCGCGCTGGATGGCGCGCTTGATGTTGTCGGCGGGCATATTTTCAGACTTGGCTGCGAGGATGGCCGTGCGCAGGCGCGGATTCATGTCCGGATCGCCGCCGGACTTGGCGGCCATGGCGATTTCCTTGATGAGACGAGTGAATATCTTGCCGCGCTTGGCGTCGAGTGCGCCTTTTTTATGTTTGATGGTTGCCCACTTGGAATGGCCGGACATGGTTCTACCTCGTCTCTAGAGTAGTCGAATTGCGCTGATTCTCGGAATTACGGATTCCGCCCGCGGAGGAGTTCACAGGATCGGCCTCGACGTAAACACGTTCAGGCGAAGAGAGATTATAGCATGGTGGGTGGCGTGTGCATCGGACTTGGAGCCATCGGCGCCATCGGCTAGGGTTGAGTTTGAAGTTGTTTCGGCAGCAAGGTACGCTATGCCGATGGAGTCGCCAATCGCCTGCACGCTCAACCATGCTGAGATGCGAGAGCGCCGCAGAACTATTCTGGACGCTTTTCGGGGAGCTACTATCGATGTGACCTCATTGCCGCTCGGCTATGTCTATCACTTTGCGCCGACCTCCGCAGTCCTTGCGCAGATTGTCAAGCTGGTCGATTTGGAACGCCAGTGCTGCCCGTTCTTAGCCTTCAAAATTACCGTCGCCGCCAACAATCAAGCAATCTGCCTTGAGGTCGCAGGGCCGCCGGAAGCCAAGCCCATGATCGCTGATTTCTTTGGTTCGCTCGCGCCCTCTCGCTGAGTTGGCGAACTGAGCTGATGGGTCGTCACGCGCCAGGATGTCACGCTCAAGGCATCCTCGGCGCACGAGGCATGATGTACCCTTGTCGGGACTCGCCCATGCCCGCAAGCACTCTCGATCGTCAACTCACACAACTCGATGCCTGCCGCTACCGATTCGGTCGCGGCGAAGCTGCGCGCGTTACCGAGCTGCTGAGGCGGCTCGATTCCCTGCCCTTCACGGATACGGCTTCGCTGATTCGATTTCACGAGGCGTTGCTTTTTCTGCGAGCGTTTCCGCAGGGGTCAGCCGTGGTGAGCGCCACCGAGCGCATTCTCAATAACTTTCACAAAAAGGTGGAAGCGTTGCGCGAAGCCGGAGCCGATATGGACGAGTTCGACACTTTTGAATTCTCGGGCATCGCCGGCACGCAGATGGAAGACACGCTCAGCTTTGATGTCGCGAGTTGGGTCATCAAGCGACTACCTGGCAAAGTTGAAATTGCCTGGGAAAATTACGAGCCCGGACGTGAGTTAGGAAATACTGGTCCGCGCTTTATGCCGTTGCTGGAGGATGACGCGTACGTCGAGGCTGACACGCCGTGGCGCCAGTGGCTGGAAGCGGCTGGGCGCAAGAAGGTATCAGATCCTGCGCGGGTAATTCCTGCTTGGCTGATTCAACGCTTCGATCAACTGCCTCTGCCGCCGCAACAGAGAGCCGAGCTATACGAATCGCTGCGCGTGCCCTTGCGCTGGCATCTTGAAAATTCCACCCTTGCACGCACGCGTAATTGGAAAGGATTGCGCAGCGTTTTCTATCACAGCGAACCCCTGATTAATCGCAGCCAAGTTTCTCTGGCGGACGAACTAGCAAAGCATCCGCCGAAGTTGACGAGGCTTTCAGGCAAACGGGGCGAAGAGATCATGGACTTGATCCGTGAGGTGATGCTGGTGCGCTATCGCGAGCTTTACGGCACCACGCTGGGCGATCCGCGGTCGGTGGTGCGAGCGGATGTGGGACGAGGTGTTGAACTTTATCTTTGGAACCTGCCGCCTGACCGCCGTCTGCCACTGCGGGCGTATGTTGCAGGGTTGACGCTCAAGAATGGCGTCCCGATCAACTACATCGAGGCCATCGGACTGTGCGAGTGGATGGAGGTCGGTTTCAACACTTTCTACACGTTTCGCGGCGGTGAAGCGGGATGGATCTATGCGCAGGTGTTGCGCTGCTTGTGTCACATGATGCAGACGACGTGCATCGCGGTCTATCCGTATCAACTTGGGTATGAGAACGAAGAGGCGATTGAGTCTGGGGCGTTTTGGTTTTATCGGAAGATGGGCTTTCGGCCGGGGCGGCCGGAACTTTGCAGATTGGCGGAAAGCGAAGAGAAGAAAATCGCCGCCGATGCGAAATACCGAACCGGGGCGCGCACGCTGAAGCGGCTGGCAGCGGGACATGTCTTCTACGAATTGCCTGGAAGCGAAGTAGGGGTTTGGGACAGATTTTCAACCCGCAACATTGGGTTGCGAGTCAACCGGCGGATGGCGCGCGATTTTGGTGGAGATGCGGTTCTCATGCGCGAGCGGTCGAGGCATGTTCTGGAGGAGATTCTAGGCGCCAGCACATCTTCGTGGACGGCACTGGAGAAGACGGCGTTCGAGAATCTTGCGTTCGTACTAACGCAAGCACCAGACTTGCGGAGATGGACGAGTGAAGAGAAAGACGACCTCATCCGAATTATCCGCGCCAAAGCTAAACCGAACGAAATGCTCTACCTGCACCTTACGCAACGGCATAGTCGCCTCAGACAAGTGCTTCTAGATCTCGGGTCGTAGTTTGCGTGTGAAATCGCAGGTATTCGTTGTGCGGTCTTCACTCGCCGATGCTGGCTAACAACTACATCAACCACGGTGAAGCAATAGGTTAAGCGGCAGCGCCCACATTTAATAACAAGTCATACTCCGTTTTCTTCGGATCGAGCTTCATACAGTTCTTTTCTTTGGCTCGATGAAATCTATTCAGTGAAATTAGTTGGTGTGGGCGTTGAGATTTTCACGATCTGCGGTTCGTCGCGCCTTGAACGCATATACCACCGCCAGCAGCGGAGGCGCGAGCAGGAATCCCCAGAACGGGAACACAAATCCGAGGACGAGCGGGGCGAGGATCGATGCCCAGATCGGCACTCGTGCTACGCGCCGCATGATATAGGGCTGGAGCACCAAGCCATCGACGACGACAATCAATGCATAAAGAATGAGAACGTAGAGTGGATGCTGCCAATCTCGCCAGCGAAGCGCGGCGGCAAGGACTGGACCGAGCAAGCTGAGGATGGGCCCGAAGTGAGGGATGATCTGCAAGGCTGCTGCTATCAGCGCCCACAGCGCAGCCCAGGGGACACCGATGATCCAGAGGCCGGCGAACCAGAGGAGGCCGACGGCGAGCGAGTCTTGCAACTGGCCGATGGCCCAGTGCTTGAGCGCGGAGGCGGTGATGCGGACGTGGTCGGTGGCGGCCATTAGGAGGCTGAAAGTCTCTGAGCAAATTCTAGCGGCAATTGAGGAGTGGCTCCGGGCTGCGAGCAGACGTAGCGCGCAACTTCGTTGGCGATCTCGTTGATTTCGTCGAGATCCATTTTTCTAAGCAATCCGAGAACCAGCGCGGCGGTGAATGCGTCTCCCGCGCCGACGGTGTCTATGACCTTGGCGGGGCGAGACGGACAGTCAGACCAGCGCCGCTCGTCTCCATCTACCTGGTATAGCAGACTGCCGTTGGCTCCGCGAGTCAATGCGACCAAGCGTAGGCCGAATGTCTGTGCGAGGATCTCGACATGACGTTCGATCTGGTGTGGCGGGGACTGCCTTATTGGCCAGCAGGGTTTATCCCCTGCTGGCACGCGGACAGGAATGTCCGCGCCACACGATTCAGTAGTCAAGTTGAACATTTCGGCCACGATTGGCAGTTCTTCATCGTTCAGCTTGAGCACGTTCGCCAATTGGAGCGATTCTTCGATTACGCCGCGCGAATAAAATGGTTGCCTCAGATTGATGTCGAGAACGCGCAGTGTGGTGGCCGGCGATGACGCGACCAGTTGCTGAATAGTGGCGCGCGAACGCTGGCAACGCTGCGCCAGCGTGCCGAAGCAGATTGCGTCGGCTTGACGAACGGCTGCGAGCGCATTGTCCGTTACAGCGAGGAAATCCCAACCCACGTTCTCCTGAATAGTGAAATGGGGCACTCCATCCGTCGAGAGTTCGACTTCCGCGCTTCCAGTTGGAGCGAGTTTGTCCACTTGGACTGTTGTATCCCTGAGCCTCATTTCGTGGAAGCGGCGAACGACTTCGCGGCCGTAGTTGTCATCTCCGATTCGTGTGATGAGGTCGGCTTGTGCGCCGACTTGCTCGCCCAGTGCCCGAACATGATAGGCAAAGTTTGCGGGGGCTCCTCCCAATTGCGGGCCAGTCGGGAGCAAGTCCCACAGAACCTCCCCCAGGCCGACGACATTCACGGTCATAGCGCTATAGGATGCACCATTCGACGCGCGGCTTCTCCCAATCTCTACAATGGCAGACGCTCGTTTTGGGTCGACCATCGTCGCCTGACATTTCCGAGAGGGGCATTTGATCGGGACACCGGCGAACTCGAACCGCTTCGTTTGACCGTGCATAAACATTTAAGATGCATAAGGGGTGAAGTGTAGCTCGCCGGGGCGGCAGGCTTGGGTTTTTCCTCGCATAGTCTGCGAGTGGACACTCTTTCCTTCACTTCAAAGAAACGTTCGGTTCTTTGGCGGCTCGCATTCCAGATCGAGCAGATGGTGGTATCCGTCGGGTTAGTGGTTTATGCCAACCTGGCCACGATCAACCATCCGGTTTCACTTTTCGTCGTCATGATTGTTAGCCTCACGGTGGGCAACCTTCTCATTCCCCTGCAATACGCCGGTCGTCGCCTTTACGCGGCGCGCCCGTTCCCCGACAATTGAGTCGTAGGTGCCGGGCAAGTCCCTTCCCCTGATGGACTTACTCAATCTGCTTGCCTGGAAAAGTTATCCATTGCGTGCAGGTCCCTGCAACTGATTGCCAGCCCCGCCTATAGCGAAAAAAAAACTTTGCCGCCATGTTGTCTTTTTGGCTGCGGTTTGCGCTGTTAGTGATTAGAGAGGAAAAGCGTCGAAAGGCCGACGCTCTTTGCTCGAACAAAAAAAGCTGGCCCCTGGCTAGCAATGGAGGATCTTATGTCACGCATCAACGTTCATTTCGCAAAAACTTCTAAACTTCTGTGGCTGACCTGCGCGACCGCGCTCGTTCTGGTTCTAACGCTGCCAAAGCCAGCCAGAGCGCAGAATACGGCATACGGCACGGATGCACTCGCGCAGAACACCACCGGTACCTCTAACTCAGCGTTTGGATATTATGCGCTCTTCGCCAACGGAACGGGCACAGGCAACACGGGGAACGGTTATCTAGCGCTTTATAGCAACCAGAATGGCACTGGCAACACGGCCGTCGGGGGTAAGGCACTCTATACCAATCTAGCCAACTACAATACAGCGACCGGTTACGGAGCGCTCTATAGCAACTACACAGGGACAAGCAATGCAGCCGATGGGTTCAAGGCGCTTTTGAGTAACCAGACGGGCTCTAACAATACGGCCGGGGGCTATGAGGCCCTCTATTCCAATACGACAGGCGGCGCCAATACGGCCGAAGGTGCTGACGCCCTTTATTACAACAATGGTGACCTCAACACGGCGGTGGGCGCCAGCGCGCTTTCCGCCAACCAAAGCGGCACCTACAACACGGCGACCGGCGCTACAGCGCTTGACCTTAATACAATCGGCAACTACGACACCGCGATCGGCGCTGGCGCGCTCTTTGAGAACCAAAGCGGGTCTTTCAACGTCGCCTTGGGCTTTTATTCCGGTTACAACCTGACCACAGGAAGTAACAACATCGATATCGCAAACGAGGGCGTTGCGGGCGACAACAACACGATCAAGATCGGAGCACAGGGAACTCAGACCGCCACTTATATCGCCGGCATTCATGGAGCCACGGTCGCGAGCGGCGTCGCGGTTGTCGTGGATGCGGCGGGGCAGCTGGG
>Ga0209624_10000288_pt1 | contig 44802 bp, 36 predicted proteins | sample JacPinW_OM2H0_O1_FD_188565 | JGI IMG/M metagenome (GOLD analysis project Ga0209624, IMG submission 188565) | Forest soil microbial communities from Algoma, Ontario, Canada - Jack Pine, Ontario site 1_JW_OM2H0_O1 (SPAdes) (version 2) | ecosystem: Environmental > Terrestrial > Soil > Boreal...
CGAGGCTTATGCCAAATCAGCAAAACCTTTCCGCTGGACTTATACCGATCCTCAGAAGCGAATTCGTATTAACGAAATCACCGGGACGGCTTACTAGCCTGTCCATTCTTGTTGAGAACCGCCGCCTCGTGCACGTGCAGGTGATCGAGCCCATTTAGTTTCGCGCTTGCGCGCAGCCGAGCTGCAATTTCGGGGGTGGGTGGGTTCGAAGGCATACACGGTGACGTTGGGCTGAGCAGCGAGCGCAGCTAAGCTATAAATTCCGGCGTTCGCTCCCACATCGAGGACAACCTTGGCCCCCTTCGCCGCGGCCTCCCAGCATCTGAGGATATCTTCTTCCAGAAAATAGGTGCCGAAAAAATAAAACTGTCGCTGCAACATCTCGCCGAGGTCACATGCCATTTTAAATCCGCCGTGTTTCAAGGTTGCCACACGATGCGTGTTCGGATCACCCACGGTTGCTCGCCAGAGCGAATTGATCACCCTCAGCTTCCCGCGGCGAATCGGAAAGCGCCGCGCATACAGTATCAAAAGATTCTCGAAAGTTGAGGGCGGCATTAATCGAAGCTCAGAACCGCGCCAGAGCGTCGAGCGCTGTGCTAAGGCGATGCATATAGGAATACTTTCCTTCTCGGCAGCGTTTGTAGCCTCCTTCTGCGATTCTCTTCCGGGCAGACTCGTTGCTGCAATAGAATTTGGCTTTCTCGAGCAATTCGTCGCTCGAAGCAAAGAACTCGGCTTCTTTGCCTTCTTCAAAAAATTCCTGGTGCTCTTCGGTGCGGTCAGCCAGAAGCAGGCTGCCGCAGGCGGGAATTTCAAAGGTGCGTGTCGTATGCTGGTCAGGGCAAACCTTTCGTAGAAATCCTACACCTATCCTGGAACCAGTAAGCGCTCGCGCGTAATCGTCCTCGTAAACCTCTCCGCCTTGGTGAGCGCGAGCCAAAAATTCATCCCTGTGAAATCGGAAAGAATCTCCACCGCATAGCTGGCGTAAAACAATATGTCGGCGGAGAGTCCATTTGCCGTCGCGCAAAAAATCCCAGTATCCGCCCCAGATCTTGAGATTTACACCAGTGGCAGCGATAGAGTGAAGCAGGCGTTCACGTCGTGGCTCCCACCCGCCCAGAAATCCAATGGCGCAGTTCCACCGCGCATCATCGGACTGCAGTGGACGATGGACCTCATCACAATATCCGAGCGGCATATAGACAACTGGTTTGCCGAGCATCTCGTAGTGTTTCTTCTCATATGACTTGCAGTAAACAAGCACGTCGAACGCGCCCATGGCTGCATCCATAAGCCGCGTGCGTTTCCAATTGAGCGAAAAATATGGGTCCGGTGTGAAGTGAACACACCGTGTATCAAATTTCCCAATTTCTTCGATCGTTTCTGCGCGGAGAAACTCCTGCTTCTCAGCCCAAACCAGGTTCGGCCGAAACTCACGTACGCGCTCTAGAACCGAACGGTTTATCGCATCTACCACTGACCCTCGCTGCAGCCGTCTCTGCATTTGTCGTTTAAGCCACGAGGTCTGTGCCCAAGGTTCAACAGTGTGCACACCTCGGACTGTGTGTCCGAGTCGCTCGAACGCCCGCATGCGCATTAGGGATGTCTGCCCCAAACCAATTTGGCCGAGAAACAGTATTTTCATTGCGCGAGCATCCTGCTGGCTGGAAAAATTTCACATATACACGCTTGTAGACGTTCCTCAAAGTTTCGCTTTGAATGTAGTCCACGGGTTTTCGTCCAGGCAGCCTTGCGCATCTGGAGGTATTCGTCGTTGTGTTCAAGCATCCAACACATGGCGTTGGCAACCGCACCCACCTGAGATGAATCGTCCAAAAGCAATCCGGTGCGTTCATCTTCTACTAACTCTGGGATCGCGAAACGTCGTGAAGAGATCACCGGACAACCGAGATAGCCAGCCTCAACAAGCAACAACGGAGAAATATCACTCTTTGTCGGATGCACTACAGCACGGACATGTCCAAGAATCTGCTGGAGCCGCTGATATTCTTCCGGAACTTCTTTTCGCAAAAAACCGACGAAGGTCACACCGGATTCTGCTGCGATGTCGGGTGGCCGGTGGCCAACGATAATCAGAGAAGCATCGGAGTGACGTTTTCGCAACTCGCGAAACGCCGACAGTACGGTTCGACCACCTTTGGCCTCGAAGTCGGTCGAGATAAAGGCGAACTCCTTGCCGCCAGCATATACGTCCCGTTCCGGCATTTCGATCTGGCCAAAGATTCCCACTGAACGAACTCGGCGTGCGTCCAATGCGTATTGAACCACTGCACGCTTGGCGGCCCACTCACTCGTAAAGAGCACATGTCTCGCGTTCCTTAACCAACCAGCCTCAGTTTGCTCGATCCGCGCAAGATCATCGGGCTGGAATTGTTCTCGATGACAGAAAATGTCGATGTAGTCCCGAAACGTGCAATCACTCCATGCCATGTAGGGAACTTGCGGTTGGGTCAGGACCCATGGCGTGAAACCGTGGAAAAAATCCAGGTGTGCATCCGAGCAGCATTTCGAATGAACCTCGTCAGCAATCGCCTCCAGCCTACGCTGGGAGAAGAAAAAAAAGGCACCCTGAAAACCAGCTAGACGCCGGAATTTGGACGACGCCTTTTGCCATGAAATCACTCGCGGATTGATTGGTCCGACGTAGCACGACAACTCAGACCTGCTGATTGCAGAAAATGCCGCGGCATTCATCGCGGAAAAACCGCCAGACCTTAGATTCTCCGGGAGATTGGAAACAAAATTGATCAAGAAAGACTGCCTTCGCTGTATAGCCGCAAGAGTGCATCCGCGGAACTAGCAATCGAAAAAGTAGAATCAGCTACCTTTTGATTGGCGCCCAGAATATTGGGGGGTCGCTTGGCAAGCTGAAGCAAGTCATCCGCCCATGCTGCTTCTCCGGCTTCCAGCTTCTGGAACTGCACGAGTTCCGGCACGACTATGCACTCGCGAGGCACAGCATCCGACAAAAGAACGGGTAATCCTGCGGCCTGCGCTTCGACAGCGACCATACCGAGCCCCTCACCCCTAGAAGGGAAAAGCAGGACGTCGCTCGCAAGCATAATCCGCTCGATATCTTTGCGAGTGCCGGCAAACCGGATGCGCCCTTCCAATCCAGATGCAATGATGCGCTGTTCTAGATCCGGAACAGCGGGGCTGGGCGCGCCAGCAAGAAGCATGCACATACGTGGGTCCCGGCGCGCGCACTCAATTCCCACGGAAACAGCGAAGCCCGAATTCTTATGGTTCTGCGGATGACCGAGATCCGGAGACTGATCTATCCGCCCAGCGAACAGAATGATCTTTGTATCCTCAGACCAACCAAACTCGTGGCGGATAGAAGTCTTCGAGGAGGTTGAGTCGCCAAGGAATCGTGCGGTGTCAAATCCGCAATGGAGGACTGCCTTTGGGACCCGGCGGAACGGCGAAGCATCGAAACCGTATTCGGCGATCACCTGCCGCGATGTACCGGTGATATGCGTGGTATAGCAGGCGACAAGCCTTCTTCCCATCCGCGCGGTAACACGGCGACTGAAAGTCACTCCATAGTTATTGCGAATCTGATAGGCGGGGTTATGCACATGCGTCACGCGCACGGGGGGTAGCGCGGCTGCGCCCATTAGGAAATGCCATCCGCTGGCGTAGTCTTGATGGTCGTGAATGGCGTGGTAGCGTCCTTCACGCAACACTTGGCGGAATTGCTTCGCAAATCGCCAGAGCTGAGCGCGTCCGAAGCGGACATAATGGACTTGCGCGCCCAACCGTCGCGCCTCCTCATCGAAGATACCGGGATTGCCGCTCGTAGCCAAAAAATCAATTCGGCCAACTTTGCTTTTGGACCAGAGCCGTAGCACCTCCATCAGCCAAGTCTCTGCGCCTCCCATACCGAGGCTGTCGATTATCTGAAGTACCCTGATTGGGCGTCCGTGAGTCATGCATGGAGTCTAAGAAGTCCTGCAAGTGCCTGGTCCATATCCATAGGAGAAGCTCTGAGCGCAGCCAGCGCGGCTGCGCGCGACGGTACCGGATCGCGGAAAAGGTCTATCGCGGCCTTCGCCCAAGCCATAGGCCCGTCGGAGAGTGCGAGCCGCCGAAAACTCGCCGTTGGCAGAAGCGGGTCATCTAGAATGCCGCGTGATAGCAACATCGGTAGGCCGGCTAACTGTGCTTCAACTATAGCTACTCCGAATCCTTCGACAGGGTACTCCGGGTGAGGAAGGATAAAGCAGTCGCTGCAGTTCATAACCTCGGGGAGATCGTTTCGCCATCCGAGCAGGTGCACGGAATTTTCCACGCCGAGTCTTCGTGCTCGAGCCAATATCTCTAACTCCAGAGACCCAGCTCCAGCGAAGATCGCTACAGCTCGGGGATCGATGCAACGCAGATTGGCCAAGAAATCCACGACGAACACCGGGTTCTTTTCCGGAACTAAGCGTCCGCCGAAGAGAAGAATCAGCGCATCCTGAGGCAGGCCCAACTGGCGGCGAAATCTCACGCGATCGGCCGAGACATTCTCAAATGGCGTGGTATCCACTCCGTAATAGTGCACCGAATCGCGTTCTGGACGTCGTGGGCGTCCCGCAAGAAATGTGTCAAGGGTGTGGTTGGAGATTCCTACGAGACGATCGGCACTGCAAAGACAGATTTGCCGCATTGGTTGGCGATAGAGGCGTTGCTTGAGGCGGCTGGGCGTAAGCACTGCTTCATCCGCATTGTGCACATGAACGATCCTTCGACGGATAGGCAACCCCCAAGCGGCCAGCAGGTAGACTGCGCTAACGAGATCATGGTGACAGTGCAAGACGTCGTATTCCCCACGCCGCAATTCCGTGCGCATGGCGCGAACAAATTTTGCTTTCTTCCCGGTCGGAACCGGGGAATACACCACTCGCGCCCGGAGTGATCGCGCTCTCTCGTCTATGGCTCCCGGCTGCCCGAGCACGCAATAGAAAGTCCAATCAACATCGATTCCACGTTTGCGCGCATGCCCCAACATACGCACGAGCCAATTTTCTACCGCTCCGCTGTTGAGATTTTCGATGACGTGAAGAATTCGTCGCGGTCCGTCTTGCACGTTCTACACTACCTTCCCCGACCCAAATCAAAACCAGGGTTAGCGTTCCAAGAGCACAATGCCGTACTCTGCCTTACCGCCGATCTCCACATCCTGATCGAGATAGCGAATGTGACGGCCAGACGCGGCAACCAGAATTTTGAGTTCTGCGAACGTGTTACCAAACCCCGGCCACGCATAAGGATGAAGTTCACAGACTACGTCTGCGTTACTCGCCAGAACTTGTTTCGCACCTTTCAAAATACGGATTTCTGCTCCTTCCGCATCGATTTTCACGCAACGCGGTGCGAGCCTGTGCTCCGACAAATACGAATCGAGAGTGACAATGGGCACTCGAATCTCTTCGGGTTTGTTCGCGGTGGGAGACTCGATCGCAGACGGTACCAGCGAAGATTGGGAGTTGCCCCCGCGAGTGTAGAGTATCGCCTCACCGATTCTGTCCGAGCAGGCACACATTTCAACCATAGGCCGTTTGATACTTGGATTGAGACTGAAATTCTTCACCAGGACATCGCGCGAGTAGGGATCCGGTTCAATAGCGACGACGCGACCGGTTTGACCACACTTCGCCGCCATCAGAACACTATACGTTCCGTGGTGCGCGCCCACATCGACAGCGGTGTCACCTTCCTTCAGATGGTTGCTGAGCCACGCGACCTGCAATGCATCATATCGGGCGATGCCGTTGGGCGAGCACGAATAGCGCAACCGAACTGGGCGAGTGCCAGGCACGTAACGCAACGTGTGCCCTTCGATCCGATAAGGCTCCCCGCGTCCGCTGTAAAGCACCCGCTTCAACTCGATGACAATTCGGTGCCACCAAGTTGGAAGCACGGCCGTCAGCTTTGCCCCACGGTCGGAACAACTTCGTGTTCAGACAGGGCGGCTTTACCAAATGCGAGTTGTTGGATTGCACGATTTCGTCCTCGAAGAGATGCGCTTAAGATCCGGCGGTGAGGTTGTTTCAGCCGTATGATTCGCAAGAAGTCCGCCACGCGTCCCAGTGCCATACGTTGGCCAGTCCCGACACCACGCTCCGCGTCCAGCAACGTCGAAGTAAATGCGATGCCCTCGGCAAGACGTGAAATGTAGTCCTCGGTCAAACGTTGCGGCGGAATCAGATGCTGGAGTTTCATCGCAGCGATGAGTCCGAGGCCGAGACCGATGTCGCAAGCACAAGCAGCCAAGTCGTTGTCGCCGCCGGACAGCAAGGTGGCGCCCGTCCGATCGAATTGAAACGACCGTTTCCCAGATTCGTGCAAATGAAGATACTGCAGGGCCACATCACGTCTCACGCAAAGCCCCGCCCCGCAAGGCATGCTATCGGGCAGGCGCGGCAGGTTGGACCAAACATCCTCGTCGAACTGACGGATAACAAGATTTCCCCAGTAGCGGCGGGTCCATTCAGGAGGCTTCTCCTCGAAGGCAGGTCGACACTGACCACTCCACGAACCCAAGAATTGCTTTTCTTTGCTGACCCGAAGCGCTATTTCGAGGAAGTCGGCGTCAAGCACATTGTCATCGTCTACGAACACGAGCAGACCGCCCATCGCCTCGCGGATACCACGCAATCGGGCAGGTGTAAGACCAAGTCGCGGCTCGCACACCAAGCGAGCATGGAGATGCCATGATAGGTCCGTCCGAGGCTCCTTGCCCGAATCACTCGCGTTGTCGACAAGTAACAACTCCCACTTGTCAACAGGAAGGGTCTGTGTTTCGAGCGCCTTGAGACACCGAACGAAATAGTCTGGACGCGGGTTGTGCGTGCAAATGACAACCGAAAGCGCGCTTGGATCGGTCAACATCGGACCTATTCGGTTGCAGGCCAGCGAATTAAAGTGGCACAATGCGCAATAGTAAGCATAGCGTCTTTTTAGATGGCCTTTTTTAGATAGCCGCTAAGTGTTCCTTCGGCACGGCAAGCAGGTCAGTCATCGCGGGAGGCCGGTACCCCTTGACCGCCAAGAGCGGCAGGCCGTGGCCAGGCAATCCTTTTTTCAGTGTTAGGGCCGGCTTTCCACGGGTCTCAAAATCGAACCGCCGACAAAAGCAAACTTCAAAACCGAGCGACTCAAGGTATTCAATCAAAACACTAGGCGGTGCCACCCGAACAAGATATTTCTCAAAATATTCGAAGTACACAGCCTTGACAGTTCTATTTTTCAGTGCACGCTCGGCTCCGCGCAGCGCTGATAGTTCGTAACCTTCTATGTCGAGTTTTACGAAGTCGATACGTTCCAGCTGCGTCGCAGTGATATAGTCGTCGAGCTTGATCGACTTGACGGGACTGCCTCCTACGTCGGTAATGTGCGACCGCCCCGTCTGGCTTGGATCGACATCGAACAGAACGAAGCCGTTCTCATCGCTAACCGCGACCTCGTTCACCACTGAGCGCATCGAATGGTATAGTTCACGCGTTCTTTCAATCGATTTTACGAGCGAGGCGTTGGGTTCGAAGAGATGAAAGTGCACCGTTTTGCAAAACTTCTTAGCCAGCCCAAAACTCAGCAGCCCATAATTGGCCCCGACATCGAAGAACACGCCCCCCTGTGACAGCAATTCGTCCGCGACCCTGAAAAATTCTTCGTCATAATGGCCATCTATCACCACTAGCCTGAGGAATCCGTCACTCATGTCTGCGTATCCGAAGGCGTCATCTCTAATTCGAACCAGCTGTACTGGATCTTCGCCAGTTAGCCCCATCCACGCCTTCATCAACTTGTGTCGCCGCAAATATCGCGGCAGGCGATCGAACAAGCCAGCGGCAGTCGGAAGCGTGCTTCGTCTCATCTGTTTGATCCCAAGGCAGTTGAAACGCTGTTCAGCGTAACACGGCCAGCATATCCTCTTCGCCTGACCGTGCAAAGCAATAGCCATGTTTGCTCAACATATCGAGCGTTTCTTCCTGTTGGAATCTAGTCAGATTCTTGCTTTCCCAATGAAGAATGGCTGGCTTCACGCGACCAAATGGGAAAAGGGACAAAATGTAGCCGTCGGCGCCTTCAGCATCAATTTGCAATAGGTCTAGCCGATCGGCTGGGAGCCTTTGCATGACATCCTCGAAGGGAATGCAATTCACGGTAATTTCCTTGATCATGGCCTCCACTCCTGGGACAAGGGAGGAGTTCTTGATGATGTTATCGCGCTGGAAGGAAGCCATTCCGCGAGCCCATGCAGGGACATGATCGGACTCGACTGTGAAGAGCGTGCGTTTCCCAGGTCTGCAATCCAGCGCGGCTTGCAGAATAACAATGCGATCATTATCGCGGTAGATTTCGTGTAGCTGGGCAACCGCCCGAGGTTGTGGCTCCATCAGGACTCCCCGCCAGCCACATTGAGCGATGTATTTATACAGGGGATCCGCAGTAATTCCGTCAAATGCGCCGATTTGAATAAACGAAAATTCCTGGCCGAATTCGAACATCCTACGGCAAATGATATCGTCTAGTGCGACCACGCGGAGGTGGTCTCGCTGAAGGAGTTGCCGGGGACAGTACCGTATTCCTTGCACTTGGTAGCCAAACCTAGCAAGCAGTCTCTTGACACTTTGTTTCATGTCGCGATTGACTGTTTCACGATCTCGGGGTTAGGGTTTTTAGACAATCGCGTCCCAATCCGTTTTCGATACTGCAACCTCATCCTCCATCGAACGGCATGCAGGCACTGGAGCCAAACATGGTAGAAGGTCGCAAGAACCCTTCTTAACTTTCCGGCGGGAGGCCTTTGGTAGTAAAACTTTTCAAAGAACAATAGCAAGTCCGCGCCTACCATGCCCCGCAATAGCGTCTTTTTCATACCTGCCCAGTGGATCACAAGCGGCGGCGCTGTACCCTTCGACACGCTTTCGACATCCAGGCCATCCATGGAATTGCCGGGCCAGCGCATGATGGTACGGCGTTCAACGCGTAACCCCTCGAATGCCTCTTTTTGCAGAATGACATAGTTCATCACGCCTTGATCGCCACCCATGAAATATTCCGGATAGCGCAGGCGACGGGGTAGGGTCCATTCAACCCAAGCGTCGAACTCCTCACGTTTGACCAACCCGGCGGTCCCGAACCATTGGCCCACATTGAAGGCGGTGCGGGCAGATTGGGCTCTTGGGTCTATTTCGCGAAGCTTGTCCCAGTCATAGTAAAGTCGCTTGAAGTCGGCATCCGACAACTTCTCGTCATCCACAAAAAACGGCGCATCACTTTCGGCACGAATATCCAGCACGCGCCCCGTGAAGATTGTGTCCACGTCCATCACGAGGAATCTCTGGCCCGCAGGACCAAACAACGGTTCTAGCTTCACGAACCCCCAACCGTAATCGCCCCTCGGAAGATCCACCGACTCAACACCCCAGTAGCGATGCAGCTCCTCCGCCAATCCGCGCTGCAAGGGGCCCCCCGCGAGAATCCGGATGGGAATGTCGGGGTAAAAGTAGCGAATGCTCGCCACGCAAATGCGCGTCAAGCGGGCATCACGGGCACACGCCGCAATGTAAATGCAGTCAGTCATCTGACTCTGAACTGCGTGACTCTCAGGTCGGTTGGAACGGCCCACTTCTCCTACTTGCGTCCTTCCAAGGTCACACTTTCAAAATTGAGCAGGCCTTCGGGGTAGCGTTGTTCGTTTCCTAAATTTTGCAGATCGGGATGATCGCTATCGCCAATGAACCGTCTCGTGACCGAACTGAATCCCGCGGCACGCATAGCCTCCGATAGTGTCTCTTCGTCGTAAATGAACTGGTGCCCCCACAGACGAAACATCGCATTGATGGCAGACACAGCGTTGGGCGGGGATTCCTGCGGAACAAACGTTTGACGAAGCCACAAAAGATATCTCTGCTGATCGGCACAAAGGTTACTGCCATACAGTCCGAGAATCACGGCCAGATCGGGTGTGACTACACGAATCACACCTCCTCTCCTCATGACGCGGTGACACTCCTGCAACATGTACAAGCCATTTGGGTAAGGCACATGCTCGATCATGTGTTCGGTATAAACATACTGGAACGTCCCATCCATGAAGGGGAAATGTTGTGTGGCGTCCATCTGCATAACGTCCGGAATCAGCTCAATGTCTGTGTTCAGCCACCCTTGCAGTCGGCGCCAACTGCCGCCGATGTGTAGCTTGGGTATTGCTGTCTTGCTTAGGTAGTCGTTCCGCAGGCGTTCGTCGGATCTGAGGAGGCGGCGGCGGAACTGCTGTGCACGAATGACGCAAGGGTGCGATGGATCACCAAATCTGAGTAAGTTGAGCAGGCGGTGCTTAAGCTGCACGGTCACTTGAAATCTTGCGGTGCACTTTCATTCGGCCTGTTCCAACAGCGATGGCTCCTGGCGGAAGCGCGCCCAGCCCTTCCATTTATTGACCAGCCGCGAGCAGACTCCGTCCTTCCTTGCGCTTGCCCGCGCTACACAAAGCATCAATAGTCCAGTAATCTGTAAATAAACGGGAGCCTGTTGCCGGCCGCAGCCCCGGTTCCATGAACGCATGGCGCGGCCGAGTCGCCTAGCCTCCACCCAGCATTCGGCCGACCCGAAGCTAAGTCCTAGGAGGGCACGCTGCCGACTCCATGTCAGTAGGCCGCGACTTGTAACCGTATCGAAAAGCTTCGCTCGGACCCGCTCGGCTGCTTCAATATAGACCGGATCTTTATAATGGCGCACGCTAGTCTTAGTCGCGTCATCGTGCCCTCGGATGTCATGATCCACATCAGGGAAGCACACATATTTGGCCCGAGCGGACAGGGCGCGCACATGCATCTCCAGATCCTGCATGCTCAGTAGCGTCTCGTCGAAACACCCAATTTCCTCGAGAAAGCTGCGACGCCAGACCGGACCGGAAATCTCCCACACGCACTCGTGAGCTAAGAACCGCAGCAAATCGTCACCTGGATTCTGTGAGTGATACAGACGTGTCCGGTCGCCTACTGACTTTTCAAACACCCCTGCACGGAAGACGGAAAAATCCAAGATCGAATTCCGCTGCATGATCTCAACCCGCCGCTCAAGGCACCGCGGTCTGAGCAAGTCATCGGAATCGAGGAAGATGATGAGCTCGGCTCGGCATTCCCTCACGCCGATGTTACGGCACACATTTGCGCCGGATCTTTCTCCGGTGCGTTGAACGTAGCGAATCCGCGCATCAACGGCGGCGCGCCTAGCGACTTCCTCCGCTGTGCCATCATCCGACCCATCGTCTATGACAACGTGCTCCCAGGCATTGAAGGTTTGCCGTTGGACGGAGTCCATCGCCTCACAAAGCAGCTTGAGCCGATTCTTTGTCGCCGTGATGACGGAGATGCCCGGCACATGGTTCATTGAAGAGTGGGTGATAGTTGTGGCGCTCCATACGTCAGCGCCTGTTGAGCAGGTCGAATCATGTCGGAATCGACGCCGCATCGGGATTCAATTCGTCGATTTCCAATACGACGACAGCCCTGTTTTGAGCTGGCGCATCCTAACTAAAGGATTCTAATTACGCTTAGCGCACACATAGCTGAGCACATCCGACGCTCCAGGCGTTGAGAACGTCACTGAAGTCGCGCCAGAGTACGTAACTCTGATGCCGCTCCCGACTGTAGTCTCGTCGCTAGCAACGCATATCGGATGGGAAGCGTATCGGCCAGTAAAAGTATAAGTGACCGTGTTATTAAACGCGGTAAGTTCGCCGATAAAATCTGTATTGGTCGGCATGCCTGTTTCAACCGTCGTAACGGTAGCAATTTCCGCGCTTCGACTCTGTTCAAACCAATCACTCCCGTCCCACTTCAGGGTGAGTGTGTTAGTTGGCGCGGTAGTGAAATCGCTCGCTAGTCTTAGATTCGATCCGTTCCTGACAATTAGTGTCCCATCAAAAATCAAAGTAATCTCCGTTCCGGCCGTAATACCTGTACCAGAGATCGACGTGATTCTCTTTGTGCCCGTCACGTGGAATAGGTTTCCGCTCGGAGCGATGTTTGATTCACTCGCTACTGCCGCGCCGAACAGCGTCCACGACAAGCCGTTCTCTCGGATGCCCGCGACTGGGGCACCATCACGCACAGTGCTTCCAGATGAACCGGACTTGCCCATCCAAAATTCGATCGCTCCGGGTGTGCCGCTTCCCGTGGGGAGTCCGCCTTGTATCTGCATCGGAGTTCCGTTCTTGTTGCATCCCCACGGGGTGGGTCTTCCCAGCATTCCTCCGGTTTCAAGGACGGCACGGGATATGGAACTTTTCGATTCGGGGTCGCTTCTTCCACCAATCCATACGTCTGTCGCGGACGGCCCACCGCCTGCCTGGCCAGCGCTCCAGACAATCGGTTGAGTGCCCATATTCCTCTGAGAATAACCAAGGAATGTCCCTGAGGTTGGACCGTTTCTAAGAAATTGCCATTTCTTGTAGTAGGTCGCTCCGCCAATACCAATGGTCGGATCCAAAAGAACGTCATAATCGGCAATAACGGTGTGGTTATCCAAGGTTGGATTTCCGTTCCAATCCGCTCTGCTTACCGTAACGCGCTTAAATACCCCCGCGGCCCTGATTTTGTCGCCGGGAACGTCGACTCCGTCTAGTACGGCGTTGGCCGGAACTCCACCATTGTCACCGTCAATCCCGTTTTCATTCAGGGCCGCGAAAGTACAGGCTCCGCTGGTAAATTGACCACCCCAATTTGGTTCGACTACAAATTGGCTAGTTCCATCTGGATCGGCGTCAGCCAGCTTGTCATAGTCCGTAACCCAGCCTGCAGAACACGTGATGCTGGTCGCATCATTTGCGGTGACCACGCAGTAGTGACCGATTCCCGTACCCGCGACGATGGAAGCGCGAAAGCCGGCGAAGGCGTTGACTTTGTAAGAGGCCAACGAGTTGACAATGGCGATTGCACTGCCCGACGTTGCATGTTCCGGTCCGGTAGGAGTGCCTACACCACCGAAGACTCCACTGACTGTAACCTTGTAATAGGCACCGTCCCCACCTACCGCCGAGCCTGTAATAATGTAACCCACTGGCAAACTTTGTCGCGGCGTGGGAAAGCTGGCTTGATTGATCGTATAGCTGTTCTTGATGTTGATGCGGTTACCCGCCATTAGCCTGCGGCTCTCGGAGCGGACGTTCTCCATCGTGCAGCCATACGCCGCCTGTGCCGATTCGCAATAGACATCAAACCCCGTTTGTGTTAAGAAACCGTTCTCGAAGGACACATCTCTGACGATGGTACTGCCACTATAGGAGGCTATGCCATAGTGGGGGCAGGACTGTACATCACCGCCCTGAAATGTAACCAGCATGGCATTGAAGGCATAGAAGCGACCGACATTGACTCCGGTGTTATTGCCGCCAACTTGGGCACAGGCTTCCGTGAATCCCGAAAAATAGTTGTTGAAGAACCGGATATTATCGCCTTGCGCGCCGCCGCCGCTTTTGGAGATCAGTGGCCCGATCTGCCCAACATTGTTCCCGTTCCACACGTTGTCATAGAAAGTGATGTTTTGCGGCCTTAGATCATCACCCTGAGCTCCGCTATAGTCCAGGTCTATCAGCGGAACGTTCTGAGAGGCACTGGTTTCCCATCGGATTTGGTCGAATACACCGTATGCTACGCTCTGGCCATCGATGATTCGCTTGTTGGTCGCAGTTTGCATCAAACCGCTACCAAACTTGTTATCTCCCTCCCAACGAAATCCGATGATGTGGTAGCACTTCAGTTCACCGTTAATCTTATACATTCCGGAGAAGCGCAAAACTCGGTTGTACTTGGCGAGCCCACTGGCATTGGTGCGATTCGATCCAAAGGCTCCGAGGATGGCAGCTTGAATAGCTGGGGTATTGATCTCAGCAGTCGCCCTCGGCGAGGCCCCCCACCACTCTGGGTAAACAGCTTCCAGCGCGTAATTACCTGTAAGGTCGACCGTTCCATGACCCGCGAGTGAGTTAACGAAAATCTGTTGCCTGCCGCCAATGATTCTGCCAGCGATGCTTATTGTCTGGCCTGTCGCAGGCTTAAGTGCGCCGCCTGCGGAGAAATCCAGAGTGACGTTCGCGGGAAAGGAAATAGCATTCAATAAAGAGTGAACCCGAGTCGGAAATATCAACACGGCCGGGGATGGACCGATAGTCGTCAACAGGGCAGCCATAGCCTTGGTGTCGTCGCTTGTCCCGTCCCCGACGACTCCATAGTGGCGGACATCAAAGTTGGCCTCAGGTCGATTTACAAACTCGGACGCGGGTGGCTTCGTAGAGATCTGTTGGCTCGCAGCGAGCGTGTTAGAGCTGACGGGCGCGCTTTGGATCTGGAAAGCATTCCCGATGAGTACGGGGCATAGTAGCTCCAGAATCAAAATTGCCTCAATCAGCTTCATTTCGCTTCTAGGCTATTCGTAACCGAGTGGAACCCCATTTTCAGCGGCTCCTCGAAGCTCCTCAATCTTACTTCTAGAACCATAACGTGCCGTTAGACCGCGGAGTCTCCGTGCACACTCATCGGTCCAGAGGAATCCGTCCAGCGGGAGGCTTCTACGCGTGGGAGCACTTCATCGATTCTTGGTGGATGATCGCAAGGAAATCATCTTCTCTTCAGTCGCAGAGATAGCAGCGCTTACCCGGTGCGGGTTATGGCGAGTGGTGTATCCACTGTTGCAGTTGGCTGCCTTGATGTCTTGTAATACCGGGCCAGTTTCTTGACGGCCGCCACCAAATCCCTCGCCTCACCCTCTCTCAACGATTCGTGAACGTCAACGCGGACAATCTCCCGGGTAGCCTGATGAGCATTGGGTAGTTCGAAATGCTGCGGCCTGGGATGCCCGGTAAGCGCCGACCAAGGCAGGCTGCTCTTGCCGAAAACGACGGCGTCTCGGTGCCACGGCTGATCGGTTGGAAAGAATGGGTATCCGGCGTACACCCCGTCGATCCCCTCTTCCAAGAGGGCCGCAGCAAATTCTTGAGAGTCGCAATCAAGCTTTGAGGTCTCGAGCCGTATCATCAGGAACCAGTAGGAACCCGAACAATCGGGCGGGTCGCCCACAAGAGATACGCCATCCACTTCGTGCAGACCGGTCTCAACCGAAGAAACGAAGGTGCGCCGTGCTCGAATGGCAACCGGTAGTTTTTCGAGTTGCACTCGGCCGATGGCCATGCTGATCTCATCTTGGTTAAGATTCAGCGAAGCGACTAAGTTTGCGGGATTCCCGAGCGCCCCATATGGCTTTCCGCGATCGGCAATCTGTTTAGCCCTCGCAAATAGGAGAGTGTCCTTCGTAAAGACCACACCTCCCTGCGCTCCGCTGCAGTGCTGCTTCCCGAACATCGTGGAGAACGCGGAGATTGTGCCTAACGATCCCACCATCCGCCCCTTATAGAGAGCGCCGTGCGCTTGCGCGCAGTCTTCCACAACCGGAATTCCGCGCTCGGCCGCGAGTCTGAGTACCGGGTCCATGTCCACCGGGTGACCCGAGATATGCGCTACGACGATCGCCGACGTCCGGTCAGTCAGAACTTTCTTGATTTGTTCCGCGGAAATATTGAGAAAACCACGCTCCGAGTCCGCCGGTATGGGGATGCAGCCCAACATCGCAACCGGCATGGTGCCACCCGGATCGGTGATCGCCGGCACGACCACCTCGCTACCAGGCTCAAGATCAAGGACCCTGAGTGCGACATAGATGGCATTGGTGCCCGAGTTCACGGCGGCGGCGTAGCCGCCTCCCAGATAATCTGCGAAGGCTTGGCAATAAGCCTTTGTCTCCGGTCCGCCATAGATCACGGCACCACCCTTGCGGATCTCCCGATCCAGCAACTGCATGACCGCCCGCTTCTCCCTCTTGTCGAAGTGGCGTCGGCGCGGCCAAGGCATTCTACGGGCGCGGGGGCCGCCATGGACTGGCGGCGGATTGCGTACCAGCGCCTTGACCACGGCAGGCTCGATGTTCGCGATGCTAAGCGCTCGCCGGACAATTCCGACGACGAGCCGTTTGGCTGAATTTAACATTTTCATTTCTTTGATTTCTTTCTTGTGGTTCCTACCGTGACCGCGCAATCCGCTACACAACTATGTTCTGGTGTGCTGCGTAACTACGTTGCGCCGCGTCCAACAGATGAATGACCTCCAGAGTCTCTTCGGCGTCGGGGTCCAATGCGCGCCCAGGCCGAGGCCCTGAAACAGACCCCGCCACCGTGGCGCCCCACAGCCTGGGAAACTGCCCTTCGGTCAGCACATCCAGAGCGGCCCAGAGCACCCGGGCGGACAGAGATGGCATCGACGAAGTCAGGTCAACGTCTATTTCTCGCTTGTCGGTCTCGATGGTGACATGGAACGTCCCATCGTTCGTCGATCCAATGATGGACGATTGCCGCCCGTCGTCATGCCACACAGTAATGGAGTCGTGGTCTGTGTTGGTGGAGGCTTCCACTTCTCGCACGCCCGGTCCCATGATAGCGCGCAACATTTCAGCGCCATGGATGCCGTACCAGAAATACCGGCCTTGCGTTTCCTGAATTTGCAACCAGTAGCGAACTCGGCACGTTTTCACCCGCTCTCCCGCCGCTTGGATCGAATGCAACGCACTCACCAAGCCGTCCGCGTAGCGGAACGCAGAGCTAGCGAATACCCGCGTGCTGGTCTCTGCGGCGAGCGTGAAAATGTTCTGCGCGTCGGAGGACGAAACTGCGAAAGGCTTGTCAATAAAGACCGGTTTGCCGGAGACGGCCACTGCGCGGAACAGGGCTGGATGAGCGCGCCCGTCGGATGCGAGGATGAAGACGAGGTCACACGCTTCGGCAACATCCTCGGGTGCATCCATAATTCGGACGCCATAAGTATTCCTCAACTCGTTTGCAAAGCCGGTCACACGGGAGATACTGATCGGCATATCGGGCGAGCCGCCGGGATAAGCTGCGACGACCGTCGCACCGGGAATGTGAAAGTAATCATTGGGGTTGTGCAGAATGCTCGCGAATGCCGAAGCGTGGGAGGTGTCCAGCCCGATAAGGCCAATGCGGACCGCGTTGCCGTTTGCTTTCTTCCGTACGGTTTGGATCAACGTTCGCTCCGGTTTCTTCAGCGAGCATTTGCGTGCGTCGTAATCTTCCTTAGATATCCCCCGATAAACTATGCTCGTCGAATCCAGCGGAAGTCCGATCACTTTTCCCGTCAGAGCTGACTCATAAGCAGCGGCGCACAACTCCAGTGAACCGAGCGCGTCAGCAGGCGGAATCGGGAGTGGATGCCCGCTCTTAATCTTGTCCGCAATTTCTTGATAAAGGCGAGTGTGCGGCGTCAAGGCGGGCTTGGCTTTGAGACCCAAACGCCTCAGTAGAAAACGGGAACCACTGCTAACAAGCGATGCGGATCGAGGGCGCGTGTCCGGCAGCGCTCTGTCTAGCTCCTTCATGGCTTTGGGCATACGGCTCGGGTCGTTGGTCGTAAAATTCCACGGCAAGCCGACCGTTCCAGAGCTGCCATAAATCGTAAAACCCCCGCGAATATGCCCGGAGTTCACAGACGCGACGCACCGCGCCGTGGCTTCGCCGACAAACCGGATTGTTGCCTCCGCATAATCTTCGGATTCGATTCCGGCATAGCGGGTGTCCATGGCGGCGCTGACCGACAACGGGCGACCCATCGCCAGCAAAAGGAGATCCAGTTCGTGAATGAGTTGCGTCATGAAAACACCGCCGCCAGCCACTTTCCATGAGCCCCACCATCCTTGCTTCCCGTGATTGGAGCGCGGGATATAACTGTGCCTCTCAATCAGCGCCGACTGAATTTTCCCAATCCAACCATTCCTACACAGCCATATCAGCCGGCGGAACGACGGCTCATACCGCAGCTGGTGACTAACCGCTAATCGTCCGGGATGGCGGGTTTCCGCGTCCACTATTCGAACGGCGCTGGCGAGCGAGTGGGCAAGCGGCTTCTCGCAGAAGACATATTTGCCGGCGTCAAGCGCCGCCACCGCTATTGCCTCATGGGCCGACGGCGGCGTTGTGATGGTCACGAGATCCACATCGGGGTCCGCGATCAAATCCCCGGCGTCCTGGTAACGGCGTGGCGCGAGGAATGAAGCACTGAAATCCTGAAGTCTCTCGGGAGCGACGTCGGCTACAGCGACTAGGCTGACGCGACCAGGGAGCATTGAGATGGCCAGGGCATGATCTCTGGCGATCAAGCCTGTTCCTATGATGCCAACATTGAGCATTAGCTTTTGACCTGCCGAATTACTTCAGAGCTACTGGCGTAGATTCGCGCAAAGAAGCTTGGGAATTTTTCGATACTCTCTGGCAAGGAATATGAACGTGGGAGCAATTAACCACCAAAACGCTCGGCGGCAAAGCGCTGACTCCAGCGCGACCCCAGCAGACCGGGCCGCTTCGTAACCTCAACCGCGGTCGAAACTGGCCATTCTGAAGTAAGTGATTGTTGGTTCGCTTACAGCTCTCAGAATCAGTTCGCGATCGTTCTACGCGCCCGATTCCACCTATGTTTGATGGAGGCCTTTAGAAATCCGCTCAATGACGTTGGTGTTGGCGGGACTTTCGTGATCGAAAAATAGGGCACCTGCCTTGCCCCGAACCCGCGAAAGCCATGTTCGACCTGTTGCAGCATGGAACCCTCGAAGTCGAACCGTTTCACGACTGAGCTAGCGAAAACTACTGCTTCCCAAAGAGCCAGCAACTGCGCGCCAGTCTTGCGAAGATCCGGCTCGCTCCCTCCCATCAAATAGTAGGCCGTGTCGTTTGCCCACGCGATATAAACTGCCGCGTGTACTCTTCCCTCAGAGTCGACGCCGGCAAAAATCTTACGCCCTGCATTGGCGCAACAAGCCTTATCTAACCGAAGAATCAGTTCATCGCTCGCCAACGGCTCCCGGCCTTGACGCGTAAACGTCTTGCGATTCAATTCTAAAAACCTCTCCGTGTCGAGGGTATCTATGATTCGGATGCCCGACTTCGTCGCTTTTCGAATATCGCGTCGATGGTTTGGCCGCATACCATTCCACACAGAAGTTAGATCGGAAATATCTTCCAGCACATACGTGTAGCGTGCAGTTTGGGTGTACCCCTGCCAATAAAAGGGCAACCAATCAGTGAAGTTCTCGTGAAAATTCTGATGAAAGCTGGCAGTATCCCCTAATTGCTCGATCAATTCCGTCGCCAGCTCTTGGTTCTTCGATTGCATTTCGACGGGCTCGATGTCAGAAGGCGCGAAGAGTATGCCCAGTTTTTGACTCAAAGCCGGCATGCAGACATGCTTGGCTCCGTTGCTCTTGCGATAAACAATCGGCCAAGCAGCTTGAATTCCATCGCCCTCATTGATTTTCAAAATCTCATACATCCCTGGCGCCACCGCCTCGAGCCACCAACGATGAGCAAAAATACTTCCCTGGGGAGATTGCGTCACCAGTTCCTCGTAGGTTGCTGGCAATTTCGCAAATCTGGCTGTCGGCGCGCCGGTATATCGCCATACAGCCGCCCGCTCGACAGAGCTTTCCACTCCAATCGGGACTTGCGCTTCCTGCACCCCAGCACTTGTCAAATCTGGCATCGTCGACACACTCCTTGTGACGATGATGATGCTCGGGGCGCCATGGAGCAAGTAACTTAGTAGGCACCGCGATTATCGAAAAACCTCCGTGGATCATTCGTGTTCCGCCACAACGTCGCTTTCTTTCAGAGTGGGTCATTTCCATTTGACCGATTGTTGGTTTGCTTACCGCTCTCAAGATCGGTTCGCGATCGTTCTGCACGCCCGATTCCACCTATATTTGATGGAGGCCTTTAGAAATTCGCTCAAAGATGTTGGTGCTGGCGGGACTTTCGTGATCGAAGAATAAGGTAGCTGCCTTGCCCCAAATCCGCGAAAGCCATGTTCGACCTGTTGCAGCATGGAACCCTCGAAGTCAAATCGTTTCACGACTGAGCTGGCGAAACTTACTGCTTCCCAAAGAGCCAGCAACTGCGCGCCACTCTTGCGAAGATCCGGCTCGCTACCCCCCATCAAATAGTAGGCCGTATCGTTTGTCCATGCGATGTAAACCGCGGCGTGTATTCTTCCCTGAGAGTCGATGCCTGCAAAGATCTTACGTCCTGCATTGGCGGAACAAGCTCTATCTAAACGAAGAATCAGTTCATCGCTCGCCAACGGCTCTCGGCCTTGACGGGTAAACGTCTTGCGATTCAATTCTAAGAATTTCGCTATATCGAGGCTGTCTATTATTCGGATGCCCAGCCGTGTCGCTCTTTGAATATCGCGTCGATGGTTTGGCCGCATGCCATTCCACACAGAAGTTAGATCGGAAATGTCTCCGAGCACATAGGTATAGCGTGTAGTTTGGGTGTACCCCTGCCAATAAAAGGGCAACCAGTCAGTGAAGTTCTCGTGAAAATTCTGATGAAAGCTCGCAGTGTCTCCTAATCGCTTGATCAACTCGATCGTGCGCCTTTGGTTTTTCGATTGTGCTTCGACCGGTTTCGCGGCAGAAGGCGCGAACAGTATGCCCAATTTTTGAGTCAAAGCCGGCATGCAGACATGCTTCGCTCCGTCGCTCTTGCGATAGACAATCGGCCAAGCAGCTTGGATTCCATCGCCATCGTTGATTTCCAAAATCTCATACATCCCCGGCGCCACCGCATCGAGCCACCAACGCTGAGCAAAAAGACTCCGTTGGGGAGATCGTTTTACGAACTCTTCGTATTCGTCGACCAAGAGGCTCACCGGTTACCCCGCAGGAACCCCAAAAACGACCTGAAATCAGGAAGAAAGCCAGACTAAAGCATCTTGCCGAGTTGCTACCGACGCGTTTGCATCCACCCAAATGGCACTTTCATTTAGATTTGCTCTCTTCTGATTGATGTATTCCTACCTTGATTATCGTTTCTTAGCGGCGGCGCGCAACTTTCTACGCATCCGAGTCCACCGGAATTCGATGGAACTCCGTAAATAGTCCCTCAAAGACGTCGGTGCCGGAGGGACCTTCGTGATCGAAAAATAGGGCACCTGTTTCGCCCCGAATCCGCGGAACACGGGCTCCACCTGCGGCAGCATGGATCCCACAAGATCCAAATGGCTCGCAATCGATCTGGCAAAAACCATCGTTTCCCAAGAAACCAACCGGTAGGCATTGCTGTCCCTAAGCTCTGGGTCGCCTCCTCCCATAAGGGTGTAGGCCTGGTCACCGACCCAAGCTATGTACACCGCAGCATGTACTCTCCCCTGGAGGTCCACGCCCGCAAGTATCTTGCGCCCGGCATTGTGGGAACAAGCTGTGTCTATGCGACGAACAAGCTCATCGCTACCCAAAGGGCTTCTGTTTTGACGTGCGAATGTCTTACGGATCACGTCCAAAAACTGGTCTAAATCTAGATCATCCCTGATTTGAATTCCCAATTTTTGAGCTTGTCTAATTTCCGTCCGGGTTTTCTGTCGCAGGTTGTTCCATAAAACATCTAGGTCCGACATGTCCTCAAAAACATAGGTATAGCGGGTCGTCTGAGTAAATCCTTGCCAACAAAATGGAAGCCAATCGTTGAAGTTCTCGTGAAAATTCTGGTGAAAGCTGGCGGTATCTCCTAATTTCTCTATCAATTCCGTCGTCAGTCTTTGGTTTTTCGATTGTGTTTCGATCGGTTTCGCGCTAGTAGGTGCGAAGAGTATGCCCAACTTTTGAGTCAAAGCAGGCATGTGGACATGCTTGGTTCCGTCCCTTTCGTCAAAAACGATCGGCCAAGCAGCTTGGAATTCATCACCCTGCTTGATTTCCAGAATCTCATACATCCCCGGCGCCACCGCCTCGAGCCACCAACGATGAGCAAAAAGGCTCCCTTGGGGAGATCGTTTCACCAGTTCCTCGTAGGTTTGCGGGAGTCTCAGAGACGTCCTCGAACGCTTTGTGTCTTTGATGACAGATTCCATACTTTATCGTCTTACACCACTCTTCTTTAGAGATCGCGGCGCGGGCGCGCCAGCCTGCTTGAGACTGCACAGGTTAACATTTTCTATCAAGACTGTCTGTCCGCTTTTTGCTGACATGAAAACCGATACTGTGCGTGGGTAATTGGTTTTCGCAAACGTAACTCGCGAGGATAGCGTATGAAAGCGGACTTGTCTGTCGAGTTTTGTAATTCGACGATCTCACGAAAAACCCTTTTTCCACGCTGCCGACGCCAAGGATGGTCAGATCCTCGAGCTGGATCATTCAGATCGAGAGTGTGGACCGGATCTAGGGGCAGCGTGCTTCACGCGCGACACCCCTGAAGCGCGTCGCGTATGAGTCCGAGCTCTCTCCTGTTCATCTCCTGATGGATCGGTACGTCAAGACCATATGTCGCCACATAGTGGGCATTGGGTCGCTCAGGGCGGGATAAGACCCGATCCATTGTCGTCGGCCAATTGAATGTGCCGACTCGAAGACCACACCCTTGAAGGCGACGAGAAATTACTTGTACGTCAATGGACTCCACTGGAACAAGCTTCTGCATAAGCCATGCGGGTGAAACATTGTCGCTGACGTGCCATGCACGCCAGTGAGGGATGCTGGAAAAATGACTCGCATTTCGGTTTCGTTGGTCGCATGTGGGCTCGTAATGGTCTAACTCCCACATGCCTAATGCAGCCCTTAATGGACCGAACCCAGTGGTCGGCATCAACTCTTGGCTCGGAATTCCTCTCGGAAACAAACGTCTCCGAATTCGCCGAGATATACTTGGGCGCTCAAGCTGACCCCGTCGCCCGCGAAGATATGCCACAAAACGTTTAATTTCATTCATTTCGCAATCCCGAGATATCCCTCGCTCGGGAAGCTGGATCAGTTGCTCAAGTTCAGTGTTGTTGACGACTAACACCCCACCGCCTCCCAGCGAGATCGGCTTATTATAGGTGAAGCTATAAACCGCCACGTCACCCAATGTGCCCGTAACTGCGTCACCAATATTACCGCCCAACGTGTGCGCGCAGTCTTCAATGACAAGGACACCGAGGTTTGCCGCAGCATGCCGGATTGGGCGAAAGTCGTTTGGCACACCGAATAAATGTGGCACGACTATGGCATGATGATCGCTTCGCAGTTGCCCTGCGATCGCATCCCAATCGATTCGCCCCGACCTGTCACTAAGATCGAATGTCTCAGCGAGAAAGCCGGCTTGTAGTACAGCTTCACACACCGCAACACAGTTGAAGCTGCAAATCAGAACTGACTTCTTTGGCCTACCTGTATGGCCCCTCGTCCCTGCAAGGGCGTCCCGCAGGGCGCTTCGGCCGCTCGTAGCGGCCCACATCCTCCCGGAGATACCTAAGAACGACTTGAATCTGTCCAGAAAGTCCTTAACCGTCACGCGGCGAGCGAGGCCATAACACTGAGCGAGAACGTGCTCGTCCCAAGACTCCTCAACAGTGTCTCTTGGGCCTCGTCGTTTGCTCGTAACACTCATCGTCTGTTTCGGCCGATTGCGGAACAAATCTGAATCGGCAGAGGGCAAAACGTCAGCAAGCTGCGCCCCCTTATTCGAATTTCCAGAGCAAAAGTGCGCGTCACAGGGCGGCAACTTTTTTCATAAGGTCCGCAGGAATCGGCCTGCGGACAGACAGCAGTCTCTTTAAACTTTTTTCCGGAGCGACGCGCCGGACTTAATTCATGGCACGATCGCCAAAGTGCGGTGTCGTCGCAAGATCGCGTGGAAGCGATAATCGGAAGTCTGTGAGTCCCTGAATTCGGCCCGGAGGCCAGCCTGCATCGCGGCTCTCTCGATATCAGTCCGGTCAAACCAGTTTCCAATACCATCCCACAGCAAATCATTCTTGAGATACGCTTTGGCACGGAGGCGAGAAAGATAAATCCAGGTCCTGAGCTTCTTCAAACGACGATAACGGTTACCGCTGAAATACCCATAATAATAAGTTTTCTTCCTTGCAGAATCAGGGATGAGCGCTGCCAAGATTATCCCTTCTCGATTCAAGATTCGACGACACTCCTCCAGATGACATGCAAGATCCGCGAAACTAAAGTATTGAACCACAGCTGAAGTGAGAATGACGTCCGCGTGAGTTACCGTAGTCGGAAATGCGCTTGCTGTGCCGGGCAGCAATTCGATGTTTTTCAAGCCAGAACTCACGACACGCTTTCGGGCAGCCTCTAGCATCGACTCCGAGAAGTCGATTGCGTACACTTGGTCAAATTCTGGAGCCAAGTAAGTCGTCACTTGACAAGAACCGCAGCCTACATCGAGCAGTACTCCTCTGCGGGGAAGCATCGCTAGAAGCTCTCGAGCGTACTGCAGAAAGCACTCTTCATTCGGATGTCGATGCGCTCCGTCAGTTTTCGTGCTCCAATATCTGTGGCTGAACGATAGGTCGCTTATTCTCACAGAGCTGTCCTCGGTCGAGTGTGCACCCGAGTTTATACTAGTCGTAACTACAAAGTGGTCGACGAGCTATTATCTACAAGTGGGTGCATCAGGCTTGCGGTCACCATAGAGCTCGAGCCATCTGTCAGCATTCGAGCTCCAACTAGAATAATCGTATATTTTGCCCGCATATTCAGGCTCAGTTCTTCGTGCCGGCCTTGCCAGCGCCGCTTCCTCCAGTATGGAAGTAATTTCCTCCTGACTTTCGATCCTCTGCAGGGGAACGCCCATTGTTTCAAAAACGCGATAGGGAAGCCATTTCCCCACTATCATCAATGAGCCGGCGAACATATGCTCCTGAATCGAACCAGACAGCGAATCGGTCGTCTGTATATTGACGGCATAGTCTGACACGATCCTTACACGGCCCATGTCCTCGATGCTCACTACCTTGTCCAGAATGCGGTATTCCACGTCTGCCGACACAAGCGATTTCCTTACCTCTTCCCGATATGCCTGGTTGTCCGGATAGGTCATCGGCATCAATATAAAGAGGCGGGATTTGGCACCTGAGGAGAGCGCGGTCAGGGCCTCAATCATCTTCGCATGGCATTGCTCTCGTATGGCGTTGTACCCGCAGGTGACCACGATCTTCCCTCGCGGAATGTCAAGCTTCTTTCGCGTTTCCTCCTGACTTTCCGACTGTTGGAGTTCGGCTATCACGTCGAGACTCCTCAAGCCGAAAGGAATGACTCGTGCACGGTCCGAGATGCCGGGGTAATGGGCGACCATTTTCTGCATTACCTCCGGGTTATTACTCGTCACAATATCGGACGCATCGAACGTGCGCCCAAGGTTACGGAGAGCGGAAGGTCCTGCACGAAGGAAATCGGAGCCCCAGATACTGGTTATAAGCTTCCTGCCACGTCGTTTAAGGGCCCGCGCAAAATCGCCGTAGATCGGATCTGCGTAATGGATGTTCACCGCGTCGAAATCTGCGGGTAAACATGCGAGCCTTCTCTTCAACAATGCAATGCTTGCGGAGTAACGCAGTCTCGGCACCCTAAAAGCTATCTTGGCCGCGACTCCCATTGGCCCAAGGTCGTTGATGTCGAATACTTCTGCATGGTGTCTACGCTTTTGAAATTCCTCCACCATCTCGGGAATGATCCCCCAACCAGTCGAAGACGTCACAATAAGAATTTTCATCGAACGAATTGATCGTACTTAGTACTGTCTCCGTAGATTGAGTCGATGTCACGTTCCCTCAACAATGACGGGTCTAACTCAATAGACAGCTTCTTTCCGGACTCCCGAATGAGGTCTTCAAGCACTGAGCGTATGGTCCTCGGCACACCACTACACACGTTGTAGATTTCTCCAGGCACTCCCTTGATGAGTAAATCCCAGTACCGTCGCGATACCTCAGAGATATCTAGGAAGTCCCTGCTGGTCGACACGTTGCCCACTCTTATTGTTCCACCATCGGGCAGATCCGCGATCTGCTTCATAAAGTTGCCGATCGACAATTGCGGAGACAATCCCTCACCGAGTATGTTGAAAGTTCTTGCGACCACCGTCGGCAAGCCGTAGTTCCTGAAGAAGTATCCCGAGAGTAGCGTCTGATATAGCTTGCTCAGTCCGTACTGGCTCACCGGCCGAACCTCGGCTTCTTCTTTCACGGGATTGGCTATGATAGCCCCATATTCCGCCGCCGACCCGACAAACAAAATCTTTTGAATGTCACGATCAGAACGCCACACTGCTTCGCAGATTGCCTGCGACACGCCCACATTGACTGCCACAAACTCTCCCAGGCTTGCCGCCCTGAAGATTCCCGTAAGATTCAGTACGTACACCGGACGTACTTCATCAACAAACCTAAACACCTCCTTGTCTTCACATGCATTGCCTTCACGGTACGAGAAGATTCCCGAACGCTCCACTCGGCTGAGATCTCTACCGAAGCCAAAGAACTCGTATTTACCGCCTAGCCCCTCCCCTGCGACGAACCTCTCAAAATGCCTGCCGGAGAAACCGGCAATACCGAATACAGCCACGCGTTTCATGGCGGTTCCTCCTTATTAAGGCGTGAGCGAGATCATTGCCGCCTTCCGTTTCACTTCGAGCCACGCTTCACCTCACTCAACTCCCCACCAACCAAATACTTGTCTTTATTTGCTTCAAATAGCTGAACGGCCTTTTCGTAGTCATCGATGCGACCGATGTCCAGCCATTCATAGTCGCCTGAGTAGCATAGTATCTTCTCGCCGGCCTTGTGCAATGCCAGCACGAGATCTGGCATATCGAATTTCTTACCGGAATCTATGAATTGAATAACCCTCCTGTTAAGCGCATAAATTCCCATGCTCACCGTGAAATGATATATCGGCTTTTCAACGTAATTTGCAAAGCTTTCCTCTCTCATTTCGAGAACCCCAAGATCAATCTTGACTTCTTTCTGAAACGTAGCGATTGTCGCAGTGGCTCCACTGGTCCGGTGGCGTTGAAAGAAGGCTGAGTAGTCAATCGTTGTCAGGAGATCACCGTTCATCACAATAAAGTCTTCGTCGAGGTTATCTGCTAGGCGAATCGGTCCCGCCGTTCCAAGAGGCTTATCTTCGAGCGAGTAGACAATTTTAAGACCTAGACGCGAGCCGTCGCCGAAGAATGCCTCAATAAGACGAGCAAGTTTGTTAACAGCAAGCACAATTCTGTCCGCACCATGATACTTAAGTTGCCGAAGGACAACTTCCAAAATTGGGAGATCCCCGATAGGCACTAGGGGTTTGGGTATCACGTTAGTAAAGGGCTTTAGTCGAGTTCCCTCGCCGCCCGCAAGTATCAGTGCCTGCATTGTTCCGTCTTTTCCCGCACGCTGAGATCTACTTCACCTTCCATTAGAATTAATCACATCATATAAGTGGGGCGATCATCCGATCGCGGCTGTGCTCAGGCACTCACGTGCACGATGTTACTGTCCCAAACAACTGTGGGCACAATACCAATCGTAAGTACGACGGATACCTTCCTCGAGACTGACATTGGCGAGATAGCCCGTAGCTTCGGTCATTCTAGTCATTTTAGGTGCGCGGCGTGTTGGCGATCCGGGAGTTGCCGCCCCCTCCCGAATCTGAAGAGGCTTCCCGACCGTGGCAATTATGATTTCCGCAACACTTTTTATTGTGACCTCTGGGCCCTCACTTCCTAAGTTGAGCACTTGATTCCCGGCACTCGGGGAAAACAATACACGCTTCAGCATCTCAACCGCATCGTCTATAAAACAGAAAGAGCGGCGATGCTCCACCGAAAACACTTCGATCGCAGAGTGCGGCGGGGCCGTGTGTGCTTTCTGCAAGAGTTGCGGTATGACGTGGGACATGCCCATTCGCGGCCCATAGATGTTGTGTGGCCGCACGATCGTAAACGGCAGGCCAGAATGACGAAGCATGGCCTCGCCGTAAAGCTTCGATAGCATATAAGAGGAGCGAGGCTCGTGCAGCGCAGGCAGAGCGAGCGGGACGTCTTCGGGAGTTGGGACAGGAATTTCCAGGTGAAGCAGGCTTCCAGCATAGACTTCGCTGGTAGACGCGAACAGAAATCGCTGCAAGCCTTTTTGTCTCCGCGCAAAATGAATCGCAGCGTCCTGCATGAGCACGTTGTCGCGCAGCGTCACAAACGGTCGATCCAATACATTTTGCACGCCCAGAATGGCCGCCAAGTGTACAACGCCATCGTAGTCATGGGGCAGGCAATCCAACGCGCTCGGGGCCAGGAGATCAACATCATAAAAGCGCACATTGTGGGCTGTGACGAGCGACTGCAGGGCTTCGTCGCGGTGGCCGCGCGAAAGATTGTCTACTAAATGCACCTCGTTGTCTTCCGCGGCTAGAGCCGACGCCAAGCGCTCCCCGATGAACCCCGCACCTCCGGTTAACAAAATCTTCACAGATCTCCACGTCCAACAGCCTTGACGCGGCAACCCGCGTTCTGGAACAGCGCAATCTGCTCGGGCGATAACACCGAGTTTGCGTCGAGAATCAATGGTCGCGCAGTACCCAGCCATTCCTGCGGCTGCAGCTTGCGATATGACTCGTGGGCGACAGCAAAAACCGCTGCATCGTAGCCACTCGGACGCGGTAGATCGCGCATTACCGGGCGGCCTATTCCCTCAAGTTCACTCACCAGAGGATCGTGCACGTCGATGCTTGCGCCTTCGGCTTCGGCCCAGAGGACGAAGTCTTTGGACGGCGAGAAACGCGTATCGGCTACGTCCTCGCGATATGTGGCCCCTAATAACAGAACGTGTTTGTTTGCTAATTCGGACATCGCGCTGCGCAACATTGCAATCGTTGCGCGCGGCATCAGATGATTGGTTCTGACAGCGGCCTCGCAGAAAGGGAATGAAAAGTCCAAAAGTCCGAAGAAATCTCGCGCCCCGATTCCTGCCAGTAAGGGGTCCTTCGTTAGGCAGTACCCACCAACACCGAATCCTGGACGCATTATATTTTGATGCGTCGGCCGCATTCTGATGGCCCGAACCACCGCCGTAATATCCATCCCCGTGCATTCTGCAAAACGGGCCCATTCGTCGATAAACGCAATGTTCAGCGCGCGGAAACTGTTCTCCATTAACTTCGCGACTTCGGATTCCACTACGCGCATCAGACGTGTCAGTGGATACTTCTTGGTATTGATGATGCACTTGAGAAATTCTTCGCAAGCCTGTGCGGACTCTTCCGTCGCGCCAGCATACACGCGCCAATAGTTGGTGATGGAAGCAAGATAGTCGCGGCCAGGCATGACTCGTTCATACGAATGGGCGACCAGGACCCCCTCTGGATCGAGCCGGCGAGCCGTAAAACCCTTGGTTAGCTCTGGAAGGGTCAGCTTTTCTGTGGTCCCCGGAGGAACTGTTGTTTCAACAAGCACCAGCGTTCCCGCGCGGATTCGGTTCGCAAGCGTTCTGATCGCAGCCAGGTACTCGTCAAATCTTGCCGCTGGTGGAACCGCGTCGAAGTCGACATCCAGGGGGACATCAACGACCACAACGTCACAATCTTCGTATTCTCCTGCATCAGCGCTCGCACGCAAGTTGCCGGTCTCGCGACCACGTCCGATGGCATTCCCTAAGGCGGAATCTCCTGTTTCGAAAGGGAACCTGCCATTGTTGATCGCATCGATCCGCGCACTACCAGAGGAATTCGGCAGGTCGACACCTACTACCTCAAAAAAAGGATTGCCGTTCTGGTCGCGCGCCTCCGCAACCGCAGCTGCCATGGCAGCGCCGACATATCCTAGCCCCTGAATGCAGACTTTTCGCACTATGTGCCTAGCGCAGGTTGCTGCGGAGGATTTGAATTAGATCGAATCACCGCGTTATTTAGACGTTCGCGCTCCCCGAGCCGATTTTGGATCAGCGCTTCCACGCCATGCAGATGCGAGACGCCTGCGCTCGGCACTCGTCACCCTGAATCGGTAGTCAATGTGGCGGGCTGAAGGGCGAAGAACGTCCGAGCCGAGATAGTCCCTGCGTCCGGTCGATGTAGTTTGAGCGTAACCAAGCAAACGCTTGATGTGGCGTTTGAGAACTGCAATGCCTTCGGGTCTGTATTCCCGCAACTTTACGTCCGATAAGGTGTGATAGCGACCGAGCACAAGGTGCGCATAATCTCCGTACTGCCAGATACCGACCTCTCTATAGTACAGAAGTTGAGCGTCGGTCTCCTTAGCCAGTACTAGGATATCTGTGGGTGTTACGTTTTCATCCACAGGCTGCAGATCTGAAGGGTTGGTGGAGCGCGCGTAGTCCAACGCAACTGGCGTAGGAATAGTCAGCACGAGTCTCGCCTCTTCGGACAGAAGTGATTTGATCGCTTCGTGGAGCGTCCTCCGATCATTCGGGGCAATGTGTTCGTATGTATCCATCAAGAGAACGAGGTCGAACTTGCCGCCAAGAACGCCTTCCGTGATCAAAATGTCACGGTAGCTCAGATTGGGAAGGCGAAAACATGTCTTGGCAACGTCGATGGAAGCGGAACTCACATCTGCACCAATGACCTCTGCCTCTGGCCACGCCCGAGCCATCCTCCAGGACGTGGCACCGATGCCGCAACCGATCTCCAAGATCCTTGCTGGTTTGGGAGGTGCCCACTCCGCGATTAGCTGAACAGCTGCCTCGATTCGGGGATTGATGTGTGTAAAGTCATGAATCTTTTCATCAATACGTTGGTCGTAGTACGACCGAACGGTTTCTAGTGTAGGCGTAGGCATTTTAGTGCTAGCTTAGAGAACAGCATTATGAGTCGGAAGGAGATGCGTTAACCGCCTCGTTCCTTACTTCCAGCGGAATAAATTCATATCGACACTCCGGATAGACTGAGCCCACTTGTTCCGGAGGCAGTTGATAAAGCGAATCGACAGCTCCTGAAATTGAAAAAGCAAGGCAATTTGGATCCCTGAAGATCGTCGAGTAAGGATCGCCGAGAAATACCGATACGATGTACACTCCGTCTAGAAGTGTCGGCGACGACACAATGGCCCTAACTATCCCCTCATTTGGCCACGGCGTATCGAGATTCTTGCCCTCGAGCATGGGATTATGACCGAGGATTGGACGCCCATCGGTGTCGTGGATAACGAAACCGAAACCTGGGATCGTCAGCTTACCTCGCAATTCCGAATACTCTAGCTCAAGGACGATTTTATTCATGTCCTGATAAACCGCCACTCGACGAACAATGGACTCCTGAGGATACACTCGACTGCTAAGTTGATTTTTTGCTGAATAGGCCTTCAAGACGCTAGAAATGCTTCCCGCAGTAATGAGTCGCCCTTCGCTGAGCAGAATGCCGTGTGAGCACAGGGACCGAAGAGAGCCAAGGTTGTGACTCACTAACAGCACGGTTCGACCGCTACGTGCTACGTCACCCATTTTGCCAAGACATTTCTTTTGAAATTCTCCATCGCCGACAGCCAAAACCTCGTCAACGATGAGGATTTCGGAACGGAGATGAGCGGCCACTGCAAATGCGAGCCGCACTTGCATTCCCGTGGAGTATCGTTTCACGGGTGTATCGAGAAAACGCTCGACGGCGGCGAAGGCGACGATCCCGTCAAACTGGGCACGTATCTCGGAGCGCGTCATGCCTAAAATGGCGCCGTTGAGAAAGACGTTTTCTCGACCACTGAGTTCAGGGTGAAATCCAGTGCCCACCTCAAGGAGACTCGCAACGCGTCCGCTAATCATGATTCGGCCTTTGGTCGGCTCAGTGACGCGCGAAAGGATTTTTAGTAGGGTTGATTTTCCCGCACCGTTAGCACCAACGATGCCGAGCACCTCGCCGCGCGTAACGTCAAAGGAAACATCATTCAGCGCCCAAAAGTCCTCAACGGCGTCGCCTTCTACAATTTGGCGGCCGTAGACAACGTCCATCGTCTTGCGAGCGAAATTCTTGGTGCTTCGCACGATGGCATCGCGCAGAGTATCGTGGCCATTGCGCCGAGTCGAAATATGACCGACCTGGTAGCGCTTGGCTACATTCTCGACACGGATTACGACGTCGCCGTCAGGCATGCACAAAAGACAGGCCAGCTGTTATCAAGAGGAAAAATGTGGCATTGCTTGGTCGCTGCGGCGTCAAATTAAATCAGCAAATGTCTTTTCCATCTTCCTGAACTGTCGAATACCCAACCACAGAAAGAAGGCGATCGCAATCAGGCTGATACCGAGCCCTGTCCAATGGATACGACTGCCTCGATCGAGAATGCACCAGCGAAATCCGTCGATGACGCCTACGTTCGGGTTGAGAGAATAGAGCAAACGCCATTTTTCCGGCACGACACTGGAGCTGAAACCCACTGGGGATATATAAAGGCCGAGTTGGAGGGCGAAGGGGACGACGTAGCGAAAGTCTCGATACTTGACGTTTAGGGCCGTGACCCAGAGGCCGGGGCCTAGGGAAGCGAGGAAGGCCAGCAAAACAAAAAACGGCAGAAGAAGTATTCGCCAGCTCGGCCAGAATTGATACCAGATCATCATGACACCCAGGATGCCGAAACTAATCGCCAGGTCTACGAATGCAACAACGATGGTGGCTGTCGGTATTATCAGCCGAGGAAAATAGATCTTGCTGATGAGGCCAGCGCTGCCGATGAGGCTATTTGAGGCGTCGGATAATGCCGTCGAGAAGAAAGTCCACGGCAACATCCCTGCAAGAACCATGAGTGGATACGGAGCGCTGCCTTCGCTCGGCAGTTTGGCAATCCGAGCGAAAATAATGGTAAAGATCAACATCGTGAGAACTGGGCGAAGAACCGCCCATACAACGCCAATAATGGTTTGCTTGTACCTTACGGCAACGTCCCGCCAGGCAAGTACCTGAAAAAGCTCCCGATAGCGCCAAAGATCGCGCCAGTAGTTCTTTTCGACCCGACCAGCTTCAAGGACGATCTGCATGGGAGATCAAGGATTCGCCGAACACTGCGTTCGGGTTGTCAGAATCGCGCTCCGTCAACCGATTCAAAACCTGATCGGCCATTGCCACAAACTTCTCCCGACCAAAACGGGCGCGGACGGCTCTGGCGAGGTCGAAGGAATCGGGCTTCGCCTGGTGCAGGAGGCGTGAGATCGCGACGGACAGTTCGGCCTCTGAGGTGGATGTTCCCAACTCGCCGTCCGCTAGCGCATCCTTGGCACCGGCGGTTGCGAGGCCAAGCGCCGGCGTACCACTCGCCATTGCCTCCAGGAATGCGACGCCAAACCCTTCGCCGGTTGACGGCATTACAAACAGGTCGGCAGCGCGGTAGATCTCGATAAGACTTTGCAAACCTACGTCGCCGAGGAAACGCACTCGGTCGCTTACCCCAGCATTCCGGACAAGGGCCTCAAGGCGGGCGCGATCGTCCCCTTCACCGACGACCATATAGCAGATGTCATGTCCCTTCGCGACAAGGTCAGGGATTGCGGCAATCACTCGGTCGTGACCCTTATAGCGCTCTCGCGAGTCCATTCGCCCAACAGTTAAGAGGACACGCTTACCTTCGACCCCCAACGCAACCCGTTGTGCCGAGCCGTCTGCCGGCGTGAAAACTTCCCTCACGGTGTTCGGCACGACGAGGACTCGATCGGGTGCTATCGCGGCCCAAGAGAGCACGGCTGCGCGCGTATAGCGCGAGACACACAATACGAGGTCGGCTCGTTCCGTGGCCATGCGCTGAATCCGCGACGGCCGCGGCCAGGCTTCGATTCCGTGCGCCTGAATGATGAGCTTTGCACCTTTGAGCCGCGCGATCAGCGCGGCTAACGGGGCCATGAAGAGGTGTCCGCAGAACACGACATCGACTATCCGGAAAAGTGCGGTTCGCAGGGCTGCGACCGAATAGGCAATCCGTCCAGGCCGCGCTTGCAATTGTTCAACAGGTTCGGGCATCCCCGATGAATCGGGCGCTTGGCGAGGCAGGACAGTAATCGATAGGAGCCCCGCCTCGGCCAGCGCCTCGAAAAAGTCGCGGTTGTATTGTGCGATGCCGCCACGTCCCCGATAGGCGTCCGTCACAAGCGCAAGCATTGCGGGAGAGGGTTTCATGACGCGTGGACTTCTAGCGGGCGCTTGGTTAGGGGCCCTCCGTTTAGCACGGCCTGCGACCATCGGCGAGAAACAATGCCCTTGGACTCAGGCTTGTGTCCGATCGACGACGAAGCATTGCCCACTACGGAGTTAATCCAAGCGCCAGTGGGCACAGCGAAGCCTGACTTCGCTCGAGTCACGACCTCGTTTGGCAATGGCATCATCGGCGCTGCGGCGAGGGCAGCCTTACCTGCGCCCTTGGTGATTGCGGGAATCGAGGATGCGAGCTTGCCAAGCAGCGTGAAGTCCACGAGTGGCACGCGAATCTCAAGGCTGTGTGCCATCCCCGCCCAATCGGCGTCCCGAAGAAGTTGATTGCGCATGTAGTGCACCGATTCAAGGACGCAGACGCGCGCAAGATCGGAACCGGGGTCAGGTTTAAGGCTCGCACCGAGACTACGCAATGGCCTTAGCCTGCGCATACCCTCGCGTGCGATTTCGGGGTCCATCACCTTCGGTAGCTCGTTCGGCAGGAACAAGCCACGACGCAGAAGATATGCGCCAGCCCAAGTACCCGAATGTTCCAGGAGTCCGAGCGCCTTGGGTCGAGCATGCGAAAAAGCTGGCGCGACACGACCGATGAGCGTGCGCGCAAAAAGCCCCAACCCGGGGACGACGGCGAGTGCACCGAACCGACGGCGCCAGCGCGGTACGTCCGCGAAGCTGGGATACCCCCCCAAAAGTTCATCGCCACCGAGACCCGAGATCACGACCTTGAGACCCGCCTCCTTCGCCGCTTTAGAAACGAACCAAGTGTTCACGCCGTCGATTGAGGGTTGGTCCATAGCGTCAAGGATTGCTGGCAGATCCTGGACGAACTCCTGTTGGCTGAGGCGCCGCACAATGTGATGTGCCCCGTAGTGATCGGACACGCGAGCCGCCAACGGAGCTTCGTCTTCTGACGTGCCACGGAACTCTTCGAAAGCGAGCGTGATGGCTCGGACCCCGCGTTGGCCCGCGTCGCGCATACAGCCCAGCAACGCTCCGGAGTCGACGCCCGCAGAAAGGAAGATACCAACCTCTACATCAGCCAGCGAATGGGCTCGGATGCTGTCAAGGACCGCAGCACGCACTCGTTCAGAAATCTCAGCTACCGGGACTGCATTGGCGGCGCCTTTGGCCAAGAGTTCGGCAAGGTTCGAAAAGGACTTGGGCTCCCGCGGGCCTGCAGCGTTAACAAATTGTGTATGGCCGGCGGGCAAAGATCGAATATCTCGGTATAGCGTAAACGGTTCGGGCACGCTGCCAAACAAATGGAAGCCGACCACCCCTGCCGGTTCAGGGTCGCGCGAAAGATGTCCTCCGGCGAGCAACGCTTTGACCTGGGAGGCAAAGCGGAATGTCCAGCCGTCGTTTGCGGTATAGAGCGGCTTAATGCCGTAGGGATCGCGTGCTAGGAAGAGGCAATGCTGCGCTTGGTCCCAGATGGCAAACGCAAACATTCCACGAAGCCTATGTACCATCTCGGCGCCGTGACGCGCGTAGAGATGCAAGAGCACCTCCGTGTCGGAGGTCGTGCGGAAGCGGGCGCCGTCCGTCTCGAGTTCGGTACGCAGCTGAGGATAATTGTAGATCTCGCCATTGAATACGACGACGAAGCGGCCGTCTTCACTGGTCATTGGCTGGGACGCACGGTCGGAGAGGTCGATGATCGAAAGCCGTCGATGCCCGAGAGCGCAATGCCGGTCCGGGCTCCACCAGGCACCTGACCCATCTGGGCCGCGTGCACGCATCGCGTCGCGGGTAGCGAGAAGCTCAGCTTCTTCCGGCTCACTCGAAGCCGTGTGATATGCAACTATACCGTTTATGCCGCACATAGACCGTTTACAGATGAAAGCAAGGGGGGACACGACAGCAGAGGATCAGAAGCGCGAGGTAATTCTTTTCGAGTTGCTGAGTTTTTCACCTGGAAAGCTCGGACCCCAGGCGCTCACCGAGATAGCTTTGAAAGGAGCGTAAAACTCACTAATTTAGACAAGCTACCGCCCTCTACTGCACAATCCCCGCTTTTGGGAACTACAACAGTATCTCCCACTGACGCGTGTGTCAATGCTTCGCGATTTTGCCGACGCGGAGAGATGGCGGTATTTGCTGTTGGAGGAACACTTTGCGAAATTATACAGGTTTTTGGAGCGACACACCTTTGGGAGGGTACCGATTTACCAAGCGTATGCAAGCAATCGACTGCCACAACGGCTTCTTGACGGGCAGTTACGGGGAATCAATAGATTTTCTAACTCTGAAACGACTTGGCGTGGCGTTCCCCTATGAACAACGGCGCAACAGCGTCCTTTTCGACGACGACCGAAACCGCGCGCTGTAGCAGAGTAATGGAAACAACCAGATGGTATTCATTCTTGACCCGCAAAAAAATCCCCTCTGCGCCCATAAGTGGACCGGCCTCCAGCCGGATCCGCTGCCCCGTTCTCAAAAAGGGCCACGGCTGAACCGGACGTCCCGACAGTGCAATGGTTCGAATCGAAGCGATTTCATGGTCATCCACCGGCTCCGGCCTATTCCCCGGCCCCACAATTCTCACCATGCCTGGAGTCGTGAGAATTGGCAGCCGATTGTTCGAGTCAAAGCGGCAAAAGACGTATCCGGGAAATAGAGGAACATCGATTGCAGCGATCCGGTCGATTCTCCTGCGCTTCGTCCGATAAAAGGGCGAGAACGCAGCGTATCCCTTGCCTCTCAGTCCGCTCTCGACAACCTTTTCATGTCGCGATCGGACGTATAGGGCATACCAGCGGCTTGTATCACCATCATGATCGCATCCGAGATGAAGCCCCGCTTCTGCCAGCTCAATAGCGCCGGCAACACAAGCTGTCTCTAAGCCTTCCACAGAACCTCCGACATAAAACGCGATAGCCCAACCGGCTAGTTCAGCAACGCGTCTCATCCATTCTAAACTGGCGCGCCGAACGATTCTACTTCAGTTGGATTGGTTCGGCTGAGTTGGGACGGACAGAGGATGGAGTCGGTCAAAGAAGGCGGCGAGCGTCGGAATTCCGGCTTTGGAACGTGAGTGATCTCGGATTCTTGTCCCGGGGCAGGTAGAGCAGGTAGAGAGGACTTGGTGACCCTTGCCAATTCAAGGAGTCCCAGATGAAAACCGGATCGGCATTCTGGCCGGACTGAACGAGCGCGCTGCGCTTGGCTAAGGCATAGCGCTTGCTTGTCGCAAACGTTATCCCACGAAATCTAGGCCTTGCCTGCAAAACCATTGCATCGGATGGGGAACACAATGTTCGGGCAGCTGCCAAAATTAGGGCTACTCTACGTGCAGATGCATTCGCGAACCTTTCTTAACGTTATCGGAACTGGCGAAACCACGGGAGCAGGCACTCTTTAGGCGGGCGGAGGATGTAACGGCCTCCCGAGAGTGTCAAGACCGGTATCGGGACCGGTATCGGGAAAACTTCGAGGGAATGGTAGAATTTGCTCATTCTTCACCAACATCGATTCCGCGAGATCCTAAAAACGAGCACGGTGCGCATTTCTGGGGTTGACTGATGCCATTGCAGCCAAGACGCAACAATTCTGACGATGTGGAAAGCCTGGCGCCGATCGACCTGCTACCGGTTAAGGGTCCCCAAACCATATACCCAAATTTTACCCAACAGCAAAACTCGATCCTTCACTACTGGCAAATTCTGAGGAAGCGGAAATGGGCGGCCCTGGCCACGTTTGCCATTGTTTTTACACTCACTGTCATTGGAATCCTAAATGCGACCCGCCTGTACCAAGCCACATCGAAGGTAGCGATCTTTCCAGAAAATCCGAATGTTTTGGGATTCAAGGACGCCGAGACCAGTACTCCTGACTTCGACTACGAAGCAACCTTGGAAACCCAAGCCGCGATTCTTCGCAGCGATGCGCTTGCCATGAAGGTCATCGAAGCTATGCACCTTGACCAAGACCCAAATTTTACGGGTGCAACGCGCCCGCAAGCTCCCGCTGAAGAGTCGATTCGCGTTTCGAGCATGCAACCTGATCCAGCGAAAGCAGCTGGCTTGCTAGGCGCATTTCGCGGTGGGCTGAGCATCCAATTAATCCCAACCTCCCGGCTTGTACAAATCAGCTATACGCATACAGATCCTCGCCTAGCGACTGAAATCGTCAATGGATTGGTAAGAACATTCATAGAGGAGAACTTCAAGACAAAATACGAGTCTGTCACCCAAACCTCGCAGTGGCTCTCGACCGAACTCGCCGATCTCCAGTTGAAAGTGCAAACATCCGAGGAGAAACTTGTCCGGTACCAGAAAGACCACAGCATTCTCGGGGTGGATGAGAAGCAGAACATAGTAACCGCCAAGCTGAACGAACTGAACAACGAGCTCACAGTGGCCCAGACCGATCGCATTCAGAAGGAATCCAATTACAGGCTCGCTGCGGCTGGAGGCCCTGCCGCATTCGCTAAAACGTCCCGCGAAGGAACGACCAGCATGCAGGACAAGTTGCGTGAAAAGGAGGCTGACCTCAACACCCAATACGCACTGGCTACTACCCAATTCGGTTCCGGATATCCCAGGGTTGTCGAACTGAACAATCAGCTCAAACAAGTGCGAGCAGAAATCGCTGCCGAAGAAACGAGAATGCAGGGTGTGATCCGCGATGAGTATCTGGCCGCAGTTCAAAGGGAGAATTTGCTGACGACCGCCTTCGAACAGCAAAAGCAAGAGGCTAACCAACTCAACGAGAGCGCAATTGAGTACTCAGTGCTAAAGCGCGATGCGGAATCGAACCGACAGCTATACCAAGATCTTCAGCAGCGGCTAAAGGAAGCAGGTGTGAGTGCAGGTCTCCGATCAAGCAATATCCGCGTTGTCGATATCGCGCGCACTCCGACGCAACCAATATCACCCAACGTGCAGCGGAGCCTTATGCTCGGAATTCTGCTGGGTCTTGGCCTGGGGATTGGACTCGCACTGCTGCTCGAGAGCTTCGACAGCACTGTCAGGAATTTGGAAGAGCTTAGCGCGATTTCGACGCTACCGGCGCTCGGGTCGATACCGCTGCAGCTTTCAAGTAACGGCTACTTGCGCAAACGGCTGAAAACGATGTCGGCCGAGACCGAGAAGTCTGAATCGCCTGCTCTGGTCACGTTCGCACGTCCGAGGTCAGAAGCAGCGGAGGCATACCGAGCGCTCCGCACGTCGATTCTTCTCTCCTCGTTTGGTGCCCCACCCAAAGTGATACTCGTCACTAGTGCCTTGCCGCAAGAGGGAAAAACTACGATCAGTGCGAATTCAGCCCTAGTCTTGGCGCAGCGCGGGAGCCGCGTATTGCTCATCGATGCGGACCTTCGTCGGCCCGGCATTGACAAGCTGTTTGGCTTTCGGTCTCGTGGAGGCCTCAGCACCCTCATCAGCGGAGTCGACAAGATCGAAGACGTGGTCGTTCCGTCTCCTCAAGTGCCGAACTTGTGGATTTTGCCGGCAGGCCCAATTCCGCCACAGCCAGTCGAGTTGCTCGGCTCGACCGTCATGAAGGATCACATCACGCGCTGGCGCAACGAGTTCGACCACATAATCATTGACACGCCACCTTGCTTATCTGTGACCGACGCCGTGGTTTTGTCTCCGGAGGCAGACCGCGTCATCCTGGTTGCGCGCTCGGGGAAGACTTCAAAACCCGCCCTTCGGCGCGCTTGTGATCTGCTGCTGCAGGTCAACGCGAGGGTTATGGGCATTGTCCTAAACGCGCTTGATCTCCATTCGGGCGACGGCTACTACTACACCTATGGCAGTCCGGATGCGCGCCTTTACTACGATGAGGCCTCGCCGCAAGGTGAGACTACGACCGCCGGCAAAGTTTCGTAAGATGGTATTGTAATTTTGATGCAGCCACGTGGCCGGCGCAAAAGGTACTTTCACCGGTATGGACCAGATGCCGATTGAATTGCGGTCCCCGCTACGGATGTTTTCTTTCGCTGCCGCCTGCTGCATTCTCGTAGGTCTGTATATGCGCTTAGCGCTGCCTGCATACCTCGCCTCCTACCTGGCAGCGACTCCGGACCTATCGAATCTCAACAAAGCCATCCGGCTAGAACCATCGAACGCTGAATATCCCGAAATGCTCGGCCGAATCCTGGCACTGTCCGGCGATAATCTTAATGACGCCATTGCTAACTACCTGACAGCGGTGCATTTGAACCCCTATGTAGCGTGGTACTGGCTGGATTTAGCGGGCGCGTATGAGATGGCTGGCCGAACCAGCGAGCAGGAACGGAGTGTTGAACGGGCGGTGGAAGCAGACCCAACGACACCGCACGTCGCCTGGGAGGCCGCAAATTTTTTCTTGATTCAGGGTGATCAAGAAAGGGCCCTTAGTAGTTTTCGCGTTGTTCTCGCAAACGATCCGGAGGCGGTCGACTCTGCTCTCCAGCTCTGCTGGCGCGCAACCGGAGACGCGAATCAGATTCTCGATCGGGCGCTGCCGCGAAGACCGGATCTGTACCTGTCGTTTCTGCGTTTGCTTATTTCCAAACAGGAAGTAGCGGCCGCGGAGAACGTCTGGAACCGTTTGATCGCATTAAACCAGGAGTTCCCGACGAAGCTCGCATTCCCCTACTTTCGGTTTCTCATCGAGAAGCAGGAAGTCGCAGCGGCACAAACTGCATGGCAGCAACTGGCCGGCGTCAACCGCTCTCTTCAGCCCTACCTTTCCTCTCGTGAGAACCTAGTCGTAAACGGTGGATTTGAGGAGAACGTGCTGAACGGCGGCTTCGACTGGTCGTACCAATCGAACCCCCACGCGGCCCTAGCCATAGACACCAGTGAGTTTTACAACGGAACAAGATCGCTCTCCGTGACCTTCGATGGGCAAAATCCAGCCGATGTGGGAATCCTTCAGTTCGTCGTGGTAAAGCCACAAACCGAGTACGAGTTTAGTGCCGAATCCAGGACCGAAGACATCGAGAGTGCCAGCGGTCCGCGGTTTGCCATCGTGGACGCTTACACCAATGCTTCATTCGTTCTCACCGATGATTTACTCGGCACCAATCCCTGGCGTCTGCAACAAGCACGATTCCAAACCGGCCCGAACACTAATCTAGTATTGCTGAAGATTGTCCGCCAGCCTGCGGAAGCCCTGATTCGGGGAAAGCTTTGGATCGACGATCTGAGACTCGTGGAGAAATAGAATTAAGGACCGGTGATGTTGAAAATATCATCGTACGCGTTTGTCGATACGAAGGATTCTATTGATCTGGAGCGCCGCCGCGGTTGCGAGGCAGGGATCCTGCAATGGGTGCTCGTTCTCGGCCTATGCGCCCTTTTAATTTTTGCGGTTTTGGCGTTCGGTGCAGTCGAAACGTGGTCGACTTTCGCCTTCGAGGCTGGTGCGGCGGTTCTATTCCTGATTTGGGCGGTAAAGCAGCTTCTTTCCCGGCAGGTGAAGCTATCGAAAAACCCTCTGTACTTGCCGGCATTGCTTTTTTTCGGGCTCATCGTCGCGCAGTTTGTGCTGCACAGGTCTGCCTACGGCTACATTACTGAATACGAAGCACTTAAGTACGTCTCCTATGGGATCGTGCTGCTGATTGGAGCGGAATGCGTCGGCGAGGAAAGCACTCGCAAGATATTCGCACTTGTAATGATTATTTTTGGAGCCCTTTACGCCTTTTTTGCGCTGGCCCAAGAGTTGACCACGAACGGCAAGATTTTCTGGGTCCATAGTACACAGTTCGGCGGCTCAATCTATGGAAGTTACGTCAACCATGACCACTATGCTGGCCTGATGGAGATGCTGGTGCCGATTCCCTTTGTGCTCAGCGTGGGGCATGTGCTGCGAGGGGGAAAGCGAGTCTTGGTCGGCGCTTGCGCGGTATTGATGGCTGGCACGATTTTCCTTTCCGGCTCGCGAGCAGGAATGCTGGCTTTCGTCTTTGAAATGGTACTGTTCGCAGCACTGACTCTCGGGAAGAGGCGAGACCCTCGCATAGCGCTTGGAACAATGTCGGTGTGCGTTTTTATCCTGGCGCTGCTGATCTTCTTAGGCAAGGTGCAGGTGCTCGGACGCCTCGGAGATCTCACCCCTGGCATTCGTATGGATATCACCAAGGACAGCTTGCGAATGTTTTCCAAGCGGCCACTTGCGGGCTGGGGGCTGGGAACCTTCCCGACGGTCTATCCGAGCTACCGCAGCTTCTATACGAACCTGTTCGTAAATGAAGCGCATAACGACTATGCGCAGCTTCTGGTGGAGACCGGCTTGCTCGGCTTCGGGCTGACGCTGTGGTTTCTCGTGCGCCTGTATCGATACGGACTACCGACCTCTCGCCGCTCGGAATTCCAATGGGATGAGGCCGTCTCCCTCGCCGCCTTGTTGGGGTGTACGGGAATTCTGCTCCATAGCTTCGTAGACTTCAATTTGCAGATCCCGGCTAACGCTGCGCTGTTCTATGTGCTTTGTGGGTTAGCTGCTTCCAAGTCTTTGGCTGAGTTATCCAAGCCCGGTGGGTATCGAGGCAGTTGGGATGCAGGAGTGGGAGGCCGTCGCATTCCGTTGGCGCGGGGTCGACATGTCTGACTGGAAGGCCACTCGCCTCACTCGGGGACTTCGCACCCTGGTCGAGCATTTCGAACCAGTCGGTGGAGGTCGCTCGAAGCCTGCCCGAGCGTTTCAGGGACGTCGTCGCCGCTGAGACGGCGAATTCCAGAAAAATGTCGAACGGCGCAGCCGCCAGCTAGAAGCGGTGGGTGACGCCGACGCCTACGTAGTAATTGTGTTGGCGGCTTCTCCCGGTATCGACGTTCAGGTCGGGAGTTCCGGAGTAGAAGTCACGCGCTTCCAATCGCGCGCCCCACCGACGCCAAAACCACACATCCAGTCCGGCGCCGAACTGGACTACGCCGGTATTGCTGCCGGTCGGCCCAGGGTTGAATCCGCTCCAAATGAGATAAGGAGCTTCCCGAAAGCGGCCATAGCCACCGCCCACGCTAACCCAGGGGCTAACTGATTGGCCGGAAAAAATGTTCAATCGCGCGGATGGGGTCACGAACAGAGCCCCGACGTCCCTTGGAATCACGTCCGCGTAGGTGTTTAGGTTCATCCGAAAATAGATCGCTACGGGTAATTCCGCGTACAGCCCGAAAATACTATGGCTCTTGAGCAGGCGACCGTAATTGAACGCGATGCTTGCCGGGTTCCCGAAATGAATGTTGGGATTCGGGTCGTTCGGCGGCGGGTTCTGAATCGTCTGGGTGCTCACGAACGTTCGCCCCGCCGTGACGGAACCCTCATTTATTTGCGCCAACGCGCTCGAAACGAGAACTAGAACTGGCACAGCCAGAACTGCGAGACGCTTCGCCGACATCGCTCCTCCACACTTTTGAGGGATGCAATTTTGTTTGAACAAGATTAGCACACGACGACCCTAACGGAAGAACGCACATCCAATCTTTTACAACGGTATAGTTGCCCGATGGCGTCGTCGCGCGGCTTGCGCCGCAGCTAGGACTTTCCCACTGCATCGCAGGTAAAGTGATACGAAATTCAAACCCTGCCTGGATATTCGCGGCGGCATGGCGTCTGAGTTCGCGCATTGGTTATCTCAAGTACGTCTTGAGATCGCCAACGTCAACGCGCGAATAATCGACCACGTCTGTCTCGCCATCAAACGGCGAACGCAAAAAGCATGGTACCTGGCGGTCATCCGGTCGGTAGGCGGAGCACTTCCACGCGCCGCGCATGCCTGCTTGAAGATCGTGAGTTGGTCGGCGAACAGCGCCGTACGGAGATATTATGGTTCAACTCGACGTGGCCGGCGTGTAGCGGCAATTATCGGTTCGGAACCGCTCGGAACTCGCCTGAACTGAGTTCAGGAGCCGTTCGAGGTTTTCTGCATCCAGGTCCAAGCGCTTGAAACGATGTCGGCGAGGTTGCGCTTGGCGGCCCATCCCAGCACTGTTTGAGCCTTCGTCGGATCGGCCACCAGCACCGGAGGATCGCCCGGCCGTCGCAGTCCCATCTTTCGCCGGACTGACCGTCCAGTGACCTTTTCCACCGCCTGCATGACTTCGAGAACGGAATGTCCCCGGCCCGTCCCCAGATTGATAGCCGATGACCCACCGTCCTTTTCGTCGCCTCTTTCCAGGTATTGCAACGCGCTTACATGCGCGTCGGCGAGATCGTTCACATGAATGTAGTCGCGAATGCAAGTGCCATCGGGAGTCGCGTAGTCGGTCCCATGGATTTGCAACTCGGGCCCGCTCTCGGTGGAGGCGGCAAGCGCCAATGGAATGAGGTGAGTTTCCGGTTCGTGGAGCTCGCCAATCTCGCCGCCTTCATCGGCTCCCGCGGCGTTGAAATAGCGTAAGCTCACCGAGCGCAGTCCGTAAGCGCGGCTGTAAGCCTCGAGCGCGTTTTCGAAAAAAAGCTTTGATGCGCCGTAAGGATTGACCGGTTCGTGCGGCGCCTGCTCGGTGATCGGAATTTGCTCGGGGATACCGTACACGGCGCATGTGGAGGAAAACACGAAGCGGCGGATACCCGTGTCTAGCGCGGCGTTCAGCAGACTGAGCGCCCCGAGAACATTATTCTGGAAATACTTGCGCGGGTTCTCGACCGACTCTCCTACATAGGCGTGGGCGGCGAAGTGCATCACCGCGTCCACGCTGGCAAGCACTGGACGGAGCTTGGCTTCGTCGGCGATGTCGCCCTCTACCAGTTCGAAGCCTTGCGCCAGGCGGCGAAACCCAGTTGAGAGATTGTCATAAAGCACGACCCTATAGCCGGAATTCCGCAGAGAGC
>Ga0209624_10000289_pt1 | contig 44745 bp, 35 predicted proteins | sample JacPinW_OM2H0_O1_FD_188565 | JGI IMG/M metagenome (GOLD analysis project Ga0209624, IMG submission 188565) | Forest soil microbial communities from Algoma, Ontario, Canada - Jack Pine, Ontario site 1_JW_OM2H0_O1 (SPAdes) (version 2) | ecosystem: Environmental > Terrestrial > Soil > Boreal...
ACCCTATCGCATTAATCTACCGGTTTACGAAGGCCCGCTCGATCTTCTGCTCGATTTAATTCGCAAGCAGGAGATGGACATCCACAATATCCCCATCGCAAAAGTTACCGAGCAATATCTCGATTACCTTCATCAACTCGAAAAGCTCGATATCGATGTCTCAGCCGATTTCATTTACATGGCTGCTTCGCTAATTCACATCAAGTCGAAAATGCTGCTGCCACCAGACCCGCTCGCCGGGCCGGAAGAGCAGGATCCACGCGACGAACTTGTCCATCGCCTGCTCGAACATGAAAAATTCAAAAACGCCGCCCAGCTTCTTTATCAGAAACAGCAAGTAGAAGACCATGTCTGGTCGCATCCAGACCGCACGCTCTACACCGGAGACGAAGTCCAGGGCGAGTTGGTCGTTTCGCTGGTCGATTTGGTAAAGACTTTCCAGCAAATCCTCGAGCGCAAAAAAGACGTCAAGAAGTTCGAGCTGCACCACGAGACCGTAACCATCGCGCAAATGATGGACCGCCTCCGTCAGCGTTTAGCCTCGAACGAAGACCCCATTTCGTTGATCGATTTCTTCGAAACCTGCGCCACACGCAACGCAATGATTGTCGCTCTGCTGGCCGTCCTGGAAATGGTCCGCATGCAGGCTGTCTTGCTGGTGCAATCAGAACTGTTCTCCGATATTCGTTTGCGCAAACACAAAATGTTCGACGCCGTTTTCGCCGGTCCCGATGCCATGTCACAAATTGAGGAGCAATATCTCTGACGATGACGCCACAAGAAATTCAAGCCGCGCTCGAAGCTATCATTTACGCAGCAGACGAACCCGCCACGCTCGATCAAATTGCAAAAGCATTGGGTGTGGAGAAAGCGGAAGCCCGCGGCGCGCTCGACCTGCTTGTTGCCAACTATCAAACTGACGACCGCGGAATCGAAGTCCGCAAAGTCGCCGGCGGATGGAAGTTTTACACCAAGGCGCAGCATCACGATGTCGTGCGCAAATTTATCAAGAGCCTTCAGCCCCCACTGCGTCTCACCATGCCCGCGCTCGAGACTCTCGCCGTCATCGCATACAAGCAGCCGGCTACGATTCCTGAAATCAACGAAATCCGTGGCGTGAACGTCGGCGGCGTCATAAAGACGCTTCTCGAAAAACGATTAATAACCACTGCAGGGCGGAAAGAAGTGATTGGGCGGCCGATTCTTTATCGCACTTCAAAACAGTTCCTCATGCGTTTCGGCCTTTTCGATTTAGATGAGCTGCCCAGCCTGAAAGAATTTGAAGCCTTGGCTCAAGCCGCCCTTGGCGACGACACCGGTATCGCACCAACCGAGCCGGAGGATCCCGCTGTCGCCCCGACGGCATCGTCCGAAGCTGGGGCCACCGCCGAAACAGCCGCTGGCGCCGTCCCTGACGATCCTATTGAGGCTGACGTCGCAGCGGCCTCTGCGCAAATATCGGACGAAAATGCTGACAGCGCTGAAAACCCCAGCGGGGAAGCCGATAATGCACGGGCTGCAGCGGCATCGGGCGGCAAGGGCCCGTCAGAGCCCGCGTCCTAGCCTTCAAAACTATTCAAGTTCGCGTCCTTCTGCGTCACCGCTGAATCTTCTGTTCCATGCTAATCTGTAGTGTCGGATCACAGCGACTTCCATGCTCGAAAGACTCCAAAAAATTATTGCGCGCGCAGGTATTGCCTCCCGACGGCACGCGGAGGAACTCATCTCATCTGGAATGGTTACCGTCAACGGACGCACCGTGACCGAGATGGGCTCCAAGGCCGATGAGTCGAGCGACCACATCAAGGTGAACGGGCGGCTCCTTCGCCCGGAAAAAGAGAGAATTTATCTGCTCCTGAACAAGCCGCCGGAAATAGTTTCCACCATGAGCGATCCGGAAGGGCGCCGCGCTCTCAGCGATTTGCTCCACGGAGTTACTCAGCGCGTTTTTCCCGTGGGACGCCTCGAATATCACGCCATGGGCCTCGTTTTTTTGACTAACGACGGCGACTTGGCGAATTTGATGCTCAAGGCGCACCACCTCAAGCAGACGTATAATTTGAAATTGAAAACCCTGCTAACCTTCGAAGAGATCGAAAGCCTGTCTCGTGCGACAGGTGCGCACATCATCCGCATAAAAGGGAAGGATGCGCCCTGGTATGAAGTCACGCTTTCCGAAGCGCGCACCGATGTGTTGCGCACGCGGCTGTTCCAAACCGGCCATGCGGTCGAAAAAGTGAAACGCGTCGCCATCGGAAATCTTGCTCTCGAATCGCTCGCTCCTGGACACCATCGCGCGCTTTCGGATGCTGAAGTTGCCACCCTCTTGCGTTCGGTGCAACCCAGCGCGGACGCCGTTACAACACCGCGACGAGCGCGTATAAAGCGGCGCCCTTTTACGCCGAAACCAAAACCAGGCCGAAAGGTGCCAAGGCCCGCAATCGGCGCGCCGGCTGTCGAAAATCGTCCAGCAAGGGCGGCCGTCGTCGCGGAGGGTGCGCAGAATAATCAGGGGACGACCTACTCGCTGGGCCGTCATCGAGCCCCCGCTGACGCGGCAACCGTCCCCAGTCCGCCGCGAACGCATATAAAGCGCCGCCAGCAGAACGAGCATTCGAAACACGGACCGCCTTCGCGGCCTATTAAAAACCGTTGAGGCGCCTCCGCGAATGAGCAACTTTATTAACGATCTTGTTCCGCCCTATATTTGTGAGCTAGCGCCCTACGTGCCCGGAAGGCCTATCGAGGAGGTTGAACGCGAATTGAACATGCACGCTATCAAGCTCGCGTCCAACGAGAATCCGCTCGGTCCCTCGCCGCGCGCAATCGGAGCTGCCCAAAAAGCTCTGGCTTCTTCGAACCGCTATCCGGATGGCAACGGCTTCTATCTCCGAGAAGCTCTGTCGAAAAAACATGCAATCCCGGCAGAAAATATTATTCTGGGCGGCGGTTCCACTGAGTTGATCGATCTTTCAGGGCGCATCGCATTAGTTCCCGGCGATTGCGGAGTCACTTCTTACGGCTCTTTTCCCCTGTACCACATCGCGATTCGCGCCACCGGAGCTCGCTATTTCGACGTGCCCATGCGCGAATATCATTTCGATCTGGAAGCCATCGCAAGGGAAATGCCAGAGGAAACGAAACTAATCTTTCTGGCGAATCCGAATAATCCGACCGGCACGATGTTCAGCGCCGATAATCTCGACGCTTTTCTCGCGCATATTCCCGAACACATACTCGTCGTGCTCGACGAGGCCTACTGTGACTACGTGGACGCCTCAAATTATTCTCGCTCCGTCGAAATTGTTCGAGGCGGACGCAATCTTCTCGTTTTGCGTACCTTTTCTAAAGTGTATGGACTGGCCGGTCTTCGCATCGGCTACGGCATCGGTCCCGCAGCTCTTTTGGCGGAAATGAACAAGATTCGTGGGCCCTTTAACACTTCCGGCATTGCCCAAGCGGCGGCCCTGGCTGCTTTGGACGATACCGAGCACGTTCGCCGTTCCGTGGAATCCAATCGCGCAGGGCTAGCGCAGCTAACATCGGGATTGCAGAAACTCGGCATCAAATTCGTCCCTTCCGTTGCAAATTTCCTGCTTGTAATATTTGGAACCGATACCGAGCCCCTCGTAGAAGCGTTACTTAAACATGGCGTGATCGTGCGACCGATGCGTTGGATGGGGTTTCCATCGGCCATTCGAGTCACTGTCGGCACCCACGAGGAAAATCAAAACTTTTTGCATGCGCTGGGTGAGGTACAAGCATCCGGCGGGCACAAGTCCGCGGCACACGCACCGTCGCTTCTCGATTCAAACACCTCGGGGATCTAAATGGCCGATTTTGGCGATAAAGCAGCGCCCGCTCCAAAACCAGCCACGCATTCCGCAGTGGAACCACTTTCCGAATCCGAAGCGATCACTCAAATACTCAATTCCAGCAAAACCATTGCCGTCGTCGGCCTTTCGAATGACCGCATGCGTCCTAGTTTTCACGTGGCCGAATATCTCAAATCGGTCGGCTACCAAATTATTCCCGTAAATCCTTTCGAAACTGAAGTCCTCGGAGAAAAAAGCTATGCGCGGCTTCAGGATGTTCCAACGCCGATTGATGTCGTGCAGATATTTCGACGGCCACAGTTCGTTCCAGAGATCGTTGACGCCGCTATTCAGATACGAGTGCGCTGCGTCTGGATGCAGGAGGGAATCGCTCACGCCGAGGCTGCCGAGCGCGCCAGACAAGCCGGAATTCTTGTGATTATGAACCGATGTATGTTGAAAGAACACCTCAGAAGATCGCGACATCCCAGCAAGCATGCCTAGATTGTTCTAGTGCAAACTATAGACCAGCAAACTTCTTTTCCCCGGTTCCGTCACCGCCACAGATTCGCCATCTTGAGAAAGTTGAAAGTCGTGAAACACGAGATCGTGGAGCAGCGGCTCGAACCGACCGTCGTAAACGCCCACCCACGTTAAAATACCCGATTTTTGCGGGTCGCCCCGCTTCAGCAATACACGTGTATCGTCATGTCCCCACTGGAAAACGCCTATCGCCACTTTCATCTGCACGGGTTTCGCGGTTGGATTCGAGAGGTCTCGCACCTCGAGCGTGTCGCCATCGCGAAAATATCCGGCCTTCTTTCCGGAAGGCGACACCGCAAAATCACCGACATATTCGTCAACCGGCACGATCGCTGTCCGTGTTTCGTTCGCCAAGTCAAGCCGCACGAGCATCGGCGATGTCAACACCCTGGTGCTTTCCTCTATAGCAAACGCCTGATTCTTCTTCGTATCCCATGTCAGCGCTGCGAAAGTATGCCCCTCGAACAGCGGCTTACTCTTTCCCACGGATGGGACCAGAGAATTCAGCTCATTGAACTCCGCACCGGTTTTGGTGACGTACACCAACGTCTTTCCGTCGGCCAGCCATGCGGCGTTGTAACCGTCGTTGAGCAACCCGTCCTTCATGCCTTGAATAGGGATTTGATGGCCTTCGTCGTCCATCAAATAAACACCCACAAGTCCGCGAGGGGCTTGCGTCTGTTCCTCGTCCAGCTGCTGATCCTTCGTGCCTTTTGGCTGCACCATTTCCGCCGTTTGCATCATCACGGCGATGCGGTGCCCGTCCGGTGACCAGGCGAGCGATTGCACTTGGTAATTCAGCAGGGGATCGGCAAACATCTTTTCTCCGTCAACGATTTTCTTCTGCTTCCCCTCCGGCGAAGAAATCCAAATGTCATCCCGTTCCAGTCGAACCTTCTTTATCCTGTGCATATGTTGCACCGCATAAACAATTCGGTTATCCGGCCCCATCGCGAACGATTGAACGTCTTCGTCGATTCTTACCAGCGCTTTTCCTTGCCCGTAGGAGAACAGAGGGATGCATAGCCCGACCGCAACCATGATCAACGCGAAACGCGGTCTCTCCCCGCGGATAATCACATCTCGACTTCCTCGGCTCATCCCTGGTCCTTTTCAACTGGGCGCTTGGTTTTAATGCGCCGGATCTCTTCCATCCTCTGCTGAATTCGAGCTTCGAATCCCTGATCGGTCGGATGATAATACACTCGATCGGCCAGGCTCTTCGGCAAGCAAGTCATATCGGTAACTTTTTCCTCCGAATTGTGTGCGTACTGGTAGCCTTTGCCGTAACCGATGTGCTTCATCAACCCCGTGACAGCGTTTCGCAACTGCAACGGCACAGGCTCCGCGATCGTTTTTTGCAAATCTTCTTGAACCTCGCCGTACGCCGTGTACACCGCATTCGATTTCGGCGCGAGAGCCAGATATACGGCCGCCTGCGCCAGCGCGAGATTGCCTTCCGGCGGCCCCAGAAATTCGAACGCTTGCATCGCGGCCAGCGTAACCTGCACCGCATGCGGCTCTGCCAGCCCTATGTCTTCACTCGCCATGCGCACCAGCCGCCGTGCCACGTACAGCGGGTCTTCCCCCGATTCCAACATACGCGCCAGCCAGTAGAGTGAAGCGTCCGCATCGGAATTTCGCACCGATTTATGAAGCGCCGAAATTAAATTGAAGTGCTCTTCGCCCGATTTGTCGTAAAGCAGAAACTTCTTCTGCAGCACGTCTTCCAAACGCGCCTGCGACAAAACCCGCCGGGAATCCGCATCCGGCGTCGTACCCATCACCAGCGCTTCCAGTGTGTTATACGCTGAACGCGCATCGCCATTTGCCAGAATTGCGATTCGATCTAGAACGTCTTCAGGCGCCTCCACCTTTTCTTTGCCCAGCCCTCGAACGGAATCAGCAAGCGCGCGCCGCAAAAGCTCGACGATCTGGTCCTTCGTGAGCGCCTTCATTACGTAAACACGCATGCGTGAAAGCAGCGGAGCGATTACTTCAAATGAAGGATTTTCCGTCGTAGCGCCGATCAGTAGGATATTTCCCGCCTCAACATGCGGTAGAAAAGCGTCTTGTTGCGCTCGATTGAACCGATGCACTTCGTCCACAAAAACGATCGTGCGCAAGCCGTAGCGCCGCGCGCTCTCAGCTTTCGCCATTACTTCCTTGATTTCTTTGATTCCCGCTAGCACCGCGCTGAAGGGAATAAAATCCGCCCTAGTGCTCTTGGCAATAATTCGCGCGAGCGTTGTTTTGCCGCACCCCGGCGGCCCCCAAAGCAGCATCGAACTCAAATCGTCCCGTTCGATCTGTGTGCGCAGTGGCTTCCCGGGGCCAAGAAGTTCTTCTTGCCCGATGAACTCGTCCAGCGTCCGTGGACGCATGCGATCTGCAAGCGGACGCCCAGCTTGCGACTCTGCTTCCGGTTCAGGTTCGATTGTCTTAAAAAGTCCCATTAAAACTCACGCACCTTGGCGTTGTCGTGCTGCCTCGAACAAAATCACAGATGCCGCCACGCCCGCATTCAGCGATTCCACGTCCTCGTTCATTGCAATTGAAATCCAATCGTCGGCAGCGTGTTCCACTTCACTCGGTAAACCTCCGCCTTCATTGCCGATAAATATTGCGCACGCGCCACGCATGTCGGCCGCGGTTGCACCTGCATTCGCACTTTTCGGGATCGAAACATCGTCTAGTTTCGTCCCAGCCGCCAGAATCTTCACTCCGGCCATCCGCAGTTGCGCCAGCAGAACGGGTGCGGCCATGCCTCGCAGTAGCGGCAAACGAAGCGCTGACCCTGCCGACGCCCGCAACGCTTTCGGCGACCATGGATCCGCAGTTCCGCGCGTCGCAATGACTCCAGACGCCCCAAACGCTTCAGCCGACCGCACGATCGTTCCCACATTCCCCGGATCTTGCACCGCAGCCATCACGATCACCAGCGGGGCATCGCTACGGTATGCTCCGCCGCCATCCGCGCGGCCGCGAAGCACATCATCAATACTCCATTCACGCGACCGAAAAAGTGCTGCGATCCCCTGGGGGGTCTCGGTGCCCGCTACACTCTCAAATAGTTTGTCGGTAGTCCGAAAAATCCTTGATCGCGCAATCCCAGACTCGCTCTCACTCGCCGCCAGCAGTATCCGCTCTAATTGCCGTTCGCCCGTTTCACTCACGAGCAAAGCTTCCGTTTCGAGCCCGGCACGAACACCTTCTTCCACCAGCTTCGGCCCTTCCGCCGCGATTGGTTCGCCTTGCTCAGGCCCGTGTCCGCGCAGCGCGGCCCGAAACTTCTTCAGCCATTTGTTGTCGCGGCTTGTGATGCTATCTGCTTGCGCTGGCACGACACTGGCATCGAAACGTTCTCGCGAAACGTGGGGCTCAGGCTCTTGCGCACCACGCGATTTCTTATCAGAAGGAAGCTGTTGAGCCATGTGACAAGCGTAACAAACGCCTGCGCTTGCGTAAACCTGCTGCAAATGCCGAAAGTCGGGTATTTTCTAAATTCCTCGCAGAATCGGATCCCACGTGCTTCGCAGCGAGTCGATGGCTTGCCTGCCCGCCCATCCCTGTGGTAGCTTCCCAAAGCATCATGGCGTAACGCCGCGAGTGAACATTGCCCGTCGAAGTTCTTAAAATATCTTCCAAGGCCCCAGAACCTGGCGTGGTGGAGTACGCTGCCGGCTTCATCAAACGCGGCGAAGTTGTGGGTATTCCCACCGACACTTTCTATGGCCTCTCCGTCGATCCATTCAATCTTTCGGCGATTGAAGCTGTGTTCCGGGCCAAAGGCCGTCCGGAAACAAAAGCGCTTCCGATTCTGGTGAACTCGATCGAGCAAGCGGTCACCCTCATTCGCGAAGTGCCCGACGTGTTTCTTACTCTGGCTCATAAATTCTGGCCGGGCGCGCTAACTCTTGTTGTGGAGGCAACGCATCGTCTTCCGCTAAAAGTTACGGGGAACAGCGGCCGTGTCGCTCTGCGTTGGGCGAATTCGCCCATACCAACGGCCATCATTGATGCGGTCGGCGGCCCAATCACCGGCACGAGCGCGAATCTTTCGGGCTTTCCATCCTGCACGAATGCAGCGCAAATCGTGAAGCAGCTCGGCAATCGCTTGCCGTTGATCCTGGACGCAGGCGACACCGGAGCCGTGCTGGCTTCGACCATCGTGCGTATTGATGGTGACAATTGGACCCTGGCCCGCGAAGGCGCGCTGCCCGAAGATGAAATTGTGAGAGCCCTTAGAAGTGGCTCGTCCGCCTAAGAACGACGCCCCACTCCTACCGCAATCGCGCAGTATCCAGAAATTCGTAGTCGCCGCCCGGCGGAATCAAAATATCCATCAGCCTTGCGCGGTGCACGCACACATTATCCGGATACCACAAATTGATGTACGGCTCATCCTCCGCAACAATTTGCTGAACCTGCCAAAGGATCGCCTTTCGCTTCTCCCGATCCATTTCCACTCGCGCCCTGTCGAGCAGCGCATCCAGCGCCGGATTGCGATAGCGTCCTCGATTGGCGCCTTCCGGTGGCATCTTCTTCGAACCGAAGACGTATTCGAAGATATCCGGATCGTTATTGGCTCCTACCCAGCGCAGCGTGTAAAGCTGAAAACTTCCGCGCGAAATGTCTGAAAAGAATGTGGCAAATTCGAGCGGCCGCAAATCCAACACAACTCCCACTCGCTTCCACTGCTCGGCAATCGCTGCGCTCGTCAACCGTGTGGACTCATCCGTGGAAGTTTTCAACGCCAAACGAAAGCGCACGCCGTCCGCTCCGCGACGAAACCCGGCGGCATCCAACAATTGTTCAGCCAGCGCAGGATCGTAGCCATACTCCTTTACGTCCGCATCGAACGCCCAATGATTCGGCGGCAGCAGCCCCGTAGCCACGCGTGCCTGCCCGCGCAGCAGATATTTCACCAGCGTTGCGCGATCTGTCGCATAAGCTAGCGCCTGACGAACCTCGCGATGCGCGAGGATAGGGTCCTCGAAATTGAACGCCAGGTAAGCCACAGGTGTGCCAGGCTGTTCATCAACCACAAGCCCCTGTTCCTTCGAGAGCGTAGCCGACATGTCCGGAGTGAGCGAATTGATCTCCGCGTCCGCCGAACCCTTGCGCAACTCGAGCGCGCGAACGATCGCGTCCGGCACAATGCGAAAACGAATACGCTCTATTTTCGGCGCGCCCCCGAAGTAGTCGGGATTCCGCTCCAGGATAATTTCCTCATCCCTGACCGAGCTCACAAACCGAAACGGTCCGCTTCCCACCGGATGTTGTGACATTCCAGCCGGCGAATTCCGCGGGACAATCCCAACGCTCGGCCGCGAAACGCCAAACAAAAACGACGCGTACGGCTCGCGCAAATGGAAGACAAAGGTATAGGGGTCCGGCGCTTCCGTGGACGCAACCAAACGAAATCCGCCGCGCTTCGGAGTTTTCACCGCCCCGGAAATAATCGAATCGAACGTAAACTTCACGTCCGCAGCGGTAAGTTCGCGGCCATCGTGAAACTTCACGCCGTGCCGCAGATGGAACACGTACGTGAGCGGATCTGGTGTTTCCCAACGCTCAGCCAGGTCCGGGATCACATTCATTTGGGCGTCGTGCGCCACCAAGCTCGAAAATATCAGTCCATCGAGATGGGCCGAGTAAGCATCCGCGCCAATACGAGGATCCAGATTGGTAGGTGCTGAATCCATCAGAAACACCAGCGTCCCGGGGTCGGCTAGAGGGTTGAAATAGGAGCAGCTAGCGAGAATTAGCAACGTGACTGAAGCTAAGACGAATGCACAACTGCGCAGGCTAACGCGCGCGCCCATGAACAAGCTTCCCAAGAATTGCCGGATGATTGGCGCCCGTCGCGGACGGCAAATTGTTCGCGCGCCCATGAAAGCATTCGTGCGCAAGAACCGCAAACGCCAAAGCTTCTTTCGCTTCCGGTTTTATCCCGAACCGATCGGACGAAACGATAGGAAATCCGGGCAAAATCGCCGCGAGGTACACCATCATAAGCGAATTGTGCACGCCTCCGCCTGAGACGATCAATTCGTCCACGTGTGTTCGCGGAAGAATGAATTTCAGAAATGCGTGTGCAATCGAAAGGGAAGTGAAGATAGTAGCAGTCCGTACCACGTCGGCAGGCTTGGCTCGATGTTTTTTGCCCCAAGCCAATATTTTCTCTGCATGCGCTCGCCCGAATTGCTCTCGTCCCGCCGTTTTGGGCGGTTCCTTCCGCAGAAAAGAATCGTCCATCATTTCGTTCAAGAGCTTCGGTAGCATCCATCCGCGCAACGCCATTTCGGAATCTTTATCGTAATGCGAGCGCCCGTTTGTGAATTTCTCCACGAGCGCGTCCACCGCCATGTTTCCAGGTCCAGTGTCGAATGCAAACACATCCTTTGCTTTCGCTCCGGCAGGAATTACGGTGACGTTTGCAATTCCGCCGATATTCAACGCCACGCGGCTCCGCTTCGGGTGCCGGTACAATAAATAATCGACAAACGGAACCAGCGGAGCGCCTTGTCCCCCGGCCGCCATGTCTGCTGGCCGAAAATCTCCGATTGTCGTAACTCCGGTGCGTTCGGCGATTACGCTGGGTTCCCCAATTTGCAGTGTCGACGAAACTCGCGAATGATGCAGAAATGAAGTAGGCGTACCTTGGTGGTAAATCGTTTGCCCGTGTGAACCGATCAACGAAATCCGGCGCATCGGGACTCGCCAGGCCTTGCATGCCGAAGCGGCGGCGAGCGCATATTCTTCGCCAAGCGCGAAATTCAACTGGCTGATTTCTGCCGGCTTTGTTGGCTCGCCATTGGCCACGCGCAGAATTGCCTTGCGCACATCGGCAGGGAAGGGAACATGATGATGTCCTTCCAGCTTTATCGAAAGACGCGGCGGGCGGCCGGAAATCCGCGCCAGAGCCACGTCGATGCCGTCCGCGGACGTCCCCGACATCATGCCCAGCACCATCATCGATTTTCGCTGCTTCGTCATGAAAGCTGTTTTTGAAGCGCAGCCAACAGAACCATCGCTTCCAGAGGAGTAAGCTTGTTCAAATCCGCTCCGCGCAAAGCTTCTAGCACCGATTCATCCAGTGCGGTAAAGCTCGTTTGATGCGCTCTGCGTGCCGCTTCGTCACCTGCGGCTCCGGGTGAAAGCTCTTCCGTCAGCTTTTCTTCTTTTTGTTCGTGACGCCGCAAAATCTCTCGGGCTCTAGATATCACGTCTCTAGGTAGTCCCGCCAGCCTCGCCACTTCGATCCCGTAACTTTTGTTCGCGCTACCCGGTTCCACACGCCTCAAGAAAACAATTTCGCTGCCCGATTCTTGCACCGAGACGTGTACGTTCTGTACTCCCGGCAGCAGTTGCTCCAGTTCAGTCAGTTCGTGGTAATGCGTGGCGAAGAGCGTCCGCGGCCGTGCCCCGGCATGAAGCGCTTCCACCACAGCCCATGCAATCGATAAGCCGTCAAACGTGGACGTCCCGCGCCCCACTTCATCCAGCAACACGAGGCTCGCCGGAGTTGCGGTGCTCAGGATCGCCGCCACTTCGCTCATTTCAACTAAAAAAGTCGAACGCCCGCGCGACAAATTGTCGGACGCTCCAATGCGGGTAAAAATGCGATCCAGTAGAGGCAATTTGACCTGCGCTGCCGGCACAAACGATCCAATCTGCGCGAGGATCGAAATCAACGCGACTTGTCGAAGATAGGTGGATTTGCCGCCCATGTTTGGCCCGGTAATCACCAGGAGAAATTGTTTTTCATCGTCAAGATACAGATCGTTCGGCACAAACCTCTCGCCCCGCTCTTCCAGCAACCTTTCGATCACCGGATGCCGTCCCGCCGCAATCATTAAAATGCCTCGCGAAGCTTCCGCCTTTTGTTTTCGCCCCGCGGCACTCCCGTTCTCTCGCACTCCCTTGCGGGGTAGCTCGGCCTCTGTAAATTCTGGACGCGTGTAATTTCGCATCGCGGCAATGCGTGCCAGATTGACCAGCACGTCTAGCTGTGCGATTGCGCTCGACGTGCCACGGAGCCGTGTCGCCTCGTACGCGATAGCCTCACGAATTTCGCTGTATAGCCTCCTTTCGATTTCGACCATGCGGTCTTCCGCCGAGAGCACTTTCTGTTCATGTTCTTTTAGCTCAGTGGAAGTAAACCGCTCGGCGTTCACAAGAGTTTGTTTCCGGTCGTAATCGGCCGGAGCTAAGTGCAAGTTCGCTTTGGAAATTTCGATGTAAAAGCCGAAAACCTGGTTATAGCGTATTTTTAGTGACTGAATCCCCGTGCGCTTGCGTTCGCGTTCTTCCAAAGACGCGATGATTTGCCGGCCTCGCGTAGTAATGTCGCGCAATTCGTCGAGTTCGGCATTGAACCCGCGCCGAATCACTCCGGGGTCGCTGGATGTAGCTGGAGGATCGTCAGAGATCCCGCGCGCAATCACGTCGCGCACATCGCCCATTTCGTCCAATTGCTCGCGGAGCACGACCAGTCGCCGGCTTTTTACGGCGGCTCGTTGGCCGCCGACCCCATTTTCCTTTGCCGGCGCCAGCAGTTGACGTAACACCGGAACTTTATCCAGCGATTGACGCAAAGCTTGTAGATCTCGCGGCGTCGCTGCTCCCAGTGTCACTCGGCTGGTAAGACGTTCAAGGTCGAGGATCCCTTCCAATTCCTTATGCAATTCTTCCCGCACGATTGTCTGCAATTTCAATTCGCCGACAGTGTCGAGCCGGTCATTAATTTCCGAGAGGGTAATCTCCGGCCGCAGTATCCATCTCCGTAGCAGACGCGCGCCCATCCCCGTGGAAGTCTGATCGATGGCTTTCAAGAGTGTGCCGGAAGCGTCATCATCCGCGGCGGGCTCCACTAGCTCTAGATTCCTAATGGTCACGGAATCCAAAATCATCGTGTCTTGCTGTTCGTAGTAAGCCAGCCGGTCCAGATGCTCAAGTCCGGTGCCCGCCGGGCGCAGCGAAGGAATCGCCACCGTGTCTTCCGGTTTGTGAGGGCTAATCGCCGACATCTCACGTAAGTAATGCACCACGGCCCCTGCCGCCGCCGTAGCCTGAGGATGGCCCTGCAACCCGAAACCTTCCAACGCAACCACGCGAAAATGTTCTTCCAGAACTCGCGTCGCATGATCGGTCTGAAAAACCCATTCATCCAGCCGCGTCTCTACCGCGCCAAGCCCATCCATTTCGGTGGGTATTGCAGTCGGAAAGAGCGTCATCGGACGCGGCAGCAAAATCTCTCGCGGGCGCAGTACTCCAAGCTCGTCCCGCAGTCGCGCCTCGGCTTTGTCCCCCGAAAATTCCGTGGTGCGAAATTCCCCGGTCGAAAGGTCCACGAATGCGAGCCCGATCAACGCCTCCGCAGCCCCTTTGCCTTGCGCGGTCCGTTGCGACGAGCCCGACACTGCGGCGCCCAAGGCCATACTCGATATGCCCACAGCACTTCTCCGCGCCACCGCCGCGAGATAATTATTTTCTTTCGGCTCGACGAGTCCCGCCCCGCTCGCCGTTCCCGGCGTAAGCACCCGAATAACTTCACGACGCACCAGGTTCTTGCCCGGCCCCGGCTCTTCCATCTGTTCGCAGATCGCTACTTTGTGTCCGCCACGAATCAGCTTCGCAATATAATTTTCTGCCGCGTGATAAGGCACCCCACACATTGGAATGGCATCGCCTTTTTCTTTGTTACGTGCAGTCAAAGTGATTTGCAAAATCCGCGAGGCAAGCACCGCATCTTCGAAGAAGAGTTCGTAGAAATCCCCCAAGCGGAATAGTAACAGCGCAGCCGGATGCTGCTTTTTCAGCGCATGGTACTGCCGCATCAGCGGGGTAGTAGGTTCGGTCATGAATGCAGGCCGTATCCACGGGAGCAGCGTGGGCCGGCCGAGTTGGTAAGCGATTATCTGGCCGCCGAGCGTGTTTGGCAACACGTTCCTCGCATTCAACTCCACGAGCTTTGTCTTATACTATGCCGTGCCCGCAAAGGTAAGCGCGAAACGCGAAGTCGAAATCAAGTTGCGAATTTCCGATATCGAGGACATCCTGCGCCGCATCCGTAAACTAGGCGCCGAATCGCTAGGGCGCGTCCTCGAACAAAACAGCCTTTTCGATACGCCGAACTCCGGCTTTCGACGCTCACGCCGCCTGCTCCGTCTGCGCCGGCAAACCCCAGCACCCGGCCATGGCATGCAGGGCGGCCCGCACTTAGCAATCCTGACTTCTAAAGCGCCCCCTGCCATCCCAAGGCGCACGGTGCCCAAAAGCCGGATCTACAAAGAGGTTCAAGAGAACCAGAAGCACGCGCAGGACCCCGTCAGCTTCGCGCGCGCCCTTAGGGCGCTAGGTTTCCGCCCCGGCTTCCGCTACGAAAAATATCGCACCAGCTTCCGCCACCGGTCGCTTCATCTTGACCTGGACGAGACCCCTGTCGGCATCTTTCTCGAACTGGAAGGCAAGCCCGCGGAGATCAACCGCACCGCCCTCGCTCTCGGATTCGCCTCGAAGGACTACATTCGTGCCACCTATTGGACCCTCTACGCCGCCGATTGCCGCCGTCGCCATCGCAAACCGCGCAATATGCTGTTCGGTTCGCAAAAATATCGCTAAACCTTCACTCTTCGCTTGACAAACTTATCATCTGCATTTACTAGTCGAAACGAGCATATGCGCATCGGAATGGAAGAGCACCAGTCCAATTCGGAGCCATGGAGTCCGGGCCCTGCCGTGAGATCAGGTCGAGCGCAGTCGCTTCGCGGCCCGCTCCGGCTCGTTACATTGGACCAGGCCGGTAATGGGTCTATTAGAACTGGATTCTCGCAGTCCGCTCGTGAAAACAGGAAGGCGAAGCCAGGCCTAAACTAGCCTAGGGTATTTTCTTTCGCCCGAGGCCGGGTTTGCATGCTGGCTTCGGGCATTTTTTTTTGTACCGGACTGAAACGCGGCATCAAAATCCGCCGATCCGGCTGACCGTCATCAAGGAGTCACCATGCTTCACGCAACCGAACTACTCGGGGCTGAGACCTACGATTCCCACGGCAATTTCGTCGGCCGTATAAAAGAAATGTTCGTCGAGCCCGGCGACCAGCCCAATCGCGTCTCGAAATTCCTTCTCAGCCGCGGCCAATACCGCCCGCTCATCGCCCGCTATGACCAAATCGGGATTATCAGCCCCGGTCGCGTCGCCCTCACCACCGACGAATCTGCGCTGGAACTCTACCAGCCCAACGAAAGCTACCTATCCGTTAGAAAAGACCTGCTCGATCAGCAAATTATCGACACCAACGGCCGCAAAGTCGTCCGCGTAAACGACATCGACCTCGCCGACAACCGCACCAATGGCAACACCGAGCTTCGAATCACTCAGGTGGATATAGGCCTTGCCGGTGCCGTCCGCCGCCTGCTGCAGGGAATCGTCCCGCCCATGGCCATTCGTAAAATTCAGGCCAAGCTGCCTCCGCGAAAAATTCAGTGGGAATTTGTCAACCTGGTCGAGCCCGACCCTCTCCGGCGCGTAAAGTTGCGCCTCTCCAGCGAAAAACTCGCCGCTCTCCATCCAGCTGACCTCGCCGACATCATGGAACAGCTTTCTCCCGACGAGCGCCAGGGAATCATCGCTTCACTCGACGAGGAAACCGCAGCTGAGACGATCGCCGAACTCGACAAGCGCCTCCAAACGCAAGTCGTTGAAAAACTCGACACAGAGCGCGCCGCCGACATCATGGAGGAAATGAATCCTGACGAAGCCGCTGACCTGATCGCTAGCCTGGAGCCCAGCAAGTCGAAAGAAGTCCTCGAAGAAATGGAGCATCGCGAAGCCAGCGAAGTCCAGGAGCTGATGCGGTTCCACGAAAATACCGCGGGCGGCATGATGACCACCGAAATGGTCGTCGTCGGTGAAGACGCTACTCGCGGCGAAGTCGTTGACTACATCCGCTTCCACGAAATCGGCGTCGATCAAATCGACAATATAATCCTTATCAATCGTGACGCCGCTCTCGCTGGAACCGTTCCGCTCGGCCGATTGCTCCTCGCTGATACCGAACAACGCATGTCCGAGCTTACTTCCGAGCCCCTGCTTTCGATCGCTCCCGACACAAAGGACAAAGAAGTCTTCGAGCTCTTCGACAAATACAACCTGCGAAGCCTCACCGTGATCAACGAGCACAACCACCCCATCGGCTCGATCACAGTGGACGACGTTGTAAGTAAAATGCATGCAAAACTCTAGAAAGTGAGCCTGTAAATCGATCGATGAACGCTTGGGCCACACTAACGGATAGCCTGGCAGCCTGGAAGAAGCGCGGTACGAATCTTAGCCGCCGCTCCTCATTCTGGCGTAAGCGCATCGCTCTGTTTTTGGCCGTCGTTGGCCCGGGCCTCATTACCTCAAATGTGGACAACGACGCCGGTGGCATTAGCACCTATTCGCAGGCCGGAGCGCAATTCGGTTACACGCTGTTGTGGTCGCTGATTCCCATGACCATCGCGCTCTACGTCAGCGAAGAAATGTGTGCGCGCATGGGCGTCGTTACTGGAAAAGGCCTCTCCGATCTAATCCGCGAAGAATTCGGATTTCGCTCCACGTTCTTCGTCATGGTTGCCGCCCTTTTCGTGGACCTGTTCAACACCGTCGCGGAATTTTCAGGCGTCGCCGAAGCATCCGAAATCATGCACGTCAGCCGCTACGTCTCTGTTCCGCTTGCAGCCATTGCCGTTTGGTTGCTGGTGGTTTACGGAAGCTATCGCATTGTCGAGAAAATCTTCCTGGTAGCCTGCGGCTTTTATCTTTCTTACGTCCTCTCTGCTTTCCTCGCCAAGCCCGATTGGATGCTCGCCGCCCACGAGCTTGTTGTCCCAACACTGCATTTCAACGCTCCGTATCTCGTAATGCTCACCGGGTTGATTGGCACCACCATCGCTCCCTGGCAATTTTTTTATTTGCAAGCAGGATTTGTCGAAAAACGAGTCGGCCCGCGCCAATATAAGCACGCCCGCATGGACGTTCTCGTTGGCAGCATTTCCTGCATGATCATCGTTTTCTTTATCATCGTTTGTTGCGCCGCCACTTTGAATGTGAAGGGACTTACTAACATCACCAGTGCCAAAGAGGCGGCGCAGGCGTTGATACCATTGGCAGGGAAGTGGGCCGGCTGGCTTTTCGCCTTCGGCCTTCTAAACGCGTCCCTTTTCGCCGCTTCGATCCTTCCGCTTTCCACCGCCCACGTAATCTGCGAAGGTTTGGGTTTCGAAGCCGGCCTCGATAACAAATTCAAAGAAGCTCCCGCATTTTATTCTCTTTACACCGCGCTGATCGTAGTCGGTGCGGGCATCGTTCTGATACCCAAAGCTCCGCTCTGGAAAATTTTGATTTACTCGCAGGTAGGTAACGGTATCTGGCTGCCAGTCGTCTTGATCTTTATTTTAATTCTCATCAATCGCCGCGACTTAATGGGCGATCACGTAAACACCCTAGCCTTCAACGTGATCGCCTGGACCGCCAGCATCATCATGATCGTCCTCACGCTGGTGCTGATCTACACATCGATCGTCCCTCAGGCAGGAGCCGAAGCCGGCGCCTTCATCCACCGCCACTTCTTCTAACGCATCGTAAGCTCGGCCTTCGCGTCCCCCTCGCCTTGCGTGTGACTCCGGCGTGTGTTAGTTTTTCTCGCTATCTATCCTTCGAGCGAATCCTAGTGAAAGCCACTGAACTGTTGAAGCCTGCGAACGCCGAGGAAGCAGCCTCGCTCGATAAAATCGATTTGAAGCGCCTCCCGCAACACGTCGCCGTCATCATGGACGGCAACGGTCGCTGGGCCCAACGCCGCCACTTGCCGCGCATAGCCGGTCATCGCGCCGGTGTGAAGGCTGCGCGGGAAATTATCGAAACCTGCGCGCGTCTGAAACTCTCCTATCTAACCCTGTATGCTTTCTCGCTCGAAAACTGGCGCCGCCCCCAAGCCGAAGTCGATTTCCTGATGCGCCTCCTCCGTGAATATCTAAAACGCGAGCTCCCCACTATCCATAAAAATAATATTCGTCTCCTCGTCATCGGACGCTCCGAGCAGCTCCCCGAAGGTGTCCGCAAGGACATCGAACACGGCATGCGTATGACCGCTCGCAACACCGGCATGAAGCTGGTAGTCGCTCTCAATTACGGTGGCCGCGCCGAACTCGTGGACGCATTCAACGCCATGCTCGAACAAGTCCGCTCGAATGGCCTCTCCGCGTTCATAGCGGACGAACAGACCGTCTCCGAACATCTCTACACGGCCGGCCTTCCCGATCCTGACCTGCTCATCCGCACTAGTGGTGAAATGCGCGTCAGCAATTTCCTGCTCTGGCAAATTGCCTACGCTGAGATTTACGTCACCGAAACGCTCTGGCCCGATTTTTCGCGCGCCCGCCTTCTCGAGGCTCTCGTCGATTATCAGAAACGCGAACGCCGCTACGGTGGCCTGAACGCTCCCGAAGAATCCGTGCCATCAACCAAATCCGTGAAACGCTCTCGCTGGACAGGAAGAGGCTGACGCCGAATGCTCCTGCGCATTCTGACCGCCGTCGTCCTCATTCCCATCGTCGTCGCCTTGGTTTGGTGGGGGCCACGTGCCGTGCTCGCTGGTGTGGCCGCCATCGTTGCCATCCTCGCGCTCGTCGAATTTTTCGAACTCGGCAATCGCGTCGGTATGCGTGCTTACCAAAAGTGGACTCTAGTTTGCGTCGCCGGTCTGTTTTACGCCCAATTTTCCCAGGGACTCGTGGAAACCCGCACGTTCGGCGAGGGCATTTCGTTGGTTCGCAGCGCTCAAGGCGGCATTCTTTCGGTTGAGCCCATCCTACTGATTTTCGTTTTCGGCTGCGTTGCCATTGGACTTCTTACCCGCCGCCCTTTGCACGAAGTCCCTCCCTCCATGGCCGTCAGTGCCGCAGGACTCCTGTTTGTGGCCATCCCGTTTAGCTACCTCGTGCGGCTGAACGACATTCCCCAGCTAGGCCGCCAGTTAGTGCTTTTCACCCTTTGCCTCGTTTGGCTTGGCGACATGCTCGCCTATTTCGTGGGTCGCGGATTCGGGCGTGTCCCCATGGCTCCCGCGCTGAGCCCCAAGAAAACATGGGAAGGTGGGCTAGGCAATATCCTCGGCTCGCTGCTGGTCGCCGTCGTCTTCGCCCGCTGGATGCAGGTTGACGTGATCACTCTAATGGTCATCGCCGGCGTCGCCAACATCGCTGGCCAAGCCGGTGACTTGATCGAATCAGCCTACAAGCGCGCCGCCGCAGTAAAGGATTCCGGTAAACTGCTGCCCGGCCACGGTGGCGTCCTCGACCGCGTCGACAGCCTAATCCTTGCAGCCCCAGTCGTCTGGGTCCTGTACCAATGGCTGGCCAAGCCCGGCCCTTGATTCGCGCCGACACTTAGTTTCACGTTGTCATTCCGAACCGCGTAGTTTGCGGACGTTTTGAGGAATCTGTTGTTCGTATTACCCTCCCTAGTTCGCCCGGGGCGGAACGAAACGTCTAATGCGCAGCAACGTCCAAGCAACCTGCGCTTTGCCGTAAGAACCACCAACGAATTCATCCGGAGGCAACATGTCCAAATCGCGCAGGGAGTTCTTCACCGAAGCGGCCTTGGCAGTCCTAGCCGTATCCGCCCCATGTCCAGCCCAGGAGCAGAAGCCCGACGCGCCTCCAGGAGCCCCTCCGGCCTTCGGCACCGCGCAACCCGTCGGCCCCGAAGTTTCTCCCGCAACCTTCGCCGAAGCAGAAAAACTCGTGCAAGTAAAAATGACCGAAGCCGAGCGCGCCCAAGCCGCATTCAGCTGGCGCGTCAGCCTTGCACCCGTTTACGAGCGGCGCACAGGCCCGCTCAAAGTCCCCTTGGAGTCAGGGCTCGCTCCCTATTCGCAATGGAACCCAATCCTGCCCGGCCAGAAAACCCTGCCCGCGCGCGACCAATTCATCCGCAGCAGTACCGACCCAGGCCCTCTCCCAATACATGAGGAAGACATCGCCTTCGCCACGGTCACTCAACTCTCCCGCTGGATCGAACAGCGAAAGCTAACCTCCGAGCGCCTCACCAATCTCTATCTGGAGCGACTCGAGAAATACAATCCCACGCTGCGTTGCGCGATCACAATCACTCGCGAGCTAGCGCTAACCCAAGCGAAACGCGCTGACCAGGAAATCGCAGCGGGGAAATACCGCGGCCCGTTGCACGGCGTCCCCTGGGGAGGCAAGGATCTCCTCGACACCGCAGGCATCGCCACGACCTACGGCGCCGAACCCTTCCGGGACCGCATACCCACAAAAGACGCCGCCGTAGTCGCGCGCCTTCACGAAGCCGGTGCCGTACTCATTGCAAAGCTCAGCCTGGGCGCGCTAGCGCTCAATGACGTCTGGTTCGGCGGCCAAACTATGAATCCCTGGCTGCTGGAGGAAGGGTCCTCCGGTTCAAGCGCAGGTCCAGGCTCTGCCACCGCCGCAGGCTTGGTCGGTTTCTCCATCGGTAGCGAAACCGGCGGCAGTATCGTTTCCCCGTCGATGCGTTGTGGCGTCACCGGACTCCGCCCCACCTACGGTCGTGTTGCGCGAACCGGCGCGATGACTCTCTGCTGGTCGCTCGATAAACTTGGTCCCATGACGCGCTCTGTCGAAGACGCCATGCTCGTTCTCCACGCGATTTCCGGTCCTGATCCCGGCGATCTCTCCAGCGTGCCGAGCAAACTCGACTTCGATGCTGGTGCAGGCGTTCAAGGCTTGCGCGTCGGCTATTTTCCCGCATGGATGAAACAGAATCCTGCCACCGACGTGGACCGTGCCGCCCTGGAAACGGTAAAAAAAGTCGGCATGGTTCCGGTTGAGGTAAGCCTCCCCAATTGGTCATACGATTCGCTCGACCTCATCCTTTTCGCCGAAGCCGCCGCGGCGTTCGAAGAGCTCACGCTAAGCCACGGCATCGATCAGCTGAAGGTTCAAACTTTCGACGCCTGGCCCAACCTCTTCCGGCAATCCCGCTTCCTCTCGGCGGTTGACTTTGTCCAAACCGACCGCATGCGCCGCAAAGTCGCCCAGGAAATGGCACGCGCCTTTTCTGAGGTGGACATTCTGCTCGTCCCGTCGCTGCGTGACGAAATGCTCACCATCACTAATTTTACCGGGCACCCGTCCCTCACAATGCGCGCAGGTTTCGTCGAGGTCTCCGAAGCCCGCAGCGACTGGGCCCCCGATCCAAGCCGCCCTTTGCCGAAGTTCTCGCCCCCGCGCCGCGTCCCCCACGGCATCACACTAATTGCCCGCCTCTTCGACGAAGGCACCTTAGCCAGCGCCGGCCTGGCCTTGGAGCGCGCCTTCAACGTTGTCAGCGAGCACCCTCCAGGCTTCTAATCATTTTTCGCCCTGGCAATTTGATCGGGTCAACTCCGGCCGCCCGTCGCGGATCCATGCGTTAGACGAACTCCGCCAACGGACCCTCGGCGACCGCTTTTAGATCTAGATGTAGCGCCGGGGTCTTTAGCCCGGAATCTTGCCTTGGTTTTGGGGGGTGTGCGTCCTAGACGAGGCGTTCATCCGCATGCACTATTGTCAGGAAAATAACCACCCGTTCATTCGCATATTTCTACAAACACCCATAAAATAGACCCACATGAAAAGGATCGCGATACTAGGCTCGACCGGTTCCATCGGACGCCAAAGCACCCAGGTAATCGACTCACTCCCGGGGGAATTTCGAATAGTCTCGCTAGCCGCCGGTTCAAATATCTCTCTCGTTGCGGAGCAAGTTAGAAGATATCGCCCGCAAGTAGTGTCAGTCGGCACGGAATCCGGAGCGCACGAACTTTGCGCCGCATTGAAAAAGAATCGCAGCAGTAAAGACCGCAAAGACACGGCGCACTCCGATCCCGAAATACTTTTCGGCGCTGAAGGAATCGAGCGAGTTGCTACCCATCCCGACGTGGAAATGGTCGTGTCGGCAGCAGTTGGCGTTGTCGGCTTACCCGCTACCTACAAAGCCATCGAGCTGGGAAAGTCCATCGCGCTTGCCAATAAAGAGGTCCTCGTAGCTGCCGGCGAAATCGTAATGGCCGCTGTGAAACGCCAAAATGTCGCGCTTCTCCCCGTGGACAGCGAGCACAACGCCATCCACCAGTGCCTCCGCGCGGGCCAACGGCGCGAAGTCAAGCGCCTGGTGCTCACCGCCTCTGGCGGTCCATTCCGGACCACACCAATCGCAAAAATCGCCAAAGCAACGCCAAAACAAGCCTTAGCGCATCCAAATTGGAGGATGGGGAATCGAATTACGATTGACTCCGCCACGCTCATGAACAAGGGCTTCGAGGTGATCGAAGCGCGCTGGCTTTTCGATGTCGGCCTGGAAAAAATCCAGGTTGTGATTCATCCGCAGTCCACCATTCACTCCATGGTGGAATTTGTGGATGGTTCAATTCTGGCACAGCTTGGAGCAACGGACATGCGCATGCCCATTCGTTATGCGCTAACCTATCCCGAGCGGGTACCGTCGAATGATTGTGCCCTCGATTGGTCCACTTTGCGTAAGCTCGAGTTCGAGGAAGTTCCAGTGCGAAAATTTCCGTGCCTCGCACTGGCAAAGGAAGCTCTCAAACAAGGCGGGTCACTCCCGTGCTCGCTGAACGCCGCTGATGAAATCGCTGTCGCGGCATTCCTTGAAGGCAAACTGAGTTTTCCGGGCATCGCGGTCGTGATCGAGCGAGTGCTCGAAAAGATGCCGCGATGCGCATTTAGCAAAATTGACGATGTGATCGCCGCCGACGCCGAAGCGCGACGGCTCGCTCGGCTGGAAGTTGCGCGCAGAAAGAATTAAACTAGAGGCAATAATGGCGAATTTTCACAATGCACTAATCGCGATCGTTTCGGTGACCATCGTTTTGGGTATCGTCATATTCGTTCACGAGTGGGGACATTTCATAGCCGCAAAGCTTTCCGGCATTCGTGTGGACGTATTTTCCTTCGGTTTTGGCCCGCGCGTTTTCGGCATTAAGCGCGGAGATACCGACTACCGGCTGAGCGCGCTGCCGTTCGGCGGCTACGTGCGCATGGCGGGCGACAATCCTGTGGAAGAGCGCACCGGCGCTGATTACGAATTCCTCTCCAAGCCTCGTTGGGTGCGCATGATTATTGCGGTGGCCGGCCCCACCATGAATATCCTTCTCGCCTTCTTCTTATTCTGGGGAATTTTCTGGCTTGTCGGCATTCAGTCCGAAACCTACCTGCGCACTCCTGCACAAGTAGCCGCCATTCCTCAAAACCAAGCGGGTGCTTCGGGAATTCAAGCCGGCGATCGGATCGTCTCGATCAATAGCGTGAAAACTCCCACTTGGGAAAGCGTCCTTACTCAACTCAAAGACGCTCAGCCTGAGCAATCGGTGAATCTCACGGTGGATCGGGCAGGGGCCGAGCAAACCCTGGCCGTGAAGATGCCTCCTCCTCCCGTAGAGATCGACGAGATCACCGGATACCCGCTGGTCCCCGCCATTGCGGATGAAATTGGAATTGGAACTCCCGCAGAAAAAGCTGGGATGAAAGCCGGCGATAAAATTATTGCCATGGATGGGAAATCGATCGCGACCTGGCAGCAATTAGTCGAAGGCGTACGCAATTCAAACGGCCACACCGTCCACTTCGTGGTGCTTCGGGACGGAAAAGAAGTTCCCCTGGATATCACTCCATTTGAAGGCATGGCAGCCGATGGAAACACCGTGTGGCAAGTCGGCGTGGCTCCGAAAGTTCAGGCGGAATATGAACGGCAGGGATTTGTTTCGGCAGGGAAGGATGCAGCCTACTCCACCGTTTCCGGGATGCGGCAAATTGGCCAGGTTCTCGCGGGCCTTTTCACCGGAAAAGTTAAAATTCGTCAACTGCAAAGCGTAGTGGGCATCGCCAGGGAATCCGGCAGAGCGGCAAAGCGCGGTCCCGTTGATTTGATCGTGCTGACTGCGGTGATAAGCCTGAACCTCGGCCTACTCAATCTTTTGCCAATTCCGATTCTGGACGGCGGCCACGTTCTGATGCTGCTGATCGAGGGTTCGTTGCGCCGCGATCTGAGCATCGCCGTAAAGGAACGCTTTGTGCAGGTGGGCTTGGTCTTTCTGCTGGGCATCTTCGCATTCGTAATGTACAGCGATATCTTCAAGCTGATTCAAAGCCACTAAAATTCACTGGTCATCGGGGGCGTATGAACGACTCTCTTACTGTCATTGCGCACGTCCGCGCAAAGCCCGGGGAGGAATCGCGCGTTCGCCAAATTCTGGAGGGCTTGCTGGCTCCCACTCGTGCGGAGGCCGGCTGCATTAACTACGATTTGCACCAATCGCAAACCGATCCTGCTCTCTTCGTATTTTATGAAAACTGGGAAAGTGAAGGTCATCTGGAAGCGCATGCGCGATCCCCGCACATTCAATCCTTTCGAAAACTGGCGGACGAGACCCTTGCTGAGCCCGTACAAATCACCAAGTGGCAAATTGTAGCTTAGCTTTTCGCAAGACCCGTCATGAACGGTTTCCTCGAATGCGATTTTGGTATAATGTCGGTTCATCCAATGTCTGCCACTCCTGCACATCGTGTATCCACCGGCGAACGCATCAACCACGAGCCTCCTGGCCGGCTCCAAAGTGAGCTCAGCGCTCGCGGCATTCGCCTAACGCGTCAGCGCCGCGTCCTGTTGCAAGTGATGGAGACAGCCCGTCGCCACTTGGACGCGGGCGAAATCCTCGAACGCGCCCAGAAACTTGATGCCGGGATCACTCGCGTCACTGTGTATCGCACGCTCGACCTGCTGAAACGCCAAGGCTTGATTGACGAACTCGACCTTCTCCACCTGCGCGGCGACCGCCATTTCTACGAAAGTCACGGCCCACGCGACCATATCCACGTGGCGTGTATGGGATGCGGAAAAGTTCGCGAGTTTGAAAGCGAACTCTACGAGGAATTGAAGCGCCAAATTTCCCACGACTGCGGCATTGAAATCACCGTATCGCGCACAGAAGTAGGCGGCCTCTGTGCGGATTGCCGCAAGCGGCGATCTCCGGGAAGTAGCTAAGAAGAATTGCCGAGTTTTATCAGAACTCTCATCCAAAACTCCTCGCGCCAAGCTAAAATCCTGGTGAATCTGATCACTGATCCCGTTGCCTCAAATTGACCGAGCTCTTATGAAAATGCACTTCATGCGATGCCTCGTGGTGCTGGTGATATCAGCACTCATCGTTCCGAGTCTCGACGCTCGCCAGCCCGTTTACTCCCGCAAGGCAATGGTGGTGGCGCAAGAGGAACTAGCCACCGAAGTCGGCGTTTCTGTTCTGCGCTCCGGCGGTAACGCCGTTGACGCTGCCGTCGCCGTCGGCTTCGCTCTTGCAGTAACCCATCCCTTCGCCGGGAATATCGGTGGCGGAGGATTCATGCTCATCCGCATGGCCGACGGCCGCACCACGTTCATCGATTTCCGCGAGAAAGCTCCGAGCGCCGCAACTCACGATATGTATCTGAACGCGCCGGGGTTCCCGGGACCGTCCGCGGATTTGAGCTGGCAAACAAAAAATACGGCCGCAAGCCCTGGGCCGAACTCCTGAAACCTGCCGTGACTCTAGCAGCCAACGGTTTCCCAGTCTCCAAATGGCAGATGGATTCCTGGCAGCGATCTTCGCCTTTGCTTTCGCATTTTCCGGAATCCAACCGTATCTTTCTGAAAGGTGGTGCGTATTACGAGCTGCAGGAAACGTTCAAACAGCCCGAGCTCGCGCGCACGCTGGAACGTATCGCTCACCTGGGTGCAGCTGATTTTTACGACGGCGAAACGGCGCACATACTCGCGAATGAAATGGCGAAGAATGGCGGCTTGATCACGATCGCGGATCTGCACAATTATCAGGCCGTGGAGCGCACGCCACTGGAAGGGCACTACAAGGGCTACCACATCATTACCTCGCCACCGCCGAGTTCGGGTGGCGTCGGCCTGCTGCAAATGCTAGCCATGTTGAACGCCACCGGCTACGAGAAATTCGGCGCGGGCTCCGCTGAAAGCTACCACTACATTGCGGAAGTTATGCGGCGCTACTTCGCCGACCGCAGCAAATACCTGGGCGATCCTGATTTTGTGAACGATCCCATCTCTGCGTTGCTCGCCCCGGCTTACATCCAGTCGCGTCGCGCCACGATCGATCCCGAACGCGCCACACCTAGCGAGCAAATTTCTCCCGGTCTCGCCGCAGCCAACGAAGGATCCGACACCACGCACTACAGCATCGTTGACGAGCAGGGAAACGCAGTCGCCGTCACGTACACCCTGAACAACGGTTACGGAAGCGGCGTCACTGTCCCCGGCGCCGGATTCCTGCTAAACGACGAGATGGACGATTTCGCCGCCAAGCCCGGCGACCCCAACATGTTTGGACTAGTTCAGGGCGAGCGGAATTCCATCGCGCCCGGCAAGCGTCCGCTCTCTTCCATGACGCCGACGATCATTTTGAAAGACGGCAAGCCATTCCTGGTGTTGGGAGCGCCGGGTGGCCCAATGATCATCACGGCAGTGTTGCAAGTGATCCTAAACGTGATAGATTTCGGAATGAACGTGCAGGACGCTATCGATTTTCCGCGCATTCATCATCAATGGAAGCCGGACCGTCTCAACACGGAATCGACCATATCTCCCGACATAGTTGGGCAGCTCAAACGCATGGGCTATTCAACCCACACCGCAGACCTGGGCGAACAAGCAAGAGTGGAAGCGATTTTAATCGGCGATGGTCGGCTGCAGGGAGGGCATGACGGCCGAAGCATTATAGGAAAAGCGGAAGGATACTAATCGCTGTTCTGTTTTATTCGGCTAAAGCTTAGGAGTTCTAGCGCGCTAGAACGGCATCGCACCGTACTTTGATTCGAATTCCGCCAGTGGCACCATATCGATAGCGTCCCACGGACATCCTTCCAAAAACGCGCCATCCGGCCCCTTACTGGTGCAAAGTTTGCAGCCGATACAAAGCAGGGGATCAACGAGGATTTTTCCGAACGGCTCATGCTCCGGGTCCGGAACCCAAAACATGCATTCCGCTACCGGGCAATATTCCACGCACGCCGGAGAGCCCGAACAACCCGTACACATATCATTGATGACTGCAACAATGTGCGGCTTGCGCTTTCGGCGAGTGTTCGTTCCTTCCGAAATCGGTTCGTACTTAATGACCTCGCCGTTCACAAATGGCGCGACGTCCGGAGTAATGTCAGCCACTAAGCCTCCCGGGATATCGATTGCTGCCCTCATTTTCGTCGGACAGGGCAGGGAAGTCAATCGCCTGCCTTGCGATAATTACCAGCCGGCGGCGTTGTGTTGTTTGTAGCCTCGCGGTTTGTCGTATGGTGACTTTATAATTCTAATTATGCCCCTGGCATCTGCGCGTGCTAAAACTGGCGGATAATTCCGTCCGGGGCCGCCGGCCTTCAGGGAAATGGAGGAACGCATGGGATCCGATGCCCACACGGACGAAAAGCCTGACTGGAGAAAGCACGGCCTGCGAATTATCCGAAGCGGCGAACTGGACAGCAACACACCGCAGACCCCGGGAATGACCCGGGCCGAGGCGATCTCTTATGCCCGCGTCGGCGCGCAAAAACTGTGGGCCGGAACGGTGGTGGTCCATCCGAACGCCAAGACCGGTCCACATCATCATGGAGAACTCGAAACAGTGATCTATGTCGTCCGGGGTCGCGCGCGCTTTCGCTGGGGAGAACGTCTGGAATTTGTGGACGAGGCCGGTCCGGGAGACTTCGTGTACGTTCCGCCCTTTGTTCCGCACCAGGAGTTGAACGCCAAAAAGGACGAGCCGGTGGAAGCCGTCATCGTGCGCAGCGGGCAGGAGCCGGTGGTCGTGAATCTGGATATTCCGAGTCCGGAGGAAAATCCCATCACGCCCCAGCCCGACCCTTTTCATTCCGCACCCGGGAAATCCTGAGAGGGAATTTTCGCCATCGAGCTATGTAGAGTTCGCTAGGGAATGATCACCAGTCGTGAGCGTCCTTCGCGTTGCCACCCATCTTCAATCTCAGCTAAGGGAACGCGTTCCGTGTCGATCCGCAGTTTGCCGCTGGCACCGTACGCCAGCACTTTTTGAAGCGCATCCAATAGGATCTCCGGGGCGGGTATTCCAGCCGTTCCGAGGATAGTCAGCGGCGTGCTTCGCAACACCGCGGCGGGGAGCGTGATGGTGGGTCCTGCCGATTCGCCGACTTGAACGAGCCGAGTATCCGGCCCAACGGCAGCAAATTCATTGCGTGTAAGAGCGGCGAGTAATGCCTCCGTGGGTGGTCCCCACAAATAGTCGATCACAACTTGGAATCCCTTGTCGCCCGCTTCGCGCGCAAAAACCTTCGTCAGTTCCTCTGCTGACTTATCGAGCTGTATAGTCGCGTCAGCTCCAAGTTCGAGCAGGGAATTCAACGCTTTTTCGTTCCGTCCCGCGGCGATCACTCGGCTCGCACCCAGTATTTTCGCTGTCTGCACAGCGAGTTTTCCGGTAACTCCAGTCGCGCCTAAAATCAAGACTGCCTCACCCGGAGCGAGCTTTGCGCGTTCCTTCAGCGTCAGCCAGGCCGACACGCCGGGATTGGGTAACGCCGCCGCGACTTCGTCATTCAGGCCTTCCGGCACCGCGAAGCATTGGCCTCGGCGCACCACTGTGCGCTCCGCCATTGCGCCATATGGCCGCCGGGGTCCGGCAAAAAACACTCGAGTTCCATCGTCAAGAACGCCAACTCCGTCAAGCCCACATACGGCGGGCAGTTCGCGAAAACTCGCGTAATGGGTTCCGGCAGCTATCTGTTTATCGACGGGCTTCAGCGAAGCAGCGCGAACATGCACCACCATTTCGCCTTCGACAGGAGTTGGTTCAGGAAATTGTCCGAAGCGTGGAAGGTTGCCAGAAGCACGCAGTACGGCGGCGTTCACCCTTACTTGCCCATGGTGCTGATCAAATTGTCGGTGAATTCGGTTGTGCTTGCCGTTCCGCCCACATCGCGCGTGAGCGATTTCCCTTCGCGGTAAACTTTGAACAGCGCATCTTCCACACGTTTAGCTGCTGCCATCTCGTCAATATGCCGCAGCATCATGATTGAACTCATCAGCAGCGCAGTAGGATTTGCAACATCCTTTCCGGCGATGTCAGGCGCCGTTCCGTGCACCGCCTCGAAAACCGCCACTGTTTCACCTATGTTTCCGCTGGGCACCACGCCGAGTCCGCCGACTAGCCCAGCCGCAAGATCGCTCATAATGTCGCCATAAAGATTCGTCAGCAGTAGCATGTCGAACTGATTCGGATTCAAAACCATCTGCATGCAGGCGTTATCAACGATGATCTCTTTGTATTCGATCTCAGGATATTCCGCAGCCACTTTGCGCACAGAGGTAAGAAACAGGCCGTCGGAAAGCTTCATGATGTTCGCTTTGTGCACCGCGTGAATTCTCTTCCGTCCAAACTTCCGCGCGTATTCAAACGCGAAGCGCCCAACCCGTGCGGATGCCCGCTCAGTGATAATCTTCAGACTCTCCACCACGCCGGGGACTACGGTGTGTTCCAACCCGGCGTATAAGTCTTCGGTATTTTCTCGGACGATTACGATGTCCACGTTTTGGTAGCGCGATTGCACACCTTCAAGATTCTTCACCGGCCGCAAGTTCGCATAGAGATCAAGCGCCTTCCGCAGCCCGACATTAATACTCGGCGCGCCGGTTCCGACCGCAGTCTCCATCGGTCCTTTCAGAGCCACGCGGTTCTTGCGAATGGATTCAAGCACTCCGGCATGCATGAAATCGACGCCCCGCCGCTCCACTTCCGCGCGCGACGCGATTTCATCCCATTCAATTTCCACGCCTGTTGCCGCCAATATGCGCTTAACAGCCTTAGAGACTTCAGGTCCGATCCCGTCTCCGGGAATCAACGTGATGGTATGTTTCATCTAGGGTATTCATTTTAGGGAGTACTTCACCGTGCATCAACCTCGATTTACAAACTACCGAACCCCCGCCGCCAGCGGGGAATACCTTCAGAATCTGGCAGTTAACCTAACCGCCGCACCCTGCGGAATCCAATCACACATAGCCGGAATCTGATATAATGTCTTTGGAATCGTAACGCATGATTTATTCATGCGAAATTTGTGGAGGCTTTGCGAATGGTTCAACTCACCCCAGTAGCGGTTACAAAGGTTAAAGAAATTCTGCAGCAGCAGACTCCCTCACCGGCTGGTTTGCGTGTCGCCGTGGTTGGCGGAGGCTGCTCTGGCTTCAGCTATCACATGGCTTTCGAAAATCAGGTCAACGAGGCCAGCGACAACGTGTACGAGTTTGAAGGCCTGAAAGTCCTCGTCGACCAGATGAGCGAAATGTATCTAGAAGGCGTGCAGATCGACTACATCGAAACGATCGAAGGTTCGGGCTTCAAGTTCAATAACCCGAACGTGAAGAGCACTTGTGGTTGCGGCAGTTCCTTCAGCGTTTAGTAGCTTGTGTGCGATCCCGCTATTAGCACTCGGAATCCCCGGCCGCAGTTTGGCCGGGGTGACGAATCCGCTCTCTCCCTAAAATCACTCGTTCTTGTTGAACTTCGCTGCTCCCGCTCGTATGCTGGCCGAGTTCTATGATTATTGCCCTCGCGCAATTCAATCCTACGGTCGGCGATTTTGAAGGCAATTCGGCGCGCATCCTGGAATTAGCGCATGAGGCGCAAACCCGAGGTGCCGAGCTGGCCCTCTTCTCCGAGCTGTGCCTCTGCGGCTATCCTCCGCAGGACCTTACCGAGCGTCCCGCGTTCGACGAGCTCAACCATAAAGAACTTGTTCGCCTGGCCAAGAAAATTCCAATGCCGTCGCTCGTCGGCTATGTTGGCAGCGCCCAGGACAACACTGGAAAATTGGTTGCCAACTGCGCCGCCTTAATCGCCAACGGAAAAATTCTCTTTGAACAGAGAAAAATGCTGCTGCCTACTTACGACGTGTTTGACGAGTCGCGCTATTTTCAGCCGGCGCATACGCAACACATTTTTCCGTTCAACGCTGAAAAGCTCGGCGTCACCATTTGCGAAGACGCGTGGAACGATGAACGTTTCTGGAACCAACGCTTGTACGACCGCGATCCCGTTGCCGAAATAGTCGGGAAGGGAAGTACCCTGCTTCTGAATCTTTCCTCCTCGCCCTACACGATCGACAAGCGCTCCGTGCGTCACGACATGCTCCAAACCATCGCCAAGGAATATCGCCTGCCGGTTGTTTACGTTAACCAAGTCGGTGGTAACGACAGCCTTATTTTCGACGGCTCCAGCGTCGCCTTTATGCCCGACGGCCGCGTCGCCGCTCGCGCGAAATCTTTCGAAGAGGACCTCGTCCTATTCAACAGCGTCACGGGAGAAGGTGATATCCGCCCGCTCGTTGAAGACGAACTCGAAACCGCATATCGCGCGCTCGTCCTTGGCACGCGCGATTACGTTCAAAAATGCGGCTTCACGAAAGTAGTAGTTGGCCTAAGCGGTGGGGTGGACTCAGCCCTCGTCGCGGCCATCGCCACAGACGCGCTCGGCCATGAAAACGTTCAGGGCGTTGCCATGCCGAGCCCCTACTCGTCAAAGGAAAGCATGCGCGATGCGGTCAAGCTAGCCGAAAATCTCGGCATAAAATTTCTTGTGCTGCCGATAAACGACACCTTCGATAGCTATCGCAAAACTCTGTCCGGAGCCTTCGCCGGCACCCGTGAAGACGTAACAGAAGAGAATATTCAGGCGCGCATTCGCGGAAACCTTTTGATGGCGCTCTCCAACAAGTTTTGCTCCATGGTACTCAGTACCGGAAACAAATCGGAGATGGCCGTCGGCTACTGCACTCTTTACGGCGACATGGCAGGCGGCCTCGCGGTGATTTCCGACGTTCCCAAGACCATGGTTTACGAGCTCTCCAAATTCGCAAATCGCAAAAGGGAACTGATCCCCGCGGCGACTCTCACCAAGCCCCCCTCGGCAGAGCTGCGCCCCAATCAAAAAGACTCGGACACCCTCCCTGAGTATGATGTCCTCGACCGCATTCTCAAAGCCTATGTAGAAGATATGCGCAGCCCCGAAGAAATTGCCGACCACTACGGCTTCCCTTTGGAATTAGTTCGCGCCGTGGCCCTGCGAGTCGACCAAAACGAGTACAAACGCAAGCAAGCCCCGCCAGGCTTGAAGATCACCTCCAAAGCTTTCAGCGTAGGCCGCCGCTTCCCCCTAGCCCAAAAATTCTCTGTTTAGAGTTTTACGCCAAGGGTTTTCTCGTGCCTGCTTTAGCCCTGGCTTTTCGGGGCGCCCCGACCTGCGGATCAAGTGTCTAGAAAATGAAATGCGTGTCGAGTGATTCTGAAGATCAAGGGTAAGTTCGGTTGTTGCCTCGATTAATTTTCCCAACGCGTTTCGCAAGTTTGTGTGCGTCTTATGTTTCGAGCGCACGACACAATCTTCGCAAGTATTTGAGCGCCGCAGCGAAGGAGAGTCAGAATACCGGGCGCCCCCGAAACAATGAACGACAGCGGATGTTTGGAGAGTTGTGCAGACAACATCGCATACCTACCTGTTGGGTTGACTCAAATTAATACGCCAACTGCTTCAGTTTCTTGATACGAGGAGGCTTACTGCGGGAGTCCCTTTGTTTACCAGCGTTTCAAACTACAACTTTTGTTCTTGAGTCACTACCTTCGCTTAGCTCTAGCAACCGTTGCCCAAAGTTCTCCGTCTAACAGGGCTTGCCACCATGTACCCGCGCGCAGTTCGAAGACGATTCGAATGTGCTGCGGAATGATGTTTGGAACGACTTCTTCGCTAGAAAGCGCAGAGCACAATTCGCCATTTTCAGCGAAACGAAATCCGCCTTCCGGCTAAAGCCCGAGGAATCAAGCTACAACCGAGAAGCGCGCAGCGCATTCCTTGCTGTCGCAGGCGGACGCGAAGGCCATGGCCGCAGCGTCATTCTTTCGGTCTTGCGTTTACCGCTGAGATTTGTATCTTGCCGGAATTGTCGTTATTCGGGATTAAACGGCGGTGCATGTGGTTAGAGGTTTGGGCGCAATTTTCTTTTGGAGCTCCAGCGGCTGACAAACTACAATCCCTTGTCTTTCTTTATGTCCCGATTGGCTTTTAGATTAGAGATTACGGAGAGAAAATAAGGATGCTTCGACGCTCAATACGTTCTTCATACGTTGTGGTCTTTCTTTCGGTGCTGTGCTTACCCATCCCGGCGCTTGCGCAATCGCAGGCACCGACGGCTCCCACCCCCGCGCCCACAGCCGATCAGGCTCAAATTCTAAAATCCACTGAAGCCTTTGTCCGGGAACTCTTCGCCTGGGGGCCCGACTTTAAAATCCGCCTCGGACCCATGACTCCATCCGTTTCGCCGGATTTTTACAATGTCCCGATTCAGATCACCATGGGCGGTCGCACCGACTCCGGAATTGTGTACGTCAGCAAGGACGGCAAAACCTTTTTCCGTGGCGACATTTACAATATGTCAGCAAGTCCCTTCGACGACGTCCTCGCACACATGAATATCGAAGGGAATCCCAGTCTAGGACCCGCAGATACCCGTGTCACAGTAGTCGAATTCAGCGACTTCCAATGCCCACATTGCCGCGAACTCTACCGCACCCTCAAAACCCTTGAACCCCAATATCCGCAAGTTCGCGTCGTCTTTAAGGATTTCCCGCTCACACAGATCCATCCGTGGACCGAAACCGCATCCATCGGCGCGCGTTGTGCCTACAACCAATCTCCCAACGCCTTCTGGCAAATTCACGACGCAATCTTTGAAAACCAGGATCTGATCTCAACCGAAAATGTTTGGGACAAATTGGTAAGCTTCGCCAAGACTGCTGGCCTCGATACCGACGCCTTCAAAACCTGCATGGCATCCCCAGAAGCCAAAAAAGCCGTCGACTCGAACCAAGCCGACGGTGTAACGGTCGGCGTCACCAGTACACCAACCGTCTTCGTCAATGGACGTATGCTGGTCGGCGGCGAAAAACTTTCCTTAGAACAATCCATAAAATACGAATTGGCTAAGCCGCCCCACAAGTAGCCAAGCAACTGCACAACGTAGCCCGGACTGCGCAAGTGGCCACGCACCCGCACGACGTAGCATCCAGTTCAGAGCTATTAGCCGGTTGGCCGATCAATTAAGCGTAACATAATATCAATTCCCAAACCTTACCCCTCACCACACACTCTGTCAAGGGAAATGTGGGCTACAGCTTTTGGTTGCAGTGTACAGATGCAAAGCGACGGCGGGTTGCCGAATTACCAAGGGGCTTCGTAGCGTACCCAGCAGTGAGATGGTGCCGACGATATGTATCATGGTTGGAGGCTATGGGAGCACACGCGACCTGCAGATTTTCGGCGCTAAGCTACCAAGGCTTGCCGAAGTGTTGGACGAAGGCGTCTAGCAGGATGGTGTTGTCAGCTGCGCATTGATAGGGGAACCAGAAAAAGCCGTACTGGCCCCATGCTGCGCCCCAGCTATTTTGGACTTTGAAGGCGCCGAGCGTAGCTCCGGGGCATTCGACGGAGTCGTCAAAACCGCAGAAGAATACTTCGTGGCCGCCGAGCAGGGATTCCCTGCCCTTGTCCGGCACAGGCATGAACCCGGTCTTGGCGACAGCCGCGGACTCGAAGGAATCGTACACGTTAAATCCCGAGATGAAACCGTAACCGGAAGCGAGGCACGCTTTCATGTCCTGAACATTTGTGATCGCGTGGTAGGCACCGCTGCGATAGAGCAACGCTTCCTGCGACTCGGCACTACTCGGTGAATTCTGAAAAGCGCCCGGGTCGTAAGGATCGTTGGCTTCCAGACATACGCCGAATTGATTTAGCGCTTTTACACAAGTGCGGCCGCTGGAACCGGCGTCGCCTTTGTTGCGATCGCCGTCGAGGGCGCGTTCCTGGTAATACAAATAGAGCGGGCTGAAAACTAGTTCCTGGTTTTTGTACCGGCGCCAAAGAAATTCTGACATGGCAGTGCCGGCGAAGGCGGTGCAGGCTCCGAGGTCGCCTTGGTCGCGGACGGGGCCGCACCATTCTGTGAGGTCGATCACCGAAGGAATTACCTTTGGCAACGAGAGAAAGGCGACGCCGTAGTCTCTGTGATCGGGTTTGCTTTTGAGCGCGCCGTACCGGCGGTTTTGCGGCGAAAGCGGCAAAGACATTTTGGGTTCTCCATTTTTGTCGGTTGAGATCATTGCGGAGACTTCTGCTACGGATTCCTGTACGACAAAGACCGTGCCGTTATCGAGTTCGACCCGAGTGCAATCTGCGTTTGCGAGCGTGTGATCTACGGAGAAATCTTTGATGCAAGCCGGATCGGGTATCGCGATGGGGTCGCCATCGAACGGCGGAATTGCGTTGGTGAGGATCATCGTGAGTCGCGCGGCAAAGGGGCGTAGTTCTTCGAGAACTGAAGTGTCAAAGAGGATGCTAGTTCCCTTCATTATTCACAGCACTTCTGAACAAAAAGCTAGGCGCGGACGGTCGAGGAATGACACTACGACCGCATGCGGCCTTCGCGTCTGCCTGCGGCGGCGATGAATGCGCCACGCGCACCTTTTGTATATTGGGGAACTTAAGATTGGTTCGCCCGGGAGCGGGCTCGTGTCGGCCTCATGGAGATGGCGGAACGCCTGCGCCGACGCAGACTGGAAGTTAAGGAGGTGAAATCTCCTCAAATAAGCTGCCGCGACATCACGCGCGGCGAGCGCTGGCGGCAGTAGCGAATGCGCTCGCGCCATCCAGGACATCGCGGAAAAAGATTCGTACAACCTGGGGAGAACTCCGTTCCCTGCCGAGAACGGCCCAACGCCGGGACCCCGGCAAATGTACGTCCGCGGCAGAGTATCGTAATCCCGCGCCCTCTAACTTTTACGCGCGTTCTAAATCTAAATGAGGATTACTGTTGTCTACCTGCGTTCTAAATCAAAACGAGGATTACTGTCGTCGCCGTTTGTGCATCACGCAGTCTTATTATTCCCAGCGAAACACTTTCGCCGAGAGCGCGATGCACGCGAAAAACACTAAGGCCAGCGCGGCTGCGTCGCCGATGTGCGCGGACCACGCGTCACCTCTCCAAATCCCTTCCAATAGCGATACGGCGTAGGTCATCGGCAGTAATCGGGCTACTGCCTGGATCGGTGGCGACATCGAGCTAATTGGTGTGAAAAGTCCGGAGACGGCGATCATGGGATACAAAATCGCTGCGCCGATTGGCTGGGCGAAGCGCGCGGTAGGAACAATGCTGGCGATGAGAAAGCCGATCGACAGAATGCTCAAAGTGCTGATCAGCAGCGCAATCGTAAATCCAAACCATGGAACATGAATGCCGATCGGGTAATAGCGTTTGCCCGCGAGTACCATCAACGCCAGTGTGGCTGCGGTGAGCGCCAGCTTGACGATCACGTGCGCCGTAAGAATTGTCTGCGGGCGCAGTGGAGTGGCGCGGAGCCGCTTGAGAATTCCCCCTTCGCGGTAGATGGAAACGATGGTGATCAGCGATATCACGGAGCTGATCGCAATCAGGAGCGCCGCGAGAACCGGCAGACCCACGCGGAGAAAACTGTTGGTGGCGAGCGATGGCGTCGGGAGGTTGCGTCCGGCCACTCGACCGATCACCAGGAAAACCAAGACGGGGAAACCAACGGTCCCAAACGCGCCGAGCGGCTCGCGCATGAAGACCTTGATTTCAATCCAAGTTAGTTTCCAGAGTCCGCGAAACATTCTTTTTCCTAGTCGCGAATCGAACGGCCGGTTAGTTTCAGAAACACGTCCTCGAGGTTGGGGACGATCATGCGGAAGTCAGTGACGCGTATACGGCTCTCGGACAAACAGTGGATCACCTCGGTCACCAGATCGTCGCCGCGGCCGCGAATCGTAAACTGCAAATCGCTACGCACCACCGACTCAATTCGCGGAATTGTGCGAAAGCGTTCCTCGGCCGCCGGGTCATTGGTAGCCAAGACGACGGTTCGTTCGGGGCAATGCCGATCAACAAGTCGCTGCGGAGTGTCGATGTCGATAATTCGGCCGCGTTCGATGATTGCAACGCGGTCGCACAGGCGCTCCGCTTCCTCCATCAGATGAGTTGTCAAGAAGACGGTCTTGCCGCGCTCGCGAATGCCGCGCACCAGTTCCCAGATGGCGCGTCGCGCCTGTGGATCCAGGCCGGTGGTGAGCTCGTCGAGGAACACAACTTCCGGATCGTTGATCAGCGCGAGGGCGATGAAGAGGCGCTGCTTCTGGCCGCCTGAAAGGTTCATGAACCATGCGTTGCGCTTGTCGGCAAGGCCGAGCTGATCGAGCAAGCGTTCGGCGTCTGCCGACTTCTTCTTGTAGAGCGAAGCCCAGAGGTCCACGGCTTCCCAAACTTTTATCCGCTTCTGAAGCTGCGCCTGCTGGAGCTGCACGCCGATGCGGTCCTGCAGTTTGTAGACTTGACGGAAGGGATCGAGACCTAGAACGGAGATGGTGCCGCGGTCGGGCTTGCGAATCCCCTCGACGCACTCCATAGTGGTGGTTTTTCCGGCGCCGTTGGGTCCGATCAGGCCAAAAATCTCGCCGTCGTTGACTTCGAACGAGACTTCGTCCACTGCGACAGTTGAGCCGTAGGTTTTTCGGATGCCGGAAACTTGAATGACCGGGCGAGGAGTCCTGAATGTATTCATTCAGCGCCCGCGCCATTTCGAGCGGGAATCGCTCCGGCAAATTGCGCAGATGAGCACTTGTTTTTTGTGGGACCTAGCGGTGCGTTGTGCGGCAGGCTCACGCTGGCCATTCTATCAGTTAGGAATGGATATTGCGGAGACGGCGGCGAGGTTCATGGAGAGGAATAAATCGCGAGGGGTGATGCGCCAGACATTTGCGGAGGGGTTGAGAAGGGGCGAGCCAGCGGCCTCGAAGGCTGCGGCGATCAGTTCGGAGCAGAACCACCGGTGTGAGTCGCGCCAGTTGCGATCGAGCGCAATGCCGCCGATGGCGGAAAAGTCGTAGGGCTTCCCTGCTTGGGTGAGGGCCCACTTGAAGGCTTGGTCGATTGCTGGAGCGCTGAAGCGCAGCACGCGAGTGTAGCGTTGGCTCGCGTGCGCGCTGCGCCACTTCACTCCGGTACATCGCGCGCCGAATGTGCTGCCGGTTGCGGGGTCCACAAACTCCGCGTGCGAAACGGCTGAGCGCGTGGAGAAGCGAATCGCCGCGGAGATGGGATCAAACCGCTCGGTAACGAGTTGGAGAAGCACATTCATTACGGAAGCGGTATGCCGAGAATGTGAGCGTGCGGGACGGGAACTTTGATCTTTGCGTTCGGATAGGCTTTCTGAACCGCTACGACGCGTGCGTCGTTGTTGAATGATTTGGCGAACGCGTGCGGAGTGGGGACAGCAACTTTCACGCTTCCCGGCTGGATTCCTGCGGACTGCAGCGAAGCAGTGAGCCTGGGAAAAAGAGCGGCAGGCGCGGGCGCCGGTAGCACAGCGATCAACGCGAGGATCACGGTCTGGACGCTGGCGATCGCGGAGTTCACTGCTGCAACTACTGTGGGATTTGCGATGTGAACGGCGGCGAGAATGGCTCCCATGTTTTGTTGTGCGTCGGCGATAGCGGCGTCAATTTTTCCCAGAGCGCCGGCGGGGGCGGAAGCGAGGTCAGTTTGATATTGCGCTACGATGGAGTTTGCCAACGTTAGGTCGGACTGGATTTGGCCGGACGCATTTTGAACCGTGGCGAGAAGGGCCGCACTGGGTGCCGAGTTCCCTTCTGCGGCGGCGACGATGTTTAGAATGCTGCCGGAGATTTGAATGGCCGTGGGAAGCAGCGCGATTACTTTTTGAATGTCCGCTTCCACTTGCGTTGCGTTACAGCCGCCGAGCGTTACGGTGCCGATGGCCAGCGTGCCACAAAGAATTCCAATCAATACTGCGTGTGCCGCTTTGCTTAAATTGTGCATTTCGATTTTCTCCTGGAGTGAATTGCGGGTTGAGGTGTTGTACTAGCTCGATTTTCTTAACGTCGCCCTTCAGGGCGGCATCGCGCTGGTGTTGCAGCGGGCGCAGTCCGCAGTGGCGGACGCTACTGGGCGGTGATGGTGAAACCGGACGGGAGCCCGGCAGCAATTACTGTGGGTGACGCGGCTGTCACGGGCGCGGTGACTTGCGGCTTCCCTGCTGCGTCGATGTAGTTCACTACGATAGTGAAAGTGTTTGAGCCAATCGGGAGCTGGCTATTGGCGGTGTCGGTGCATGCTTGCGGCTGTGCGGTGCCGGAGCACACTGAGACCGCGCTGGTCTTCAGCGGTACTTGCGCGCCCTGCGCGTTCGTGTAGCCCCAGGTAAATCCGGTGATGCAGCCGGAGGTGACGCTCGCGCTGCACTGCATGTAGTTCGTGAAGTTGTAGCTAAAGCTGGCGGTAATCAGCCAGTCTTTGTTAACGGGCGGAGGCGCCGGCGGCGTAACGGGGACGGCCTTGGTGCAGGAAGCCAAACAAATCAACGTGGCTAAAATTGTAAGCAGAATTAATCTCGCTGGAACCTCTTGCATAGCAGTTCCCTGTTGCAATTGTTGCGTTCGCCGCGCCGGCCCCTGCGTGGTTCTCCACAAGCGGACAGCCTTCGGGAAGAGACTGTGTCGCTGCGATGCCTCGGTTACGAGCTCTGCTGGATGCGAACGATTCATACTGTTTTTGATTTTCATTTTTCACCGTGGATGGAATGGAAGGATCCGTGATGGCCACCCCGAATGTGATCGGATTGGCCGGCGTCGGATTTATGACCGGAGGAATTGCCGTGCCGAAAAGGCTGGAGCTTTGCGGGCTGCTGCTGTCTGAATCCGAAATGCTCAAAGTGGCAGTGCGAACGCCGGTTGCAACGGGCGCAAAGCTTACAAAAATCTGGCAACTCGCTCCGACGGCGAGCGAGGTGCCGCAAGTGGTTGCGGGAATCGCGTCAGAGTAATCGGAAGGGTCCGCGCCTATTAGAGAAATCGAAATGGCGGTAACGGCAGAGCTGGTGCTATTGGTCAGCGTAAATGTTTCGGGGCTATCGGAGCTGCTGATTCCTAACACTGTGGTTGCGAAAGTGTAAGTCGCGGGCGCGAGCGTGACGGACGCCCCGATGCCAGTTCCGGCCAGCGGCGCGACGGCTGTTCCGCCGCCTCCAGAAGATACGAGCGGGTGCGGGTAAGTGAAGGACGTGTAAGTCACCGGAGTCGATGATGACGTGCTCCAGGTATTTGTTGAATTGCAGAAGTACAGCGAATTGTCCGACGTGAATCCAATCGTAGAATAAGCCACATGTGGCGTGCAGCTTGTTGGGCGATTAGCCAGCGTACCCCACCCAGTTCCGCTCGTGCCGTTAAACGGAGAAGTGGTGCTGGTATTCGCAGTCTGCGTCACGGACGCTTCTTGATACCAGTCACGATTCGCAATCAAGCTCAGAGTCTGAGACCCCATCAAGCTGAACGTGATAGTCCCGGACAGCGAATCGTTCCACTCGTAGGACGGGTCTAGGACTTCGTTGACCCAACCAGTAGCCGGTGTTGCACCTGAAAGCAGCGTGCTCAAACTTCGGGATGGTTGGTCGATACAGACAGATGACTTGAGAATCTGGTAAGTATCTCCAACGTTAAATACGGGCCAGCTATTATAGGAATCCTGGGCGTAGAGAGTGGAACTGACCGAGTTAGTTGTGCTGCTGCTGATTTCCCAGCCGTAGGCAGCCCCTATGGCGGTGTCAACGATGCTATACGACGAACCATTCCCAGGTGCCCATTGGTTGGCCGACCAGTGCTGCGTACCATCGGTGACGACTAAAGTGTGCGACCCGCCAGAGCCGGATGTGGCCGTGATTGTTCCAGTGGCATAGACCACTCCATCGTTGTCATCCCAAGAACCATTACCGTTGCAAGCACCCCAGCCGCCAAGATTGGCCCAACGTCTAAACTCCGCCAGTTGCAGGAATCCGTTGAACCACGAGCCGGCGCCAGTGGTATAAGTGTTCCCATACTGGTAAACAACTCCGCTGCGAGCTTGGAATCCGTTGGAGCATCCATTTGTTGAGTTGCAAGTGAACTGGTTATCGTAAATCTCTATCTGCCTTCCGCCGCGAGACCTGCCGCCGCTTTCTGTTCCGTGAACCGTGCCGCCTGCGTTGATGAGCGTGTTATGACGCAGGCCAATACGGCAAGCGCCGACGTGCTGCGCTCCGAAGGCGCTGTGGTCGCAATCCACAATCAGGGCTGGCTGTGGAGCGGTGCCGAGAGCCTGAACCGTATTGTCCTCGAAGTAAAATGCGTTGCCTGTTCCCAAGGAATCCGCCTGCGTCCAAGAATTGTCTCCGTACTGGCCCACTCCCAAATACGAAGCGTGGCTGACGTTACCGAAGATACCGCCGCCGGACGGGTAAGTGACCGTGTTGTGGTCTGCTACGCCGAATACGTCAGCAACATCCAACTGCCAGCCTCCTACTGTCCCGCTGGTAGCCCAACTAGAACCAGTAGAGCCGGTAAACGTATTGTGGTCCAAACGGAAATTCGGGCACCCACTCGAATTGCAGGTGCCAAGAACAGAAATCATGTCGCCCAAATAGTTGGCCGGATTGGTGCTGAGCGGCTGAATAGTCGCGCCGGAAATACGGAAAGTCTTTCCCACTGGAATCTGGATTGAGAACATCGAGCCGGAACTATTTGGAACGGCATCGTTCAGTGTTGTGGTGCCTCCGTTTCCGAAGATGATAGAGGTGGTGAAGGTCGGACTAATGGCAAGAGGGGTAGTCCAGGTGCAAGTGCCACTGGGGACGTTGATGGTGGTGTTGTCCGCTGCGACCAGGGCAACCTTTGCCGCAACGTCAGACTCGTTACAGGTCGCGGCAGTGAGTACCGGGCCACCACCACCTCCTCCATAACTGACACTTAGATTCCCGGTGCGCGAACCTGCCGCACTTGGCGTAAAAGTAGTAGGAACGTTGTAGATCGCATCATTTGCCAGGGTCGTAGCGCAAGTGACACCGATGGTGAAATCTCCCGCATTCGTGCCCGTGGTGGAACAAGCGATGCCCGTAAGCCCTGAGCCGGTGGTGTTTGAGAGAGTTTCTTGCGAGGGACTGTCAGAGCTTGCCAGTCCGACCGTCTGCGAATTGTAGGTATAAAGGGCATCGCAAGCCGCCCCTACGATCGGTGGAATGATGCACACGCCCCCAGCTGCAAGGCCCGTTCCCGACAGGCTCGCGGTGATCGAGCCTCCTGCGAAGTTGACTGTCAAAGTTCCGGTTAAATTCCCCGTGGTGGTAGGCGTGAACGATATAACTATGTTGCAGCTTGTTCCCGCCGTGAGCGTCGATCCGCAGGTCGTGGTGAACGGAAAATTGGTTACTGTCGGTATGGACACGCTCGTTAGATTGCTCACGCCAGCGGTTAGAACGATAGTATGCGCGCTGTCCCCGCTGCTCGTGCCTACCGCTGCGGAAAAGAATGCTTGTGAGGTGGGTGCGAGCGTAGCTGCTGAAGTCTGAAACGCATACAGCGCGAACGTGTAGGTCGTGTTCGGCGCAGTGTGGAAAGTATAACTGGTTCCGGTTACCGCCGCCGTATTTGACCCGCCGTCTGGAGCTTCTGAAGTGCTGTGCCAGGGCCAGAAATTCGCAGGGTTCTTGAGCGTGGAACCGATGGACACGGAGCCATTCAAATTCTGGAAAAGTTGTGTGCCGGCGGTGGTGCTGTCGGAGTGAAACACCAGCGATGGCACAATAGCCTTGCCGCCCGAAGGGCAATCGTTCCCATAAATCGTGAGTACTCCGGTCTGACAGGGCAGATATTTGAGGCGGTAGCTCACTCCACCCACGGTCGTCAGGCCCGGCGGAGCGGTCCAAGTAATGGTGCAGGTCCCCGCGCTTGAGCCACCCACAATATAGGTGGAATTTGCGGTGCAGTTGCTCCCGCTCGCGAGCGTAAATCCCCCCGGCACTGGCTGGAGCGTTGGCTGTGCAGCAGACACTGTGTAACTCGGACTCAGGCTGCCCGCCGCCAGTATCAAGCTCTCCCCAAAATTCATCATGTGCGAATCGAACTCTTGAGATAGGTTGCCGTTGTTAATCGCTTGCGACTCAAAGATACGCTGCCATAGCACACCATTGAGATCGTAGGTGGAATTAGTGGTCATTGCTGACCCGGCAACAGCGGTCCACATGGTTGCCCCGCCACAGCCGCTTGAGCACACCCGCGAGCAGTTTCCGTTCGATGTGCAAGGCGGGGTGGTGTTTAGATAGTCTGAGAATTGGTCGTATACACAGCCTGAGCCTGAATAGCTACCCACGTCCACGCAATTGTTATAGACCATCTGCTGCGCGGCCCCAGCGATGGCATCAAGCAGATTCTTCTCAGAGATAGTGACGTTGCCCGGATTGGACGCGAGCGAAGCGGTAGAAGTAGCGCCATTCACCGGAGCCAATCCACCGGAGGTCGTGCCGATTGCAATGTGCCAGTCATGGCCGAGCATTTTTAACATTTCTTCCGATAGTTGATACACGCCGTCGGTCCACACACCCAACTGGAAAGAGTCGTCGGCCCGTGCGTTGGCTGCGTTACACGGCGCCGAGCCTGACCCTGTGCCGCAGACTTCCGCCCCCTCTCCAGCGCGAACGAATCCGCCCAGCGGGTCAACGCCCATCGAGCAACGGTTGAAGGGAGAAGTAATCGTTAGACATCCGCTATCTTTGTCGGCCCAGCCCGCGGGATACGCGCCGCGAATAAAGGGCAGCGCGATTTCCGTGGCGATAGTCTGCTCCACAGCCTGAAGCGCAGTTGGATTCGTGGTGCAAGAGCCGCCATTCGGAATGCATGCGCCTGGGGATGTAAGCACGGTGGAAGTAGTGTCTGCGTCGGGGTCAGAAATGGCTCGCAAGAAATCTGCGAAGTTCGCTACAGCAGCAGCCCAGTGACCCACCGCGCGTGGGTCGTTAATGTGACCGTGGCCGGGAGAATCGTTGAATCCACTTCCCGCGCCTCCCGCCAAATTATTGAACGGGATGTAGGGATTTTCGTAGCGATCCTTGAATCCTTGGAGCGCTTGCTCTTTGAGCCATTCATCGCCCGTGAGGAAGTAGTGCGTGAAGATTCCCCAATAATCGGAGTGCTCCATCGAATCGCTGGCGTCTCCCCAGTTCCGCATACCGCCGTTCCATACGGAAGGCAGCGTGTTGTTTTTCGGATCACCCCACGGAAAAAATTCCAGGTTATCGCCAGGAGAAAAGCGTTTCCCCTGAATCGAATATAGATACTTTTGCCGCCGTAAAATTTTATATTGATAA
>Ga0209624_10000290_pt1 | contig 44706 bp, 39 predicted proteins | sample JacPinW_OM2H0_O1_FD_188565 | JGI IMG/M metagenome (GOLD analysis project Ga0209624, IMG submission 188565) | Forest soil microbial communities from Algoma, Ontario, Canada - Jack Pine, Ontario site 1_JW_OM2H0_O1 (SPAdes) (version 2) | ecosystem: Environmental > Terrestrial > Soil > Boreal...
AAAGATAAACCTTGTGAACACGGCCGTTGACGATAAGGTCGCGGATCATGCCAAGGCAAATGAGCGCGTCTACTCCAGCCGGCGACCAAAGCAGCGGCAGCCACGGAACGCGGCCAAAGGCTGCGTCGGTGAGCGCGCAGGAAGCGATGAGCATCAGACGCCGATGGAACTCGGGCTTCTTGCGCCAGTAGATAGCGAGAGCAAAGGGCACGGCGAAGCAGCCAAGGTCCAGCGCCTGGATAATAAGGAACGACGCGGAGTTGAATGGGTCTTTTTGCTGGATGGCGAACCTGGCCATGCCGGTGGCGGTGAAGAAGCCCACGACAACAATAGCGACGGCAAGTCCGACACCGAACCAGCCAATTGTGCGATGGACGCGGACGTTGTGGGAGCGGATCAGCGCGGATTGGGCCATAAAAAACACAACCCATCCGGGGAACACAATGGCGTGGATATACAGAACCAAGGGCGGGAGCGGCGACGGATGTAAAAGGTTATGGTCGATGGTGTGACTGAAGCCGTACACCACAGTCGCGGCGATTAACAGCGACATGAAGAAATAAAAATACTGGCGCCAAAAGCTGGCACGCTGGGTCGTCATGTGACTTGCCAAGGCGTACCGTTCAGAGCTCATTTTGCGCGATGATAACACGGCCAGAAAAAGTTCGGCACCGGCGCGAGCCTTCTGGAAAACGAAGACGCCCGTGTGTATGGAGCTACGTTATTGGCCTGCTGCGATGCAGGCGGAAATTGCTTGTTGAAACTGCTTCTTTATCTTTTCGGCCTGCTCTTCCTGGCGGACACGGAGCGATGCGCTGGAAACCATGAGCTGTTTGACGGAGGCTATGGGGCCTCGCTTACCTTCAACCGTGATGTTGTTGTCCAGCAGGCTGACTGTATTCTTTCCATCCACTGACGGGAGAATTACGGTGTAATAGTCGTCCGATTCGATACCCGGACGCTGGTTCTTTCCCGCGGTGGCCGGCTCGATGGTGATTCTATTGGCGTCGATGGAGGAGAGTGGCACCTGAAAGCGGCGAGTCTCGATGTACAAGAGTTGGCCGTAAACGGTGGCTTCTTGCGTTTGGCTCCAGACGATCGAGCAGCCGTCAAAATTTGTGGGCACGCGGGACAGCGAAGTACTTACGTCTCCCACATGCGGGACGGAATGGTTCCAGCGCACGGTGTGGTCGATGGAGAATTCCTGCTCGAGCTTTTGCAGAAGCCACGACTTTTTGTTTTGGAACATGATTGGTTGGGCTGCGGCGCGAGCGGTGGAGTGCGGCTGGCTCGCGGAAGTGGTGACGCCGCGCGATGCGGTGAGTCCTAGGGCGAGGAGAAAGGCTGCGGCAGCTACGGCTACTTTTTCTGCGTACTTCATGGCAGGTCTCCGATTATTTCTTTCGCGGTGCGAAGCGCCGCCCGCGAGAATGGCTTGAAACCCCGCGAGATATAGGTCGTATCTTAAATTCCGGCTACAATTGTGTTTGTGGGCAGGACTAAAATAGCGCGCAACATGAAGAATCGCAATCATGCATCGGGCTTGAGCTTTGCGCTTGGCGTGGTGGGTTTGCTCGCGGCGGCGGCGGTGGTTCCTGCTGGCTTGCGCGCGCAAGCGAAGCCTACGGCTGCGGTGGCGGACGGCGAGATTGTGGCGCGGGTGAACAATGATGTGATCACGCTGGCCGAGTATCAGAAAGCTGAGCAGCAGCTGCGCGATGAAGCGGCGCACGATTGCGCGGGCTGTACGCCGGAGCAGATTGACGCGCAGTTCAAGGGACAGCAGAAAGATTTGCTGCGCGGGATGATTGACCAGTCGCTGATGGTGCAGCGCGCGAAAGACATGAACATCAATGTGGAAGCAGACGTGGAGAAGCGCATCGACGAAGTTCGCCAACAGAACGGCAGGGCCACGCTCGAAGGTTTCCGAGGAGACGTCGAAGCTTCCGGCTTGAGTTGGGAAGATTACAAGACCGCCATTCGCAACGGGCTGCTGCAGAATGAAGTGGTGCAGCGCGAAGTGGGGTCGCGCGTGGACATTACTCCCGAAGAACTGCAGCAATATTATGACGCGCATCACGAGGAATTTACGCTGCCGGAGCGCGTGGTATTGTATGAAATTTCGATGAGCACGGAAGGGAAGAGTCCGGAGGAAATGGCGGCGGTGCGCGCTAAAGTGGAGGGCCTGCGCACGAGCGTCCTGAACGGTGACGATTTCAGCCGCGTCGCGCGGCTTTATTCGCAGGGAAGCACGGCGAAAGATGGCGGCGCGCTGGGCACGTTCAAAAGGGGAGAGCTCTCGCCGCAGATCGAAGATATTGTTTTCCAACTGAAAAAATATCAGCTCACCGACGTGATACAGACGCGCACCGGATTTGAATTTCTGTTAGTGGAAGATCACCTGCAAGCGGGACTGCAGGACATTGATAAAGTGCAAACTCAGATCCGCCAGGCCATCCACACGCAGAAAGTGCAGCCGCTCTTGCGCGATTACCTCGCCGAACTCCGCGAACAAAGCAACATCATGGTGAAGACCGGGTACCGCGACAGCGCGCTGCTGTCCGGCGAAAACCTTCCGTTGACGGAAAAGTCCGCGCGTTAATCCGGAGCTGAATACCTGTGAAGACATGGTTCAGCGCGGTTTTCGCTCTATATGGCTATTCCCTTGTGGTTTGGTACTACTGGCGTATATTCTCGCCAGCTCCCGAGGGTACGCGGCATTTTCTATGGGCGTGCTGCATAACCTGCGCCTCAATCACGCGGCTGGGGGCCCGCCATGGAGAGGAATTCTGCTTTTGATCGCCCCGGCAAACGCTCTGATATACGCGTTTCTAGGTTTTTTTGTGGGAATGATAATCCACAAATTGAAATCATGGTGAAGCCGGCTACAGGGGAAGCGCGCTGCTGTCCGGCGCAAACGTCGCCGCGACGGACAAGTCTCACCTGTAACCGGCCATTACCAATTTGTCCGGTAAGGATTGTTGGCTCAGACGTCTTAGCTAAGGGCCAGATTTAGCGGCAAAGGGATCTTAGGAGCAATGCGATGGCGAACGGCAAAGATGTCGTGATTACCGGGGTCTCCAGCGGAATCGGTTGGGGAACCACAAAGGTGCTCGTTTCAAAGGGATTTCGCGTGTTTGGTTCTGTACGTAAGCAGGCAGACGCCGATCGTTTGCAAAAAGAGTTCGGTGAGGGTTTTGTGCCGCTCATGATGGACGTTACGGACGCCGGCGCTGTACATCAAGCTGCTGTGAAGGTCGGCTCCATGATAGGCGACAGGAATCTGGTTGGCTTGGTGAACAACGCAGGAATTGTGGTGAGTGGACCGCTGCTCTATCTAAAGCCCAGCGAGTACAGGCGGCAGTTGGAGGTCAACATGATCTCCCCACTTGTCGTAATCCAAGCATTCGCTCCTCTTTTGGGGACGGATAAGAAGAGGCAGGGTCCCGCCGGCCGCGTGGTGAACATTAGCTCTACGGTCGCAAAAGTTGTTATCCCGCTTCTCGGCGCTTATAGCTCTTCCAAGTGTGGACTTGAAGGAATGTCGGACGCGTTGCGGCGAGAACTGATGTTGTTTGGCATCGATGTTGTGATCATTGAACCGGGTACGGTGAACACGGCGATGTACGACAAGGGAGAAAAGGAAGATCTGAGTGAGTTCAAGCAGACCGAGTATTGGGAAGCGGTGCAGAACTTCCAGAAATTTATCGTCGCCGAAGCACGTAATAACGGCTTGTCACCTGAGCGTCTTGGCGAAACGGTCCACGTGGCACTCACCACGGCAAAACCGAAGGCACGCTACGCGGTTGTTCCGCAACGTTTCAAGAACTGGACTTTGCCCAGACTTCTTCCTGCCAGGATGCTTGACGCAGGGTTGGCAAAGCAGCTCAAACTAACGAAGCGATAATCACGCTGAAAGCGATAACCTCGCCGAACTCCGCGAACAAAGCAACATCATGTTGAAGGCTGGCTACCGCGATAGCGCGCTGCTCTCCGGCGCGAACCTTCCGTTGACGGACAAGTCTGCGCGCTAATCCGGAGTGGGTCGTCCAACGTCCCAATGAGAGAGAAATCGCGGCGGGAATTTTGTAGGTGCTTAATCTGAACCCGCAGCCTTATGGAAAACAAAGAACTGCGGCACCCGTAAAAGAACGTGAAAAGACTCACCTCTAGAGAGGTGGCTACATTAAGGCCGCCACCCGGCTGACAGCGGCTGGGAGGGAGATGGCCTAACGCTGGCGTGCGCCCGCGACGAATTGCGCGAGCGCCTTAGGGTTGCGAAATACGTGGAGCGCCGCCTGGGGCGCGTGGTTGGATATCGTCGACATAAGATTCGGACGGCTCTGGTACCGGTATGCCAAAAGCCAACGCCAGAAATCAGCACGTTCGCGTGAGCGCCGAATCGCCCGCCAAGCACACCGCACTAATGAGAAGTCCAAAAAGATGATTGTATCCGCTGCACGAAGCCGGACCTCAACGGCGTCGTACGGCCCGAGGTCACCCTCGATAATCCATCGGTCGCGGGTGACAAGCTGCTCCTGCATCTCAATCCACTGTTGGCGAGGAGTTGCGATAAGCCCCGGCTGCCAGAAGATTTTATCTACTTCGGTCACCGGCAGCCCTGTGATCTCGCCCAAGCGCCGCGCAAGAGTTGATTTGCCCGACGCCCCACGACCAATGATAACGACGCGTTTCATGCTCTTTATTTTACGCGGAGACGGATTTAGCGCGAAGGTGGGCGGCAACTGGATGGTGTAGCTCAAACGCAGGTGCTTGATTTAACGCATTTGCCGGCGAAGTGAGATCGCGGCAAAACTACTTGTACGGCAACGCAATTTATCGGGAGCTCGTGTGGACGACGATTAGTTCGGGAGCATGCCGATTGTTACTAGCCACTTTTCTACTAGCTGGGGCCAATCCGTGATGGGGAACGTGGTGTGGCGGAGGCCGAAGGCGTGGCCGCCGTTGGCGTAGAGATGCATTTCGGTCGGGACTTTCGCCTTTTGTAGCGCGATGTAGTAGGCGAGCGACTGGTCTATGCCGTCGACGTAGTCATCCTCGGCTTGTACTAAAAATGTTGGGGACGTCTGCGGAGTGACCGGAACTTGCGGGTTCAATGCCCAGGTCTTGCTCGCCGTCGACAGATGGCCCGGATAAACTGCTACGGCAAAATCCGGGCGACAGCTTTCTTTGTCTGCTGCGTCGATAGGCTTATACAAACGGTGCGCGAAATCTGTACTGATTTCCGCAACGAGATAGCCGCCCGCGGAGAAACCAAGGACCCCGACCTTGTGTGGATCGATGTGCCACTCCGCGGCGTGCAAACGCACAAGGCCGATCGTTCTCTGCGCGTCCTGCAGCGACGGAGTCGATTTGTTTAAGCCGTGATTGGGTCGGCATTTGCAATGCCAGTCGTACGGCATGCTTGGTACGCGATATTTCAGCAACACGCAGGTAATTCCTCGCGACGTTAGCCAGTCGCAAACCTCAGTGCCTTCCAGGTCGATAGCCAATCCCTCGAAACCGCCGCCAGGAAATATAACTACGGCTACGCCTGTGTTTTTTTCGGTTGGCGAGTACACCGTGATCGTTGGCTGCGTAACATTGTTCACCCAGAGCCACGTCTTCCCGGCGACGAGGTGATCATTTACGATCGAGGTATCTTCGGGGCCGGGGGCGGGCTGTGCGTCAGGTATCGCGCCAGGCCATATTGCGATTTGAGTGTGCGGCGGAGATGGTGGCCAAGCGGTTGTCTGCGCAGTAGCGCCAGCAGCGGACGCAAAGAGGGCAGAGAGAATAAGGAGCGACGATTTCGTCTTAGTCATCGGCTGAGAATAACCCGGCGCCGACGGAAGGCGTTGCAGGAATTCGCGAAGGTATTCGAAACGTAACTCGCGATTAACGCGCGAAAATCGCCGGGGAATCAACAAAGTCAAAAGAGCCGGCGAGACGCCGGCGGTACATTTAGACCCACGGCAAAAGCAGGTCCCTCGTCGGCGAAATACGCCTCGCTCGGGATGACAACTTAAATTCAAAGGCAAGTCAAAAACCGAACCTTTTCTGCAACGGCCGCAGAAAAAGTTCGGCACCCCGCGAGTTTCAATCGTGCATGGAATAAATACCTGGTGCCGCGCCCAAGGGTTGGCCATCCGACAGCAAAGCGAAAAAGAACTGACACCGCGCAGATTCGGATGTAGTTTTAACGTCACAATTCCAATTCAAAAAGAGGTTCGCGTGAACAAATTGACCCGAACGTTTCTGAGCCTGATGACTGTGTTGGCGCTGATCGCGTATCCGAACTCGATTCGCGCGCGCTCGCCGCAGGCTGCCAGTGCAACCGAGAAGCAAGCCGCGTGGGACAAGCTGGCCGATGAATATTTCGACCAGGTTTATTTCAAGTTCACTCCCACCGCCGGCACCCCTGTGGGGCTGCATCAATACGATCCGCTGCTGGAGGACTATTCGCGTGCGGGGGTAGACGCGAACATTGCAGCCTTGCATGCCTTCGAAAAACGCGTGGAAGCCATGGACCCTGCCGGCCTGGACGAAACGCGTACAGCAGACCGCGAACTGGTGCTCTCGAACATTCACAGTGCGCTGCTGACGCTTGAAACGATTCGCCCCTGGGAAAAGAATCCCGACACCTATTCGAGCGGAATCAGCAACAGCGTGTACGTGATCATGATTCGGAAGTTTGCTTCGCCCGACGAGCGCCTGCGCTCCGTGATTGCGCGCGAAGAGAAGATGCCCGCAGTATTTGCCGCCGCGCGCGCAAACTTGAAGAATCCGCCGCACATTTATACCGAGATCGCGCTGGAACAGCTTCCCGGCATCGTCAGCTTTTTTCAGCACGACGTCCCCGCGGCCTTCGCGGCTGCGGCTGATCCCGCGTTGAAAGTTGAATTCGCGAAATCGAATGCCGCGGTGATTGCGGATTTGCAGAGTTACGCGGATTGGCTGAAATCAGACTTGCTGCCGCGCTCCAACGGTGATTTCCGCATCGGCGCCGACACCTTCTCCAAAAAGTTGCTATACGACGAAATGGTTGACACACCGCTTGACCGCTTGCTCGAAATCGGCTGGGCCAACCTTCACAAGAACCAGGACGAATTCAATCGCATTGCCAAAGAACTCGAGCCGAATAAGGAACCTCGCGACGTGCTGGCCGAACTTGCCGCAATGCATCCTGCGCCGGACAACTTGCTGCAGAGTTTTCGCGACACCTTCGACGGGCTGATCGCGTTCATACGGACCAAGCACATCATTACCATTCCCACCGAGGTGCGCCCAATCCTCCAGGAAACGCCGCCGTTCATGCGTGCCACCACATTTGCGTCCATGGACACTCCCGGGCCATTCGAAAAAGTCGCGAAGGAAGCGTACTTCAACGTGACTCTGCCCGGCCCTCACGATACGCCCGAACAAATCGCAGGGCGCATGGCTGGCTTCAACATAGGCACGATCGTGAGCACGGCAACACACGAGGCCTACCCGGGGCACTACATTCAATTTCTTTGGGTGGCTCGCGCGCCGACCAAAGTTCGCATGCTGCTCGGCGCCACCACGAACGCGGAAGGTTGGGCGCACTACTGCGAGCAGATGATGCTCGACGAAGGTTATGGTCAGCCCGGCACTGGCGCGAAAGACGCGCGCGAAGCGAAATTCATCCGTCTGGGACAACTCCAGGACGCTCTGCTCCGCAACGCGCGCTATATCGTGGGAATTGAAATGCACCGCGGCAAGATGAGCTTCGATCAAGCCGCCGCATTCTTCGTGAAAGAAGGGTATCAGTCCAAAGAAGTGGGCCTGGTGGAAACGAAACGCGGCACCAGCGATCCCACTTATCTTTACTACACTCTTGGCAAGCTCGAAATCCTGAAACTCCGCGAAGACGTGATGAAGAAAGAAGGCGCCGCCTTCTCACTCGAGCAATTTCACAACAATTTCATGAAGCAAGGTTTTCCCCCGATCAAAATCGTCCGCCAAGCCATGCTGGGAAATAATTCGCCAACACTCTAATCAAAATTCCCGATGCATTTCAGTCCGTTTTCCGACTTGCCGGATGTGTGCTATAAGCTGAAACTGGATACAATTGGGCTGCGTTTTTTGCGTCACGCGTCACGGGCAGAACCGAGGGACTATGCCGTCGCGCGCCGAGCGTTGCGCATCGCGCGCAGACGCAGAATGGAGGGGCTATGGCGGCTACCGGGGTTGAAATTCGGATTGATAATTTGCACAAATCGTTTGGCAGCCGGCGCGTGCTGGACGGAGTGAACCTGGAGGTGCTCAGCGGCGAGATGATTGCGGTGGTGGGAGGATCGGGAAACGGCAAGTCCACTTTGTTGCGACAAATCATCGGACTCGATCATCCGGACGGCGGGCGTGTGCTGGTGGCGGACCACGAAGCCAAGGATTCGGCGCTGGTCGATCTCGCGACGCTAAAAACCGCGGGCATGGAAAGCCTCGAACGGCACTGGGGAGTTGTGTTCCAGGGTAACGCGCTGCTTTCGGGCCAAACGGTGGGATTTAATATTGGAATAGCGTTGCGCGAGGTGCAGGACCTGGACGAAGCCACTGTTGGCACGAGGGTGCAAAACGTTTTGCGCGAAGTCGCGTTGGATCCTGACAAAGACATCGCCCTAACCACCGATCAACTTTCGGGTGGCATGGCGAAACGAGTGGCGATTGCGCGCGCGTTGGCGCTGGACCCGATTCAGGTGTTCTATGACGAACCGACCACGGGGCTTGATCCGCAGGTTTCCGAAAAAATCCAGGACTTGATTGGGTCGGTGCATCGAGGAAAAACCGCGTCAGGCGCCGCGCGAACGAGCTTTATCATTACTCACGACAAAGAAATGCTCTTTCGGTTGCAGCCGCGCGTGGTGATGCTGGATGCGGGGCGGATTGTGTTCGATGGCACGTACGAGGATTTCGGGCGTTCGGATGCGCCAGCCATACGGCCCTATTTCGACCTGATGCCAAAACTTCAGCAGTACGCCGGTGGTTCCGCTAGCGCGGCTTCGCGCTGATCGCGATTATTATTTGTGAGCCGTCTTGCCCTGCGGTTGATTTCCTAGCGTTGCCTTCAAAGACGATATCTTGCTGGTGTTGCTGCGGGCGCAGCTCGCCGCGGCGAGCGCTCGTGCAAAGGCGAATCGAAGGCGGGCATCGACAAAGTCAAAGGCGCCGGCGAGACGCCGGCGGTACGTTTAGACCCACGGTGACAGTGGGTTCCTCGTCGGCGAAATACGCCTCGCTCGGGATGACACGTTAGATTCAAGGGCAGTCAAATCCCGATCTTTTCTGCAAATTCGGCAGAGGGTGAAACTTGCGCGGCCCGCTAGTTTTGTGCTGGAAATGCGATGAAACCTATCCGTGCTGGAAATGCGAGGAGACCTAATGGAAGGGTATAATCGCGCCATGCCTCCACTCGACCTTGCCAAGCTTTGGGACGAACACGTCGCATGCGAATTTACCACTCGGGACACCGAAGCAACTCTCGCCACTATGACGGACGATGCTTATGTGAACCACGTGCCGGTAATGACCGGCGGCTGCGGCAAGGCCGCGCTGCGCCAATTCTACTCGCGCGACTTCATCCCCAGCATGCCGCCGGACACGACCATCAAGCCGGTGTCGCGCACGGTCGGCGAGGATCAGCTCGTGGATGAAATGATTTTTTCGTTCACTCACACGCAGGAAATTCCGTGGATGCTGCCGGGCGTTCGTCCCACGAACCGCCGCGTGGAAGTGCCGCTGGTGGTGATCGTTCATTTCCGCGACGGCAAACTATCGCACGAGCACATCTATTGGGACCAAGCCTCGGTCTTAAAACAGATTGGGCTGTTGACGGACGAGTCGTTGCCAGTGGTAGGCGCGGAAACCGCCCGCAAGGTCCTCGACCCAAAATTCGTTTCCAGACTTTAATCGCGTTTGATTTCGTGGCGGACCTCCAAGGCATCTTGCTGGTGTTGCAGCGGGCGCAGCTCGCCGCGGCGAGCGCCCCTACAAATGCAAATCAAAGGCAGGATGCCGGGCGTGCTCCGTTGCAAATTTGTTGTGTCGAGGGCGGGGGAAGCATAGGATGCGCACAAGCGAGAGGTCCAAGGCGGAAATACCGGGTAGGGAAGTTGGCCAGGGAATGAACCCAGAGCAAATGCAAAGGAGGAACGACGATGACGATGGAATATACCGCCCGCCAAAGTGATGACGTTACGATCCTCGATTTGACGGGACGCTTAAGTCTCGGTGAAGCGGTCGCGTTTGGTCCGGGTAGCGGCTTGATTCTCAGCGACACCGTTAAAGAATTAACCAAAAAGGGGAAGAAGAATATTCTGCTGAATCTCGCTGGAGTCACGTATGTGGATAGCTCCGGTGTTGGTCAGCTGGTGGGCGCGATGACGAGCGCACGGAACCAAGGGGTCGGTCTGAAGTTGCTTCGTCCGAACACGAAGGTACTTGAGCTTTTGAAAATGTCGAAGCTGGATACGGTTTTCGACATTTTCGAGGATGAAGCCAGTGCGGTTGCTTCGTTCAACAGAGGGGCAGCTGCGGGCTAGTCTGAGTTCCCGTCGCGGCTGGATGGTGCCGCGCCAGAAGGCTCGCCATCCGCCCATCCACCCGTACGGAGATGTTCAGTACCCTTAAGACCGGACATAAAACATGATTAGAATGACGCCCACGCCACTCACAATCAGAATAATTCTAGCCATTAACGGAGACGGTCGAGTCCCGTCCCTATAGCGTAGGTACCGGAGTCAGTTATTCTTGGCGAACGTGCCGAAACATATGCAGACGACACCCGCAACATAAAAATAAACAACCAAGGCAGAAAGGGACCGCGAACTCATGCCGAAAACCTATCACAGCCTCGGGCGAAACCGACACCCGCGAGTTTGAGTTGTGCTTGGCCGGCGTCGCGCCCGGCGTTGGGCACCCTCCAAAAGAAAGTCAAAAGCCTCACCTCTAAAGAGGTGAGCTACATTAAAGGCACGGCGACAGCAGGTCCATCGGCCCGCCGTGGCGGGCACACGGCGCGGATTTCGGGATGACACGTTAAATTCAAAAGCAAATCAAAACACGAACCTTTTCTGCAACGGCGGCAGAAAAGATTCGGCACCCCGCGGGTTTCAGTTGCACCTGGATTAAACACCGGTGCCACGCCCAAAGATTCGCCACCCGGTTGTGAACATCCAGAGAACGTGGAGTATGCCAATCAGGTTGCCGAGGCAGAAAGAGGTCACCAGGGCGAATAACGCGACCGTGTGAAGGAAAATTGCTGGCTCCCAAGGCAGTTCCTTTAGAGGGATTAGTACAAAGAAACTGACAACTGCTAATGCGTTAAGCCACACGGAAAGTGCGGTGATTTGAGCAATGGCTTTACGCTTAAAGAAAACCTCGGAGTGAATCTGGGCGAAATCCAAGAGACCGATGAATAGTCCGAGAATCGTAAACAGGAATACTTGCAAGTGTCCAGGAGCGGAAAAATCGTTGCCTTCATAATACGAGGCTTCAAAATTCGAAGAGAGCCAGCTTCCTCCGCCAAAGAAATAGAGCGCGATTGACAACGTTGTGTAGCCACCGACGGTGAGGCCGAGGAGCCAGTCCTTTGACACAGGGCGCTTGTTCTCGATAAGCAAAGGCACTGCGTTCATCTTAGTTCGTTTTGACACCACTTCAGGGGTTTTTGTGCGCGGACGCAGAAAAGATTCGCTTACCCGCGCCAACCGCAAAAAAAAGTCAAAATCCTCACCTCTAGAGACGTGAGCTACATTAAAGGCACGGCGACAGCAGGTCCCTCGACGGCCAAAAGGCGGCCTCTGTCGGGATGACAACGTAAGGCTAGGGCGCAAGAGGCGAGAGCGCAGAGGCTAAAGCGCAAAGGCTGAAGCGCGAAGTCAAAAAAGCAGAGGCAAAGCGCGAAGGCAAGATGCCGGGCTGAAGGCCCCGGCGCTACATTTAGACCTAAGGCTACAGCCGGGTGAACTCGATTAAATGCGTGATTAGCTGTATTATGGCGGGACGCAACGCGTATTGTGTGGCGGCGCGTCTAAATGGGGATGGACGCGGGCTGGAGAGTTTGAGCGCCATATAGTTTGAGCGCTATATTTTGGGGAGAGCAAACGTGAACAGAAAACAAAAGGGTTTTTCGCTGATTGAGTTGCTGATCGTGGTGGCGATTATTTTGATCATTGCGGCCATCGCCATTCCGAACTTGTTGCGCGCGCGCATGGCGGCGAATGAGGCGTCCGCGGTGGGTTCGATTCGTGCGATCAACACTTCGGCGGTGATCTACACGTCGAGTTGGGGCGTTGGATTTCCGGCATCACTGGCGGCGCTGGGGGGCAATCCGGGCGGAGCTGCGGTTTGCGGCGCGTCACTATTGATTGATCCGCAGGTTGCCAATGCAACTTCGATGGCGACAGCCAAGAGCGGCTACTACTTCACATATACCGGCAGTACGCCGACTCCGGCAGTCGGCGGATGCTCAGGCTTCCAGACTTACACGATCATAGGTCTGCCAGCAGTAGTGGGGCAGAGTGGTCAGCGCGGATTCTATAGCGATCAGGGCGGCGTGATACGCAACAGCACGGACGGCAGCGCGCCTACGGTTGCCAGCCCTCCGCTGCAGTAATTTGCAGGTCGAAGCGTGGCGTACCTGAGTTTCGGTGTGAGGCGAAGGTGTGCCGCGAGTCCTTCATTCGAATCCATCGAACCCCTCACACACCGAGGAGTTAGGCACCCTCACGATTGACTGAACCCACAAGTAAACTATCGGCGTGGTACTATCCACCCGCTGTCCAGGCAGTGGAAAACTCAAAGAGAACTAAAGGGTCAGCCACCCGCCGCTGGTGTATAGCGGTTTTGCAGAGACTTACGGAGGGAGACGTCATGAGGAATCGAGTTGCCTGGGTTCTTGTTTTGATCTGCATTCTGTCCTTCTTCGCAGAGACATCGGCGGCCCAAGGCACCTCGACGCCGGAGGAACGAATGCAGTGGGTGGAAGTCACGCACAAGCTGGAGAGTGCGCCGCTGGACGAAAGCGTGAACAAACAAGGCGAAGCTGCATTCAAACGGCTCAGTGACGTGCACGATGTCCACGTGCTGCTGTGCCCGGCCCTGCTGAGCGAGTTCAATGGAATGAAATACGCGTACTCGCACACGATCACGCGGCAGTACATGCTGGCCAGTGGTGCGTTCCAGATCGAGAATCCAGACAAAGCCGCCGACGCGAAGGCAACAGCTCTCGCCGCCGTGGAAAGCGTCCTGAAGACCTACCATGCAATCCTTCAACAAAAGCCGGACGCGAAGGCCAAAGCCCTCGATGACCTGCTGAAGAAACAGGGCCAAGGAAAGCTCAAAGAATACGTGCAGAAGCAGTGCCAGTGAAGTCAGGATGAGTTTTCAAAACCCGTACTCTTCTGAGAACCGAAGAGTGCCGCACCCTAAAGTGCGAAACGCGGCCTAACGGAATTTCGGTGTGAGGCGAAAGGTTGCCACCTGTCCGTTGCTACTTCGTGTATTCCTTCAGTGTTGCTTCGTCCAGATTCACGACATCATAGAAGCCACGAATCTCGCTTGGCGAGGCATGTTTTGAAAAAAAACCACCTTCGCGTTGAGTTTCAAAAAAATCCTTGCCCACTCCGAACGTCACTTTTAGCTTTTGTCCGTCAAAAAATTCTACCTCCACGATGGGAACTGGAACGCCGTACCAAGGCGTGCCCCAACCTGTTCGGCGGGAATCCACAAACACTGCAATTCGGGACAGGTCCTTGGGATCAGATATTTTCCAAATGAACTTTGAGCCATCACTGGCTGAGACCCAAAGTTCGGCGGATGTTATCGGCCCCAACGGTGAGAAATCACGTTTGCCAATGCTGCAAGCTGTCAAGCACAGACAAAACCCAGGTAGCAGCATTCTCACGCATCGCCTTCGAGTCATTTGGCTACGGTACTCTCCTCGTCGGACCATTATCGCAATTAAAGAGTTTTATAACACACGAGTCCGCCAACGCCTCGTAAGTCGGATTACCGGACATGTTCCGGGCCAGTACTTCAAATTGTAGGAGCTAAGCCGTTCTTGAGGTCAAAAAGAGGATTCGGGTTTACAATGGCGAGCCATATCCCGGTTTACAATTGCGATCGATTGCGAACGATGATTAAAGGAGATTTTCACATGAACATTAAGAGGGCAGCAGGACTGTTTGCGTTTCTGCTACTTATGGCTGGTGGGCGCGTTGCGCAGGCGCAGGATGCAAAGGCGGCGGAACATCGCACGATTGCTCAAGTGATGGACCGCGGCGTCTCGGGTGTGGAGGGCGAATTTGTTCCGGCCGCCGAGGCGATGCCCGAAGATAAATATTCATTTGCGCCCACGGGCGGCGAGTTCAAAGGCGTGCGCACGTTCGCTCAACAGGTGAAACACGTTGCGGCGGTCAACTACATGATCGGAGCGTCCATTCTGGAAGAGAAACCTCCGGTCGAGCTGGGCGGCGAGAATGGTCCGGACTCAGTGAAGAGCAAAGCGGACGCCGTGAGATTTCTGAAGGACTCTTTCGCGTACGCACACAAGGCCGTCGCTACACTCAATGAAGGCAATCTGGTGACACCTATCAAGAGTCCGTTTGGCGAAGGAATGACGACACGCCTGGGAATGGCCACTCTGATCGTCGGGCATTGCTTCGACCACTACGGCCAGATGGTGGAATATCTGCGCATGAATAACATCGTGCCGCCTGCGAGTCGCTGACGATTGCTCGATCCTCACGTGCGAAGCGTGGAGTAACTGAGTTTCGGTGTTAAGCGAAAAGTTTATCACCCGTCAAGCTACTCTAAATCAGGGAACTGCGGAGGAATCATCAAGCCCGCCACGCACAGCCGCTTTACAACCGACAAGGCATTGTTGCTCACAATCTTTGGAGTCTGCGTATTAACATTTGGCTGTGGAATTGCATGCGCCGTCATTTGGTCCGCAGAATCTCGGTCTCCCAACGGGCATTACCTGGCAAGCGCGAGCACGGAACAGTGTAGTGGCCCGGGAAACGCTTTCGTTGGAACTACCGTATATCTCAAACAGGATTCACAGGCTCCAGTTCAGATTCTAGGGCTCACTAACGAGTCAGCTTATCCATCGGGTGTAACAAAGGTCGAAATGAACTGGCTAACTACATCGCATCTGGAACTGACGTACAAAGGTCACGCCACTATCGACTTTCAGGTGGTGAAATGCGCAGGCATCGATATCTCCGTCCGAGACCTTTCAAGTCCGATTACTGATACTTCGCACTAGTATTCGCTTCTGGACATTACGATTTTATTTACATATAAATCCTGTAACGAAACCCATCTGTGATTTTCTGGGTCCGAAATGAGCCGTTCCAACGTTTCAATGGGTAATTTGCCCAACGGCGGCACCAGGACAGTAAAGGCCAACGGCAGCGCGGTGGAAGGTAAGGGATGAATGGCGACTCTGACTAACCAAGAACGCCCGACAAAAAACAAAATCCCGCCGTTGCAAATTGTTCTTGCGCTCGACCTGCTGCTGGCCTGCTTCGTTTTTCTTCCGGCCTCCATGAATCATCCCCGGCTGGCGTGGTCCATCGTGGCAGCCGCCGTGGCTTTGCTTGTCGCACTTTTTCTGCTGCGGCGGCAAGTTGCCCGGACTGGGCGGGTTTTGTTCTATGAGTTCGCGCCCAAGCCCGTGCACTACGTGCAGCTCACCATGCATTCCTGCATTTATGGGTATTGGGGCTGGTATTGGCGCGAGGTGTATCACCAGATTCCGCTGATCATCTGCCAGATCGTTTTCGCCTACGCGCTGGACATGATTGTCTGCTGGTTCCGGCGCGATAAATGGATATTGGGGTTTGGTCCGTTTCCGATCGTGCTCAGCACAAACCTGTTTTTGTGGTTTAAGCCCGATTGGTACTTTCTGCAATTTTTGATGTTGGCAACCGGAGTTTTGTGCAAAGAGTTCATCACCTGGAAAAAGGACGGGCGGCGGGCGCACATTTTCAATCCCTCGGCCATCGCGCTGTTTATTTTTTCGGTTGGGCTGATCGTTACGCACAGCACACACATCAGTTGGGGCGAAGAGATTGCAGTTTCGTTTGACCGCCCGCCGCATATTTACATGGAAATTTTTCTGCTCGGTTTGGTGGTGCAAGGTTTGTTCTCTGTCACGCTGGTGACGCTTTCGGCAGCCGCATCACTCTACGCACTCAACGTTGCCTACACTGGCCACACTGGGCTGTATTATTTCGTCGATACCAACATCCCGGCCGCCGTATTCCTGGGCCTGCACTTGCTGGTCACAGACCCGGCCACCTCACCCAAGAAAAACTTCGGCAAAATTGTGTTTGGCGCAGGATATGGCGTGCTCGTATTCGGTCTCTATTGGTTTTTGGGATTGTTCGGCGCGCCCACTTTCTACGACAAGTTACTCTGCGTTCCTCCGCTTAACTTGACGGTCCGCGCGCTCGACCGGGCCAGCGTCAAGCTGGACGAATGGTTTCGAATGCCGGTGTGGAATCCAAAGTTGGCGAATTACGCGTTCATGGCGGTATGGATTGGGCTGTTCGCGGTGATGTGGTCCACGGGATTCCTAAGAGGGCAACATCCGGGCGCCGATGAAGCATTCTGGCGAAAGGCCTGCTCGGAAGGGCGCGAGTCCGCGTGCGGCACATGGGTGCGGATGATGAACATAAGGTGCTACCACGGCTCGGGAACTTCCTGTTTAGTTTTGGGAGTCGCTTCCAACGAGAACCAGCTGATTCCGCGCGATCAAGTGCAGGCGGGGAAGAGCTTGGCGCACGCATGCGAACTGGGGCTTTCAAATGGCTGCGCAAGATTGCTGAAGCTGGTGAATGAAACTCAGGGTAGTTTTTTCCAAAGTGCGTGCGATGCGGGCGACGGCGAAAGTTGTTTCCTGTTGGGCTCGTTATACTATGCCGGAAGGGGCGTTCCGAAAGATGGCAGCCGCGCTTTCGCGTTGTTTGAGCGGTCCTGTTCGAGTGGATGGCCGCGCGGGTGCAGCGGACTTGGGGAGTGTTATCGCGCCGGGGTGGGAACCGCGGAAGATAATGCTCGTGCTCTCGAACTCTTTGACCAAGCGTGTCGAGGTGACGTTGCTTCCAGCTGTTTCTCGGCCTCCGGGATGTACCGCGAGTTCGACAACGAGGCAGTTGCGCGGAAAAGGTTGCGACAAGGTTGCCAAATCAGCGCAGGATTTGTTGAATCAAGCGCGGCTTATGCACAACCGGGGACGGCGGCGAAGGCTGCATCGTTGCCGGCGGTGTGTTCCGCGGCCGACAGATAGCGGATTTGTCGCCGCGCGCTAGCTTAAAATTCAGAACACATCCTTTGAGTACATGCCTTACGATCTCAGAGGTCTATTCCATATACTGCTTCACTAAAGCATCGAACTCTTCTACGGAGTGGCAGGTTTTCTTCTCGCCGGATGGGAGCATCACCTTGCACACGACTGGTGACACCGCCAAGTCGGGCTTATTGCGTTCACTGACAAAAATGTAACTGCCATAGTCTTTGCCCTCCGCGGCATCCTGGAGCACGCCGGACTCGTTTCGCTTGCCGGAGTCGAATCTCACCGTGCGAGTCTCCACGAAGCACGTGTTAGAGGCTTCGTTGAAGTGAGCTCGCGTTTCGACGAGGTCGAAGGTAATGAATTTCGACAGGAATTCTTGTGCCTGCTTCGCACACTTCGCCTGAAGCTCTATGCTGGCGATTTCCGTTGTTGCGCGCAGCTTTGCGTTTAGTTCCTGAAGCCGGCTCTGCTGCCGCCGGAGAGTGCTTCGTTGGTGGTATGCGCACGGACCGAGCACTACGACAACAAACAAAAGCAGAACTATGGCGGTGTCCCTCATGAATGACGGGATTCTACCATGCGCTGTGCGAGTTGCGCTGTAAACCCTTGATTAGCTATCACCTCAGTAACTTGGTGGCGAGCCAGTAATCGGCGCTGAATTTTCCCGGGCCGGAGCAGATCAGCCAGATGAAGAAGAGGACGTAGAGGACTTCCGGGAGGTAGAGTACATCGTCGAGCCAGTTGAGGGAGGAAAGGCCTTTGGGCACGGTAGCAAGCGTGTTGGTCAGGATGGCGACGATCATGTCGATCATTAAAGCCGCGCAGGCCGGGCTGGAAAGAAAACCCACGGCGACCATTGATCCGCAAACGAACTCGACAGTCGCCACGAAATAGGCGGTCTGGCGGGGGAAGGGGACTTTGGCCGCAACGAGCGTATCGTAAACAGGCTTCGTGCCGTTGGCGGAAAACAATTTGTTGCCTCCGGAGATGGCGAAGAAAAGGCCGATCGAAACGCGTACCAGCAGGATGGCGTATTGTTCCAAATCGCTGCTACCCAGCAGCCCAAATTCTATTAGGCGTTTCCAATCCATCTTCTATCCCTCCGTCGGAGGATGTGTTGCGACGGTCTTCTATATCATACGATTCGACTTCTGCGGTAAACACGTTGGTCGGCAATCTAGCGGCCGGGATCGCGTTGGACTAGGTGGGCTTGCGCTACTTGCAAATCCGTTGTGCCGAGGCCAGTAGAAGGGTACGATGCGCAAAACAGAAGTGCCAGCCGGATAATCCGGGGTCAAACTAATTCGCGGCGAATTCAAGAAGGCGAATTCAACGAGGCGAACAATTCAACGAGGAGAAAACATGTCCATAGTGCGAGCGGGTTTGTTGATCATTTTCGTGTTGCTTCCTGTAACGGCGGGGGCGCAGACAAAGCAGTCCACAAAAAAGGCTTCTGCAAGCGCTTCAAGCAGCTCGATGATTGTGGAGCCGGGCTCGGAAAAGTGGGGAGACGTACCGGCAGCCGCGATGGTGGGAACACCGTCGGTTGAAATGGGCGGCACGGTGCGCGTCGCTGTTTTGCAGGGCGATCCGATGACGGCGGGACACGCATATACTTTGCGCCTTTCATGTACCGACGGAACGAAGATCGCGCCGCATTGGCATCCGACGACGGAGAACGTCACGGTGATCAAAGGCGCGGCCGCTGTAGGAATGGGCTCGAAATGGGACGACGCGGCGCTGAAAGACGTTCCCACGGGCGGATTCTTCTGGGCGGGGCCGCATATGAAGCACTTCGCGGAATGCAAGGGCGACACGATTCTGCAGGTGCATGGAATGGCGCCGTTCGTACTTAATTTTGTTAGCGCCGATGATTCGAAACCAGCGAAGAAACCGATGTAGCCTTACCCGCGACCTGTGATCCGTGCCACGCGAACCGTGATCCGTGGCCCGCGACCATTGCTCCGCGACCCGCGTCCCCTGATCGGCTACGCGTGATGCGTGGCCCGGTCCGAATCGTCAATGCGGACTCAAGCCGGATTGCCGCACATGTGCGTCCTGCTACGAAACATGTCCAGTATCGCGTTCGTGCGGGGAGATCACGATGGTTTGCGCGGTTAGATGCCCGCGTACCATGCGTAGCCATCTTCTGCTCCTAACGCGCCGGAGCCCAAGCCTTTGCCGAAGTGTTTGAGGTTGTCGGTGACGGTGAGGCGGTTGATGTATTTGACGTTCTTGTAGCCGAGTTGGCGGGCAACGCGCATGCGCAGAGGTCCGCCGAATGGCACGGGCAATTCGCCGCCGTTCATGCCGTAGGTGACGAGAGTCTGCGGGTGCAATGCCTCAGCCATGTCGATGCTATCCCAGGACGTGGGTTCGATCGAGTGGTACACAACGTAGCGGGCCTGGGGAAGCGTCCCCACCAGTTCCAGGATGTGTGAGAGCGGAACGCCAGTCCATTCGGCAATGTAGGTCCATCCTTCTTCGCAGCCGATCATGGTGATTTGGGTGCGGGCGGGAAAGCTCTTGAGTTGAGCAACCGAGAAGGACGCCGGGCGGGCGATCATGCCATCGACGACCAGACGCCAGTCCGCGAATCCCGCGTTCTGAAAACGCTGGAACTCTTCGCCCAGGGGATCAACTGGATATGCATATGGATCTTTGGAAATTTGGCTTTTAGAAAACTCGCGCGCCAGAGTGTGGCGAGTGAACACGCGCTGCGCAGCATAGGTAAGTGTTTCGCCGGGGCCGTAAATGCCACGCGAATCCGGAGGGATGAGTCCGTATCGGCCGGCGAGTTTCGCGGCCACGGCCAGCCCGGAAACACCTGCGGTGGCCACCAGCCCGGTGGTGATGATTTGACGTCGAGAGAGCTTGTTCATACTCGCTCCTGAGGCTCGATGACGCGACCGCGGATCATGGCGCGCATCCGATTTCGGAATCCGGCAAGGACAATCATCAGCACATGAACCAGAAGGAACAGCACCAGAAATCCGGTGACGAAAAAGTGTATGGTGCGCGCCGATTGATGGCCACCCAGAACCGTGGCCGGAGCCAGGGATTCAAATGCCGGTGACATCGCCAGACCCGTCCAGATGATCAACGGAAAACAAACGAAAATCACAAGCAGATAGCTCAGGCGCTGCAACACGTTATACGACCAGGCTTCCTTCGCACTGGGCCGCTCGAAACGCAGGTGCTGGGCAATGGAAATTCCAAGCCGCTTGGGCGAGAGGTCCGAACGAGCGGGAAGCAAATTGCGCCGGAAATGCCCTCCGAGGAATCCGAAGGCCACGTAAAGTAATCCGGTCGCAACCACAATCCAAGCAGATTGGAAATGGAGATAGCGGCTCCAGCCATTCTGATCGGGAAGCACGTAACTATACCCGGTGGGAACGATGGATCGAGACGACGGAATCGGAATCGTGAACAAGGGGCGAGTATTTACGTTGCCGATTTCTCCCCAATAAAAGCGTGGGTGAGAGATGAGAATTTCCACTCCGGTCACGAGCAGCGCCAGGAACGCGAACACTGTAAGCCAGTGCGTGACGCGAACGAGCAGAGAGTGCCGGGGACTAATTATTTCCGCCATTCGCGAAAGTGTACCAATGGCGCATGCGTTGTGCACGGGATATCCGCGCGGAACTCTTGTCCCCCGGTATATAGAAGGTGGATTTCAGTTTCATGGGCACTTCTGACTTTTGCTTTCCACCGATACAGGATTATGTGAATATGTTGAAACGCAGAGGAGGAACGAATGCCGCGATTGCCAGGACTAGTTGGCATAATGTTGCTGGGTTGCGCGGCGGCTGCATATGGAACTGGCACGGAGCCAACCGTGAACGTCTCGATGACGGCGGCGGGCCAGGAAGGTCCTCTCGAAATCGCTGGCTTCAGGCCGAAATATACGGACAGTTTTGAGCTTCACATACGCAATGTGTCAGACAAAGCGACACGCGACTTTTGGGTTGAGCCGCTAGTTAGAAATTCACAGGGTCAAATTTGGCATTTAACGAATGGCCATTCTGGGGTGCGTCCTGGCGATGGCCTTATCCGCGCTGGCGGAGAGGCTTGGGATAGCAACACAAACGGGCTCCGCGTAGGTTTGGTCCTTGTAGCGAAAGACTTGCATTCGACATGCCTGCGGATTACGCCGATCGTGATGGCAGTCGATTTCGAAGACGGGACTTCGTGGAAGGCCAGCGCGCAGCAGAGAACAGACGCCCTAGCGCGTGCCGACCGCGTGGCTGAGGCGCCGACATGCACTGAGTCGCCTGGCGCGGAAAGCTACTTGGAGCACCTGGACTCGTATGGCAGTAAAGGCTCCGTCTTCGATTCGGAAGATACGAGCAATGCGCAATCGTTCACATTTTCGTGTTCACTGCATCGCGTCAGTGACTCTCGCGTAACAGCCGTATGTGGCAAGTAGCAGGCATGAATAAATCGTATTGGTGATAAAGTCCGCTACAATCCACTGTGACAACCCGGTCGCAAAATCGAGGTGCCTGGGTATTCCTTGGGGTTGCTATCGCGGTATCGATTGTCTTCGCGATTCCGACTGAGCAACTTCCTCAGCGAGGCCAAGCTCTGGGAGCTGATTGGCTCCGCCACTCGTGCGACCGCATCGTACCCCTGCTTTATTTGGGCAACACTGTGCAAGCGATTCTGACACCACTATTTGTCTTCCTTCTGCCATGGCCGGGATCGATTCTTGCTAACAAATTTCGCTCGACGCCCTCGCTCCTCGCCTCGCACGCAAGGATGCCGACCGGGGTCCGAACCGAAAAGCAGCCCGCATTGTTTATCGGCACGGGTTGGCTGTTTGCAGTGACGGTTTCTGTGGCATGGTGGTACGGGCTTGGGAAATACGTAGCACTACATGGGACCTGCGGAGAACTCTTCGAATTGAGCCGGCCGTCCGGCCCGTTTCGGCGTGATTTTGTCGCAGATTATTCTCGTTACTTCATCTACCTGAGTGGGTTCACTGCGCTATGGACAGGCATCACGGCTGGCGGACTCCGTCTGCAATCGGCTCGCGCGGCTGAAGGCGATGCTACGGGCAACTCGCTACGCCGATTCCAAGGCTTCTACTGGGCGTGTTTCCTCGGTTGGGCGGTGCAGTACCGCATAAGTGAATGGACCGCAACTCTGGCGGCCCGCCCAAACCAGGAGTGGGCGATGTTTGCAGCATTAAATTTTTGCTTCGTTACCGTGGGTTCTCTCTGGGTGTTGGCTTTCGTGCGCTACTTGTGGAACAAGAAACCGCGAACCCGGTTCCAGGCATTCCTGCATGCACTTGGGATTAGCATCCTCGTTTACCTGCTTACGGTACTTACGTTCTTCTGGTTGTTTATTTACGCAGTGCTGCCTCTGGTTCCCGCTATCACGTCGTGGTATGTATTTGGCTTGGCTTGGGCTTTGTTCGTAGGTAATTGGCGGTGGCGCATCCTGCAGAAACAATAACTCGCGGCGTTTGGGCCGACCGGCTGGGCCCTGGTTTCCTGTGGGGGATGAGGATGATGCCGCAGTATTTGCAGGAGAGTTTAGCGGGTTTCGGGAGTTAATCGCTATTAGAGCGCCGCGCAATGCTTGGATGTTGGGCGCGGGGGCGGTTCAACGCTTTTGGTAGGGGTGGAAGATGTAGTCCTTGGCCTTCACTACCGTGTGGCAGGTGTTTCCGCAGTCTGCTAGGCTTTTGGGATTGGCGGTGAACTTGTCTGACGGCACATCGTAGTTGAACACTGCGTATCCCCATCCGCCGGATTTCGGGAAGCGCTTGCTGTCTTTTTCCATGACGAAAGCCTGGGTAAAGAAGTCCGGCACATCCACGTCGAATTGAGCCTCGGTGCTTTTCTTCGGCTTCCACTGGAGCTTCACGATCATGGAACCATCGGGGAAAGGCTTGCCGTTACCTGGGACGCCTGCCTTGTAGGCGTTGATCATAGTGGGATTGGCGACGATGATCTTGAGGACGTCGGTGGTGTGGGCGGTTGAAACCGCCGACCAGTCTTCGTATCCGCGGAAGTCGGCGAAGGCGATTCCGCCCGGCGATATCAGCGAGTATTTGTCCTGCGTGTGGTCCTGCGCGTAAAGGAGCGTGGCGCCGAGGACAGCGACTGCCGCGGCGGCCACCGCAATCGTAAGTTTGCTTTTACGATTCATGGTTGATTCTCCCTTAAGCATCTTAAGCAGGATTTCGATTTTGGCTGCTGGATTCGGCAAAGCATATCACACGCCCGCGAGTAGGCAACCGAAGAGGCGCATTCGTGGTCCACGGGTCTGAAGATAAAGTCAGAAAAAAAGGCGGCTCGGGGGAGAGCCGCCTTTTTTCTTGAGTGCGGACGGTCTGCTCAGAAGATGAACTTGCCGGTGATTTGCGCGATTCTCTGATCGGTGGCAGCGGCCGCAAACGCTCCGTAAGGCGACGTCGGCGTGAACTGCATGAAGGCTACTTTGCCAAAGAAAGGCGCGTTGGTGTTTGGATAAGGCGTTCCATAATTTGCATGGTTGAACCAGTTGTAGGCACTCAAACCAATCTGGAACGTCATGCGCTCGGTGACTGCAAAATTCTTCTTGATGCTCATGTCGCCGCCCAGGAATCCTGGACCACGAAATGCGTTACGGCCGACATCACCCATAAACTCCGTGCTGGGCTGCACAAAATCCGTGGACGCAAAACATGCAGCCAACACACAGGATCGCACGTTGCCGAAATTCCTCTGAGTGAAGGCCGGAAGCGGCTGCGCCAGGATAGTTGCACCAAATGAACTTGTACCGCCGAGGTTGTTGCCCGTCAGCCCGGCAGTCGCTCCGCCATCAATGATGCTGAAGGGGAATCCGGTACGGTAAAACATTGTGCCGGCAATCGTCCAGCCACCGATGGCTGCATTCACGAGGCGCTGCTCGCTCTTGAACGGCACTTGGTAAACATAGCTGCCCGATATCAGGTGCCGAGCATCGTTATCTCCGGAGGCATATTGCGAGCGGAGATTGTTGGGATTGACCTGGGTAAGGATGCTGGTAATGACGCTGAAGGGCTCTTCCGGAACGTTCGAGAACTCGTCGAGCGCATGAGAGTAGGTGTAGTTGAGGCGGCCGGTCAATCCATGCCAGTTGTTTTCCTGCACGGAGAACGTGACGCCGTTATAGTTCGATATTGCGTCGCTAGAGAGTTGATCCACGCGGGCGACACGCGGGTCCGGCGCGGTTGCGGGAAGGCTGCCAAAACCAAAGCCGTTCAAAGTGGGATTCAAAACTAAACCGTCATATCCATGGTTGCCAACGTAATTGGCGGAGACCACGGTGTGTGCTCCGAAGGTATGTTGTACTTCAAAATTCCACTCAACATATTTCGGATTCTGGAGGTTGCGGCTGACGTCATTCAGGTTCGGAACGGAAAGGGCACCTTGCGCGTTGAGGCAACCGCCAAACTGTTGAGCTGCGCCGGCGTAACCACCGCCGCTAGAACCGCCCGTTGTCAAACTTCCGCCGCTATTGTAATTCGACAAAAAGGCGCCGTTGCACTGGGTCACCAGGTTCACGCCGCTGCCCGGAAATGCAGTGGATCCTGGAGACGCCAGGTCGAAGGCGACGCTTCCCAGCGGCGCGTTGAACAAGTTTACCTGCGGGAAATTCGTATCAAACAGGCTCAAGAGGCCGCCGGGATAAAGGTCGGTAAAGAGGCCCACGCCCGCGCGAATGACCGTATTTTGACCGATGGGGCTCCAAGCGAGGCCGAACCTGGGCTCGAAAACAACTTTCTCGATCCCAGGGATGATTGTCTTGTTGCCGGTGGGGAACGAGACGTCGTAGGGAATCGTCGAATCGTGTGACATGTTGTCAAACGAAGTGACGGGAAGGCTGGCGCAAGCGGAATGGCATATGCCTCCGGAGTTGCGGTCGGCCCTGAGTGTTAGAGTCAACTTCAGCTTGGAACTGGCGCGATACTCGTCCTGGAAATAGAAGCCGACGCTATAGTAGGCGACGGGTTGTTTGATCTGGGAGGCAAAGTTGTAAAGCACGCTGCCGCAGCCAAGCTGACCATTATTAAGTGGTGGGGCGGCGTTACAGTTGGTAGGAGCGATTTGATTATTGGCAAAACCAAACAAGGTGACGTCGACTTCGGGATACAGTGTGTTTTCGCCCGCGGTATAGTCCGAGATGTCGTCTCTGCGGAAGTTCATACCCATTTTGAAATTGTGATTTCCGCGCGTAACCGACAAGTCGTCAACCAACTGCCACTGCTCGACGTGGCGGCCTTCCGGGAATTGGAAACCTGCGGCGAATCCGTTGGGATTGCCGGAGCCGGTGCCAAGCGGAGTCAAGGCACCATCGACTAGAAACTCAAGGTTGCCTGGAAAAAGATTCAGCGCCGGCCCGGGATTTAAATTGCCGAAAACCGCCGAGTAGTAGATATCGGAGAAGATGAAGTTGTTCACCACTGTCGGCGAGAAGATGTGCGTGTAATTCAACTGGCCTTCGTCCTGGGGCTGAACGCTCGAAGCGTCAAATATAGGGTTAATCGGGTCGGTGTAAGTTGGCTGTACTCCGCGATCAAATCTGACGCGGCCGAAAAGTTTGTCATTTTCTCCTAAATTGTAGTCCACACGTCCGCTGAGCAACCATTCCTTGTTTCCGCTGGAAACGGACTCCGAGAAGCTCTCGGTGCAGACGCCGCCTGTAGTCCCTGGCGCAGTCGCAAATCCCGGGCAGCTTGCGGCATTGGGTGTCGCGTTGCCGATCCCGGGGGCGCTGTTGTAAAGCTTGAAGACATTCGCATAAAACGCTTGCGTGGCCGGATCGGCAGGAACATTACCCTGCACGAAGCTTTGAAACGCGGGCGTGGGCACGCTGACGCTCTCGGTTGAACCAAAGATGTAGCGAATTCCTTCGGTATTCACGAAGAAGTACGCTTTGTCTTTCTTGATAGGACCGCCGAGGGATGCTGCCCACTGGTTATTGTTTTCGAATGGCCGCGGATTGCCGGCGGCTTTGTTGAGCGGATCGTTGGCAGTGAGGGCCCGGCCCGTCCAGTTGTAGACTGCGTCGCCGTGAAAATTGTTGCTGCCGGATTTCGTGCTGTAATCGACTTGAGCGCCGGCCTGACGGCCATATTGTCCGGTGTAACCGTTGCTCACCACCGCAACTTCCTGAAGTTCATTGCCGCCCAACAGCAAATTGCTGGAACCTGAATTGTTCAAGTTCAAGAAGGCGTCGTTGTAGTCATTGCCATTGATGGTGAAGAGGTTCGAAGTGCCTGGGAGACCAAACGCGCTGAAATTGCCATAGCCGCCGCCAGTGGAGCTATTCATGGTGACGCCCGGCGCGGTCTGGGCCACGTAGGTAATGTCGCCGCCAGGATTGGGAACGTTCTGGATCTGATTGGTATCGAAGTTCGAGGATATGTTGGCGTCTTCGGTCTGAAGCATCGCGCCTTGACCGCTTACCTCCACGGTGACAGCGCCCGCGCCGAGTTCCATCTTAAGATTCGAGGTGGATGTCTGACCGAGAAGGACTTCGACTGTCTGACTGACTTGCTTGAAGCCTTGCTGCGTCACCGTCAAGCTATAGGTGCCGGGCTTTAACAAAGAAAATTGATATACGCCATCCGCGCGTGAAGTAGTTGTCAACATTTCGCCGGTAGCGTTGTTTCTGAGATTTAATGTTGCGCCGACGATCACCGCGCCGGAAGGATCGGAAATGGTTCCACTAATTGCTCCGGTTACTATGCTCTGCGCGGAAATTAAAGTGGGCAGCAAGAGCAGCAAAGCTAGAAACGAAACGGCAAGACGGAAATGTTTGTGAAAGCGCGATCGCATTTGTCACCTCGAGACTTCTGTCGAATTGTCGGAGACTGCAAATCTTTTTCAGCGACAGCCGAATCGATGAGCAAGCCTCACACGAAAACGTGTAGTGCACTTTGGTCGCCTTTCTTCGGGCCAAATAAATTGTTTGCGATGGGCCAGTTACAAAAATGCGGATGTTTGACTCTATGGAAAATGATGGCAGGTCTTATTTTGTGAAAATGGAAATGAAGATATTTGAGCGAAATAATTGCGCTACGTGCTTGCGAGGTTGGGACGCTGACTTATTTGTTGCTGAATTATTTTATTTTTAGGTTAGTACTTGCTTCGAGACGCGGACAGAAACGGGCAGGGTTTTGCGATCAGTACACGATTTAGTTGCGTCATCGGTGCCGCCGGAAGGATCGACCACCGGCGCGCGTTGCAGTGCGCCGAGCATTTTCAAGTCGCCGAATAACTACCTGTTAGCCGCAAAGCCGCTCTGGGCCGACCCAGAGTTCAGCCAGATCTCTGAGGTTGTGTTTGTATGTGCGCGTTACCAGGTATTCTTTCCCACCTTTTACACGCAGCCTGTACTCGCCGGTCGGCAAAGGCCGCAGCTCTTGCACGGCCGAAATATTCACGACGACGGAGCGGTGGATGCGAATAAAACCGTAGGGTTTGAGCTTCTCCGCCATGGACGAGAGGGAATCGTGCACCAAGTAGGAATTAGTCCGGGGCCGCAGCGAAACGTAATTACCTTCGGCTTCCACCGCGAAGATGTCGGCTAGATCCAGGAGGAGGACGCTGCCGTTTGCCTTGAACGCGATTCGCGGCGCCTGGCGTTTTGCGATAGCTTCCAGCTGGCGCAGGACTCGCATGAGGATTGCGGAATCAACTCGGTTTACTGGGAGCAATGATGCTGATGCATCTGCAGGTTCGTAGAACTCGTTTGCAGCCGGTTCAAGAGCGTAGTCCCGTCTACTTTTAGTGGAGTAAATCGCAGCTTCCCGCAGTCGGTTAGGCGCAACGTCCGCGGTGGCGTGAGCGGCTTGTTGAACAAACATCTCGCGTGCAGCGGTTTTCTGATCCAGAACTTCGCTCGCGCTCATGACGGAACCCCTTTTGGGAACCCCTTGCTCTCGCGTCTCGACTTCGTGTTCGCCGAAGTGAGGTTACTTCTGCCCATTGCTTACTGCTGACGGAAAGCTCGACTGCGCGCCGAAATAACACTCGATGGATTCAATCTTTCCGTTCTTGACTCGGAGATACTCCACGTTCCGGAGCGATTTGCCGTTGGTGGTATGGCAAAGATATTTTACGAAAGCATCATCCGGGCCAGCGGCGACTCGTTCCAGGTCAAAACCGCCGATGAAATTGATCTGCGTTTCCCAGCATTGCTTTTTGAAAGCGCTCTTGCTGATGTGGTCGTCGCCGGCCGCGCTTGAAAAGGTGAAGTCATCGGCGAGCAGGTTATCCAATGGGCCCCAGTCCTTCTGTCCCCAGCCTGCATACCACTTGCGGACGACCTCCTCGGTCGATGGGCTGGCGCTGGCCAGTCGCGGCAGGCTTACGGCACCAACTAGCGCGCAGGCTCCGCTAGCGAGCAGATTCCTTCGCGACACTTTGGTCGAAACTTCGGTCCTGACTTCGGTCCGAACTGCGGTCCTTGTCATTGCTCGTTCTCCTTTTTCCAGGGATGTAGTTGTAAGCGCTCGCCCGATCATGATCCTGGCCGTCCTAGCGTACGAACCGGTTGGTACGTAAACGTGCCTGCTTGAGATACCGATGCGATCAAGCTCGCTTGCGGTTGCCCGGCGCGCGTAGCGAACGCAGCCAACTAACGATGTTTGTGATACCCGCTTTCATGACTTTGGGATCCTGAGCATTCTTTGCCAGCGAGCCATAGCCTTCCACCATCGCGATCAGTAAGCCGGCGGCGTCATGGGGTTCCACGTCGCGGCGAACGCTTCCGTGGGCCTGGCCCTCTCGCAAAACGGAGGCAACGGCGTCGCGCCAGGCATCGAAGATTGTCTCCAGCCGCTTGCGGAATCCTGCATCAAGAGGTGACATTTCCTGTGCCAGATTGTTGAGTTCACAGCCGCCGCATACATCCTTGGGCTGAACGCGTATTCCTCGCACGGCGCGGATCAGAGCATCGATAGGATCGTCGACGTTCTGGAAAGGCTGCACCCATGTACCGCGGACGCCGGGGGAGATGATCTCTTCGACCACGGCATATCCCAAGGCTTCCTTGTTTTTGAAGTGATGGTATAGCGCGCCCTTGGTGACGCCGGCAGAAGCCAGAATTCCGTCCAGGCTTGCGCTTTGGAAGCCCGATCTATAGATCTCGCGAGCCGCCGCTTGCAGCAAGCGCTCGCGCGTGCGCTCAGGATCGCGCAGCCTCGCCGCTTTAGATTTCGGATTCTTGCGTGCAGTCAACATACCAACCAGTATGCATCGTAACTATAATTATATGGAAGTCAATCACAATGGTATGAAAAGTGGGAGAAACAGCCGCTCTGGCCGTTTTGCGGTCGTCCTGGGATTTTGTTAATCCGCCACTCGTTTTCGAAGGCTGGGGTGTTGGGGCTGTTGTGTCGCGTAATCGTTGTGGACGTGGAATACCGCCTGCTCCGTATTTTTCGGCCAGCCCTCTCGGCAAGAAAACTCTGCTCGGACAAAAAGGAGAAAATATGAGCGCATTCGGACGGTTGCGGAAATTCTGGATACCGTGGGTTGCGGTGATCGTTCTGGGTTGCTTCAGTGATGCGGTCGCTCAACAGAGCTACAAAATTACCGATTTGGGGATTAACAACAGCAAAGACAACTTCAGCATGGCCATGGGCCTCAATAATTTCGGTTGGACGGAGAACATGGACGGGACGGTGAACCCTCCTGAGAGTAGTTTGTTTACGACAGTTGCCAGGGGCCGCGCGGTGATAAGCATCTACGGATTCAACATAGACCTGGGGACGCTTGGAAAACCCGGCGCCAACAGTTGGATTAACTGGGGCGGGATCAACGATTTCGGTCAAGCCGTTGGTCAGTCCGAAACAGCTAAGCTGGATCCGAACGGCGAAGACCTTTGCGGCTTCGGCACACACCTTATCTGCGTTCCGTTTCTCTGGCAATACGGCCACATGAGCGCTCTTCCGACGCTCGGCGGAAATAACGGGCAGGCCAGCGCGATCAATAACCGCGGAGAAGCCGCCGGATATGCCGAAAACGGTCCGGTGGACCCCACATGCCCAGCCGGCACGACCAACAATCGGATTACGTTGCCGGCGTTGTGGGCAAGAGGCAGCGCCGAAGCTCTTCCATTGGTGAGTGGCGATGTTGACGGTGTCGCATGGGGGATTAACGATCTAGGCCAAGCGGTAGGCTACTCGGGAAGCTGCACGGCAGCGGTACACGCCATGATGTGGAAAGACAAGACTGGCGTCACGCTTCAGGATCTTGGAGCTACAGGTTCCAATTTCGGCTACGCCATTAACAACCGCGGTCAAATCGCCGGGCAAGTCGGCACTGCTGACGGCACAACTTTCCATGCCGCGGCTTGGCTGGGCGGCGCGTACGGCGCAGTCACAGATCTTGGCGTTCTGCCGGGAGATTTTGCCGCTTTTGCCACCGGCATTAATGACCGGGGCCAAGTGGTGGGAAACAACTTTGACGCCAGTTTCAACTGGTCCCACGGCTTCATCTGGCAGGATGGTGTGATGACCGACCTCAACACGCTAATTCCCGCGGATTCCAACTTGTACATAATCTCTGCTAGCAATATCAATGATAGCGGACAAATCTCCGGCATGGGAACGGTGCAATCCGGGCCCGAAAAGGGCACCATCCATGCCTTTCTCTTGACCCCCTCAAAGGGACGCATGGAGGGCGCCTCGATGGCAGATTTGGCACGCACAAACCCGCAATCCGTTTTGTCCGGGAATGCTTGCAACCATTCTTTGCAGAAAGTCGGACCGGGTCGATTCCAGCGTTAACGGGTATTTTCGGAGCTTCCGCGCGGAGTATTCCAGGAATACGCCGCGCGAAGGCGCAAGGCTGGAAAAATGCCGCGATTCCGATAATTGCGGGATTGTGCAAGACAACATGGGTCACGTCGAATATCGGCGTGACCCATGTTTTTTACAGCAAACGCTGGCGGGAAGAGGGAGGCGAAACCGCTAAGGCAATTCCAAACCGCACGAAGCACAGCGACGTCGCGGAAACGGTCCCGTAAATTGGAAAACGCCTCCGTACCACAGTTGCCCGCAGCGAGGACAGCGAATGTTCCGGCGTTCCAGCGCCGCCCATAAGAAAAGCGAAAACCAAGCCGCAGTAAATATCGTAAGGCCCGGACTGCCCTGGTTCGTGGGGTCAATAAAAAAGTGGTTAAATGTGAAGCCAATCAGACCAATCAAGAAATAGAGCCAGGGTCGGCGACGGATCCGTCGCATGCGCTTCCATTGTTCCGCGTAAGAGTCATTCGTCACGATTCCCTCAGAGGGAAAATCATCGCACAGCCTCGCGCTGAGCGAAATAACCGTCGATAAATTCGATGTGACCCAGAGTGTTTACGGCAAGAGCGGAAGTCTAGATGACACACTCGTGGGCATTGACGTGGCCCCGGAAGGGGGATAGAGTTCCGGCCATCCGGCGGTAGTTCCAGCCAAATCTCGAAGAGGAGATACGAAAATGAAACGTCATCTGTTGCTAACAATGCTCGCAACGTCATTCGCACTCGTTATGGCAAGCTCATCTGCTCAGGCTCAAAAGCCGGCTGGGCCCACCCGGCCCGCGGCGGTGCCGGAAGGGTATGTGATCACGCCATTCGGCTACTTCCATCCTTCTTGTGTGCGAGGGATTGCTAGCGGAGATACGGTGTTGGCAGATGGGCGCGTGCAACATGCGAGTGGCGCGACCGACGCGACGGCTCCCGTTTGTAGCTACGCGCACTACACAGCAGCAGGAGAGATTGTGAAGGTTGGGCCCGTGCCACCGACCATTACGCATAGCTGGATTGAGTCTGGAAACTCGATCAACACCACTTCTCAGTTCGGTGAACTCACTGCAAATTGGGTGGTGCCGCCGGCTCCGACCACCGACGATGGCCAGACCGTGTTTTTCTTTCCCGGCATGGAAGATTATGCTCTCGACGAGAGCATCATTCAGCCCGTTCTCGGCTGGAATGCCGGTTTTTATGGGGCAAATTGGAGTATCGCCAGCTGGAATTGCTGCCCCAGCGGAACTGCAAACTACAGCGCACCCGTGAAGGTCAATCCAAACGACGTTATTCTTGGAACCATCATATCCAACGGAGGCGCGGGTACGACCACCTGGGACATCACGACTGAGGATACAACTACCGGCAAACACACAACGCTGAAGAACACTCCGAGTCAGGGCCAAACCTTCACTTGGGCGCAAGGCGGTGCGCTGGAAGTCTACGGTATCGTTCAATGCAGCGATTACCCTCCGAATAAATCGACCGCGTTCTACAATCTCGAGCTACGTGACGACAACTTCAACATTTACTTCGATCCTGGATGGGTTCCTTTCAATTACGCGGTCGGCCTTACGCCCCAATGCAGTTACAACACGACGATGACCAATACGAAGGTGACGCTCCACTACTAGATTCGTTGCGAAGAACAGCTTGTCGGCGGCAGATGTACGATAATCCGTGGTGTCGTCGAAAAGTGCGCAGAAGCTTTTAGGACTGACGTCGAAGACCGACCAGAATGGCGCAAGGCATGAAGCGGATTTAAGGGCAAGGGCGTGCTACTTGGCAATCAACTTGGCAATCAGGCTTGAATCGTCGAACTGACTTCGATGCGGTTACGTCCTCCGCGCTTCGCCGCGTAGAGTGCCTCATCGGCTTGGTTCATCAGCTTCGAGAAGTCCGGCACGCCCTTTCCCTGAAACCCTGCAATGCCGAAACTCGCGGTCACTTGAACGGGTTTCGAGCCAAACGAAAAGTCATGTTCGCGAAGCTGTCGCAGAATACGCGCGACGATGATTCCGACGTTGCATTCGTCAGCATGAGTAAAAATCATGATGAACTCCTCACCGCCCGTCCGTCCGCAGATGTCCGAATTCCTTACACGTTTTTTTAGGATTCCCGCAAACTCCTTGAGAACTGTGTCTCCCGCGTCGTGACCATAGGTATCATTTACAACCTTGAAGTTATCCAGATCAGCGATTACTACCCAGAACGAATAGGCATGCCGGACCGCAGCACTCAACTGACCCTTTGCCCAATCCTCAACCGCGCGACGGTTCGGTAAGCCGGTCAGTGCATCTGTAAGGGCCAGCTCTTTCAAGAGACGGTTTTGTGAATCAATTTGCTGGTGCAGGTCAACGAGTCTTCTGCCTACCCCCACTCGGGCTAATAACTCCTTTGGATGAAAAGGCTTTGTTAAGTAATCGTCAGCGCCAGCATCGAGTGATTCCACCACGTTTTCTTTTTCCGATACGCTCGTAACAATGATGATGTAGGTATAAGAATCTTGGGCGCCAAGTCGAATTTGGCGACACACTTCGACCCCCGTAACATCGGGCATGACCCAGTCCGTTATTACCAAGGCTGGGCGGTGTTGCTTAAACAGCTCGATCGCGCTCTTCCCGGTCTCGGCGAACAGTATTGAGTATTGATCTCGCGGGAGCGTTTGCTCCATGAGCTTGCGGTATACGGGCGAATCGTCCGCTACCAGGATCTTGAGCTGTTCGACAGGTTTATTCATGTCCCAAAGTGGGAATTCGTCGCATGAGGCTACATTCCATTCGTTCTAGGTTATCTCAAGTGTTGTGAAGGAGCGCGACCGAGAGGCAGGGATGTGTTTAGTCGCCAACGTCAGTCTGTCCGTGGATTTTCAACTCCGGATCAACGCGGACTGGGACCCAGTGGAGTATTCGCGAGACATGCCCAGTAATTGGATTACAAAAACTTGGGGGCGCGGGAAAATCATTCCGAGCGCAGGGCGATGATGGGATCTACGCGCATGGCGCGGCGCGCTGGGACATAGCAAGCTGCGAAAGCGACGGCGGTGAGGATGATAATCACTGCAGCGAAGGTGACGGGATCTGCTGCGCTGACGCCGTAGATTAGTTGAGACATTAAACGTGTGAGTCCAGCTGCGGCCACGATTCCGACGACAACCCCGATCATCGCCATTTTCATGCCTTCTCCGAGCATGAGCCGCAAAACGGTGCCGCGTTGCGCGCCAAGGGCGATGCGAATGCCGATCTCGCGAGTACGCTGTCCCACCACGTAGGAGATCACGCCGTAAATACCGATGCTCGAGAGCAAAAGCGCGAGCGTGGCGAATATGCTGAGCAGGATCATCGAGAATCGACGCGCTGCGAGCGAGTCCGCGATGATTGCTTCCATGGATGTCGCTTCATACATCACATTTTGGCTGTTCAATTTCACGATGGCCTCGCGGACCGCGCCCACCATCCCGAGGGGAGAGCCGGCCGAGCGCAGCACTACGCCAGCCTGAGGCGGGCCGGAAAAGACTCCATCCGGAATTTGCAAAAAGGGAGAGTAAATCTGTTCTTGAAGCGGATTGCGATCCGCTTCCGAGTCGAGGCCCCAGTGCTTGACGTGTCCCACCACGCCAACGATTTCAGGGTCCATGTTGATAATCGCCAAATGAATGCGTCTTCCGATGGGGTCCTGCTCGGGAAAATATTTGCGCGCAAAATTCTCGTCGATCGCGATGACCTGGGGAGAATGCTCGTCGTCCGTGGCAGCGATGAATCGGCCTCGTAGCAGAGGGATTTGCATAGTCTCCAGGTAGCCCGGGCCGACGAAATAGCTGAGGGCCTGATTCATCTCGCTTGCGTTTGCGGGCTTTGTCCGCCCGTCAATCCAGAATGGGAGTTCATCGTCGCTGCCGGCCAACGGTACTGAGCCTCCGGTCACCGAGGCGGCTTGCACTCCCGGAATGGCCCGCAAAGTTTGGCTCAATTCACGAATCGCCGAGCGATTCGTTGCGGCGTTTATGCCCAGGGAAGGCGCGAGGGTCACCTGGAAAACGAGCACGTTCTGCGTATTGAACCCGGGATTGACGCTCCAGAGCTGGGCCAGGGTTCGAATCATGAGGCCTGCGCCTGTGAGAAGGATAAGCGCCAAGGCCATCTCACATACGACAAACACACTCTGGGCACGGTGCCGACCAGCGCTGGCTCCGCGACCGCCTTCCTTCAGCGTTTCCTGGACACCCGAGCGCGACATCTTCAACGCCGGCACGAGTCCAAATGCGATGGCGGCGATAATCGAAATTGCGAAAGTGAAGAGGAGAACGTGACCGTCCAAGCCGACGTCTTCGGCTCGTGGCAGCGCTTCAGGCAACAAGCGAATGGCCGCCTGCGTTCCCCAGGCTGCGACGCAGGCTCCGAGAGCTCCGCCTGCCAGGCCCAGCACAACGCTTTCAGTGAGAAGTTGGCGGACCACGCGCCAGCGGTCTGCGCCCAGAGCGCAGCGAATCGCGAATTCGTGAGCCCGGCCAGCGGAGCGCGCGAGCGAAAGATTGCCGACGTTGACGCACGCAATGAGCAGCACAAATGCCACGGCACCCAGCAGAAGCCAGAGTAACGGCCGCACTTCTTGAACCAGGACATCGCGCAGCGAAACGATGGTGGCGCCAGTGCCCTTGTCGGCGTCGGGATAAGCCGCGGCCAGATCACTGGTGATCTGCGCCATATCGGCTTGAGCTGCCGCCAGCGACACTCCGGGTTTCAATCGCCCGATTGCATCCATGCCCTCATGGACGTCGCGGTGATAGAAGAAAGGATCTTTGGTCTGGGCCACGGGAACGTACACATCCTTGATGCCGTTAAAGTTGAACGTGCTGAAGTGGAAGGTGGCGGGTATGACGCCGACGACGGTGTAAGCGTCGCCGTTCATGATGATTTGCTTCCCGACAATGTCGCGGTCAGAACCAAACCGTCGTTGCCAGAATCCCTCAGCCAGGAGCACGACTGGAGCAGCGCCCGCGCGATCCTCGTCGGGGCTGAAGAGGCGGCCGAGTAACGGCTTCACGCCGAAGATGGGGAAAAACCCGGATGAGACCATTCCTCCGCGCACGCGCTCCGGCTCTCCGCTGCCGGTAATGTTGAAATCCTCGTGGCGATAGGCAGCCATGGACGCAAAGGTAGAATTATTGCGCTGCCAATCGAGAAAATTGGGATAAGAAATGGAGGACTTTTCGAAGGTGGTGCTGTGCTCGTAGAGGACGGTCAATTCCTGCGGATGAGGAAAGGGAAGAGGATTGAGCAGGACGCCATTCACGATGGAGAAGATGGCGGTGTTCGCGCCGATACCGAGCGCCAGCGTGAGAATCGCGATGGCAGCAAACCCCGGCGACTTCGCCAGCGTTCGGAGGCCAAATCTCAAATCTTGCCAGAGCGTCTGCATAGGCACACCTCTTGAAATCCCAGAACTGAGCGCATATGCCCTTCCACAGTTGCTCGTAGTTAAGTCTATTTGCCATCTACATTTATCGGCAAGTGGAGAATGCGGAACGCGCAGGAGTGTTCGGTGGCGGGAGAAGGCTGTTGCAGAAACGCACATTCGACGACGGCTCAGATTAATCGGGCATGTAAAAACGGAAGGTACAGCAGAATGATAGACTACTCCCGTTTGCGTAGAATCTGGAGATCGCAATGAGAATCTCACGATGAATACCAAAGAAGCGAAGGACTTTCTTGTGAAGGAGACTGCTGAACAAGCAGCTCTGGAGCATGTGCCGCTTTCTGAACTTGAAAAGAGAATGATGTATTTTGTAGAGAACGATGCCACGTCTTGCGCAGACCCGCTCGAATTAAATGACGAATTCGAGGCAAAGTACGATACGGCGGAGTACGAAGCCAAAATTGCACACTTGCTCAGCCATGCTTACAAGCGACTAAAGGCAGAATCTCCTGAAGAGGCCCGTTACTGGGACGAAGCTATGAACACACTCTATAGCGGGGATCATTACCTTCCTGTGATGTGGCACGGCAAGCGCCCTAGCGAAAATCTGAAGCGTGACCCCGGAAACAAAGTAATCCGGTGCGGGACCACTGCCCTGATGGTCCTTGCCGTGATGGGTGTTTTCATAAAAATTCCCAATATTCCGTCTTGGGTACTAGGGGGCTTAGGCATGTTGCTTTTTTTTCTGTGCATTTTAACAATGTTTTTTTTGGCACAGCAGGGATACCACGCTTTACGCACCCGAAAATCAGAATCAAAATGAATTAAATTAACCCCTTGAGACCACCGCGCTAACTGGACTTGTCCGGTTATTCGACTATTCGGGGGTTAAGGCTGGTTGGTATCGCCGGTTTTTCGGCTCGGGCCTTTCAACCGCAATCCTCGGTTACATAGACGGAATTGCCGTGGTAGTCGGCCTCAGCCAGTAGAATAACTTCGGTTCGCGCGCGCTTTTCGCCCGGATCCGAGTCCTGAAGCGACCGGTACTGGTGAAGGCTGAGTCGTCCTTCGGCAAGCCAGACCTCGGTAAGAAAATGCAGATGTTCGCGGCGGTCGAAAATCAGTTTCCACCGAAAAGGTCTGTGGCTCGCTGGTTGACTGCGATCTACCTGGAGTTTAATTGCCTGGCCATTCTGTCCCCGGACTGCCAGCAACCATACTCTAGACGTCAGGGCGGGCAACACTTCGAATCTGTAAGTGGCGGGGGGCAAAGTATAGGTTCCCACTACGAATTTGAACGGAACTGTGATGACAAATTCCGCGGCTCGCGCGTCATTAGTGTGGGCCGGAGGCTTCGACTCCCAGAAATCTCGCAAAGTAAAGCCAGCTAAGACTCGCATTTGCTTCCTCCTTCTTGGCCGGTCCCTTCGAAATCTTTCCCTCACTCTATATATCGAAAAACGGAGGTGAAAAGCGTCACGCGATCGTAAGAATTCCGGCGGGTGGCACATTTTCTTCAAGGGGCCCTGCTGTTTGCGAGAACTCCACCCAGGGGGAGGAGGGTGAGATGACAAAGTCACCCAGCAGTTAGCAAGACGAAGGCGGAGGATACCGTTACTTAGGCAAGGCTTAGCCTCGTCGCGCTGCTTCGATGGTGGCGATGTCGATCTTCTTCATCTTCATCATTGCGGCGAAGGCGCGCTTTGCCTCATCGCCACCAACCGCGAGCGCATCCGTTAGCGCGCGCGGGGTGATCTGCCAGGAGAGGCCCCAGCGGTCCTTGCACCAACCGCACTGGCTTTCGGTTCCGCCATTGCCGACGATTGCGTTCCAGTAACGATCTGTCTCTTCCTGATTGTCCGTGGCGACCTGGAAGGAAAAAGCCTCGCTGTGTTTGAACATCGGGCCGCCGTTGAGACCGAGGCAGGGAATGCCCAGGACGGTGAACTCCACCGTCAGCGCGTCGCCTTTCTTACCGCCGGGATAGTCACCGGGAGCCTCGTGGACTGCGGTTACTTTGCTGTCCGGAAAGGTGGCCGCGTAGAAGCGCGCCGCATCGTGGGCTTCTTTGTCGAACCAGAGGCAGATGGTGTTCTTTGGCTTCATGCTCGTGTGCTCCTTGTGCTCGATCGGGGCATTGTGTCGGGAAATTACCGTGCTAGCTTTTATTGACTACCTCAATATCGTGGCCGTCAGGATCAAGCACCCAAGTCGCATAATAGCCAGGATAGTATTCGAGACGAGCTTGAGGCGATGCCTTACTCTTTCCCCCAGCCGATAAAGCGGCTTCGTAGAACGCATCTACTTCGGAATGGTCTTTCGCTACAAATCCGACGTGTACGGCCTGAGGATCGGGGCGCCCTTCTTTGAGCCAGAAAAAATGGCTCTTGCCAATACCAAAACCCTTCAAGTCCGGGTGTCCGTCTTTACCTTCGTAGTCTGCAAGGGCTGTGATCCCAAGTGGTTTCAGAGCCTTGGCATAGAAAGCAACTGAACGCTTGAAGTCACTGACCGTGAGAATAACGTGATCAATCATATTTTCCTTTGTGTTTTTGCTGGCATCGACCTGAACAAATGGAGGTCCACCTCGACGATTTTGTGGGTTCACCGGAAACTTGGGTGCGCCGAGAAAATTATTCCGAGTGAAGCGCTTGGATGACGTCAACGCGGGCGGCGCGTGCCGCCGGCAACATCGACGCGACTACCGCCGCGCCTAGCAGGACAATCGCAGAAACGATCACGGGCCACGCGCCGGGCATTTTTAAGTCGCCGAAATAACTGCCCGCCACGCGCGCGACGATCAGCCCGAACACCGCGCCGGCCACAACGCCTATGCCAGCCATCACCACGCCTTCGGTGACGACACGTCTGAGGAGATTTTCCGGCTGTGCTCCAAGCGCCAAGCGGATGCCGAATTCGCGTGTCCTGGCGCTCACGGAAAACGCTAGCACCCCGGCGACGCCAACGACAGCGATCAACAACGCCACCGCGGCGAACACGCCAAAGACCAGGGAGTTTAAGCGGTCTGGCGCAAGCACTTTTGCGCGGATGTCTTCGAGAGTAGCAGCGTGCTCCGCGGGTTCATCGGCGGACATATCCCGAACAATTTTTGTCACCGGCGTTACTAGCGCGTAAGGATTTCCAGTGGTGTGGATGAACAAGTGACCGCCGAACATTCCGCCGTCGGCAAACGAGCCATAAATGGTGGAAGTTGGCGTGGGGACGATATGTAAGTCGTCCACATCGGCGACGATGCCAATAATGCGGTGCGGCCCTTTGAATCGCGCCTTTTCAGCATCGGTTCCAGGAAGGAATTCGAGCACCGGATCGGTCCAATAGACATGGTGGCCGACGGCATCCCCGGCGGGAAACATGCGGCTCGCAAGAGACTGGCTGACGACAGCAACGGGCTCTTGAGTCTGGTCGTCTTGCGAATTGAAATCGCGGCCTTCGAGAAGGGGAACGCCTAGCGACTTGAAAAAGCCGGGAGAGATGGTGCGCATCATCGCGCGAGGATCGTCTTTGTCGTGAACGTGACCATCACCGGAGAATTGCAAACCTGGACCGAAGGTATCGGCATCACGCCACGGAGCGATCGAAGCGACAGCGGTGTCGGTGACGCCGGGTAGCGCGTCGATGCGACGTATCGTTTCCTTGTAGAAATCGAGGACCTGCTCAATGGATTTTCCGTTGTACAGCGCCGGAACGTCAACGACGAGGACGCGTCGCGTATCGACGCCGGTCTGGGTCTTTTGCAATGCGATCAGGGTAGTGATCAACATGCTTGCGCCCGCGAGCAGCACGAAAGACGCTGCGATTTGCGTGACGGCGAAGATGCGCTGGCGGCGGCCGGTGCTGCTGGTGATGCGGACGCTGCCGCTGGCGAGGTTCATGCCATTCGCGGCATTGGCCGAGGGGAGGCGCGGCACATATGCCAAGATTACCGCAGCGACTATTGCCAGCGCTGCTCCCACCCAAAGCATGCTGAAATCGACGGTCAAATCCAGCGCGCGGACGGAAAAGCGCGAAGCGTATCGAGCCAGGATACTTACCAACGGCTGCGCAATGATTAAGGCGATGATTGCACCCGCGCCGCAGAGCAGAAGGCTTTCGGCTAACAACATGCGGCGCAGCGCGCCAGTGCTTGCGCCCAACGCAGCGCGTATCGAGAGTTCGCCTTCGCGGCGAACCGTGCGCGCGAGAATCAGGTTGGCAACATTGGAGCAGGCGATGATGAAGACGAGGCCCGAAGCAGCCAGAAGGACGAGCAGAACAGTGCGCGCGCCGGAAGTAATCTCGTCGCGGAGCATACGCGACTCGATGCGGAAGCCGTCACGATCAGGATAAGCATCCTGGTGATCTTTTTGCATGGTGGCGTAGACCGTGCTCAGCTCGGCGCGAGCCTGGTCAAGTGTGGCGCCGGGAGCGAGCTTGCCGAATAGTTCGGTCATGCGATGGACGCGGCCGGTAACCATCGTGGCGGAAAGATGATGCGGGCTGGTGACCATGTTGCCGATAATCTCTGTATCCGCAGGATACGGCACAGAGGGTTCAAGAACGCCGATGACTGTGGCGGAACGATCGCCAAGGCTGCTGACGCGAACTGTCTTGCCGATCACGTTAGGATCTTTTTTGTAAACGCTGGACCAGAAGCGATAGGTGAGCACGATGACGCCGGCGGCGTTTTGACCGTCGTCTTCAGGTCCGATGAGACGGCCGAGAACCGGGCGCAGGCCCATTACTTCAAAGTAGTTGCCGCTGACGACGCCACCGCGCACTCCGCGAGGTTCACCGAGTCCGATCATCGTAAAGCCCATCTCTGAGAAATCGCCAAACTCGCTGACGGAGTGGACGCCGCCTTCGATGTCCTTAATTTCGGGTACGGAGAACGTAACGTTGTCGTCGCCCAAGCCGTGGGCACTTTGGCGGATGTATATGAGGCGGTTTTCGTCACGGTTGACGAGCGGCTTCAGCAGCACTCCGCGCACGAGCGTGAAGATCGCGGCGTTCGCGCCGATGCCCAGCGCAAGAGTGAGGATTACTATGGTCGCCAGCCCTTTGCTGCGCATCAACGAGTGGAAGGCAACTTTTAGATCGCGGAAAAATGACATAGTTCTCCCCCTTCGGCGTTTTTCAGCACCACGCGTGCCAATAAAATATCCACATTATAAATCACTTACAATCGACAGCGTTGTACGAGATGCTCGTTCTTGGCTACCAATGTCCAAAATCGGACACTGGTTCGGTCGTCGAACCCCGCGAGACCTGGCGCGCGGTCGAAAACCGATGGCCGCGCTCATCGCGAGGTACCCTTTGTTTCCGTATACGGACTGTCGGTCGCTGCAACTTTTCCGCTATTCCAAGAGACGGTCGCCGAAGTGTTGGCGGCGGCAAATGCTCGCCGCAGGGCGACCATCCATGATTCCGTGAATCGCTTCGAAACTGCGGCGTCGGGAACGAACACATCGAAGCCGTGATACGCGCCTGGAATTACATGGAGTTCTGTAGGAACTCCGGCATCGAGCAGGCGGCGGGCGTATTCCACATCTTCATCGACAAACAGATCGAGAGCCCCGACGCCGATGAATGCGGGAGGAAGTCCGGTGAGATTTTCGACGCGTGCAGGAACCGCGCCTGCCGGAACCGTGGGCGAGCCGGCCGGTACGCCGAGGAATGAAGTCCAGCCGAAGCGATTCGAGGCCGCGTTCCAAACGAACTGTCCCATATACGGCGGAACCTGGCGAGTGCTGCCGGTGCGATCGTCGAGCGACGGATAAATCAGCAACTGAAATAAGATGGGAATTTCGCGACGATCGCGCGCGGCAATGGCGAGCATTGCGGAATGGCCGCCGCCGGCGCTTTCTCCGCCTATGGCGATGCGTTTGCGATCCACGCCGAGCTCGTCGGCATTTTTGTAGAGCCAGCGCAGCGCGGTGTAATTATCTTCGAGCGATCCCGGGAAATGAGTTTCCGGCGCGAGGCGGTAGTCCACCGAAACGACCAGGCATCCGCAATTCTGCGCCACTGCTTGCAGAACCGGATTGAATTGTCCGGCCATGCCGGAGACAAACCCGCCGCCATGAATGTGCAGAAATGCAGGACGCCCTTTCGTGCCGGGAGCCGCATCGACGATCACCAGACGCAAGTCCGGCGCGCCCGATGGGCCGGGTATGTGGCGTTCAAATGGCTGTGGCGCGGGCGGAGGCAGCGGAGGGAGCGGCGGCCATTTGCGTCCGACGGCGAGATTTTCGCTGGTGAAGCTCTGCGTGGGAAAAGGGAATTGCTTGATGGCGGCCAGCAACTCCGGATCGACCATGGCATAGGGGTCCGTCCCCGCTGCAGGCGCAGGCGCCTGCCGGGCGACGTCGGCGGAGCGCAGCAATTCAGGCGCAATGCCGATCCCAATTCCCGCAGCTAAACCGCTGCGAACAAAATCTCGCCTGGTGAATCTATTCATCGTTGACTCCCGTTCCTGGACTCCCGTTCCTGAAATTGTCGTGTCTGTTTTCGGTCACTGCTTCAGGTATTGAAGCAGAACGCTTCCTGACGACTTGAAAGTCGTGGACCCCACAAGTTTTAATTGTAACTTCTCCAGGCTAATACCTTCGAACAAGCGTCTCCCTTTTCCGGCAAGCACCGGCATAACGACAAAACGAAATTCATCAACCAGGCCAAGCGCTATCAGTTGTGAAGGAATGTCTATACCACCGACCAAAATATTTTTGCCGGGCTCCTGTTTCAATTTGAGTACTTCGTCCCGCAGGTTGGTGCGAACGATTCGCGTATTGCCCTCTTCGGCGCTGGCTAATGATCGCGAGAAAACGACCATCTTTTTGGAGACAAACTCCTGGGCAAAATCTTTATCTGATTTGGTCTCCGAATCGCTTTTGGCGACATCCGGCCAATAAGGAACCATCAATTCGTAGGTCTTACGCCCATAGACGAAGAGGTCCGCATCTCGGACGAGGTTTGTGAAATATCCCATTAGTTCTTCATCGGGAACTCCGTGGGTGTGGTCCAAGCAGCCATCCAGGGTGATGTTGATTGCGTAGATTAGCTTCCGCATTTGGTTACGCTGCTCTCCTTGATGTTTCCGTGTCTATGAGGCCTTAGGCGCTGGATCGTCCATCTTATAGTCGTCACTATTAGATAGTCGTTCGGGGAGGGTGAATATCGACAGCCGCCCCAATTTTTCTTGCCCCGCAATTTTTACCTCTTGAGACGATCGCTAGGCCTTAGGTTTCAAGAGGATCGGGCGCACCTCAACCGGCGCCCGACAGGCGAGGACGGCCTTGCTCCCCCACGCTAGCGCCTCATCCAGACTAGCGGCTTCCAGCACCCAAAAACCGCCGATATGCTCCTTGGTCTCCAGGTACGGCCCGTCGGTGACGAGCACTTTACCATCGGGCTGCGCGCGCAACGACTTCGCATTGCTGGCGGCAGTGAGGCCAGCAACGAAAACCCGGGCACCTGCAGCGATCATCTCGCGGTTGAGCGCGTGGATATCGCGCATCATTGCTTCGCCCTCGAGGGAACCGTCGTAACCGTCGGGGTGGTGAATAGCGACCAAATATTGCGGCATCATTTCTCCTTTATCCTGTAACGGCCTGCGAACCGCCGCTGCCGTGCCTTCACCAGTTAGACGAACGGCCGGACCGGAATTCGACAAAGCGCGGAAATGTTTTTACTGCTGGCCCATCCCAGCTGCGGCGGACTTCGGCGCGCGCGGCCCACTAATATTTAGAAGCAGATACCAGCTTCACTGTATTGCCGGTGGCTGTTGACCGCGTAACCCTATTTGAGTGGAGCATTATTTCAAATTGGCAGACTCCATTTCCAGCGAACTTGGGAGGCGACATGAGTGACCGGGGAATAGCCGTATTTGGCATGTATTTCGATCGTGAGCAAATGGGCGAAGCCGTGAAGCAATTTCAATCTGCCGGCTTCCGTGACGCAGACATTTCCGTTGTCCTTCCAGGCGAGCAGGGCGCACACAAAGCCGAAAACATCGAATTGCAAGAACCTAAGAATGTGGTTGAAAAGGTGAAGGACTTGACGTCGAGAGAAACGAAGGACATTAGCTCGGGCAGGTCGAAAGATGTGAAGGCGGAAAACACGAAGGCTCCGCAGGCGGCGGCCACCGGTGCGGGTATTGGGGCTGCTTTAGGAGGTTCCCTTGGAATAGTGGC
>Ga0209624_10000291_pt1 | contig 44668 bp, 40 predicted proteins | sample JacPinW_OM2H0_O1_FD_188565 | JGI IMG/M metagenome (GOLD analysis project Ga0209624, IMG submission 188565) | Forest soil microbial communities from Algoma, Ontario, Canada - Jack Pine, Ontario site 1_JW_OM2H0_O1 (SPAdes) (version 2) | ecosystem: Environmental > Terrestrial > Soil > Boreal...
GTGTTTGTCCCCGTCCGCCGCGAGAAAGGCGACGCGATCTGCGTTCGGCGACCATCTGGGAAACCCGGCGTTCTTGCGTCCATGGGTGAGAAAACGGGTCGCACCGGAGCTGATGTCCACCAGCGCGAGCTCGGATATGTTGAGATCGTTCTCATAGTCGGGCGTGGTCACGACCGTCACGAGCGATTTGCCGTCGGGTGCAATTTGCGGATCCGAGACGCGCGTCATTTTGCCGACCCAGGCCAGATCGAAAACCTTGCCGGGAGTGTCGGGTATGGGTACGCGCGCTGAGGCGGAGGTTGGCGATGCGCTGATGAGAAAACATGCAATCAAGAGCGGGAAATAAATTTTCATGCAGCGCGAACCTCGATTGGATTGATCTGAATGCGCGGCAAACGCCGCCCTTTTAGGACGGGGAAGGATAGCGCGGATGCCGAAGGCATTCATAGTGCGCCTAGCAAGGCGTTTGTTGCTGCTCGATGTAGCGTCAAAAAAATCGCTCGGGTGAACATTCCCTAGCGATCAAGACTGCGCGCAGCGGCAAAACTCAGCGTTTACGGTTTCGACGTCCGGAAACCCAAGCGGCGGTAAATGCTTGGCTCCGTTACTGCTTGGGATGTTGCGGCTTCGCCGGCGTGGCGCGAGTGAGTTTCGACGCAGCCGGATGCTCAGAGTCGCCTTCACGGGGTGTGTGCGCACGAGTATCCGGCGTGACCGGACGCTCAACGGCTCCCTGCGGGTGCAGCGTCGTATTCGACTGAACATGGTTCCGGCTATGCGCGCCGCCGGCGGTCGCTGCAGTAGCGCTGTCGGCTTTTACGGCTCCAAGCGGTTTAACCACGGCAGGACTTTTCGTAACCGCAATGACGGTATGGGCGCTTGCGGTCCGCGCCAGAAGTTCGGGATTACCGGCGGATTGCAGCACAATTTGGCGCTGCCGCGGCGTCGCCGACATATGCGGCTCCGCAGCCGCTGCTCTCTCTTCAGCCGTGGGAGCTGCCGTGGCACCGCCCGGTCCGCCGTTGTAGCTCATTTTTTTGAGGGCGGAATTATTGACTACTGTCTCGCTATACGTATTGTTGGTTACGCGCGCATTGACGTTGCTGACAGCTTTATTGTAGGCGAATGAGTTGTCCACCCAACGCCCACCCACAAATCCGGAACCAAAATAACCGTAACCATAATTGATGCCGCCGTAGTAACCGATATGCGGACCCCAATACCCTGCATGGAACAGATAAATCCCGCCCATGAATGCCCAATAGCCAGGTGTCCACAGTACGCGCACTCGCGGCGGTTGCACCCAAGCTCCAGGCACCCAGTAATATCCCGCACCACGCCAGCCCCAATAGCCCGGAGTCCATAGATATCCTTCTTCTGGGCAGGGAGCCTGCTCATAATTCAGCAGCGGTGGTGGAGCGTCGGCGGCGCTTAATTCGACATCGTCCGGCGGCGATTCTGGATGTGCCGCGGGCGCTCGCGCCGCGGCCTGCGCCGATTCTCGCCGATCTCGCTCCGCATTGCTCCCCGGCAGCGTCTCGGGCGCGAAGCCCCATGCCAAATTCATATTGGGCACGGGATTGCCATTCACGGTAACGTTTATCAATCGGTCGTTAGATACTTGGCCTTGGTAAACCACGTCAGCACTAAAGCCGTTCCAAGCTGCAGGGACATCGTGGCGGTGCAAGACGACCGTTCCTGACGTGAAGCGCTCGACGGTCCAAGTCTCATCCGTGCCATCCGTGCGCCTATAGACACCATTGTCAATCAGCAGCGAAAAGCAATTTGTCCAGCAGAAATGCATTTCCTGGGGCAGGGTATCGTTGGCCCTCAGCACCGAGGCCGGACACAGAAGTAATGCGATCGCGATGAGAAGCGCGTCGCCCAGTCGAGCGGCTGATATGGTTCGTGGCTGTCGCGGCGAGTTTCCGTACACCGGAATAATCTAACGTGGACCGGTGCTTATCCGAGGTGAAGCCCGTCACAAAGCCACTGTAATACTAGATCTGCAGGCCGAATCTCGTTTGCAACTGCCGTCGGCCAATGGCGGTGAGTCTCAGGGCCCGGCTGTCCAAGTCCTGAAGGAACCATTTGCGCTTCAGTGCGGTTTCCAGGATGGCCTTCCCCAGCGCGCCGCCGATGTGCGGCCGCCGCTCACTCCAGTCGATGCATCCATATGCGAATCTCCTGCGCAGCGAGCGCAGCGCATCGACATCGATTCCCATTGCGGCCAGCGCCTTGGAGCCTTCCGAGGTCACCTCGTAGCCATCCTCGCCGGCTCTATTGGTGCCTATCCACTTCAGTTTCTCGAATCGATCGCGCAGCAGTACGGCCGTATGGCCCGCCATGTGATCGTAACAGGTGCGCGCGGAGCGTAAATGCGTCGGCGTGCTGGGCACGAACTTATCGCCGCCGCCGCCGGCGATCACGGTCAAAGCCTCCAGCGCTCTCGCGACGCTCGCGCCTTCCAGGCTGTAGTAGCGATGTTTTCCTTGGTGCAGCACCTTGACCAGCCGCTGTTCCCTGAGCCGAGCCAGGTGAACGCTGGCGGTCGATGGGCTTACTTCTCCGACGATCGCCAATTCCGAGCTCGTGCGCGCGTGTCCGTCCACCAAACAGTAAAGCATTCGTGCGCGCGCGGGCTCGCCGATGGCCGCAGCAATGCTCGCGGCACGAATGTCGACTTTCGGTTCAGCAATCATAATTGCATGGTAGACGAAGCGAGATCGCGCGGCAACGGCTAAGCTTGATCGCATCATTCGCGCAACGAGGTGCACCCTTGCGAACGATTTTCACAGTTCTTGCATTGTCGGTTGTCGCGGCGGTATCGCTGCCCTCCGGTTCGCGTGCGCAATGGAAGACCCCATGGAGCTACGAGGGGCCAAGGGGCCCCGATCATTGGGGCGATTTGGATCCGGACTACGCTGCCTGCAAGGCAGGCAAGGAACAGTCTCCCATCGACATTCGAAGCGCGAACAAAGTCGACCTCCCCGCGATACGATTCGAATACAAAAGCGGCCCCTTAAGGATTATCAACAACGGCTACACGGCGGTGCGAGTCAATTACCCGCCGGGAAATGGAAATTTCTTGATTGTGGGCGACAAGCGCTACGAGTTGACGCAATTCCACTTTCACCGTCCCAGCGAGGAGTTCATCCAGGGCAAGCCCTACGATATGGTCATCCACTTGATGCATGCGGCCGGCGACGGGAAGGTTGCCGCAGTCGCAGTTTTTCTCAACTCGGGCAGCGCCAACGCCACCATTCGGCGGCTTTGGGAACATATGCCGAGGACCGCAGGCAAAGAAACACGGATTGCCGGAGTTACGGTGAACCCCGCTGGTTTGCTGCCCCATGACACCGGCTACTACACCTACATGGGGTCGCAGACAGCTCCTCCCTGCAGTGAAGGCGTCACATGGTTTGTGCTGAAGACTCCGATCGACATCTCGGCGGATGAGATCAGCGCGTTCGCCAAACTCTACCCGCACGATGTGCGGCCGCCTCAGCCGCTGAACGGCCGGGTCGTGCAGGAGAGTCGGTAAGATGGTCTTCGATGTGGGCGCGCCCGCCTTTGCTCAGAGGTAACTGAGCCACCAATCGGTGCGTCGCCTCTTCACGCCCGCGTACCAGCGGCAGAGTGGGAACATAATCAAGACGACAAGTGCCCACAGCAGGTACACCACCGGCACGCTGCTTCCCCAATCCGGAGGCTCGCTGAATGGGAAATGGCCGACGTCGGGCGAGCGGAACATCTCGCCTGCCTCGCCGTAACGCAGGTAGCTCGCGACGACGGCCAGCAGATGAATTAGGTAGAAGTGCAAGACGTAGAAGAACAGCGGCACCTTGCCGATGATCAACGCCGGTCGCAGCAGTGCCGGAACGCCGTGGTCGAACGCGCGTAGCAGCAGCAGCGCGGGTCCCAGCGTCATCAACAGAAATAGCAATGACGGTGGGTACTTGTTGGTATTGAGAAACGATATCATCGTCCACAGCGCCGATTTCTCGGGCGACCACGGCACCGGATCGCCGTATACGTCGGCGAAACGCAGCGCCACGAACAGGGCGCAGAGCGAGATGCCGAGCCACAACAGCAGCGCCCGCCGGCGATTCGCATCCCAGCCATATACCTGTCCGAGGACATAGCCCAGTGCCGTCACTCCTACCCAAGGAATTAGCACATACGCAACCAGCACGACGGATCGGCCCGTGTCGAGGATGATTCCGGGAGCGTGCAGGATCGACCAGATCGGGGCCAGCACACCGAACGTGGCCGGTTCAACCCCATCCAGCGCGTTGTGAGCGGCGACCATGATCACACCGATGGTGGCAATCGCCCACTTAGGCAGCCAGATCAGCCCCGCCAGCACGATCATCGCCCAGCCCAAGCCCCAAAGCACGGTGATGATGGTCACGTGGTAATCGACGTTGAACTGCAACGCGAAGCGCATTACCGTCAGTTCGAGGAAGATCAGCCACGCGCCGCGGGTGAGAAGGAAGCGCGACAGCTCGCGCCTCGACACGCGCCGAAGCATCAGATACGCGCTGGTGCCGGTGAGCAGGAAGAAAACCGGCGCACAGATGTGGGTAATCCAGCGGGTGAAGAACAGTGCCGTCGTCGTGGTCGCAAGATTGGTTGGCTGTGACGCGAGGTCGCCGAAGAAATCGCGCGTGTGATCCAGCGCCATCAAGATGATGATGAGGCCGCGCACGAGATCGATTGCCTCGATGCGCGACCGCGATGCGGCTTGGGCTTCCCTCAATCTCATCAGATAGTCGGCATGGAAACCCTGGCCTTAAGTCCAGAGAGGAAATGCCGCTCCTTGCAGTGGTTATTGGGAAAATATAAAATAGCAGCTTGCCGTGTTTCAAAAGTCTTCGTCGTCGCCGATGGGCATGCCCGGCGGCGCCACTATCGGTTTCGCGGCGACGAATTTCGCCGGATCAGTTTGAAACTGCTGAATCCGATGAGCGAGATAGGCATCGAGCGGCGAGTTCGGATCGCTGCGCCGTTTAACCTCAGTCAGTCTCCCGTACACAATGGCTCGCACGGCGACGGATCCTAAAGGGGCAGCTGCCAATGTCAGCAGAGCTTCGACGGTCCGCGCGTAAACGGCGGATTGAACCTCGCCGCTCATACCCTCCCGGGCAGACGATGATGACTGCGGAGCCGGCTTGCTCGCCTGGAGTGCCGCATCGATCACTTCATCCAGCGACAGGGTATGGGCGCGGGCGTGGTACTCGACCAGACGCGCGGCTCGCTCCGGGTCGAATAGTGTGCTCAAGGTCAAGTCTGCGGCGGATTCCGCAGCTGCGATGGGATCGAAGGTCAGCCCCGTCTGAGAAGGCAGCGATTCGCGCGTCCGCTCGAAGCCCGGCGGCCTCGGCGGCAATAATTTCAGCAGCGATTCGGGAAGAGTGAGTGCCTGCGCGGACAAAGTCTTGAGCACGGCTCGCAGGGCTTTGCGCTGTTCCTCAGGGGAAACGATGGCCGCATTGCTCTGACCGTCGCCGCGTACCTGGTATCGATAGTCGAGGCCGCCGATGACCTTGATGGCGGCTTCGCACTGGTAGCGATGCATCAAGTAAAGCGGCGCGAGCGTGTCTTGGAGTTGCGCCAAGGGGGTGCCCATCGGGATCGCGTTCTCGCCAAACCGGGCCAGCGCTGACGCGCGAATTTTCAGGATGCGCGTGAGTTCATCGGCGGCATCCGGGCCGTTGTCCCACAGGTGCGCATGCGGATGCGCGCTGCCCGCAGGCCGCGCGTCCTCGTCGGTGATATAGAGAAGCCCCGATTTGGCGGCGCCGCTCAAAATGGCCTCGAGTCCGATGGCCTCGTGGGAGCTGTCGGCGAATTGCCGATAGCCGTAGTCGATCGCAGCCTTATCCCACAGGCCGATATTGACGGCATAGGCCGAAGACAGATCCGGCACGCCCTCCTTGTCGAGCGTTACCCAAGGGTGGGGATAGTCCATCACTGAGACGGATTCCGCGGACCCGTGCGGAAATGCGCTGGCCGCAAAATTATGCGCCAGCCCCAACGTATGCCCTGTTTCATGCGCAGCCAACTGTCGGGTGCGCGCCAGCGCCATGGTCAGCATGGGATCATTTTCCGGCGTGATCTTTTTGCCGGTCACGTAGGGCGAGAGCAAGGCTTCCGCGATGAGATAATCCTGCCTGCCGCGCAACGAGCCCAAGGTCACATTGCCCTTGATGACCTCACCCGTGCGCGGATCCGCTACCGGATGGCCGTAGGACCAGCCTCGCGTGAAGCGATGCACCCATTGGATAATGTTGTACCGCGCGTCCATGGGGTCGGCGCCCTCGGGAAGAACGTCGACCCGAAACGTGCCGGCAGCCCAGCCGGCCGCTTGAAATGCCTGGTCCCACCAGCGCGCACCCTCCACCAGGCTTGAGCGGATCGGTTCCGGCGCACCGCTGTCGACGTAATATTGAATGGGCTTGACCGCCGCGCACGCCTGCGTGCAGCTCGGGTCCTGCTTGATCAAACGATGCCGCACGATGAACCTTTGATCCAACGGCGCACCGAGCGCGGCCGCGTAGTCGCGATATTCGAACTGAAAGTACCCGGCGCGCGGGTCATAGCGCCGGGGTGTGTACCCTGGGCCCGGCAGTTCGAGGAAGGACTGGTGCTCGCGCAGGGTAAGCGCATGCGCATCCGGCGTGACATCGCCGACAAATGAGCCGCGGATGGGTGCATCCGACGCGAAAGTCAGGACGGCTTCGACCTCGGTGTTCTTCGGAAACACTTTGGTCGCATCGATCGCTATGCTTGAGCGCGCGGCATCGAGCTTGTAGGGCCCCTGCTTAACCAGTGCATCGGATACGCCATGCACATCTCGCGTAAAAAAGTCGGTGGCATCCACCAGGACGGCGCCTGCATTCACCGCGCCGCCCGGATTTTCCGCCACCACCGCGAAGCTGCCGAGAACCGATTCGGGAAAGGATTGCCGCACCGCCAGCCGCTCGGCGGGATCGCTTGCAGAGCTACGAAAGAATTCATTGGGCTGCACCAGCAGGATTTTCGGGCCAAAGCGCTCGAAGCGAACCAGTTTTGCCCGCGACACTTGGCCGCGGTCGAGACCCAAATCATTGGACCCGGTCCCAAAGGGGAGCGAATCGAAATACAGCATGTCGGTATTGAGCTGAGGAATTTCCAAGTACAGCCTGCCGGCCTTGGCGTCCCAATGCAGCGGCAGAAAGCCGGGCATGTGGCGCATGCTCGAGGTTCTCGCTTCGATGGTCGGAATCGCGCCGCTTGAGGACGACGAATCAGCAAACAGAGCAGCCGGCGAGCAGAGAATCAGCGAGACCACTATCATGGCGCGCAAGATATTGTTGCGCGGAATCTTCTCGAGCATGGGTGAAACCTCGGTACGTCGCAAACTGAAAAAGCGGAAGCTGAAAAAGCGGAAGCTGAAAAAGCCTGTTACGGTACACGCCGCCGGCCTTTCGAACAATTTCAACCTCGCCTATTTCCGAAAGTTCTATTTGAACGCCGCGACCCGGGTGGTCACGGCAGCGGAGATGCGCAGTCGCGCGGCGCTGATTGCCGGCGTCTTGAGACAGTGCCAGATTCCCGTTCGAAGCATTCTGGATGCAGGCTGCGGCATCGGTCTCATGCGCAAGCCCTTTAAAGAGCTTCTGCCCCGCGCGCGCTACGTGGGTCTGGAAGCGAGTGAGTATCTGTGCACCCGCTTCGGCTGGATACAGGGCTCCATCACCGACTTCGCGCAGCGTGTGCCCTTCGATCTGGTGGTGTGCTATGACGTTCTACAATACTTGCCGGACCCTGAGGCCGCACGCGCGATTGTGAACATGGCTAAGCTGACACGCGCTGCCCTGTATGTGTCGGCATTGACCACGGAAGACTGGCGAGAGAATTGCGATCGCAGCCGTACGGATCGCGCGGTGCATCTGCGCAGCGGTGCATGGTACCGGCGGCGTCTGAACAAATCCTTTCGCTATGTCGGCTTCGGCATTTGGGTGCGCAAGAACGTCACTGCAATACTCTGGGAAATGGAGCGCGCGCGACGCTAAAGATTGCCCAGTATCCACGCGACGAGAGCCCCATGCACGGGCTCCGCCGCCCCGAAGTCCGCGCGAACGTGATTGACCAACGAAACCAGGATGTAGGTTTTGCCGGCGGAATTGGTTACGTACCCGGCGACGCCGCTGACGCTGTCGAGGTGTCCGGTCTTCAGGCGCACGGAGCCTGCCGGGCTGCTTTTCATTCGCGCTCGCAGGGTGCCGTCCATGCCGGCCAAGGGAAAGGATGCCAGGTATTCCGGCGCGAACCGGCTGTGATACGCGGCATTGAGAATAGCCGCCATCTGCAGCGCGGAGATATGCGTGCTGCGAGACAGGCCGGAGCCATTGTCGATGTCCACGCCGGCCAGGTCGAATCCTCTCTCGTGTCCCCAATCGGCGATGGCGGCAGCGCCTTTCTCCACCGTCGCCGGTTCGCCGGAACGTTCCTTTCCCAGCGTCAGCAGCAGATGCCGCGCCATCAGATTGCTGCTGTGCTTGTTGGTGAGGCGCACGATTTCGCCCAAACTCAAGGAATCGAAGCTGAAAAGAGGCTTGGCATCCGCGGGCGTGGGTGCGATGCGCAGCTTGCCGGTGAATTCGCCGCCGGATTCGCGCCACAACTCGACGAAGGTGCCGAAGGCATACGTGGCGGGCTTCAGCAGCACACGAGCAAAGTCGCGCGCCGCGCAATGCGGCGACAGCGCGCCGGAAAACACCACTCGGTCCCATTGGGCGGAGGCCACCTGAAAATCCACTCTGCCCGCGGAACCGCTGCAGCGGCCCGGCGCGAAGCGGATGTGATTCTCGACATCGAGATTGACGGGAGTTGGGCTCGCGATGATCTGCACTTGCCGGCTGTCGGCATCGGCGATGAGCTTGAAGTCGATCGACTGGAAATTCACCATCAGCGCATCGGGCAAGACGTTGTAGGAGCGATTCGGCCGCCCGTCGAAGGCGCCCGGATCCTCGCTGCCTATGGAGAAGGCGGTGTCGTCGATGACGATGTCGCCGCGAATCGACTTCAGGCCTTGAGCGCGCAGGCCTTGTACAAAGCTCCACCACCGCTCCATCGTCATGTACGGATCACCGCCGCCCTGCAGAAACAAATCGCCTTCGTGAGTCCACGCGCGGGTTTGCCAGACGAAGGCAGGTCCCAGCATGTCCAGCGCCGCAAAGGTCGTCACGGTCTTGATCGTGGATGCGGGGCTTCGCGGCGTGTCGGCATTTTGACTCATCACGACATGACCCGAGTCGGCCTCGAGGATGACGAAGCTGACCGCGCTTGCGGGCAGGCGTTGCGCCGCTATCACTTGCGTGATGCCGGCAGGCACCGCGGCGATCGAGCTCAACGGTAGCGCGGTACAGCAAATGCAGGCGAGAGCGATGCGATGCAGAGCGATGCGATGCGAAGCGAGCATAGTGTTCGTCAATTGAGGGGCAGCGCGATGCGCTGCCACGCGCGCGAGCGCCAGCGAAAAAATAGCACCCATCCTAAGAAAAAGATGTAGATCAGAGCCGCAAACCAGCCCCCGACCGCACCCAACCCATATTGCGGCAGCCAATCAACCCAGCCCATACCCTTCGCGAACGACAGGCTGTGCGCGAGCGGTACGAAGATCAGCCACGATAAGCCAAGAACCATCAGCGCCGGGAGCCGCACGTCGCCCGCGCCGCGCAATATAGCGCTGCTGCTGATATTTAGCCCATCGAACAATTGATATCCCGCGGCAATCCATAGCAAACCGCAGCCGCGCCGCACCACGGCCGCCGCTTGCGGATCGGCGGGGTTGGTGAAGAACGGCAACACCCACGGTCCCAAGGCGGCCAGCAACACGCCGATCGCACCCATGTACAGCACCGCAATCCAAATGATTCCGTTGCCGACCTTGAAGGCCCAATCCCGGTGCCGTGCCCCGATGGCCTGTCCGACCAGTGTGGTGCCGGCCATGGCGATGCCTACAGCCGGCATGTAACAGAAAGACGTCAGCATCATGACGATTTGAGTCGACGCACCATCGACGGTGCCCAAGCGCACCTGCATCAATTGGAACAGAGCGAAACCAAGAATATCCGCTGCGATGAGCAATCCCATCGGAAATCCCAATTGCAGCTGGTGCCACAGAGTCCGGCCGTGAAACCGCATAGTGAGGTGCGATCGATACTGCTTGCGTGTCGCGGGTCCCAGGAACCAGATGAGTGCCGCCGCAACGCCGGCCAGTTGCGCGGCATTAGTTGCCCACGCCGAGCCGGCGACTCCCATGCCGAGATTGAACATGAACAGCTGGTTGAACAGCGCGTTGATCAGCGCCACGCCGACGGCGATTCGTAGCGTGATGGTCGGGCGGCCGATGCCGTTGAAGAAACCCAGCACCGCCCACAAGGCGACGCCGAGAGGTGCGCCTTGCATGCGCGGATACCAGTAGGTGAGCGCCAGTTGCATGATGTCCCGCGGCAGTCCGAAAGGGCCAAAAATCTGCGCGCCAGTCAGGGCCAGCAACGTGAACAGGGGGATCGTGAACAGCGACGCCCAGAGTGCCGTCCAGGTGGCCTGCGATGCCCGCACGTAGCGACGCCCACCGTAGGCCTGCGCCACCAAAGTCTGCACCGACAGGCCGACCCCGCCGAACAGCAGCACAAACACCAATACCGGCCAGTACACGGCGCCAATCGCCGCCGTCGCAGCAGGCGATACGCGGCCGATGAACCAGGTGTCGGTGGCGTTCAGCGCCGCTTGCACGGCACTGTTGACCATGAAGGGAAACGCCAACGTGGCCACGGCCAGGTAGTCGAGCCGCGGCCTGCCGCTCTTGCTGAGGGCCTGTCCGGGAAGTAATTTTATCGGCTCATCCAAGGGCAGATCCTTGCGCGCTAAACTTCAAATCGAGGTTAGGATGCAGTAATGAGCCCAAAGATGCGACGCAATTTTTCCGGTGCGTTTATGCCACAGGATCTAGGGAATGGCGCATGGCAACTGACCCGCGCGGCGCCGCACGACATGCAGGTGTTCTTGCGAGACGCGGAACACGGCGCGGCGCGGGCTTTCGGCAAGACGCCCATTGTCGACCTCGGTATGGAGTGGCATGCCGATCGAGCGTTGCTCACTTTCATGTCGGGCGATCGAGTCGCCACGGTGGAAGCCGCGACCGCGATAGTTCATGAGCCCCTGGGGCGTCTGTATGAGAGCCTGCCGCTGGTCAGTATCGACGCGGATGCGCGGCGCTTTTGGCGCAGGGTATTCCGTTTGGTGCGCATTCCCGGCGGCCGCTTCCTGCTCAAGGTATTGAGGCCCTCGGGCAGAGGCTGACCTCAACCCTAAGAAGCGAACCGCGATATGCATCACAAGAAGTGGTACATATTGTTAATTTTCAGGCGTGCCTGCGGCTAGCCTACGGGTAATCCCCTAAATTCTTGCGTTGAACTGCGACGCTCGTCAAAGCTGCTGGACAGGGTTTGCAGCACATTGATCCGTGACCTCAAACTCTAGAAATCCCCGAGCAGGCCTCAGTCTGGATATCAAGTCTAGCGCCGTCGATAATCCCGTCACGGACGCATCGTTCGACCCCTATGGGCGCTTGTTGCGGATGCTCATGCCGAGTTTGCGCGGCGTGGTGGTGCACGACGGATATTCCAACCTCGTGTGGTCCTCGGACGACTCGGACTTGAGCGACGAACCCGAAGTCATCAACGATACAATTGCGAACGCCCTGTCGGACCGCGGGGAATTTCCGGGCGTCGCCAAAACCCTCGATGCGGATCGAGTCGTCTACTCCTTCGCCATACGCGGCGAGCACATCGAATTGTTAGGTATAGTCAGCCTGGTGGTTCGCCTCGCGGGAACGAAAATCGAGCCGCGTCCACTGCCGGCCGTGCGCCAGCTGGTTCAGCCCGCCCTTGAGTGCCTGCGCCGCGAATTGGCACTGCGCGCAAAATTGGGTTCCAGTGAACGGGATCTGAACGTCAAAGAACGCGATCTTGAGCTCATGATGGAGATTTCTTCAAATCAGACCGCGGGGAGCGACGCGGATGAATTTTCACAAATACTGAAGACCGGGCTCGATCGCATGGGCTGCGCGCTGGCAGCGCTGTGGGTGCCGGATAAAAACGTCTCGGTGTCCATGACCCGCAGCGGCACGCCGATGTCCACTGACGCGCTGCAGCGGGCGCAACTGCATTTGACGGCGTGGATGCAGATGCAACAGCGCACCATCGTCATCAATCACATCTCCAAGGTCGCGACCGATGTGGCCGCGCCGTACAAGATATTGGCCTGCCCGATACGGCACCCTTCCGGCCGCGTCATGGGCGTGCTGGCGCTGTTCAATCCGCCGAGCGCTCCGGATTTCGACGCGCCGCAAACCCGAGTGGCGGAAATGCTGGCGAAGCGATCGACAAGCATCATCCAGGCGCAATACGACACCAGTACCGGCCTCATGACTCGCCAGGCTTTCGAGCGGCATGCCGGCGGCCTGCTGGCAGCGGCGGGAACCGCGGATTCGCACATCATTCTGTATCTCGATATCGACCGGCTGCATGTCATCAACGAAACCTTCGGCATGCATGTCGGCGATGACGTCATTGTCAGTGTGGCGGACCGCATGGCGAAGACGCTTCCGCCGCAAGCGCTGTCTGCGCGTATTTCCGGAGATCGGCTCGCGGCGCTCATCCCGAACTCCAGCATGGAATCGGCTGCGGTCATCGCCGAGCAGATTCGCGCCGCCGCCGAGGAAATTGTGCCCCGCGCCGGACAGGGTTCATTCGAGGTGTCGGTTTGTTTGGGGGTGGCGCCGATCGGCCATTCCGACAATCCGCTCGCGCATGCATTGGCCACGGCGGAAATCGCCTGCAAGGCAGCGAAGGACCGCGGCCGCAATCGCGTGGAAATGTTTCAGGATTCAGACCAAAGCATCATCCGGCGGCACACCGACATCCTGGTGATCGGCAAGCTGCGGGAGGCGCTCGACAGCGATGGATTCCGGCTCGATGCGCAGCCCATCCTGCCGCTGCGCGGCAACTACGGCCGGCCGCGGTTTGAACTGCTGATTCGCATGCTCGGCGAGCGCGGCGAAATGATTCCTCCCGGCAAGTTTCTCTCCTCGGCGGAACGCTACCAGCTCATGCCGACGATCGATCGTTGGGTGGTGCGCCGCGCCTGCGAGCTGCTCGGTGAACACAGCGCCTCGGTGGGCGAGGAATTCGCGCGATTCGCCATCAATCTTTCCGGCCAATCGCTCCAGGACGAGTCGTTCCTGGGGTTCGTGATCGATCAGCTGAAGTCGAGCGGCGTGCCGCCGGGCGTGCTGTGTTTCGAATTGACTGAAACGGCGACCATCGGCAATCTCGCCAAGGCGCAGGTTTTCATGCGCACGCTGCAAGAGCTGGGCTGCCAGTTCGCGCTCGATGATTTCGGCACGGGAGTCAGTTCGCTGGCTTACTTGAAGGATTTGTCGGTCAATTACATCAAGATCGACGGCAGCTTCGTGCGCGATGCCGTTACCAATGCGCGTTCCGAATCCATGATCAAGGCCATCGCACAGCTTGCCAAAGTCATGTGCATGGAAACGATTGCGGAATACGTCGAGACCGATTTGTTGCGCGTGCGCATGGCGGATCTCGGCGTGGATTACGGCCAGGGTTTTGCAATGGGCAAAGCACAGCGATTGGAAGATTTGTTGGTCGAGCTGGCCTTTTATGAGGCCACGGTCAGCAATTGGGGTGTGCCGGGAAGCATGGTTGAACGGGTCGTCGCCGAACGCTAGCCCGAGATTCTTGACATCTTTGCAAGGATTCCCCGAACGCCCGGTTTGAGTCGGTGAAGTCCTACAGCGGATTAAAAGTATTCCTCACAGGAAAAAATTTGACCGCGTGTATAAATGCGCCATGCTTATTCTGACTCGGCGAGCGGGCGAATCGTTGCGAATCGGTGATGATGTGGAAGTGACCGTCATGGCAGTCAATGGCGCTCAAGTTCGTATCGGCATCAAGGCGCCTATCAATGTCTGCGTGGATCGCGAAGAGGTTGCGGAACGCAAGCGCCGCGAGAGAGACAATCCCCTCGGATCTTTAAATCGCTAAGAGAGCGTGAAGCGGATTCGGATTTGCGTGCGCACCGGCGCAGGTCTGGCATCGCGCAATATCGGCTGGTAGCGCCATTGAGATACGGCCTTGACCGCGGCGTCTTCGAATACGCCCGGAGCGCTGGCCGCGCGTACCGCAATGTCCTTCACTTTTCCAGCTTCCGACACCGTGAACTCTACATCGACCCAGCCTTCCAGCTTCTTGCCTTGAGCCGAGAATGGATAGACGGGCTGCACCGACTTCAGCAGCGTGAGTTGGTTGGCGGGGACCAAATTCGTCATGAAGCTCTGCTTGGCGAGAGCCGCATCGAGATCGTGCTGCGCCGAGCTGACCTCCGCGGAGGTGAAGCCGATCGCACCCGCTTCGTCCAGCCAGCTCTTCGCCGCGTCGATCTGCCCGAGAATCAACGCGCGCCGCGCTTTGCTTGCCAAACGCGTTCCAAGATCCTGCATCAGCGAGCTCAGAGCGGCATTCCCCGGATCAAGTCCCTTAAGCGTCAGATAATAATATTTTGCATTGTCGTTAACCGGTTCGATCAGCCGGTCTTGCAGCAATCGCTCATTGGCGTTTTTCAGAAGCTGTCCCCAGGCGTCGGCATCCACTTGTTTGCGCGCGGCGGCCAGCAAGCCTTGCACCGACTCGATGTTCGCGGGAACGGCGATGCCATTGGCGCTGTCGATTAACGCCGCGGCGTGCGCAAATTCGCGGCGATCGATGGCGCTGCGTACGTCCTCGAGCAGGCGCGAGGCCAGCGTGCGCTTCGCGTCCAGCGCCGCGGTGCTCTGCGGATCGGCGCGCAGTGCCTCCTGTACATAGAAGCGCGCGCTGTCGCGATCCGGCTCGAGCAAATGCCCATCAGCGATGCGCTGGGCCGCGAGGTTGAGCAACGGCGTTACGCGATCCTCTTCGGCCTTGGGCTCGGTGCGTGCGCGGGCCTGCTGAACTTGCGCCTGCGCGGTTTTGATTTGTTCGCGCGACTTCGCGAGCTGCGCCGTCAAGAAAGCAACGCGGCCGCCTTCGACGCCGGATTTGCGCGCCGTTTCGATCGCTGCCGCCGCTTCATCCAGTCGCTCCTCGAGCAGTGCATTTTCCGCACGCGCCAGCAGCCGCTCGCGGACTTCAGAGAGCCCGGCGCGGGCGCTCGAGTCAGCGGGATTGCGCGCCTGCAATCCCAAATAAAGTTCCAATGCATTATCGCCGGGCGGCTCTGTGAGCCTGTTGGCCGCCAGCGCGGCTGCGGCGCGCGCCATCGCGGAAACTTCCGCGGAGGCCGGCTTGGCTGCCTCGGCCGCCGGCGGCGCATCGGGTTCTTCGCCGCTTCGATGCACCATCCACGCAACGGCGGCGGCCAGCGCCAGTGCCCCTATCGCAACGCCGGCGAGCCAGTTGCGGCTCGACGGCGATGCTCCTTTATGCCGCGGCGTTAGCGCGGCCCGGCGCCGCTGGTCCTCGAACCTTTTGATGGCGGCTTCTGCAAACAATTTTGCCCGCGCCGGAGACATCGGTTTATGGATGAAGCGATAAACCAATCCCGCGCTGATCAAACCCGCCAGCGAATTTTCGTCGTCACGGTGACCGGCTGCGACGATCACAAGATCGGGAAATTGGCGCTTGATCTGCTGGACGAAAACGCCTGCCGCTTCATGCAGTGCCTGCGCGTCCAGAACCACGATGCCGACCTCGCCGGCCACCAACAGGTCGCTGACTTTGTCGGCGGACAGGACATGCCATAGGCGCCGCGCACCGCCGACCGCGTCGCGCAGGGTCTGTAGGAAAACTTCGTCGGTGGTGAGGACGAGCAGCTCGACAATGTCGCTGGCGAGGGCGAATTTCAGCGCCTCCAGCGTGCCGCCATCTTCGTCAGAAGCTAGCACCAATTTTTCCTCGCATGCAAAACCTGATTTGGACTGACCGCCTGCGATACTGCATTGCAGCAATATTGAGGGCCGCTTGGGCTAGTGTCATTCTGCGGGCGACGCTATACGATACGGGGTCTTGAGGTGCAGACAACCTCTGTTGCACTGCGTCAACACCGTTCTGTGACTGGTAGCTCATTAGTGGCGAAGATGCTCGGGGGTTCATTGGGCGCGTCAATCGGCATTACGTCGAAGCTAGCTGCAGAGCAGCGACCAGCCCTTGAACAGCTGCTGTTCTTCAACGTCAACCAGCATCGTGTACGAGTGGGCATTCAACAGTCGATCGACACCTACGGGGTGCCCGAGATCTATGAGCAGGACGGCGGCTTGCGCGTGCGCGTCGGCGACATTGCCGGCGTACAAACTCTGTTTGCGGTTTCCGATGAAGGCAGACCCGTGGGGGTCGCGGTTTTCGTTCGATCGGCGCACGAACGATTCGCGGTGCTGCATCTCGGGGTCGACCCCCGATGGAGCTTGACCGCGGACTTGAGCACTCGCGTGCTGCTCAAGCTCATGCACGAAATCCGCAGCACCGCGCGCCGCACGCGCGGAGTCGACTGCATTGAATTGGTTTATAAGGCCCGTCCGTCACGCCGTGCGAGCGCACGGTTAAATCATTAGGGGATGCGATGTTCAGCATGATCCAGGGGCGCAAGCTCATTCTCGCCGCAGGTATTTTCGCGTTGCTTGCAGCAGCACCCGCAGTCTTCGCCGCCGACTCGAAGAAAGTTGACCGCTTGCCGCTGCCGGATGGCAACGATTTCCCGATTTCCTCGGCGGTGACGGTCAAAGCCGGCGTCGACACGTATTTCTTGAGCGGCGCTTTGCCGCCGGTGATCAACAAGGACGCACCGAAAGGCAGCGTGGCGGCCTATGGCGACACGGAGACTCAAACCGTCGGCGCGCTCAACGTCATCAAAGGCACGCTCGCCAGACTTGGACTCACCATGGGCGACGTGGTGAAGATGACGATCTTCTTGGTGGGCGACCCGGCCAAGGACAATAAAATGGATTTCGCCGGAATGATGGTGGGGTACAAACAATTCTTTGCCACCGCCGATCAGCCCAACAAGCCCTCGCGCAGCGCCGTGCAAGTCGCCGCCCTCGCGGCTCCCGGCGCGCTGGTGGAAATCGAGGTCGTTGCTGCCAAAGCGCATTGATCGCGAGCTTAAAAGCGATGGATCGTCGGAAACTTAAGGCCCAGCGCCATGCCGACGGCAGGCTGCGCTGCGCATGGTGTCCGGAGGACCCCGTGTACGTCGCCTATCACGACACCGAGTGGGGCGTGCCGGTGCGCGCGGATCAACCTTTGTTCGAGATGCTGTGCCTGGAAGGGGCGCAGGCGGGCTTGAGCTGGATTACGGTGTTGCGCAAGCGCGAGACATACCGGCAGGCGTTCGAGCATTTTGATGCCGAGAAAATGGTTCGCTACAACGCCGCGAAACGCCGGCGACTGCTGCAAGATCCCGGCATCATCAGGAATCGCCTCAAAGTGGAAGCCTTCATCGCAAATGCCGGCGCCTATCTCAAGATCCGCGCATCGGGATCTTTCAGCGACTACATTTGGCAGTTTACGGACGGCAAGGTGCTGCGCCGCCGACCGCTGTATCTGGGCGCCGTTGCGCAATCGACGGCGCACAGCGATGCGATGAGCAAGGACCTTAAACAAAAAGGCTTTAAATTCGTGGGATCAACCATTTGCTATGCCTTCATGCAGGCCGTGGGAATCGTGAATGAACATCAACGTTACTGCTGGGCTGCCGGCAAAGAGATCATCAATGCTTGAGCGAATTTCGGTGAGGCAAATTTCAGCGCGGCGATTTTGCGCCGCGACGATTCTGATTCTCAGCATGAGCGCACAGGTGCAGGCGCAGTCGCAGAAACCGGCATTTAAGCCGCTCGACGTCTTCGATCTTCAGTGGGCGGCCGATCCGCAAGTCTCGCCTGACGGCCACAGCATCGCGTATGTGCGCATGGGTTACGACATCAAAATCGATCGGGCCCGCGGCAGCGTCTGGCTGGTCGGGGTCGACGGCAAGAATGAGCGCCCCTTGTCCGGTGCGCCGACCAGCGGCTCACCGCGCTGGTCGCCGGACGGCACGCGCATCGCCTATATCGGACGCGCCGCGGATGGTTCCGCGCAGCTCTTCATGTATTGGACGGCGAGCGGCGTCACCGCGCCCATCACCAATTTCACCGATGCGCCCAGCGGTCTGGCGTGGTCGCCGGACGGCAAATGGCTGGCCTTCACCATGGCCGTGGCGCAGGAGCGCAAGCCGCTGAAGGTGGAGTTGCCGGAGGCTCCGAAAAACGCCAAGTGGGCAGATCCGCCGAAGTTGATCGACAGGATGGTGTTCCGCGCTGACGGCGAGGGTTATCTGCCGAGCTCATTCAGCCAGGTCTTTATCGTGTCCGCGGACGGCGGCGCGGCACGCCAATTGACGCGAGGCGACTTCGACCATCAAAGTCCGCCGGCCTTCACGGCCGACGGCAGCGGCGTACTGGTCGGCGCAAATCGCCGCGCCGATGCCGACTACGATCCTTTGGACAGCGAAATTTACCGCGTCGACCTCGCGGACGGCTCCATCCACGCGCTGACCGATCGGCGCGGTCCGGACCGGCATCCCGTGCCCTCGCCGGACGGCAAGCACATCGCCTATCTGGGCTTCGATGACAAGCAATTAGGCTATCAGGCGACGCAGCTCTATGTCATGGACAGCGACGGCAGTCATTCGCATTCGCTCACCGCTTCGCTCGACCGCGATGCGGCGTCGCCGCGATGGCTGGGCGACAGCAAACAATTGGCTTTCCAATATGACGACCACGGCTCGACCAAGATTGCCGCCATCGATCTTCTGGGCAAGATGCGCATCCTGGCTGATGGGGTCGGAGGCAACGATGTTACGCGTCCCTACTCGGGCGGTTCGTTTTCGATCTCTGCGAACGGCCGATTCAGCTTTACCAAGGGCAGCGCGACGGCTCCCGCGGCGCTGGCCACCGGCACATCGATGCGCGATATCACGACGCTCAAGTCCCTGAGCGACAATCTGCTTGGACAGCGCACCATCGGTGCGCTCGAGGAAATTACCTTCGACTCCTCCGCCGATCACCGGCGCATGCAAGGCTGGATCGTCAAGCCGCCGGGCTTTGATCCCGCGAAAAAATATCCCTTCGTCCTGGAAATTCATGGCGGCCCATTCGCCATGTATGCACCGAGCTTTGCCGCGGAAATACAGCTCTACGCCTCGGCGGGTTACGTCGTGCTGTACATGAATCCGCGCGGCAGCACGGGCTATGGCGAGGAATTCGCCAATCTCATTCATCACGACTATCCCAACAAGGACTACGACGACTTGATGTCGGGCGTCGATGCAGTGGTCGGGCGCGGCTACGTCGACACGTCGCGCCTGTTCGTCACCGGCGGCAGCGGCGGCGGTGTGCTCACCGCGTGGATCGTCGGGCACACGGATCGCTTTCGAGCCGCCGTGGTCGTCAAGCCCGTGATCAATTGGACCAGTTTCGTGCTGACCGGCGATATGACCAACTATTTCTATCGCTACTGGTTCGGCGAGTTCCCCTGGGACGATATGCAGGCTTATTGGAAGCGATCGCCGCTGGCCTACGTCGGCAACGTAAAGACGCCGACCATGTTGATGACGGGCGAGGTTGACTACCGCACACCGTCAAGCGAGGCTGAACAGTTCTATCAGGCGCTGAAACTTCGCAAGGTCGATACCGCGCTCGTGCGTGTTCCGAACGCTTCGCATGACATTTCCGCGCGCCCAAGTCTGCTCATCGACAAGGCGGCATATGTCCTGGCGTGGTTCAAGGCGCACGATGTGAAATCGCCTTAAGCCTGCGTGTTCGACCGTGCCGTTTGACCGAACAGAATTTTTTTGGCCTCTTCAGTCATGGTGGCGTTGCTGCTGATGGCCGCGCCTTTTTCATACGCGCGCACCGTCGCGGGGCGCGCCTTGATGGCCTCGAACCAGCGTTTCAGATGCGGAAAGTCCTCGAGCTTTTGCCCCTGCGCCTCATAGGGCACGATCCACGGATAACACGCCATGTCGGCGATGGAATAGGGACCTGCGACAAATTCCCGGTCGGCAAGCCGCTGGTTCAACACGCCATACAGGCGATTGGTCTCCTTGACGTAGCGATCGATGGCGTAGGGTATCTGCTCAGGCGCATACCTCGTGAAATGATGATTTTGTCCGAGCATCGGTCCAAGCCCGCCCACCTGCCAGAACAACCACTGCAGCACCTCGACGCGGCCGCGGGACTCGTTCGGAATGAATTTCTCGCTCTTGTCCGCCAGGTACAACAAAATTGCGCCGGATTCGAATACGCAGATCGGCGCTCCACGCTCCAGCGGCGAGTGATCGATGATCGCCGGCATGCGATTGTTCGGCGAGATGGCGAGGAATTCCGGCTTGAACTGCTCGCCCTTGCCGATGTTCACCGGCACGATGGTGTACGGCATGCCCATCTCTTCCAAAAACATGGTGATCTTGTGGCCGTTCGGGGTCGGCCAGTAGTACAAATCGATCATCTGTGATTCTCCGCCGGCTCGAGCGCCATTTTGTGTTCCCGCAGCAAGGCTATGCAAACATCTTCTTCGCGCGGCCTCAAGCGCATTTGCGCAAGCCGCGTTCGCGCCCGCGCATTCTGCGTCCAGGGCAGAATGGATGAATCCAATTTGCCTGCTGCGCCCAGGCGCCATTCCAGCAGGCGCCTGCGCTCGGCGAGGCTCCTAGCCTCCTTGCTGTCCGGCGGCACCAAGCGCTTCTCGATGCCGAAACCCACCATCTGCACGATCACCGTGTCGCCCCTCTGCATGATTTTTGCCAGCTTCAAGCAATCATCGCGCCGTTCGCTAAAATTCGTCGACTCCCGGCAGGAATCGATCAACGGCGAGAGAGGCGGAATGACCTCGCCATTGGCCACGCCCGCGAGCGCGGTCAATTTCGCGGTGTCGGAGGCAACCACGCCGCCCGGCAACTCACGGCGCACACCACTCAGCGCATCGAACATCAGCACCATGATTTGGTTGTAGTACAGATCAAAGCGCGTACCGCGCGCCATGTCGGCCAGCACCCGATCGACTTCAATCGTGTCCTTGTCCTTGTGCGCGCTCGACAACTGGGACAGCCAGGCCGCGCCGTTATCCGGGTCAACCCAGCGCAGGACGATGGCGACTTCGCGGCTATCGCAGCCGGGAGCCTCGGCGCACAACTGCAGATGCAGCCAGCCGATGGCCGCATTCTGCGGCGCCAACTCGCTGGCGCGGGCGATGAGCTGCAGCGCCGCGGGTGCCGCCGACGGAACGGCGTAGCTATTGGTAAAACCCAATGCGGCCGCGGTTGCCAGGGAATTCGCGTCAGGCCGGGCCGCGAGCGCCGCCACGGCGTCGCTGCGCCAGACTTGGAATTTGTTGGCTTCCGATTTGTGATTCGCCGCAGGCGCGGTCGTCGGCAACGCTGCGCCGGCGTGCAGCACCGCAAGCGCCAGAATCAGAAATTTCAGACTGTGTTTGACCACGCGTCAAACCGACCGCTAAAGATGGCTGCGATTGCCGGCAGCCGTCAAGCCTGCGGTGATCGCCAGGCGCATGGCATCTTCGACCGAAATGTCCAGCGGCTGAACGCGGTCCCGCGGCAGATAGATGGTATAGCCGCCAAAGGCATAACTCATCGGAAAATAAACGGTCACCCAATCCTGGCCGCCGTGCGCCAACAATACGGTGGGCACATCTTCGCGGGTGACGAAGCCGATGGCATGCACGTCGGCAAACCGGGCCAGCACCACCCGCTGCAAGTCGCGCTTCTCGCCGCTGCCGGAAGGCAACAAGCTCACGACATCGCGAAAGCCGCCGTACAGGGTCTTCACAAACGGAATCCGGCCCAAGAAATCATCCCAGTACTTGAGCAGGATTTTGCCCGCGTAGGCGTTCACCACACTGCCGACGAACAGCAGCAACAGGAAACCTGCGATCAATCCCAAACCCGGCCAATAATGCTCTGGGCTGACGATGCCCAAAGCGATCAACGCACGCCGCAGCCAATTCTCGACGGTGTGCACCAGCCACCAAATCACATACACGGTCAAGGCCAACGGCAACACTGTCACCAAACCGCTCATGGTCAGCGTTAAAATCTTGCGCATGGGATTATCATCGCATGATCGGGCCTAACGCGCCCACAGGGCTTGAACTTCGATGACGCAATCTTCCGGCCTTGACATCTCGCCGGCCAAATCCTCGGATGTGCCGCTGATTCTCTGCCTGATCAATGAGCTCGCCGACTACGAGAAACTGCGGCACGAGAGCGTCGCCACCGAGGCGTCGATAGACAAAGCGCTCTTCGGACCGAAGCCCGGAGCCGAGGCGGTCATCGCCCGCTTGGACGGCGAGCCGGCCGGCTTTGCCCTGTTCTTTCATAATTTTTCGACTTTTCTCGGGAAACCCGGGCTGTACCTGGAAGATCTTTTTGTGCGCCCGGCGTATCGCGGCCGCGCTGTCGGCAAATCACTCTTGAGCTATCTGGCGGCGGTGGCGCTGGAGCGTGATTGCGGCCGCTTTCAATGGCAGGTTCTCGACTGGAACCGGCCCTCGCGCGATTTCTATGAACGCTTAGGCGCGCAGGCGGATGCCGCTTGGGTCAACTACCGGATGACGGGCGACGCGCTGCGGCGCTTGGCCGGCAATCGCAAATCATGATTGCCGCGGCAGTATGAAGCGCAAGCCCTGATAGTTCAGTACCACGCCGTCGCGCCGAATGTGCTCGACGACAGGTCCTTCCGGCAGGGAGTTACCTTCATGATATTTGCGCATGTTGATGTACACGAAACGATCCCCCGCCTTGGTCGCATACACATGCACGTCCAAGTGCAGTTCAGGCAAGGCTTGCGCACCCGTTAGGTTGATTTCGTTGATCGACGGCAGCACTTCCTCGTTGTCGGCTTTGACATCCTCATCGATCAGCACCGGATCGGGCCGGCGCAGTGCGGGTCGCGAAGCGGAACGCTGTGCAATGGAATGAGGGGTGCCTGGCGGCGCGGCAAGAGGTGCAACGAGAGGCGGTACCTGCGACGCAGCGCTGGTCCCTGTCGACACTTCGGCAGCGGGCGTCACCGGAATTTCAGGCGCGTATACCGGAGTCTGTCCCAAGGGACTGAAGTGATCCGCCACCGCAGGTGCCTGGTCCTCGGCAACCGCCGCGGCCGGGCGTTTTTTGGGGGTCGATGTTGCCGCCGGGGCGCCGCTTCGCAGCAACATCACGGCGAGCACGACGACGTTGATGGCCAAAAGCGCACCCAGCAATATCGCCCACAGGGGCAGGCCGCCGCGCCCCCGTGCCGTCGGCGTATCCATCAATCCCGGTTGGGATTGGCGTTGCCGTTCGATTTCAGACTTTTTCAATGCATCGAGAATGAAGGACATGGAAATTCCTAGCCGCCGCGAAGCGCGTTGGACAGCAACAAAGGTGAACTGGGATCGGCCAACGCGGTGTCGAGCACGACTTGGGTTTGCACTCCGGCAATTCCATCGACATTCAACCGATGCTCCCGCTGGAAATTCTGCACCGCGATCGCCAGTTCTTGATCGAACACGTCGGCGTGTTCCGGATCGGAAGCACCGCCCGCCAAGGCATTCAGGCTGCGGCGAAGCCAGCGAACCTCATCCCCCTGCATTCCCAACGACAGCGGTCGGGTGCGGGAAGTCTTCGGCTTCCAGACGACGGTAAATTCCCCGAACCAATCCCGCGAAAGATCATCGATTGATACTTTCTCGTTATGCTCGCCTAAGTTCAACGTCGCGGTCTTGTCGTCCAAACTCGACAGTACGACGCGATGCCGCTGACCGCGCTCATCGGTCAGCGTCAAGATGGCGGGCCGATTCAGCGTTCTGACCTGAGTCCAGGAGCCGCGCTGCTCCAAACACGAGAGGCCCGCTTTGGCGGCCTGACCGCACGGATCCCGGTCGTCCGACAGCGCGGTTCCCCACAATGACAGCAGGCGGCGGAAAGCGGCCGCGTCCGTGGTGTTGGCCTCATTGGCCTCGAGAAGCGCTTTGACCGAGGCCAATTTGGGCGCAGGGACCGGCGCTGCCTGAGGTGGGATGACCGCCGCCGTTGCAGGCGGCGCGGGCGATGCAGCAGCCGTCATCGCGGGATGTGCTGCGGCCGCGCCTTTTAGCGCGCGGGACGCGCTAAAAATGGGACTCGACTGGCGCCAGAATTGCCAGCCGAGAAACATAATGCCGGCAAGCACCACAAGCCCTAGGGAGCCCACGACCCAGCCCAACCAGGTAGGCAGAAATCGGCGGCCGTAGACTTCCCCTGCGGCACGGCGCACCAAACCGGCGTTGATTTTCTTGGTTTCCTGCGTGTACGCGCCCAACAGGGCGCGATCGCAGGCAACATTGATGACTCGCGGGATCCCTTGAGACAGGCGATGCAATTCCACCAGCGCCGCGGGCGTGAATATGTCCTCCGTTGCGCCGGCAACGCGCAGCCGATGCCGCACATACCCCTTGGTTTCCTCGCGCGACAGGGGCTTTAAGTGGTATCGACCGGTAATTCGTTGGGCCAGTTGCCGCAGGTCGGTTCGGTCCAGCAATTCCCGAAGTTCAGGCTGGCCGATCAATATGATTTGCAGCAGCTTCTGAGTGGGCGTCTCGAGGTTGGTCAGCAGGCGGACCTGTTCCAGCACGTCGATGGAGAGGTTCTGCGCCTCATCGACCAGCACGATGATGCGTCTGCCCTCCGCGTGGCCGCTGAGCAGCCGTCGATTCAGCGCGTCAACCATTTGTTTGACGCTGTCGCGATCGGCCTCGGCGATTCCCAATCCCAGCTCTTCGCAAATCGTGAGCAGAAATTCCACCGGTGTGACGCGCGGATTCAAAATCACTGCGACATCGGCATGATGCGGCACGCGCGAGAGCAGCGTGCGCACCACCGTGGTTTTTCCCGTGCCCACTTCCCCGGTTAACTGGATGAATCCACCGGACTCATTGATGCCGTACAAGAGATGCGCCAACGCCTCGGCATGCCGCTCGCTCAAATAGAGATAGCGGGGGTCGGGGGTGATGGCGAAGGGCTTTTCGCTGAGCCCAAAGAAACTGGTGTACATGGCTTACTAGGATAGTACCAACGCGCCACTAGTTTCCGGGGCGGGGCAGGCGGCTGGCACGGGTCAAGAGCCCCTCCCCGAATCGGTCGCGGATGCCGTCCACGGCCGAATCGAGCCGGGATCCTGGATCGGGCAGCGGGTCTGAAAACAGGTCTGATTGCCGGAGCGACTGCAAATCGCTGACGCCCACGCCCAGCAGCCGCACCGCGGCACGGGGTTGTGCGGCCAGCCAGGCCCCAAGCAGTGCCTGCGCAGCCGCCGACACGATGGCGGTATCTTGAGTCGGAGGCTCCAGCGCGCGCTGGCGGGTATAGGTCGTGAAGTCGCCGCGCCGAATTTTGACGCTCACCCGGCCGGCAAGGAGCTTCTGTGCCCTCAAGCGGGAGGCGGTGCGATCCGCCAAATGTACGAGTTGTGCCTGAAGCTTAGCAGCCGCGCGGATGTCCGTGTCATACGTCTCCTCCGCGCTGATCGACTTCTCTTCGCGATCCGGTTCCACCGGCCGATCATCGAGCCCGCCGGCGCGATCGCGCATGGCCTTGCCGTGCTTGCCGAAGGCACGCCACAACACCTCATCGGTGGCGACGCGCGCGTCGCCAAAGGTTCGAATACCGGCCTCGAGAACCGCCGGCAATGTCTTCCGGCCCACGCCGAACAGTTTGTGGATCGGCAGCGGATCCAAAATTTCCCGCAGGTTGCCCGCATCGATGCAGCACATGCCGTCCGGTTTGTTCAGATCCGACGCAATCTTCGCTACCAGCTTATTTGGAGCAATTCCCACCGATGCGGTGAGTCCGGTTTGCCTGGCGATCCGCCGGCGAATCTCCGCGCCGATCACCTCGGGTCCCCCGAGCAATTGCTGACTGGCCGTCACGTCGAGAAACGCCTCATCCAGAGACAGCCCTTCCACCAGCGGTGTGAATTCATGAAAAATCGCGAATACCTGTTGCGATATCTCCTGGTAACGGGCCATCCGCGGGTGCACGACTATGGCTTCGGGGCAGCGGCGCAGTGCTTCGCGCATGGGCATGGCCGAATGCACGCCGAAGCGCCGTACCGCGTAACTGGCGGCGGCGACGACGCCGCGGCCGCCAGTGCCGCCGACGATGAGCGGCTTGCCCTTCAATTCCGGGCGGTCCTGCTCCTCCACGGATGCGTAGAACGCATCCATGTCGATATGCAAGATCGCGCGGGCGACGTTGCGCCGCATCGGATCATTCCACGGTGACGGTGATTTTCTTCGAATGCAGCGGCGGATCGAAGGACTGATGCAGGGAGTCCGCGAATATGAGTTCCAAGGTGTGCTTGCCGGGGGGCAATGTCAGCGACGTCTCGGTTTGACCTTTGCCGAAATGCAATATTTTGTCCGTTGCCGGCATCGGCGCATCGAGTTTCACCTCGCTCAAGTCGGTGTCGACCAACAGGTGGTGGTGCCCGGTGTTGTCGAATTTGATTCCCGCCGGCGCAATTCCCATCCCTTTCAATCCAAAGCTCACCGTAAAGGGGCTATGCACTTTCGCGCCATCGTGCGGCGCAATAATGTACACCTCCGCACCCGCGGGCGCGGCCAAGCGATCTGCCGCCACCGCGAATGCCGCCAACAGACTGATACCTAACGCGAGAACTAGACGATTCATGCGGCTCTCCTTGTTAAAAATGTATCTTACAACTGCAAGCCGGCATAAACGAATACGCCGGCCAAGGTGAGGGCGAACACGATACTGTAGACAAAGAAAAGCAGCACCGCTTTGAACAGCGCGCCTCCCCAGCTTCGGCCGAACACCCGCCGCATTGCAATAAGCGTGTAAATCGCCACGCACCAGCCCAACAGCGTTTCGAGAATATCCGACACGCCCGCGAGCTTCGGCCAGGCGTGGGCGGCGTTGATGGCGCAAATCATCACGATCGCCACGGAAAAATAAAACGCATGGAGGTGAATAAAAAACAGCAGGTGCTCGGCGTAGCGGTAGCGTGGACGCCAATACAGCAGCATGTGCAGGAACGCGACCAGCGGCAGAAAGATGAACATTGCCTTCGACATCGTGGCGATGGCGACATGCATCAGATTGTTGCCGTTGTCGCGCACGATCGCCTCGCAGGCATGCTGGAACCGCTGCTTCCACTCTGCATGACTCTTGAATTCAACGGAGTTGATATCCCGGCAGCTGGTCAACCGAGGGGCGCTGGCCGCGGCAGCCGGTTTCGTGGCATCGTCAAATCGAATGACTTCGACGCGCACATCGGTGAAGGAAGCGATCAGGAAAAAAACGATGCTCAAGATCAGGTACAGCCGAAACGGCGGCAAGTAGGCGACGCGCCGGCCGGCGACGAACTCCTGGGTAAGCATTCCCGGCTTGAACCACAGCAACTTAAGTGTGCGCCACAGCCGAGAATCCGAGTGCGTCAGCCCCTCCAGCATTTCATGTAAAAGCTCTACCGTGCTCGGCACGTGCACGTCGGCGGCCTGGCTGCAATTCACGCAGAACCGACCGAGGAGCACCGCGTTGCAATTCTTGCAGCGCGCCGGCGGGGCCGGCGCTGCCTCGAGCGGCGCCGGTTCGGGGAGCGCGGGGTCCGGCTGTGCGAGGTCGATCGGCTTCATTGTTCGGCGTCGGCGCCCATGCCCAATTCCTGCGGTGTGAAGTCATCGACGTTGATGAGATCCATGACTTTGGCATCGTAGCTGCGCAGTATCTCGGCTTCGGCCTCGCTGATGATGCCGAGGCCCTGCGCCTGGGAGATCTGACCGGGCAGATCCAGCGCGGTGACCCGGTCGGTCTTGACGCCGTCGACGCGAATGCGCTTCTGCAGCGGTTCGGCCATGGTGGACAGAATCAACGCCTCCTGCAGCTGGCCCAATGGATTGTGCGATTCTTGAGTTTTATAAATATAGGCGCTCAAGCGCTCGCGGGTTGCCGTGGGATTCATGATCAGATCGCCGATGGCATGGCCGAGGCGATCGCTGGGCTGCGAATAGCTAAGTCCGCGCGGGAAGATGACCATCCGCATGAACAGCGCCAGAGGACGATGCGGAAAATTTCGCAGGAAAAGATGCAGCTGCTCTTGCGCCTGGTACAAAAGGCTGCGGCAGGCCCATTCGACCAGCGGAAGATCTGCCGGCTCGCTGCCTTGATTCTGGTGATGCTTGAGCACCATCGAGGCCAAGTACATCGATGACAGCACGTCTCCCAAGCGCGCGGACAGGGTCTCCTTCTTCTTGAGATATCCGCCCAGCGCCAGCATGGCAACGTCCGTCGCCAGCGCGAATGAGGCGCTGTAACGGTTGACGTGCTGGAAGTAGCGCACGGTCGCGCCGGTGTCCGGCACTTTCGTGAATCGCGCCGAGGTCAAGCCGAGGATAAGAGAGCGAACCGCATTGGAGATCGCAAACCCGACGTGGCCGAAAACCGCCTCATCGAATTCGCGCACTCCCACCTCGCGATTGGGATTCTTCGCCGCGGTCATCTCCTTCAGGACGAAGGGATGGCAGCGCACGGCGCCCTGACCGAAGATGATCAAATTGCGCGTCAGGATATTGGCGCCCTCGACGGTGATGGCGACCGGCACGATCTGATAGCCGCGCCCGAGATAGTTTTTCGGCCCCAGCATAATGCCCTTGCCGCCATGAACATCCATGGCGTCGTTGGCGACCATACGGCCGATTTCGGTGGCGTGGTACTTGAGCATGGCGGAGGGCACGGAGGGCTTTTCCCCGCCGTCGATGGCGCCGGCGGTGACGGAACGTGCGGCGTCGATGATGTAGGTACGCGCCGCCATTCGCGCCAAAACCTGTTCGATGCCCTCGAAGCTGCCGATCGGCGTGTTGAACTGGCGGCGGATGCGTGCGTAGGCGCCCGACGCGTATACCGCCGCCTGCGCGCCGCCGGTGGCGCTGGAGGGCAGCGAAATGCAGCGGCCCACCGACAGTTGTTCGACCAGCATGCGCCAGCCCTGCCCGGCGGTGGCAAAGCCGCCGATAATGGCATCGACCGGCACGAAAACATCGCGTCCTTGAATGGGACCGTTTTGGAACGGGATATTCAAAGGAAAGTGCCGCCGTCCGATCTCGACGCCGGGTGTGTCGCGCGGAATCAGAGCACAGGTGATCCCCAAATCTTCTTTGTCGCCCATGAGATGCTCAGGATCGAAGAGGCGGAAAGCCAATCCGATCACGGTGGCGATCGGCGCCAGCGTGATGTAGCGCTTGGAAAAATTGAGCCTAATGCCGACGATTTCTGCGCCCTGCCACCGGCCCTTGCAAATGATGCCGGTATCAGGAATCGACGCCGCGTCGGAACCGGCGCGCGGCCCGGTGAGTGCGAAACAGGGGACGTCGTCGCCGCGCGCGAGCCGCGGCAAGTAATGATTCTTCTGCGCCTCGGTGCCGTAGTGAAGCAGCAATTCAGCCGGCCCCAAGGAGTTCGGCACCGCGACGGTCGAGGACGCAGTGGTCGAGCGCGAGGCGATTTTGATCAGCACGCAGGAATGGGCATAGGCCGAGAATTCCAAGCCGCCGTAACGGCGCGGAATAATCATTGCAAAGAAGCCGCGGGATTTGATGAAGGACCAAACTTCCGGCGACAAATCGGCGCGGCGATGCGTGATGTCCCAGTCATCGAGCATCGCGCACAGCTCTTCGCAGGGTCCGTCGAGAAACGCCTGTTCGGCGTCGTTCAGCACCGGCGCTTTCGCCGACATGAGCTTCTGCCAGTTCGGACCGCCGGTGAACAATTCTCCATCCCACCACACCGTGCCGGCGTCCAATGCCTCGCGTTCCGTCGCCGACATCGCCGGCAGCAGCTTGCGATATTTCTTCATGAAGGGCCGCGTAAGGAGGCGAATGCGCAGAGGCCGGATATTCAATAAAAACAAGACCGCGAACGGCACCGAGATCAGGATTTTCCACCAGTCAGGAGCCGATCCGAGTGCCCAATAGATGGCGAGCAACAGGAGCAGCACACCGGTGCTCACCGCCAGAGTGGCCCGCCGGTAGGCGAGAATGCAAATCGCGCCCGCGAACAGCACCAGCCAGCCAACAACGATGCCGGCGTCGAGCAGCAGCTCATGCATGGGATCGCCCCTTTTTCTAGATCAAGTCTTTGACACCGTCGCGCTCTTCCAGCAATTCGCGGTGCGTAGCCTGCATTTTCTCGCGGCTGAAATCGTTGATTTCCAATCCCTGCACGATGCTGTAGTCGCCGTTCTTGCAGGTGACCGGATACGAATAAATGACACCTTCGGGAATTCCGTAACTGCCGTCGGACGGCACACCCATGCTCACCCAATCGCCCGACGGCGTGCCGAGCATCCAATCGTGCACGTGATCCAGTGCCGCCGCCGCCGCGGAAGCAGCGGACGAAGTACCGCGCGCCTTGATGACGGCAGCGCCGCGTTGCTGCACGGTGGGAATGAAGCTGTCCTTGAACCAGCTTAAGTCAACCAGCGTAAGCGCCGGTTTGCCGCCGACGGTCGCGTGATGCAGATCAGGGTACTGAGTGGCCGAATGGTTGCCCCAGATGATGACCTTCTTCACCTCATCCAGCGCCACGCCGGATTTTTCCTTGAGCTGCGCCAGCCCGCGGTTGTGATCGAGCCGGGTCATCGCGGTGAATCGGTTGCGCGGTATTGAAGGTGCATTGTGTTGTGCAATGAGTGAATTGGTGTTGGCCGGATTGCCCACGACCAGCACGCGAACATCGCGGCTGGCTACCGCGTTCAGCGCCTTGCCCTGTGCGGAGAAAATTTTGGCGTTCTCCAGCAGCAAATCCTTGCGCTCCATGCCGGGACCGCGCGGCCTGGCTCCCACCAGCATCGCAAAATTGCAGTCCTTGAATCCCTCATTGGCGTCGGATGTGGCGGTGATCTTATTCAAGGTCGCAAAGGCGCAGTCGTTCAATTCCATCACCACACCCTGTACCGCCGCACTGGCCGCCGGTATCTCCAGCAGATTCAAATTGACGGGTTGGTCTGGCCCCAGCATCTGGCCCGATGCGACGCGAAATGCCAGCGCATATCCAATGTTGCCGGCCGCGCCGGTGATGGTGATGGTGACTGGCTTCTTCATGACGAACTCCCGCGCGAAAACCACGAATGGTAGCCGAAATCGCTCTGCAACGTCATTGACGGATGGGCAGCGGCGTTTGAGTTGCCGAAGGCAAGTGCACGTTCAACAGCTGCGCCACGGTGGGTGCGACTTGCCGCATGTCGATGACGCCCAGATCGCGATGCCGCGCAATGCCCGTTCCGGCGATGAAGAACGCGGCGCGCATCTCGGGATATTCCGGTGAGAACCCATGGCTGCCGGGAGTGCCCGTCACCTCGCTCTGCAACGGACTCGTCGCGTCGGCCAGTGCGTAGTAACCGAGTTTCATGATGACCAGAAACGATGCGTCGGGAAACGCCCCGCGCTGCTTGATGGCGTCGCGCTCCAGAATTTCTGCGATGCCATTGTTCGGATCGGCTTTCATGGATTGCAACAAATCGCGCACCTGAGCCTGAACCTGCGAGTCGGCGGGATCGTGCAGCATGACCGCCGCCATTCCGCTGCCGGACCAGGGCAGCGCTTTCCAGCCGTCGCTCTGAACGAGGCCGGCACGTAAAAACGGCTGCATGAGATTCACCTTGTGGGTGATCCGCACGAAGCCATGATCGGATACCACCAGTGCGACGGCGTTGGGATCGTTGGCGCGGGATGCGGCAAACAGTTGTGCGAGCTGGCCATCGATCACTTCGAGGTCCTGATTGGCTTGCGGACTGAAGGGGCCGGCCCTGTGCTGCTGTTCATCGAGTGAACTCAAGTGAATGGTCATGAACTTCGGCTTCTGAGTCCGCAGGATGTCCAACGCATAGCGGGTCTTTATCTCATCGCCGGGCGGACTCGGATCGTTGCCCCGCATGTAGGGACCAAGACGCGCCTGCATCTTTTGCAGCAGCCCTTCGGGACGCGAGACCGCGGCCATCAGCAAGGCGTCTGACGGATCGACATCCACTAAGTGCGCCACTCGCCAATATTCCGGAATGAGAAAATCCACCGCCGTGGCGCCGACACTCACGGGCCAGCCGATGCTCGCGGTCGATAACCCGGCCTCATGCGCAGCCTGCCACAGCGTCGGCACGCGAATTTGCTGCGCATACCAAAACCAGGCATTCGCGAATGTGTTTTTGGGATCGAATTCGAGATTGTTATAAATGCCGTGTTCAGCCGGCGACAAGCCGGTCAACAGCGTGGTGTGGCTGGGATAGGTTACCGTCGGCCAAACCCCGGTGACGCCGCGAGCGTACGTACCTTCGCGCAGCAAGCCGCGCAAAAATGGAATTTTAAGGCCATGCGCATCCGCTTCGAGAACATATTCGGGCTTCAATCCGTCCACCGAGATCATGAGCACGGAAGCGGCGACGGCGGGACTGCCCGCGGCCATGGCGAACAATAAAAATAGGGGCCGCGCCAGCAAGGCGCGCCTCGGCAAAAGGCGATGGATGGTCAAGTTGGTTTACTCGCTGACGGGAATGAGATAGTCAGGATAGGCGCTGCGAAAGCGGCGCATTTCAATATCCGCTTCGCTGTCGCGGCCGGCGCGCCGCAGCGCGGAGATATCTTCGAGCCACACCGCGGGGTTGCGCTCACGCGGCGAGACCTGCGCCGCCACCTTGAGCACGTGCGGCTTGTCATCGGACCTTCTTGCAGCTTGGGGTCCGAAAACGATGGCGAGAACGAGCGCGACCGACAAAAGAACGCTGGCGGCGAAGGCAAGCGGCGCCAAGCTTTGCGATCCTAGCCGTGCCTTCGATTTGGCCGACCTTAAGGCTAGCTTAAGCACCAACCGATCGAGCGCATGCGGCGGCGCCGGAGCCGACTCTCGCCGGTACTCGCGAGACACCGCGCTGTCGCCGCGCAGATATTCGTCGAGCTCGTCAGGCAGGCGTTTCTCAGGCATAGGTTCGCAACGGCAGCATTTCGGATTCTTGCATCGGGCTCAAGGATTTCTTCAATTTACGTACTGCGTATCGCAGACGGCTCTTGGTTGTTTCCACGGGCACATCCATGACGCGCGCGATCTCCTCGACGCTCAGTCCCGTTTCCTCACGCAATAAAAACGCCTCTCGCTGTTCCTGCGGCAGTGCTGCAACGGCGGCCAGCAACGCGGATTGCTGCTCGGCGAATTCCGCCACTTTGTCGGGCCGTTGGTGCTCGGGGACTTCGGGCTCGAGCAGCGGCTCGTGATGCTCGTGCGCGGGAATTTCAGTGCGCAGGTTGACATCGCGCCTGAAAAAATCAACGGCGCAGTTATGCGCAATGTGAAACAAGAACGTTGCGAATTTTGCGCGCGGTTCATAACGAGCCCGCGTCGCCACCAAGCGCGACCACACTTCTTGAAATAGGTCTGAGGCGGCGCCGGCATTGCGCACATGGCGCAGTAAGTAGCGATACAAGGGGCCCTTGTACGCCGCGTACAGCGCGGAAAACGCTGCCGCGTCGCCCGCTTTGTAACGCAGCATCAATCCAGCGTCATCGTCCAACGAATCCATCGTCGGCAGCATACTTGGGGCTGCGCCTGCGGGCAAAACCCAAACGTCTCCCGCCAATTATTTTCGGCGATTTTAGGATTTCTTTCAAAAACAATGAGTTAGAGCCGAAAAAATAATTGCTTAAGTGCTTGCATGTAGTGGTGTTGTATATTACTATATCACCAAGTCACCGAAACACCTCGATGACGGACTGAACTGAAAACTTTTGCACCGGAGACGATCATGAACACCTCAATCTCAACAAAACTCGCGGCCCTGGCTCTCGCGTTGATGGTCAACAGCGTAATCATGGGTGGCATAGCTTACTTGTTCAATGCGCAGCTCCAGGCGCCCACGGCGGTGATGTCGCTGGCCAGCACTGTCGCGTCCTCAGCGAACGGCGCGGTCTAAAGCTTCGCCTAGGCGCTCTGGTAGATTACCGTGCTATATGTCCCCCACACTGGGGTTAAGCACATCGAGCGAGAAATGGACCCGAACTGGAACGACAACCAACCAATCTATCGCCAATTGCGCGATCGAATGGTCGCCCTGATTCTAGAGGGCGCGCTGAAGGAGGGTGATCCATTGCCCTCCGTGAGGGCGGTGGCTGCCGATTACCGGCTCAATCCGCTCACGGTGCTGAAAGGCTACCAACAGCTGGTCGATGAGAACCTGGTCGAAAAGCGCCGCGGCCGGGGCATGTATGTCAGCGACGGAGCCCGGCGGCTGCTCCTCGCAGGAGAGCGCGAGCGGTTTCTCAATGAGGACTGGCCGCAGATTCTCGCCGTCATCAATCGACTTGGGTTTTCCTCACAAGAATTATTTGCACAAACACCGGCGCTCACACACCCGGCGCCGCCGCCCCGCGGCAGCGACACGAAGGAAGAATGAGACTCATATGGCTGCGCTCATCGAAGCAAAGGATCTGACGAAAAAATACGGTGCCCACGTGGCGCTGGATCGCGCCAACCTCAACATCGAGGCCGGCCGCATCGTCGGACTGATCGGTCCCAACGGCGCCGGCAAGACCAGCGCGCTGCGAGCCATTTTGGGCCTGACGAATTACGAAGGTCAGCTGACCGTATTGGGCCGCGAACCGTTTCGCGACCGCACCGCACTTATGAACGACTGCTGTTTCATCGCCGACGTCGCGGTGCTGCCGTCGTGGCTGCGCGTCGACCAGGCGATTGATTTCGTCGCAGGCGTGCATCCGCGGTTCCGCCGTGACCGCGCCTTGGGCTTCCTGGCGAAAACACAAATTACCGGCAAACGCCGGATGCGGGAATTATCCAAGGGAATGAAAACTCAAGTCCATCTGGCGCTGACCATGGCGATCGACGCGAAGTTGCTGGTGCTGGATGAACCCACGCTGGGACTCGATATTCTCGCGCGCCGCGCTTTCTATGACGCGCTGGTCAACGACTATATGGACGAGACGCGCACCATCCTGATCACCACGCATCAGGTTGAAGAGGTGGAGAACCTGTTGACCGACATCATATTCATCGACAAGGGCCGCATCGTACTGGACACCTCTCTCGAGGATGTGGCGACGCGCTTCAGCGCAGTGGCCGTGACGGCCGATCGCCTCGATGCGGCGCGTGCCGAGAAGCCCTTCTACGAGCGTCACATACTCGGAAAAATGGTGCTGTATTTCGAAAACGCCGACGCCGGTAAATTGGCGGCATTCGGCGAACTGCACACCCCGAGCGTCTCCGATTTATTCGTCGCGAAGCTTTCCGGAGGTGCGGCATGAATACCAGCACGTGGCTGATCCGCCGGGAGTTCTGGGAAAACCGGGCAATCTGGGTCATCCCCGCCGTTTTCGGCGCATTGCTGATCCTGGCCGCTTTGTTCGGTCAAGTGAGCATTCCAAAGCTGACCTCGCCGGCGGAAATGCATGAGGCCGCCGGCGCCTTCCAAGTGATCGTCGGTGCGATGTTCTATGTGGTGATGTCGGTGTACGCAACCTGGTATCTGCTCGATTGCCTGTATGCGGATCGCAGAGACCGCAGTATTTTGTTCTGGAAATCGCTGCCGCTATCCGATGCCAGGACGGTATTGATCAAATTGCTGGTCGCCATGATCCTGATCCCGCTGGTGTACTTCGTGGCCGCCGACGCGACCGCGCTGATCGCGGCATTCATCCTCTCGATTCGCGCCAAAGCCTCGCTCGGCAGCGCGCTGTGGCAGGCCGATGTCTGGTGGGACATTCAAGTCCTGTGGCTGTATTGCGTCGTCGTGACCGCCATCTGGTACTTGCCGATTGCCGGGTGGCTGATGCTGGTGTCGGCCTGGGCCAAGCGCGCCGTCATGTTGTGGTCCGTCCTGCCGCCGCTGGTGGCGTATATCTTCGAGCGCGTGTTTTTCGGCACGCACGTGATTGGCCATACGCTGGCCAGGCGCTTGATGGGACTGCCGATGGTGGCATTCAACGGCGCCAAGCATGTGTGGACGCAGGGCAGCGGCGTTGTGGATAATGACGGCCTTCCGGTCCGTGTTTGGAATCTCATCAACCCGAGTGGATTTTTTACCAGTGCCGAAACATGGATAGGCGCCGCCGTGGGCATCGTGTTGATCGTGGGCGCCATCCAGCTGCGCATGCGCCGCTCGGAGATTTAGTGCGGGGCAGCGGGGCCGGCGTGCGTCGCGCCGCCGCCCCGCTCGCAACGCTGGCAGGATTGCTCCTGATTGCCCCCGGCATGGCGTGCGCGGATGAATTTTTTCTGGTGCGCGACGAAAACCCGCTCATTCGCGGCTTTTATTTGCCGCTGCCCAGTGACAGCCGAACAACCGACGGGCAGAGCCTGTCGGCGACGCTGTCGATCATGAATACGCTCAACGTCGAGGACCGCCCCAACGAGAGTGTGCTCGTGGACGGCGAGAGCGACACCCTTCGACTTACCTACGAGAATTCCCTGTTCCAGTCTTGGCGCTATCGTTTCACCTTGCCCATCATCCATGACAGCGGCGGCTTTCTCGACTCTGTCATCGATGATTGGCACCGATGGTTCGGTTTCAATCCGGGCAATAGGCCCTTCTATCCCAAAAATGAAATCGTGTACTTCTATTCCGGCGCGGGGAGAGTCGATATCACGCAGTCCCAAACCAGCATCGGCGACATCTCCGGCGAGATGGGCTGGTATCCAATCGATGATGCGCACCGCACGGTGTCATTCTGGGGCGGCCTTGCGGCACCCACCGGTTCTGTCTCCAAGCTCACGGGGGATGGCGCGTGGGATGGCGCAGTGTGGGCGCATGGCGCCCTGCGCTGGCCCAAATGGCAGTTGGCGGCGGAACTCGGGGTAGCGCAGCCATTCGGCGATGAGATATTTGCCGGCAATGGCCACAAGACCTCGGTCTTCGCCCGATTCGCGGCCACGCGTGCCCTCGGGTCACTGTGGTCGTTGCGTGCACAGCTCGACGCGCAGAGCGGCCGCGTTGAAGACAGCGAGATCCGATTGTTGGGGCCGAGCCTGCAGCTTACCATCGGCGCGGTGCGGCGCCTGGGCGAGCACTGGCGGCTCGAATTCGGATTTGCAGAGGACGCAGCGGTCAACACCGCCCCCGACATCACTTTCTTTCTTGGGATTCGCCGCCAAAGCAGTGCAAAATAGCGCAAGGTATTTTGTTATCTCGAAGGGGCGCTCATGTACAAAACGAAGATCGATCTGTCGGAGAAAGTCCGCCGCAACATCATTGTCATCTTGAACGATCGCCTGGCCTATGCCATCGATCTGCAGAGCCAGGTCAAGCAGGCCCATTGGAATGTGAAGGGTCCCAATTTCATCGCCCTGCACGAGCTGTTCGACAAGATTTCCGACGCTGTGCTGGAACAGATCGACGAGATCGCGGAGCGCGTCACCAGCTTAGGGGGCACGGCCGAAGGCACGGTCGCCGTGGCGGCCAAGCGCAGCAAATTGAAGAACTACCCTTTGAGCATCACCGCGGGCAAGGATCATCTGTTCTATCTGTCGACACAGCTGTCGGTGTACGGCAAGGTGGTGCGCGCGGCCATCACCGATACCGATGAGCTGGGCGATGCGGATACGGCTGACCTCTTTACCGGGATTTCCCGGGATATCGACAAGTACCTCTGGTTCCTCGAGGCGCATCTACAAGAAAAGGCATAAAACTTATGGCCGATCCTGCCGCCGGTGCTGATGATTCGGGACTGGGCGCAGCGCTCGCTACGCTGCGGGGCTTGCTGACGAGCGGCGAAACGCTGGAAGCTTGGGCGGCGCAGCTTCGCGTCTATGCGCTCACCCATCGCCGCGTCTGCATTGCGGCCACCAGCGGGCGCTTCATTTACCTGCACCGGCGTCTTTTCGGCGGCTACGATTCGGCCGATGTTCGTTGGCAGGATCTGAAGGAAGCGCGCATCAGCGCCGGGATCATCGCGGCTGACCTGACGCTGGTCGCGCAGAGCAGTTCCGATCTGAACATCGGCGCCGAAGTGAACCGGATCTTGAGCTTTGCGGGCTTGAACAAGGATCAAGCGCAGGCCATGTATCGCATCTGTCAGCAGCACGATCAGGAATGGCGCGAAAAGCGCCGGGTGCGCGAGCTCGAGGAATTACGCGCGAAGTCCGGCGGGGTGCAGATCGGCGGCGCATCGGCGGGCTACGGCAGCACCGATGCAGCCGGCACGGAATCCGAACCGACGCGCCGCTTGCGCCAGGCGCGCGAAATGCTCGATGCCAAGCTCATCACCGATTCGGAATTCGAATCCATCAAGGCAAAGATCGTATCCGGCCTTTGAGCCTTAAGAAGTTAGAGCTCCTAGCCCAAGAGGTAGGCGAAGTAACTGTTGCGCAGACGATTCAAAGGATCCGTGCGTTGCCGCAGCGCGCGGAACAGTTTGACGCGCTCGCCGAAGGATTTCGCCACGTGGTCCGGCTGCAGGGCACGTGTTTGATTGAAGGTGGGTGTGCCGCCGTGCGACGAGGCGAAATCATTGAAGTCGATCAGGAAGTCGTCCCAACCCTGCTCGCCGCTGGATGAGGGCTCCAGGGTGAACATCGGTCCTAAATAGCTGGCGCTGAACAACGAGCCGCGATCCTGGTGCAGCCTGGCAGCGCCGCTCACCACGTTGCCGCGGTATCGATGCTGCTTATAGTAGGACTTGCAGAACTCGAAATAGGCGCCGAGCAGTTTCGGGTAATCGGTTTGCGGGAACGCCCAGAGGCTATAGGTATGGCGCGCCTTCCACGCCTCCTTCGGCATGTCGCGCATCCATTCGTGCGAAAACATCATCACATCCCGGGTACCGCCGCCCAAGGCGCGATGCATTCCCGATAGAACTGCGGCGCGCAATCCGGGCGCGGCCAATACGCTGCCCACCGTGGAGCCGAAGGCGGGCAGCACATTGCGCATCACGGACTGCTTGATCTGCCAGATTCCGGAGCGACTGATCTCCGCGGATTCATCCAGCGTTCGGCGCTCCAGAGTGATCCGATCGTGGAAAGGCGAGACATGCAGGCGCAGCGCGCCCGGAGCATTGATCAGGCCTGCATACCGGGAGCTGAATTCCTTCAGCGTCATTACCTGGTAGTCGATCTTGACCGGGGTCAGCGGCCGCACGCGAACCACAACTTCGTGCACCACGCCCAGCAAGCCGAAGCTCGAGCGCAGCACGCGCATCAAGTCACGCTCGCGATCCGTCACGACCATTTGCTTGCCCTGTGGCGTGATCAATTTCAGTTCGCTGATGCACGAGGACAATTGCGCCATGCCGTCGCCGTACGAAGCCTGCGGCAGCGTGGTCACCGCCATGGCACCCAGGGAAATTCGGCCCATTTCGGGCGTCAGCGGCAGTTCTTGCCCACGTTCGGCGAGCGCCTTGACCAGGGTGCTCAACAGCACGCCCGCTTGTGCCCGCACGCTGGTTTCCCCGAACTCCAAGATCCTGTTGAGCCCGGAGGTTTCGACCGTCGTCCCGCCGTCGCCGCCGACACAGCGGGTCTGTGAATAGTCGGCGCCGACCATTCGAATGGGCGTGGGATAACTTTTCGTCTTGGAAAGAAGGCTCGGAATGTCCTCGAAACGCTTTAAGCGCAGAACAAGCCGCGGCCGCCGAAAAATACCGGATGAATCCGCGCCTCGCGGATCGATGACTTTAGTGACCATGTGCTTCCCCCCGGAAGACTCGCAAAACGCCTAAGAAACGTTTGCTGTCGGGGGCACAAAACCTGGCGGTTCTGCATGCGCCTATGCGCCTTAAGATTCACTGGCGACCCCGCTATCGTCAGACTTCCTTTCGGGAAGCCCCTTAGACCGGTGGTTTTGCGTCCCCACCTTTCGGCGGGTTTGCCCTTAAACAGCTAACGCCTACTATGCGATGCAGACCCGCGTTTTGTAAAGGAGTATTTAGGGAGCCGCGAATCGCGTCACGACGGCCGCCCAAATGGGGGGGGTCAACCCATCAGGAGCAGGGTTTCGGCGTGTTCCACGGCCTCCGGGGTACCGTAGACCACCACCACGTCGCCCTCTTTGAAAACGGTATCCGGCCCCGGCTCGCGGCCCACGATACCGTCCCGGCGTACCGCGTTGACCGTTGCCTGCGAGCCGCGCTGCGCAAGGTCCGTAATGCTGCGCCCGACCGCCCAGGCGTGGGGCGGCAGGATGACGCTGTGCAGTTCCTCTCGAAAAGCGTGGCTCTGATCCAACTGCTCGGCGTCCGCCTCGCGGAAGTATTGGCGCAGCATTTGATAGCGATGGCTGCGAATGTCATTGACCGTGCGAATCACCTGCCCCACCGGCAACTTCACCAACAGCAGCAGGTGCGACAGCAACATGAGGCTGGCCTCAAACGTTTCGGGCACCACCTCGGTCGCGCCGGCCGCCTGCAATTCCACCAACTTGGTGTCGTCCTGAGTGCGCACCAGGATGGGCACGTCGGGGCGCAACTCGCGCACCGCTCTTAAGATGCGCAAGGACACGTCCGGATTGGCAAACGTGATCACGACGACGCTGGCGTGTGCAACACCGACATTCTCGAGCACCTTGCCTTGAGCGGCGTCGCCATACACCACCGGATCGCCGACTTGCCGGCCCGTGCGAATGCGGTACGGATCCACATCGAGGGCGATGTACTCGAAGCCGGTCTGTTCGAGCACGCGCGCGATGTTCTGCCCGACGCGGCCGAAGCCGCAGATCACCACATGCTCCCGATCCGCGGCAGCCAGCGTGATCCGCTCCTGACGCATCGCCTCGGTTTGCGGGTTGCCGGATTCGCGCAGGATGATGCGCGTGATGCGCCGATTGTGGCGAATGATCAGGGGGGATAGCACCATGCTCAACACGGTGGCGGCCAACAGCGGCTGCACCACGCCGGGGTCGAGCAGTTCGCGCCGTAGCAACAGAATCAGCAGCGCGAAGCCGAATTCACCGCCCTGCGCGACGATCACACCCGTGCGCAGGGATTTGAACCAGCTCTTGGTGGCCGGCTTTGCGACAACGGCGACGACAGCAGCCTTCAGCAGCAGCATGCCGAAAAGAATCGCCGTCACGACCGGCAAATCCCGCAGCAGCAATCCGACGTCGAGCAGCATGCCGACCGTGATGAAGAACAAACCCAGCAGCACTTCGCGGTACGAGCGAATCGTGGCTTCGACTTGATGCCGAAACTCGGTTTCAGCGAGCATCATGCCGGCGAGAAACGCGCCCAGCGCGAGCGACAGGCCCGCCGCATGAGTTGCCCACGCCGAGGCCAGCACGGCGAGCAGCACCGCCAGCGAGAACAGTTCCGGGGATCGAACCGAGGCGATCATGAGAAACAAGGGCCGCAGCAGCCAACGGCCGGCGGCGAGTACCAGCAGCAACGCCGCCGCGGCAATGCCGATCGCGCCCAAAATATGTGCGGCAGTCGCAGCGCGTCCGCTGTTGCCGAGCGCCGATACCAGGGCCAGGAGCAGCGGAAAACTCAGGTCTTGAAACAGGCAAATGGCGACGGCCAGCCGGCCATGCGTGCGGTTGTTCTCGGACTGCTCCGTGAGCTGCGCGATGATGATGGCGGTGGAGGACATGGCCAGGGCGCCGCCGACGACCACCGCAGCGGCCGGCGTGACGCCGAAGAGGACTGCGCCCGCCGCGATGATCCCGGTCGTGATGAGCACCTGTGCGCCGCCGACGCCCAGCACTTCCCAGCGCATGGCCACCAAGCGCGGCAGCGAGAATTCCAATCCCAAGGTGAAGACCAAGAACACCACGCCGAAGTCCGCCAAGAGTTGCGTGGTCTCGTTGTCCGCCGCGAGCGCGAGCGCATGCGGACCCAAGAGCATGCCGACAGCGAGATAACCCAAGATGGCGGGCAGCGCCAATTTGCGCACGGCGGCCACGACGCACACCGATGCGGTGAGCAGAATCAGGATCTGTAACAGCGGATCGTTATGCCCCATTGCCTGCTAGCATATCGCTATGAGTGCAACCATGACGGCCCCGTTGGCGCTCGAACGGCAAGGCGATGGCTGGCGGCTGCGCTTAAGCGGCGATTGGTCGTTGGCGGCGATGCCGGGCATCGAAGCGCAGCTCAATAGTTTGCCCGCCCTGGATGGCACTTTGGTGTGCGATTGGACGCAAGCTGAAGCGCCTGGAATCAGTCCGGCATGGGCACTGCTGCGGCGGCTGGCCGACACCTGCGGTCAGCAGCCACTGGATGTTCGCCATACCGGCAATCCGCCGCACTTCTTGGAGCTGCTGCAAAAGCTGCATGTCGACCGGCATGCGGCATACAGCCAGCAGGCGCCTGCGACTCTGGAGCGGCTGGTCGGCAAAGTGGGCCGCTGGGCCGTGCTGCAGGGCCGGCATGGGCGCGGTGTGATGGTCTTTCTCGGACGCATTGCCACGGTAGCCGGCGAGGCCTTCCGCCGGCCGCAAGCGCTGCGGGTTTCATCGATTGCGCGCCATATCTATGAAACCGGCATCACCGCCATCCCCATCGTGTCGCTGATTGCATTCCTGATCAGCGTGATCGTCGCCTATCTCGGCGCGCAGCAACTGTCGCGCTTCGGCGCCGATATTTTCGTCGTGGATCTGGTGACCATTGCGGTGTTGCGCGAGATGGGCGTGCTGTTGACGGCCGTCATCGTCGCCGGCCGCTCCGGCAGTGCTTTCGCCGCGGAGATCGGGGTGATGCAGCTCAACGAGGAAACCGACGCGCTGCGCGCCATGGGGATGAACCCCGTTGAGTTGCTGGTCGTCCCCAGAGTGCTGGCGCTCCTCATTGTTATGCCGCTGCTGACGGTGATTGCCGATGCCATGGGCCTGGCCGGCGGCGGCCTGCTGTCGCTCGTCAACCTGCACATTCCGCTGCCGCAGTTCATGGCGCGCCTGCGCGAGTCGCTCTCGCCTACGACGTTTTGGGCAGGTTTGGTCAAGGCGCCGGTGTTCGCCATCCTCATTGCCATGGTCGGCACGTATCGGGGCATGCAGGTGCGCGATTCGGCGCGGGAGCTGGGCCGCCTGACCACCGTGGCCGTGGTGCAATCCATTTTCATGGTGATCCTGGCCGATGCGCTGTTTGCGGTGCTGTTCGTGCAAATTCATTTCTGATGCTGGACCCGCATTTCAATCCGGTGATTCGGGTGCGCGGCCTGCACAATCACTTCGGCACGCAAGTGGTCCACGACGGGCTGGACATGGAAGTGCAACAGAACGAAATATTCGGCGTGGTTGGCGGTTCCGGGACCGGCAAGTCGGTGCTGCTGCGATCGATACTCGGGCTATTGCACCCCGACAGCGGCACCGTGGAACTGTACGGCCGGGATGTGCAGAGCCTGGCGGCTGCGGACCTCAATAGTCTGGTGCAAAGTTACGGCGTGACCTTCCAAAATGGCGCGCTGATCAGCTCCTTGACCGTCGCTCAGAACGTGCAGCTGCCGCTCAGGGAGCATTATTCATTGTCGGAGAAGACCCTGGATCAACTGGCGGAGATGAATCTGCTCATGGTAGGGCTGCCTCCGGACGCGGGACCTAAGTTTCCTTCGCAGTTGTCCGGTGGAATGATCAAGCGCGCCGCCCTGGCCCGGGCATTGGCCCTGGAGCCCAAACTCTTGTTTCTCGACGAGCCGACGGCGGGCCTCGACCCGATTTCCGCCTCAGCCTTCGATGAGCTACTGTTGTATCTTCATTCGCAGCTGCGGCTCACGGTTGTCATGATCACCCACGATCTCGATACGCTATTCCAGACCTGCAGCCGCGTCGGCGTCATCGTGGACGGGCACATGATCAGCGATACGTTGCAGGGAATGCTCAAGAATACCCATCCATGGATTCAGGAATATTTCCATGGCCCGCGCGCACGCGCCGCCGAAAAAGAAGCGGCGGAGAAGGAAGCGGCGGACAAGGAAGCCCATGGATAGAGACTCGAACTACGTCGCTGTCGGGGCTTTTGTACTGCTGGTCATCGCCATGGCGGTGTCGTTTGTGTTTTGGTACACCGATCAGCAGGACAAGCGTACCTATCAGCGCTATGAAATTTATTTTCCGGGATCGGTGAGCGGCCTCACCGCCGGCAGTCCGGTGCGATACCTGGGCGTCGATGTCGGCAAAGTGGCGCGCATCATGCTGGACCCGTTGCAGCACAAGACCGTGCAGGTGATCGCCGATATCGAGTCCACCGCGCCGATCGATGATCGAACCCGAGCGTCCTTGAGTCTGCAGGGCGTCACCGGGCTGCTGTTCGTGGATCTGGAGCAGGATCCGAAAGCCGAATCGACCGGCGCCTTGGAACAGGGACAGCGCTATCCCATGATTCGCTCGCGGCGCTCCGACTTCGATGTGCTGCTGAGCAACCTGCCGGCTCTTACCACGCACCTGGTGGAATTGGCGGACCACTTCAATCAAGTTTTCAGCGATGAGAACGTGCGCTCGCTCAAGGCCACTCTTGATAATGCCCGCCTGGCGAGCGAACGCCTGCCGAGCACCGTGCGCGAGGTTCAACTGCTCGTCGCGGACGTTCGGCGCACCACTCAAGAGGTAGAAGGAGAT
>Ga0209624_10000292_pt1 | contig 44581 bp, 38 predicted proteins | sample JacPinW_OM2H0_O1_FD_188565 | JGI IMG/M metagenome (GOLD analysis project Ga0209624, IMG submission 188565) | Forest soil microbial communities from Algoma, Ontario, Canada - Jack Pine, Ontario site 1_JW_OM2H0_O1 (SPAdes) (version 2) | ecosystem: Environmental > Terrestrial > Soil > Boreal...
CGACGTGTCGCGCTCGCGCCAGCAGGGCGGCGCGGGCCTGGGCCTCGCCATCGTCAAATCGATCTGCACCGCGCACGGCGCACAAGTCGAAGTGAGTAGCCGTGCCGGCGGCGGCAGTACCTTTCGGGTGCGCCAGCCGCTGGCCGGCGAAACCGCCGCCCGCGCCTGAGGTCTGCCCGCGCATGTCACTCGTGCAATACGTGCTGCGACGGCCCTACACGGTGGTAGCGATGTTGATCCTGATCGGCCTGCTCGGCATCGGCGAGGCGTTTCGCATGCCGGTCGACATCTTTCCGCAGATGGACATCCCGGTCTGCAGCGTGGTGTGGACCTATGCCGGCATGGACGCCCAGGACATCCAGAACCGCATCCTGACGCTGCATGAGCGGCAGATGGCTTCCCTGGTCGATGACATCTCGCGCATCGAGGCGACCAGCTACGAAGGGGTGGGGGTGGAGAAGGTCTATCTGCACGAGGGGGCCGATGTCACCCGCGCCATCGCGCAGCTCGCCAGCAGCGCGCTGGTCGTGCTCAAGTACATGCCGCCGAACATCACCCCGCCGCTGGTGATCCGTTACGGCGCCACCGACGTGCCCATCATCCAGCTGAGCCTGTCGAGCGAGTCGCTGCCGGACACCACCCTCAATGACCTCGGCCAGAACATCATCCGCCCGGCGCTGGCGGTGGTGCACGGGGCCGAGGTGCCATACCCTTACGGCGGCAAACCGCGCGTGATCATGGCGGACCTGGACCCCGAGGCGCTGCAGTCGCGCGGACTCACCGCGGCGGACGTGAGCAACGCTCTGCAGACGCAGAACGTCATCCTCCCGGCGGGGGATGTAAAAATCGGCAGCCGCGATTACCTGCTGACGATGAATAACAGCCCCGATGTCATCGAGGCGCTCAATTCGTTCCCGATCAAACAGGTTGCCGGCCGCGAGGTCTTCATGCGCGATGTCGCGCACGTGCACGACGGCTTCCAGGTGCAGACCAATTCGGTTTCGGTCGACGGCGTTCCGGGCGCCCTGATGACGATCAGGAACACCGGCGGCGTATCGACGCTGGCAGTGATCAACGGCCTGCGCGCCGCGCTGCCGGACATCAGGCACATGCTGCCCGGCGGGGTCACCATCAAGGCGATCTTCGACCAGTCGGTGTTCGTGAAGGCCTCGCTCAACAGCGTGCTCATGGGCGGCTGCATGGCAGCCGCACTGACCGCACTCATGATCCTGCTGTTTCTCGGCAACTGGCGCCTCACGATCATCATTCTTGCGGCGATTCCGCTGTCGATCATTAGCGCGGTGCTGGTGATGGGAGCGGGCGGTCAGACGCTCAACACCATGACGCTCGGCGGCTTCGCGCTCGCCGTCGGCATCCTGGTCGATAACGGCACCGTCGTGATCGAGAACATCGAGCGACATGCGCGTCTGCACCAGCGCCTGGCGGACGCCATCGTTCATGGTGCGGGCGAGGTGGGCACGCCGACCTTCCTGTCGACGCTTTGCATCTGCATCGTGTTCGTGCCGGTGTTCCTGCTGCAGGGAACGGCCAAATACCTGTTCTCGCCGCTGTCGCTGTCAGTGATCGTCGCGCTGCTGGCAAGTCTTGCGCTGTCCTTCACCATGGTGCCGGTGCTGTTTCTGTATCTGATGCGCGGGGTGGTCAAGAGCGCGGCACCGCCGCCAGGCGCAACGCCTGCCGCCTTGGTGCTGCAGTGGTTCATGCGTGTCCACTACGCCTTCGAAGCGCGCTTTCAGAAGTTTCGCGTCGGCTATCGAGAGACGCTCGCCCTGGCTGTGTCCGAGGCCAGAACGACGGTGCTCGCCTTCCTCGCCATCATGGTCGTATCGCTGGCGCTGTTCCCGCTGCTCGGTCGCGACTTCTTTCCCGAGGTCGATGCCGGGCAGATGCGTCTGCACGTGCGCGCACCTCCCGGCACGCGCATCGAGACTACGCAGAAGTACTTTGCGCAGGTCGAGGCCTCGGTGCGCACACTGGTCGGCAGCGATCAGATCAGCGTGATCCTGGATAACATCGGGCTGCCCTACAGCGGCATCAACATCGCACTGTCCGATTCCGCCACGGTGGGTCCCATGGACGGTGAGATCCTGATCTCGCTCACCCAAAAGCACTCGCCCACCGCAGCGCTGACCGCGATGCTGCGCCGCGAGCTGCCGCGAAAATTCCCGGCGTTGCAGTTCTTCTTTCAACCGGCGGACATCGTCGACCAGGTACTGAACTTCGGTCAGCCGGCGCCGATCGACATTCGCGTCAGCGCTTCCGATACCGGCCAGGCGTATGCCCTGGCGGCGAAGCTCGTGCGCCTCGTCGCGCGGGTGCCGGGCGTGGTGGACGCCCACGTCTTTCAGGTTCCCGACGCGCCCGCGCTCTCGCTCGATGTCGACCGGGCCTTCGCCAGCGAGGTCGGACTGACACAGCGCGACGCGGCGAATAACGTACTCGTGACGACCAACTCCAGCGCCCAGACCTCGCCGAACTTCTGGGTCGACCCGCAAAACGGCGTCAGTTACCCCCTGGTCGTGCAGCAACCGACCTACAGCATCGACACGGCGCAGGACCTGCAGACGATGCCCGTGACCAGCGCCGAGGGTGCCGGCCACAGTCAGCTGCTCATGAACAGTTCGTCCTTCACTACGCGCAAGGTCCCCCTCGTGACCTCGCAGCTCAACATCCGTCCGGTGTTCGACGTGCAGGCCAACGTGCAGGGACGTGATCTGTATTCCACCTCAAAGGACCTCGATCGGGTGATCGCGGCCAATCAGCCCGCAGCTGAGCTTGCCATGCACGTCAGCCTGTCCGGCCAGATCCAGACCATGCGCGAGAGCTACGCGGGGCTGTTTTCCGGCATCGCACTGGCGGTGGTGCTCGTTTATCTGTTCCTGGTGATCAACTTTCAGAGCTGGATCGATCCTCTCATCGTGCTGATGGCGGTGCCGTTTGCCTTAAGCGGAGTCATGTGGATGCTGTTCCTGACCCAGACGCCGCTCAGCGTGCCGGCGCTCATGGGAACCCTGATGTGCATCGGCCTCACCACCGCCAACAGCATCCTGGTCGTGAGCTTCGCCAATCAGCGCATGGAGAGCGGCGATGTGCCGCGGGTAGCGGCCGAGACCGCCGGCTTCACCCGTCTGCGCCCGGTGCTGATGACCGCAGGAGCGATGATCCTCGGCATGATCCCGATGGCGATCGGTGTGGGCGAGGGCGGCGAGCAGAACGCGCCGCTCGCGCGGGCCGTCATCGGTGGACTCCTGTTCGCAACCTTCGCGACGCTCATTTTCGTGCCCACCATGTACCGGCTGCTACGACGCGTCGCGCCGGCGAAAGAGGAAGCCATTCATGGAACCGCCTGATGAGACCCGCAGCACCGATTACGGCGAAGACGTCGCCGCTACTGAGTCAGGTCCGGCTTCGGCACGTGTCGACCCGGACATGACCGCGCGCGTGAGGAAGACGGCCATCGTTGCGGTCGTCGCGCTCGCGCTGGCATTCGTGGCCGTGAGCATCGACCGCTATGTCAAATATCGGCGCGTGGCGCGCGCGACTGACGAGGCTGCTACGGCCCTGCCCGCGGTTGACGTGATCAGCGCTCAGCCGGTGGGCGCGGTGCAGCGCCTGGTGCTGCCCGGCCAGACCGCGGCCTGGCATACCAGCACGATCTATGCGCGAGTCAACGGCTATGTCGGGAAGTGGTTCGTGGACATCGGCGATGCGGTGCACCGCGGCCAGGTGCTGGCGCTCATCGAGACCCCGGACCTCGATGCGCAACTTGCCGCGGCGCGCGCGCAGCTGCGGGCGGGCGCGGCGCAGGAGCTGGTGCGCAAGGCAGAGGTAGAGCTCAGCAGGACGACCTACGAGCGCTGGCGCGATTCACCCAAGGGCGTGGTCTCCGAGCAGGAGCGCGAGGAGAAGCGCGCGGATTACGAGAGCGCCGAGGCACGCGTGAAGTCGGCGCAGGCCGACGTGGCGCTTGATCAGGCGCACGTCGACCAGTACACGGCACTGGCGCAGTTCAAAGAGGTGACGGCGCCCTACGACGGGGTGATCACCAACCGCGACATCGACATCGGCAATCTTGTGACCGCGGGCAGCACGTCCACGACTACACCGCTTTACGTGATGACGCAGAACGATCCCATACGCATCTTCGTCGACGTGCCGCAGAGTGCAGCGGCCGATCTCGTCGACGGTGCCACCGTGGTTCAGATCCAAAGCGGCACTGCAGGCGGTCGCGAATATACCGCCAAGCTAACCCGTACCTCGCACGCGGTCGATCTGCAGGCGCGCACGGTGCGCGCCGAGGTGGACATTCCCAATGCGTCGCAGCAGTTTGTCCCTGGCATGTACCTGAAAGTGGCCTTTGCACTCGCGCCCAAGGGCCTGGTGCAGGTGCCCGCGGCGGCGCTGCTGTTCCGCGCCGCCGGCCCGCAGGTGGCGCAGGTCGATGCGAGCGGCCGCCTCAGTTTCCGCAACGTCACCATTGCCCGCGATGACGGCAGTGTCGTCGAGCTGGCCTCGGGAGTGGCGCCGGGGGATCACCTGGCGCTCAACGTGAGCAGTCAGATCCGCGACGGTGAGCAGGTGTCGGCGCGTCAGCTCGACGGCACCGCCGTTACCGCCTCGACCGCGGCCGGGCGCTGAAGGAGCGATCTTGAGACATCCTTCAATCTGTCTGGTGCTCAGCGTCGCAGCCGTCGCGGGCTGCGCAGTGGGGCCCAACTACCGTACACCGCAGATCCCGACGCCGCCGCAGTACGCGGCTGTGCCCACCGATAGCGCTGTCGTCACATCCGGCTCCGCCTCCGCCAGCGTCGATCTTGCGCTGTGGTGGCGCGCGCTCAACGATCCCAAGCTCGACTCGCTCATCGAGCGCGCCATCTCGGGCAACCCTGACCTCACCATCGCGCTGGATCGCCTGCAGGCGGCGCGCACCTTCGAGGCGGCCGTGGTCGGAACCGTGCTGCCGGTAGCGGAAGCCTCCGCCGGAGCGGCCCGTGGCACCGGCAGCGATCTGACACGCGGCCGTGCGGCGCAGTCCCTGGTATCGGCCGACAACGACTCGGGCTGGCAGCACATCAACGCGATCGGGGGGTTCGATGCGCTCTGGGAACTGGACATCTTCGGCAAGTACCGGCGCGAGATCCAGGCTGCGCGCTACGACACCCAGGCGAGTCTTGCGGCGCGCAACGCGGTGCTGGTCGCGGTCGTCGCCGATGTGGCGCGCGCCTACGTGGACCTGCGTGGATTGCAGGTGCGCGCCGCGCTGCTCGATGCCGACTTGGTCGTTCTGCGCGAGTCGCTGCGAATCGTCAACATCCGCTACGAGCGCGGCATCACCAATGAACTGGACGTCACGCTCGCCACACGCGAGCTGGCGACGCTTGAAGCCCAGGCGGCACCGGTGGCGGCACAGATCCAGGGTGCGAAGTACACCATTGCAACACTACTCGGCCAGTACCCCGAAGACCTGACCCAGGAGCTCAGCGCCGAATCGATGGTGCCGGGGGTGCCGGATGCCGTCGACCCGGGCGTACCGCTGCAGCTGCTGCGCCGGCGTGCCGACATCCAGCAGGCGGAGCGCGAGCTGGGCGGCGCGACCGCCCGCATCGGTATCGCGACGGCCAACCTTTTCCCCTCGATCGCCGTAAGTGGCGCCGTCGGCTTTCAGCGCCAGGATCAGGGCCACGCCCCGATCCTCGGCGAGCACATCTGGTCCGCCGGCCCCTCACTCGTTTGGCCGCTGCTGGACTTTGGTGCGCTGGATGCCCAGGTTGAGATTGCCGATCTCAATACCCGCGCGCTCCTGGTCAACTACAAGAAGACCATCCAGCAAGCCGTGCGGGAGGTCGATACCAACCTCGGGCTGTACGCCGCCCAGCAGGTGAGTCTGGGCAAGCTCGACACGGCGCTGATCGCGAGCCAGCGGGCCGTGACGCTCGCCAACGAACGCTACCAGCGCGGCCTCACCGATTTTCTGAACGTGGTCGATGCCGAGCGGCAGGAATACGATATCCAGGAGGAGTACACGAACGCCCAGGTCGCGCTCACACAGCAGTTCATCGAGCTCTACCGCAGCCTGGGGGGCGGCTGGGAGAACTACCAGTCGCTGCCGCCGATCCACCGGCCGGAGCCTGCGATCATCGCCGCCTTCCAGCGCGTGCTGAGTCGCAGCGATCCGTTGAAATGAGCCGGTAGTACCGGCCGGTGCCGCTTCAGAAACTTGTAGCGAGGGGTTCAGGCGCGGCCGCGGGCGGGCGGCATACCCGCCCGCCTGCCGTGCCGTCGCGAGTCAGAACTTGACGCGCACACCCACCGTGGTGGTGAGGGTGGAGGTGTTCAGGAATTCGTTCGCGAGACCGTCAGTCACGTCACTCCACAAGGTGCCCAGATAGGCGTCGAAGTGGTTGTTGAAGCGGTAGTCGCCCAGCACCGAGAAGGCGTTCTCGGTGCCGCTGCAGCCGCTGCTGACCGCGCTCGTGCAGCCGGCGTTCTTGCCGGTGGCGAAGCTGTTCTGCTTGTAGCCGTAGTAACCGGCCGCCAGGTAGAAGTCAGGCGTCACTGGCCACTTTACGCCGCCCCAGAATATCTGCAGGTCCTTGTTGTTGTCGTAGGCGGTATTGTTGACGTCCGCCAGCACGTAGCCGCCGATGTCTATGAAGCCCGTCGGCAGCGGGGTGTTCGGGTTGGCGAACTTGATGTGCTCGTAGCCGGCATAGAGCTTGACGACTCCGAAGTTGTACAAGCCCATAAAGGCGTAAGTGGTGTTGTCGGAGATCGTGGCGGCGAGCGAGTTGCTCACCGAGTAGCACGTCGCGCCATCCGAGCTGGTGCACAGCTTGGTAAGACCTGTGACCTGCGTGGAGCTCAGCGCGCTGGCCGAGACCGCATCGTATTTCTTGGCGTAGTAAGCATCGATCGAGGCGCCGGCGAACTCCGCGCCGAGCTGCGCCTGCACGGCGGTGTTGGCCGAGCCGCTCGAGTCGCTGAACTGATAGAGGGCGCCGACGTGCAGCCAGTCGAACTTCGCGCTGTACTTCAGCGAGTGGTCCAGGCGCTTGTCTTCGGTTGAGCCACCGCCGCCGGCTATTCCCGAGCCGCCGAGCAGCGAGAAGGCGTGCGCGGAGTCCTGTCCGTCCTGCAGCGCATCGTATTTGACGGTGCCGTCAGCCAGCGTGGTGTAATGCCGGCCGAAGGTGAGCGTGCCGAAGGTCTCGGAGCTCACGCCGAGGTAGGCCATCCCGCCGAACAGCTGACCGGCCACGCTGTTGTCGAGGTCGCTGGTCTGCGTGGTGAGCGAGCGGCCGTTGTCCAGCGTCAGTGACTTCAGCCCGTCGCTTAAGTTGCCCGAGGTCGGGTTGTATTCGGTTTCGAGCCGAAATACGGCCGACCAGTCGCCGGCGAGAGGTTCCTTGCCCGCAAGTCCGATGCGCGACCAGCTCAGGGGGCTCGACACGAGCGCGGTGACCGAGTCGTTGCTGTTCTTCTGGATGACCGTCTCGGTGCCGTAGGCGATGTAGTCGCTCACCGGCGCGCCGTGCGTCTGGTACTGCAGACCCACGTCCACGACACCATAGAGCGTGATGCCCTTCCAGGTGAGCGCATCGACATCGGATGGCCCGGGGGTGGGGTTGTTCTGGGCTTGCGCCACCGCGCTCATCAAAAGCGTGGCGGCCACCGGAATGATCTTCTTGTGCATGTGACTCGTAAGCTCCCTGGATTAATCGGTGCACCGCACGTCGCGTCGGCGCGACGCGAGGTGAAGGCATGGACGGGAAGCTTAGGGACGGGCGGTTATGCCGTCAGTCGTGCGCCGGTCACAGGGCGGTCGCATAGGAGCTGCACGGCGAGGTTAAGGGCCTTATGACGCATTCGCCACGTTATATGTCAGTTGCAGGGGGGCGCCGTGACGCTGCCCCGCGACCTTAAGGGGCGGCAATGCGGCGCTGCAGATTCGCTAGGAGGCCGAATCGGCGCCGCGCAACAACTCGTTGATGGAGGTCTTGGCGCGGGTCTGCGCATCGACCCGTTTGACGATCACCGCGCAGGCGAGACTGTAGCGGCCGTCGGCGCACGGCAGCGAACCTGCCACCACCACCGAGCCTGCCGGCACGCGGCCCTTGAGGATGGTGTCGGTGCTGCGGTCATAGATGCGGGTGCTCTGGCCGATGAAGACACCCATGGAGATCACCGAGCCCGCCTCGACGATGACCCCCTCGACGATCTCCGAGCGTGCGCCGATGAAGCAGTCGTCCTCGATGATGGTGGGAGCGGCCTGCAGCGGCTCGAGCACCCCGCCGATACCGACGCCGCCCGACAGGTGCACGTTGCTGCCGATCTGGGCGCACGAACCGACCGTCGCCCAGGTGTCGACCATGGTGCCCGAGCCGACGTAGGCGCCGATGTTCACGTAGCTCGGCATCAGCACCACGTTCGGTGCTATGTAGGCGCCGCGGCGCACGATGGCGTGCGGCACGATGCGCGCGGCGCCGGCGCGCAGCTCTTCTTCGCTGGCGTGGGCATATTTGAGCGGCACCTTGTCGTAGAAGCGGGTGAAGCCGGCATTCATCACGGTGTTCTCGCGCACGCGGAACGACAGCAGCACCGCCTTCTTCAGCCACTCGTTGACGACCCAGCGACCCGCGCGCGGCTCGGCCACGCGCAGCTGCCCGCCGTCAAGCAGTGTCAGGCACTCCTCGAGCGCCTGGTCGATTTCCGGCGGCAGCTGATGCGCGGACAGCTGGGCGCGCCGCTCGAAGGCGGCCTCGATGATGCTCCGCAGTTGCGCCGGCTCGCTCATGCGCGCGCCGTGCCCGCGCTCGGTGCGCGCAGCGCCGCCTGGCGCTCATCGAGCACCTGGGCCAGGCGCTCCCTCAGTCGCTCCTCGGCGGATGCGCTCAGGGGCAGGTTGTCGAAATCGGTCAGGTAGAACACGTCCTCGGCGCGCTCGCCCACGGTCATGATCTTGGCGGCGTGCAGTTCGATGCGCTCCTGCATCAGCACGCGCCCCACGTCGCACAGAAGTCCCGGACGATCACCGGCGGTCAGCTCGAGCACCGAGCGGCGGTTGCGCTCATCGACGCTGAGCGTGATCTGCGTTGGAGTATGGAACATGCGCGCCTGGCGCGGCGCACGGCGCGAGACGGCAAAGGGCGCATCAGCCGCACCCTGCAGCGAGCGCCACAGCGCCTGCTCGATTTCCACCAGGCGGTCCTGATCGGCAATCGGCGCGCCGTCATCCTCCAGCAGGTGATACAGATCGAGGCTGAAGCCATCGCCGGTAGGGGTGATGCGCGCATCGACGATGTTGAGGCCGAGCTGATCGAGTGCTGCGGTGGTGCGGGCAAAGCCGTGGCGGCGCGGGCGCGTGAAGATCAGCGCGGCGGTGGTGCCGCGCACGCTGCTCGGGTCGAGCGCGACGATCGCATCATCGGAGGCCGCATCGCGCTCGGACAAAAGCCGCGTGTGCCAGGCGATCTCCTCCGGGGAATGCTGCAGGAAGTAGCCCTGCGTGAAGCGGGTCCACACCGCCGCGATGGCCTGTTCGGCGACCCCGCGCTCGATCAGCATGCACCGCGCGCCATCCTGCGTCTCGCGCACCAGGTAGGCCGGCTCGATCGGGCTCTCAAGTCCGCGCCGCAAGGCGCGCTTCACGCGCTGGTAGAAATCGCGGAACAGCGCGGCCTTCCACGAGTTCCACAGCTTCGGGTTGGTACCGCGCACATCCGCGCAGGTGAGAACGTACAGGTAGTCGAGGTGCGTCTCATCGCCGACCTTGCGCGCAAAGGCATTGATCACCTGCGGGTCGGCGATGTCCTGCTTCTGCGAGGTAATCGACAGCTCCAGGTGGTTGCGCACCAGCCAGGCGACCAGGTGCGCATCGTACGGCGTCAGTCCCTGCTCGAGGCAGAACGCCTCCGCATCCACCGCGCCAAGCTCGGAATGGTCCCCGCCGCGTCCCTTGGCGATATCGTGAAACAGCGCGGCGAGGTAGGCGACTTCACTGCGCGGCAGCGCCTGCATGACGCGCGAGGCTTCCGGCAGCTCGTGGTCGTAGCGCGCGATGGCGAAGCGGCGCAGATTGCTCACCACGAACAGGGTGTGCGCATCGACCGTATAGGCATGAAACAGGTCGTACTGCATGCGCCCGACGATGCGGCCGAACGCGGGGATGTAGCGTCCGAGCACCCCGTAGGTGTTCATGCGCCGCAGCTCGTGCGTGACGCCGACCGGGGAGCGCAGGATCTCGAGGAACAGGCGATGGTGGCGCGGGTTCTGGCGGAACTCCTCATCGATCAGCCACAGGTTCTTCGCCACCGCGCGCATGGTCGGCGCGCGCACACCACGGATGTCGGGGTTCTGCTGCAGGAGCGCAAACAGCTCGAGCAGCGTCGAGGGGGTGCGCGCGAACACCTCCTCGCTCACCGCCTCGAGCGAGCCGTTGCGCACCTGGAAGCGCGCATTCAGCGGGCGTGGCGGTTCGCTCTCGGTGAGGATCGCCTCGCGGAACAGCTGCAGCAGAAGCTCGTTCAGCAGACTCACGTCCATGACCGTGCGGTAGTAGCGCTGCATGAACTGCTCGACCGCAAGCGTGTAGGAGGCGTCCTCGTAGCCGAAAATCTGCGCAAGACGGATCTGGTGGTCGAACAGCAGGCGGTCCTCGTGCCGGCCGGTGAGCATGTGCAGCCCGAAGCGCACCTTCCACAGGAAGGCCTGCGCCAGTTTCAGGCGGCGCAGTTCCGCGGGCGTGACGAACCCGTGGGTCGCGAGCCCATCGAGGGTCTCGGCGCCGAAATGCCGCTTGGCGACCCAGGCGATGGTGTGGATGTCGCGCAGGCCGCCGGGACCCGTCTTGACGTTGGGTTCGAGGTTGTAGGCGGTGTCGTTCGCCTTCAGGTGCCGCTCGGTCTGCTCGCGCACCTTGGCTTCGAAGAACTGCTTCACCGGCCAGATGCAATCCGGGGCCAGCGCCGTGCGCATCGTGCCCAGCAGCGCCTCATTGCCGGCGATCAGGCGCGCCTCGAGCAGCGTCGTCATGACGCTCACATCGCCCACGCACGCCTCGCGGCATTCCGCCACGGTGCGCACGCTGTGGCCGACCTCAAGACCGATGTCCCACAGGAAGGTCACCAGTTGCTCCACGGCCGCAGCGCCGGCCCCGTCGGGCGAGTGCGGGACGAGCAGCAGGATGTCGATGTCGGAAGAGGGGTGAAGCTCGCCGCGCCCGTAGCCCCCCACCGCCACGAGTGCCCACGAGCCGTACGCGAGGCAGTGGCTGCGCCAGGCTTCGCGCAGCAGCGCATCGATCAGCGCGGCACGCGCGTGCACCAGTTCCTCGACCGGCTCCTCGGCGAGGAAGCGGCTCTTCAGCTCCTCGTGAGCCTCGCGCAGCAGCTCGCGCCAGGCGGCGGCGCTAAGATCCGCGGCCAGCTGCGCGGCAAGCCGCGTCAGCCGCGGCCAGGAAACCGCAGGGGAAGAGCTGGGCGTTTCTTCGAGCACCTTAAGGCTGTCAGTGCGGTGCATCGCCCGCGGGCAGTGTCAGCACGTCGAAGCCGCTGTCGGTGACCAGAATCGTGTGCTCCCACTGCGCGGACAGGGAGTGGTCCTTGGTGATGACGGTCCAGCCGTCCGGCAACAGCCGCACGTGCCGCTTGCCCGCGTTCACCATCGGCTCGACGGTGAAGGTCATGCCCTGCTTGAGCTCAAGTCCGGTGCCCGGCTCACCGTAATGCAGCACCTGCGGGTCTTCGTGGTACACCCGCCCGATGCCGTGGCCGCAGTACTCGCGCACGACGGAATACTCATTGCCTTCAACGAAGCTCTGGATGGCGTGGCCGACATCGCCCAGGTGCGCGCCGGGCCGCACCGTTTCTATCCCGCGCCACATGGCCGCGAAGCAGGTCTCGGCGAGGCGCTGGGCGTGCGGGGGGGCCTTGCCGACGAAGTACATGCGGCTGGTGTCGCCGTGGAAGCCGTCACGGATGACCGTCACGTCGATGTTCACGATGTCGCCGGCCTTTAGGCGCTTGTCATTCGGGATGCCGTGGCAGACCACGTGATTGACCGAGGTACAGATGGTCTTCGGGAACCCCCGGTAGTTGAGGTTGGCCGGCACCGAGCGCTGCACGTTCACGATGTGGTCGTGGCAGAGACGGTCGAGCTCCTCGGTGGTCACCCCGGGCACCACGTGCGGCCCGATCATGTCGAGCACCTCGGCGGCCAGACGCCCGGCGACGCGCATCTTTTCCTGCTCTTCCGGGGTCTTGATGGTGACGTGCATAGACCTAACGAAATAAGGGCGCGGCCGGGCCGCGGCAAGGGGCGCCCCCTGTGCGCGTAAGACATTGTTCCGACGAGGCCTTCATGGTATAAAGCGCCGCCTTTTTTGGCAACGCAACCCACACGCGCATCGTTAACCACAGTGGCTGGGTGTTCCGGACGGGCCTTTCGGGGTCATTCGGGATGGTCACGGGGATGCGCGGAGGCTTAACCCGCACAGGAGTCTTTCATGCCCGGCGTGTCCATGCGACAGATGCTGGAGGCGGGAGTCCATTTTGGACATCAGACCCGCTTCTGGAACCCGAAGATGGCTCCGTTCATCTTCGGTGAACGTAACAAGATCCACATTATCAATCTCGAGAAGACGCAGCCCATGTACGCGGAGGCTGCGACCTTCATCAAGGGCGTCATTGCCGACGGCGGCACCGTGCTGTTCGTCGGCACCAAGCGCTCGGCACGCGAGTCGATCCAGAAGGAGGCGCAACGCTCCCTGCAGCCGTTCGTCAACCAGCGCTGGCTCGGCGGCATGCTGACCAACTTTAAGACCATCCGCCAGTCCATCAAGCGCCTCGGCGAACTCACCGAGCTTGCCGCCTCCGGCGCGCTCGACAAGCGCGGCAAGAAGGAGGCGACGCAGCTGCGCCGCGAGATGGACAAGCTGGAAAGAAGCCTGGGCGGCATCAAGAACATGGAGTCGCTGCCGGATGCCTTGTTCGTGGTCGACGTCGGCCACGAGAACATCGCCATTCACGAGGCGAAGAAGCTGGGTATCCCGGTGGTCGCCATCGTCGACACCAACTGTTCCCCGGACGGCATCGACTACGTCATTCCGGGCAACGACGATGCCATGCGCGCCATTCAGCTGTACGCCGCCGGCATCGCGGATGCGGTGCTCGAGGGCAGAGAGTCGGTGCCCCAGGTCGCCGTCGGTGAAGACGAGTTCGTCGAACTCGACGAGGCCGGTAATCCGCGCAAGAAGACCGCACGCGGGCGGCAGCGGCCGCAGCCGGCGGTGCGCAAGAAAGCCCCCGCCCGGCGCAAGCTCCCGGCCGTCAAGGCACCCGCGGGCGTCGTGCCCGAGGAGATCAGCGTCGAGGATGACGATCTGGAGACCGAGGAGGTCCCGGAGGGCATCCCGGCCGCAGGCACCGTACCGCCCCCGGAGGCGGTGGCGCGCCGTCCGAGCGGGGTGCCGGGCCGACGCAAGGGGCGCAGCGGTCCCGCGGCAGGTTCTGACTCATGAACATCCCGGCAGATGCAGTACGGCAGCTTCGCGAGCGCACCGGAGCGGGCATGATGGAGTGCAAGCGGGCGCTGGTGGAAACCAAGGGCGACCTTGATGCCGCCGCCGACCTGATGCGCCGCCAGGGGCTCGCCAAGGCCGACAAGAAGGCCACCCGCGTGGCCGCCGAGGGCGTGGTGGTGATCGCCAAGTCCGCCGATGCGCGTAACGCCGCCATGCTCGAGATCAACTGCGAGACCGACTTCGTCGCGCGCGGCGAGGAATTCCGCGCCTTCGCCCGGACGATCGCAGAACTTGCGCTCAGCAGCGGCTCGACGACCCTGGCCGGCCTCGCCGAGGCGAAGCTTGCCTCCGGCGAGAGCGTCGAGGAGCGCCGCCGCGCGCTGATCGCGAAGATCGGAGAAAACATCAGCGTGCGCCGCCTGGCCGTGCTGTCGGCGCCCGCTCACCTGGGTGCCTACGTGCACGGTACCCGCATCGGCGCGCTGGTCTCCCTCAAGGGAGGCTCGGCGAGCCTGGCCTACGATCTGGCCATGCACGTGGCGGCCAGCAACCCGAAATATCTCAGCCAGGCCCAGGTGCCCGCGGAGGTGGTGGCGAAGGAGCGCGCCATCCTCACCGAGCAGGCACAGGGCGAGGGCAAGCCTCCCGAGATCGTGGCCAAGATGGTGCAGGGGCGCTTGCGCAAGGCCCTGAGCGAGATCACGCTCACCGGGCAGGCCTTCGTCAAGGATCCGGATACGACGATCGAGAAGCTCCTGAACGGCGCCAAGGCTGAAGTGGTGTCCTTCGAGCGCTTCGAAGTCGGCGCCGGCATTGAAAAGAAAGCGGAGGACTTCGTCGCCGAAGTGATGGCCCAGGTCAAGGGCCCCAAGGTCAGGCACTGACGGCGCGAATCGTGAGCAACGGAACAAACCCCGCCACCGCGCGGGGTTTTTTCCATCGCTAAGGAGGATCTATGACGCAAGCCAAGCCGGCCTACTCGAGGATCCTGGTGAAACTCTCGGGCGAGGCCCTGATGGGCACCGGGGAGTACGGCATTGATCCTGCGGTGCTGCGTCGGATCGCCGGCGAGCTGCAGGAGATCATCGAGATGGCGGTGCAGGTGGCCGTCGTGATCGGCGGCGGCAACATCTTCCGCGGTGCCGGGCTGGCGCGCGCCGGCATGGACCGGGTGGCGGCCGATCACATGGGCATGCTCGCCACGGTGATGAACGCACTCGCCATGCAGGATGCGCTCGAGAGCTTAGGCATGCACGCCCGCGTCATGTCCGCAATCCGCATCAACGAGGTGTGCGAGGACTACATCCGCCGCCGCGCCATGCGCCACCTGGAAAAGGGTCGCGTGGTCATTTTCGCGGCCGGCACCGGCAACCCGTTCTTCACCACCGACACCGCCGCGGCGCTGCGCGCCATCGAGATCGGCGCCGACATCCTGCTCAAGGCTACCAAGGTGAACGGGGTCTTTTCGGACGATCCGATGCGCAATACCGCCGCGACGCGCTACCCGCGCCTCACCTTCGACAAGGTGCTCACCGACCGGCTCAACGTGATGGACGCGACCGCCATCGTCATGTGTCGCGACAATCGCTTGCCTTTGCGCGTATTCAATCTCAACAATCCCGGCGACCTCACCCGCATCGTGCGCGGCGAGGAGGTGGGCACGGCGGTGACATTTGAGTGAGCCGCAGGGACGGCCAGGAGTATGAGCATGCTCGAAGATCTCAAGAAAGACGCAGCTGCGCGCATGGCGAAGTGCGTCCAGACCTTCCAGGCGGATCTGAAGAAGCTGCGTACCGGCCGAGCACACCCGAGCCTGATCGAGCACCTGAAGGTGGACTATTACGGCTCGGAGGTGCCCTTGCAGCAGGTGGCGAGCATCGCCGTCGAGGAGGGACGCACCCTGGTCATCTCGCCCTGGGAGAAGACGGTGGTCCAGGCGATCGAGAAGGCGATCTTCAAGTCCGATCTGGGACTCACGCCGATGACCGCCGGCACGGTGATCCGCATCCCGATGCCGCCTTTGACCGAGGAGCGCCGCAAGGAGATCACCAAGGTGTTGCGGCATGACGCGGAGAATGCCCGCGTCGCGGTGCGCAATGTGCGCCGCGACGTGATGAACGACATCAAGGACATGCTCAAGGAGAAACTGGTCTCCCAGGACGATGAGCGGCGCGCCGAGGGCGAGGTGCAGAAGCTCACCGACAAGCACGTGGCCGACATCGAGGCGCTGCTCGCGGCCAAGGAGAAAGAGGTCATGCAGGTGTGATGGCCGGCGCAGAGCCCAAGCTGCTGCCGCGGCACATTGCGGTCACGATGGATGGCAATGGCCGCTGGGCGGCCGCGCGCGGCCATACGCGCACGGCCGGCCACAAGGCGGGGCTGCAGTCGGTGCGCATGATCATCGAGGAGTGCTCGCAACGCGGCATCGAGGCGCTGACGCTGTTTGCCTTCTCGAGCGAGAACTGGCGGCGCCCCGCAGAGGAAGTGGGCAGCCTGATGAGCCTTTTCATCGAAGCGCTCGACCGCGAGATCGCCGAGCTGCATCAAAAGGCCGTACGGGTGCGTGTCATCGGGGATCGCAGGAGCCTGTCGGTGCGGCTGCAGGCGCGTATCGCCGCCGCCGAGCAGCGCACCGCACCCAACGCAGGGTTGAAGTTGCAGGTGGCGCTCAGCTACGGGGGACGCTGGGATATCATCCAGGCCGCCCAGAGCCTGGCGCGCGAGTGTGCCAGTGGCGCCATACGGGCCGAGGAGATCACCGAGAGCCGCTTCGCCGCCCGGCTGGCGCTCAGCGGGCTGCCGCCCGCCGACCTTCTGATCCGCACCGGCGGCGAGCAGCGCATCAGCAATTTCCTGCTCTGGGATCTGGCTTACGCGGAGCTGTATTTCAGTGCGCGCCTGTGGCCTGACTTCGCCGTGAGCGATCTTGAGCAAGCCCTCGCCTTCTTCGCCAGCCGCGAGCGGCGCTTCGGGCAGACTCAGGCGCAGCGCTCGGCGGCGAAGGCCTGAGGCCTCGTGGCAGAGGGGCTGCGCAAGCGAATCGTGACCGCCGCGGTGGGTGCGCTGGGGTTCCTGGCGATCCTGTTTTGGCTGCCGGCGTGGGCGACCGTGAGCGCGTTGACGGTGCTGGCACTCGGCGGAGCCTGGGAATGGTCCTCGTTCATGCTGCTCACCGCGCCGGCCGGGCGGCTCGTGTACGTGGCACTGGTGGCGGCGCTGTTGTGGGCCGCGTGGCGTTTCGCCGCCACCCCCGAGGCACTCGATGCGCTGCTGCTGCTGGCCGTGCTGTGGTGGCTTGTGGCGCTGGCGTGGATCGTGTTCGCGCCAAGGCGGGTAGCGCGGTGGTCGGCCGCCGCGGCGGGCATACTGGCGCTGGTGCCGTGCTGGCTGGCGCTGGTGCGCTTACGCCTGCTACTGCCGCAGGGAGCACAATGGGTGCTGTTCGCGCTGCTCTTGGTCTGGTTTGCCGACATCGGCGCATTCTTTGCCGGCAGGCGTTACGGTCGGGTACGCCTGGCCCCGGAAGTGTCGCCCGGCAAGACCTGGGAGGGTGTATTGGGAGGAGTGCTCTTGAGCGCACTGGTCGCGGTCGGTGGCAGCATGTGGTTTAGAGTGCCGCTGGCGGCATTCCTGCCGCTGTGCCTCGCCGCCGTCGGCTTCTCGATCGTGGGGGATCTCACCGAGAGCCTGCTCAAGCGTTTCGCCGGCATGAAGGACAGCGGCAGCCTGTTTCCAGGTCACGGCGGAGTCATGGATCGAATCGACAGTCTCACCGGAGCCGCTCCGGTGCTGCTGCTCGGACTGACGCTGCTCGGAGTGGTGGCTTGATCGGCGTCACCGTGCTCGGCTCGACCGGCTCGGTGGGCGAGAGCACGCTGGACGTGCTCGCCCGGCATAAGGATCGCTTTCGCCTGGTGGCGATCGCCGCCAACTCCAACGCGCAGAAGCTCGCGCAGCAGATTCTCACCTGGCGTCCGGCCTACGCGGCGCTCGCCGATGAGCGCGCGGTGGGGGAGCTGCAGGCGCTGCTCGCAGCTCATGCCCACGGCACGCGCATCCTCGCCGGCCCCGGCGCGCTCGAGGAACTGGCGGTGCTCGGCGAGGTGCAGTGCGTGATGGCGGCCATTGTCGGCGCCGCGGGCCTGCGCTCAACGCTCGCGGCAGCGCACGCCGGCAAGCGGCTGCTGCTCGCGAACAAGGAATCGCTGGTCATGGCCGGCCCGCTGCTGATCGCGGCCGTGCGTGGCTCGGGCGCGACGCTGCTGCCGATCGACAGCGAACACAACGCGATCTTCCAGTGCATGCCGCCCTCGACCCGAATCGGCGTTGTGCCCCCGGGCGTCAGGCGCGTGCTGCTGACTGCTTCGGGCGGCCCGTTTCGCGACACCCCGTCCGAGGCGCTCGCCACGGTGACGCCGGAAGCTGCCTGTGCCCATCCCAACTGGGTCATGGGCCGCAAGATCTCCGTCGACTCCGCCACCCTCATGAACAAGGGGCTGGAGCTGATCGAGGCCTGCCTCATGTTCGGTCTGCCGGTCGCACAGGTGCAGATCCTGGTGCACCCCCAGAGCATCGTGCATTCGATGGTCGAATACGCTGACGGTTCGGTGCTCGCCCAGCTCGGCGCCCCGGACATGCGCACGCCGATCGCGCATGCCCTGGCGTGGCCCGAGAGAATCGACTCCGGTGTAGAATTCCTCGACCTGCTCAAGGTCGGGCGGCTTGACTTTCGGGCGCCCGACACCGACAAGTTCCGCTGCTTGGCGCTGGCGCAGGCCGCGGCGCGGGCCGGGGGCCTGCAGCCGGTGGTGCTGAATGCCGCCAACGAGGTCGCCGTCGAGGCCTTCCTCGGGCGGCGATTGAACTTTACCGGCATCGCAGCGGTCATTGAAGCCGTAGTGGAGCGGAGCACCGGGGGCGCGATCGGCGGTCTGGAGGACGTTCTGGCCGCGGACGCGGAAAGCAGAGTGCGCGCACGTGAGCGGATCTTCGGCTTTGAAAGAAGTGCATCGGTAAGAGGCGCTCACGCGTGAATTTCGCCTGGTACTTGCTCTGGTTCGTGATCGCCGTCGGCCTTCTGGTGACGGTGCATGAATTCGGCCATTTCTGGGTCGCCCGCCGCTTAGGGTTCAAGGTGCTGCGCTTCTCGGTCGGTTTTGGCCGGCCGCTGCTGAAGCGGGTGGCCGGGGCCGACCGCGTTGAATACGTCCTCGCCATGATCCCGCTCGGCGGCTACGTGAAACTGCTCGATGAGCGCGAGGGCCCGGTCGCCCCCGCCGACCTGCCGCGCTCCTTCACGCGCCGCCCGCCGTGGCAGCGCATCGTGGTGCTGCTCGCGGGCCCTGCCTTCAACATCCTGTTCGCCGTGCTCGTGCTGTGGGGCATGTTGTGGGTGAACGGCGTGACCGAGGTGCGCCCGACGGTGGGCGAGGTGACCGCAGACTCGATCGCGGCGCGCGCCGGACTGCGCGCGGGCGATGATATCCGCGCCATCAACGGCAGCCCGGTCGGCAGCCAGCGCGAGGTGGTGTTTGGCCTGCTCGATGCCATGAGCTCGCGCGGGGAAGCCGACCTTAGGGTGCGCGGCGCCGCCGGGGACGCGCGCGAGGCGACGCTGAGTGTCCCGGACGCGAGCGAGCGTCGCCGCCTGACCGAGCCAGCGGAGCTGTTCCGCGGGCTCGGCTTCCAGTTCTGGACGCCGGTGCCCCCCGCGGTGCTCGGCCCGGTCACCGCGGGTGGGCCGGCCGCACGCGCCGGCCTTGCCGCGGGAGATCGCATCCTCGCCATCGATGGCGTGCGCATGAACGACTTTCGCCAGCTGGTGGAGTACATCAAAGCGCGTCCCGACCGGCCGATCACCGTCGACTACCGGCGCGGCAGCAGCGAGCGCATGACCACGGTGCAGGTGGCGAGCGAGGAGGACGGCGGTAAACGCATCGGCCGTATCCGCGTTATGCAGCCGCAACTGAGCTACCCCGACAGCATGCTGCTGCACAGCGATCTTTCGGCCGGGGCGGCATTGGCGCGCGCCGGCGGCGAAGCCTGGAGCATGACGCTGCTGCAGGGACGGCTGTTCTGGCGCATGGTGCTCGGGCGCGTGTCGCTGAAGAACCTGAGTGGCCCCTTGTCGATCGCCGAGTTCGCCGGCGAATCCGCCGACGCCGGCGTCGCCTCATTCCTGAGCTTTCTGGTGCTCATTTCCCTCTCGCTCGGATTTCTCAATCTGCTGCCGATCCCGATCCTCGATGGAGGACAGATCGTGTTCCAGCTCGTGGAGTGGCTGAAGGGCAGCCCGTTGTCGGAGCGGGCGCAGGCGTTTGGACAGCAGGTGGGTATCGCCCTGCTCATCGTCCTGATGGGTGTCGCGCTATACAACGATATTGCGCGTCAGTTCAGTTGAGTGCGTTTCATAGGCCGCGGGCGTACCGCAGGCGGCAGCCGGGAGGCTCTTGGCCTGCGGCCATGGTTTAGCGCGGATGCACGGGGCGAAAACTCACCCCGGGACGTGAAGAGGGAAGGAAGAGGGGTAGGGGTGGACAGAACATGAACAAGCGCATGGCCCTGGCAGCAGTTGCACTGATGGTGTACTGCGTGCTGGCGCTGGCGCAGACCGAGACGATCCCCGCGGATTTCACGGTCGGCGACATCAAGATCGAGGGCCTGCAGCGTGTCTCCGAGGGCACGGTCTACAACTATCTACCGGTGAACATCGGCGATCACCTCACCCCCGCGCGCGTACGCGAGGCGATCAAGGCGCTCTACCAGACCGGCTTCTTCCGCGACGTGCAGTTGCGGCGCGACGGCAACACTCTCATCGTCGTAGTGCTCGAGCGGCCCTCGATCGAGAGCTTCGAGATCACCGGCAACAAGGACATCAAGACCGAGGACCTGCAGAAATCGCTGCGCAACGTCGGACTTGCGGCCGGCAAGACCTTCGACCGCTCGGTGCTCGAGGACGTGACCCAGTATCTCACCGACCAGTACTTCGCCCGCGGCAAGTACGGCGTCAGGATCGACTCCAAGGTGGAGGAGGAGGCGGGCAACCGCGTGAAGATCAAGATCGACATCAAGGAAGGGTCGCGCGCCAAGATCCGCATAATCAACATCGTCGGCGACACCAAGTTCCCGCAGAAGCAGATCCTCGACACGCTGGAGCTGAAGACCCCGAACTGGCTGTCCTGGTACAAGCAGGACGACCGCTACTCGCGCGAGTCGCTGCAGGGAGATCTGGAGAAGGTTCGCAACTTTTACATGGATCGCGGCTACGCGAACTTCCAGATCGACTCGACCCAGGTCGCCATCGCGCCGGAGAAGGAAGACATCTTCATCACCGTCAACGTCAACGAGGGTACGATCTACAAGGTCTCGCAGGTCAAGCTCGCCGGCACCTTCGTCGTGCCGCAGTCGCAGCTTGAGGCGCTGCTGCTGATCCACCCGGGCGACACCTTCAACCGCAAGCTCATCACCTCCTCGCAGGAGCTGATGCAGAACCGCATGGGGCGCGATGGCTATGCGTTCGCCAAGGTCGATCCGGTGCCCACCGCTGACAACACTACCCACACCGTGGCGCTCACCTTCTTCGTCGATCCGGGCAACCGCGTGTACGTGCGCAACATCACTTTCTCCGGCTCCAACCGCATCAACGACGAAGTGCTGCGGCGCGAGATGCGCCAGCTCGAGGGCGGCTGGCTGTCCAACACCTCGCTCGAGCGCTCCAAGCAGCGCGTCCAGCGTCTGCCGTACGTGAAGAACGTCGAGTTCGAGACCACCCCGGTGACCGGCTCGCCGGACCTGGTGGACGTGAACTACAAGATCGAGGAGGGGCCGGCCTCGCAGCTGTCCGGTGGCATCGGCTACTCGGAGACCTACAAGTTCATGCTGAACGGCAGTTACGCCGACTCCGACTTCCTCGGCAGCGGCCAGCGCATCGCCGTGAATCTGAACGGTGGCGCCTTCAGCAAGGTCTACACCATCCAGCACACCAACCCCTACACCAACATCGACAACCTGCAGCGCACCGAATCGATTACCTACAGCGACGTGACGCAGTTCGTGTCGGCATCTTCGACCTTCTCTTCGCAGACCGTAAGCCTAGGTCCAACCTGGGCGTACCCGATCACGGAATTCATGTACGTGCGCTTCGGAGCTTCCTTCAACAGCTCCCAGCTGCTCACCAACTCATTGACCAGCGCCGTGCAGGCGCAGCAGTGGGTGCAGGAGAACGGCCACCCGTACAGCCGTCTGGCGCATGACCCGTCCACCAACAACGAATACGTGTTCTACGGCACCGACTTCCACGCCCTCGAGGCGATCGCAGGCTGGGACTGGGATACGCGCAACCGCACCCTGTTCGCCGACCACGGCATGCGCACCTCCGTCTCCTTCTCGGTCACGACTCCCGGCAGCCTCGTAAAGTACTGGATCGGCAACTATCAGTTCATCAAGTACGTGCCCGTGGGGCACGGCTTCACGCTGTCCTTCCTCGAGGGCATCGACTACGGTTCCCCGCTGGGAAGTACCACGGCCATTCCGCCCTACCGACAGTTCTTCGGCGGCGGTCCGGACAACGTACGCGGCTTCCGCGAGAGCCGCCTGGGGCCGAAGGACCAGTTCGGCAACCCCTATGGCGGCAACATGCGCATCACCAGCCAGAACGAGCTGATCTTCCCGATGCCGGCCAAGTTTGCCCAGACCGCGCGCGTCAGCGCCTTCCTCGACATGGGCGGGGTGTACCAGACCGGCTCGATCATCAAGTTCTACGGGCCGGACGAAGTCACCCCGGAGTGCTACACGCTCAAGTGCGAGGGCCTGAAGCGCTCGGTCGGCGTCGCCGTGCAGTGGCTGGCGCCGCTCGGGCTCTTCCGCTTCAGCCTCGGCGTGCCGCTGAACGCCAAGACCGGCAATGGCATCACCACCTGGGGAGACGAGCGGGAGGTCTTCCAGTTCTCGGTCGGCAACGCCTTCTAAAGGCCGCAGCTTAAGGCCAAAGAATCGCCACCGGGACGCGTTCTACGCGATACTAGGGGTTTAGGCCGGGCCCGGAGCCAAGGGTGCGGCCCATCCAGTCACATTGCGAGGGTACCTGCAGTGAAGTGTTTGAGCAGAGCTAAGTTTGCGATCGGGTTGATGGCGGTGGGCGGGGCGCTCGTGGCGCTGCCGGCGTGGGCCGATCCGAAGATCGCGGTCATCAGCTTTCAGCGGCTGGTCGAGGAGTCCCCCCAGGGCAAGGCAGTGCAGGAGTCCATGCGCGCAGAGTTCGCCCCGCGCCAGCGCACGCTGCAGGCGACCGAGCAGTCGCTCAAGGCCAAGCAGGAGAAGCTGCAGAAGGACGGGGCGACCATGTCGGAGGATCAGCGCGTGCACGCGGAGAAGGACCTGCGTGACGGTGCCCGCGACCTGCAGCGCGCGGAAGGGGAGTTCAACGATGACGTCACCGCACGGCGCAACGAGGAGTTGTCGCGGCTGCAGCGCACCCTGGTCGAAGAAGTGCGCACCTATGCCAAGGCGCAGAACTACGACATCGTGCTCAGCGCCGATGCCGTGGTCTACTCGGCGACTGCAAACGACATCACCTCCACGATCCTGAGTACGCTGCAGGCGCGCGGTGCGACGGCGCCCGCCGCGGCGCCGGCCGCGACACCGGCGAAGCCGCCGCAGACGCACTAGGATCCGCTTAAGGGGAGCCGCGGAATGGCGGTGTCGCTTGGGGAGCTCGCGGTGCGCTTCGGTTGCGAGCTGCGCGGCGATCCGGACGCGCGCCTGGAGCGCGTCGCCACGCTTGCCGACGCCGACTCACTCTCGCTGGCGTTTCTGGCCAACCCGCGCTACCGCGCGCAGCTGGCCGCAACCCGTGCCGGAGCCGTGGTGCTCAGCGCGCGCAGCGCGGCGGACTGCCACGCCGCGATGTTGGTGTGCGAGAACCCCCATGCGACCTATGCGCGCATCGCAGCGCTGTTGCATCCGACCCCGCCGGTGCTGGCGGGGGTGCACGCCGCGGCGGTCGTGGACGAGAGCGCCCGCATCGACCCAAGCGCGCAGGTGTGCGCCTTCGCGACCATCGCCGCAGGTGTGGTGGTGGGCCCGCGCGTGTTCGTCGGCCCGCATTGCACCCTGGAGGAGGATGCGCAGCTGGAGGCCGACGTGCGGCTGGTGGCGCGCGTGACGCTCGGCCGTGGCGTGCGCATCGGCGCGCGCACCGTGATGCAGCCCGGAGTCGTGATCGGCGCGGATGGTTTCGGCTTCGCGCCCGAGAAAGGCGGCTGGGTGAAGGTCCCGCAGGTCGGCACGGTGCGCATCGGCGCGGACGTCGAGATCGGCGCCAACACCACCATCGACCGCGGCGCCATCGACGACACCGTGATCGAGGAGGGCGTGAAGCTCGATAACCTCATCATGATCGGGCACAACGCGCGCATCGGTGCCCACACCGTGATCGCCGGATGTACCGGCGTGTCGGGCAGCACCATCATCGGCAAGCGCTGCATGATCGGTGGCGCGGTCGGCTTTGCCGGCCACCTCAGCATTGCCGATGACGTTGTGATCACCGGCTACTCGGCGGTGAGCCGCTCGATCGTACGCGCGGGCGTATACTCCGCCACGCTACCCATCGAGGAGGCGCACGCCTGGCGGCGGCTGGTCGCGCGCTTCAAGCGCAGCGGCTTGCTCGACGCCCGCCTGCGCAAGCTCGAGCGCGCCGCGGGCCTCACCGATGCGCCGGAACCGGAGCAGGAAGAGGACCATGACTGAGGGCGTGCAACTCGACATCCAGGCGATCCTCGAGCGTCTGCCGCATCGCTACCCATTTTTGCTGGTCGATCGGGTGCTCGAATGCCGTGCCGGTGAGAGCATTCGCGCGCTCAAGAACGTCACTTACAACGAGCCGTTCTTCCCCGGGCACTTTCCCGGCCATCCGGTGATGCCAGGCGTCATGATCATCGAGGCGCTGGCGCAGGCCGCCGGAATCCTCTGTTTCGTGACCGCCAACGTCATTCCTGACCAGGACACGCGCTTTTATTTTGTCGGCATCGACAAGGCGCGCTTCAGAAGACCCGTCGTGCCCGGCGACCAGGTGCTGCTGACCGCCCAGCTCGAGCGCTCGCTCAAGGGCATCTGGCGCTTCTCCACCGCCGCCCTGGTCGAGGGCCGCGAGGTGGCGCATGCGGAGATGATGGTGGCCCCGGGAGCGGGCGCTTGATCGACGCACGGGCCATCGTCTCGCCCGAGGCGCGCCTGGCGAGTGATGTGCAGGTCGCGCCCTTCAGTATCATCGGCGCGCAGGTCGAGATCGGTGCGCGCACCGTGGTCGGGCCGCACGTCGTGATCAACGGGCCGACCACCATCGGTGCCGACAACCGTATCTACCAGTTCGCCTCCATCGGGGATGCGCCGCAGGACAAGAAGTACCGCGGCGAGCCGACCCGACTTCAGATCGGCGACCGCAACGTCTTTCGCGAGAGCTGCACCATCAATCGCGGCACCACGCACGACAAGGGCGTGACGCACATCGGCAGCGACAACCTTTTCATGGCGTACGCGCACGTCGCCCACGACTGCCAGATCGGCGACAACACCGTGTTCGCCAACTGCGCATCGCTCGGCGGCCACGTTGAGGTCGGCGACTGGGTCATCCTCGGCGGACTCACCGCCGTGCACCAGTTCGCCCGGATCGGCGCGCACGCCTTTCTCGGCGGCGGCACCATCCTCAGCCGCGACGTGCCGCCCTACGTCATGGTCACGGGCAACCCGGCTGCTCCTCATAGCATCAACGCGGAAGGGCTCAAGCGCCGCGGCTTCAGCGAGGAGCAGATCAGGAACATCCGCGACGCCTACCGCATCCTGTATCGCTCGGATCTGAAGCTCGCCGAGGCGCTCGCCCAGCTTGAACCACTCGCGCAGGCACACCCCGAGATCCGCTTGTTCGTCGACTTCATCGACCGCTCGGCACGCAGTCTGGTGCGATGAGCGTGGCCGGCGCGCCGCTCGCCGCGACAGGCTCGCTGCGTGTCGGGATAGTGGCGGGTGAGCATTCGGGCGATCAGCTCGGCGCTGCGCTCATCGCGGCCCTGCGCGAGCGCGTGCCCGATCTCACCTGCTTCGGCGTGGCGGGACCGAACATGATCGCGGCGGGCTGCGCGGCGTGGGCCGCTTCCGATCAGCTCGGCGTGATGGGGCTCGCCGAGGTGCTGCGGCACCTGCCGAGGCTCCTCTCGCTGCGTGCTAGGCTCGTGGAGCGCTTCACGGCTGCGCGCCCGGATGTCTTCGTCGGCATCGATTCACCCGAGTTCAACCTGCGCCTGGCGCGGCGGCTGAAGGCCGCCGGCATCCGCACCGTGCAGTACGTCAGCCCCCAGGTGTGGGCGTGGCGGCAGGGGCGCGTGCGCACCATCGGCGCATCCTGCGACCTGGTGCTGTGCCTGCTGCCGTTCGAGAGCGAGTTCTACGCGCAGCAGAACGTGCCGGCGGCCTTCGTCGGTCACCCGCTGGCCGATCAGATCCCGCTCAGAGTTGACCGCGCGCTCGCCCGCTCCGAGCTCGGCATCGATCCGGCGGTCCCGCTGGTGGCGCTGTTGCCCGGCAGCCGGCTCGCGGAAGTCTCGCTGCTCGCGGCGCCCTTCGCGCAGGCGGCCGCCCGCATCGCCCGGGCGCGGCCCGGATGGCAGTTCGTCGCTCCCATGGCCTCAGCTTCCGCTCGTGAACTGTTCGAGAGGGAAATCGCGCAAGTGCGCGACGTACCTGAGATTCGTATGGTTGACGGACAGGCACAGCGGGTGCTCGCCGCTGCGGATGCGGCCATCGTGGCCTCCGGGACTGCAACGCTCGAAACGCTCCTCAGCGCTCGACCGATGGTGGTCGCCTACCGCTGGAGCGCGCTCACCGCATTTGTGCTGCGGGCCTCAGGACTGGTGAAGGTAAAATACTTCTCGTTGCCGAACCTGCTGGCCGGCCGGCGCCTGGTCCCGGAGTTCCTCCAGGAGCAGGTGAGTGGCACAGTGCTCGGCGATGCACTGCTTCACGAGCTCGAGGACCCCGACCACGTGCGCCAGCTGTTGGATGATTTCTCCGCCGTGCACCGCACGCTTCGCCGTGACGGTGCGCGACGCGCGGCGGAGGCGATCCTCGCTCTGTGCGGGGTGCGTCAATGAGGCTTAGCGGATCCCCCCGGGTGGTGCGCGATCTTGCGCGCGTGGCGGGGGTCGACGAAGCCGGCCGCGGACCCCTGGCAGGTCCGGTGGTCGCTGCGGCCGTCATCCTGCACCCGCAGCGGCGCATCCGTGGGCTGGCGGATTCGAAGGTCCTGACGGTCCTCGAGCGCGCACGTCTCGCCCCCATCATCCGCGCCCGCGCGCTGGCCTGGGCGATCGGCTGGGCCGACCGCGACGAGATCGACTGTCTGAACATCCTCGAGGCGACACTGCTGGCGATGCGCCGCGCGCTGCTGGCCTTGCCGGTGCCACCGACGCACGTGCGGATCGATGGCAACCGCTGCCCGTGCATCGAGGACCTCGCTTTGAGCTGCACGCTCGAGGCCATCGTTGCCGGGGATGCGAGTGTCGCGGCCATCAGCGCGGCCTCGATTCTCGCCAAGACCTATCGCGATGCCGTGATGGCCTCGCTCGATGTGTGCTACCCCGGGTTCGAACTCGCCGTGCACAAGGGCTATGCGACCCCTGCGCACCTTGAGGCCCTGCAGGGCCGCGCGCCTTCCGCGCAGCATCGCCGTTCGTTCAGCCCCATGAAGGCGGACGGGGTGCCCTTGACAGCCGACGGGTGCGAGACTTAAAGACGCCGCCCATGGCACAGGGCTTCGTCCACCTACGGCTGCATACCGAGTACTCGCTGAGCGACAGCGTGGTGCGGGTGCCTGAGCTCATCGCCGCGGTGTCCGCGGCCGGGATGCCGGCGGTCGCCGTCACCGACCAGAACAACCTGTTCGCGATGGTGAAGTTCTATCGCGAAGCGCTCAAGGCTGGCGTCAAGCCGCTCGTGGGCATCGATCTTCTGGTGCGCGAGGAGGGCGAGCGTCAGGCCCCGACGCGCCTGACGCTGCTGTGCCAGTCGCAGAGTGGCTACCGCAATCTTGCCCGCCTGGTGACCCGTGCCTACCTTGAGGGCCAGGAACGCGGCACGCCACGCATCGAGCGCAGCTGGCTCGCGGCCGCCTCACTCGAAGGACTGATCGGCTTGTCCTGCGCCACCGAGGGGGATATCGGGCGTGCGCTGGTCAATGCCCGCGAGCGCGATGCCGAGCGCGCACTCGATGGCTGGCTGGCGCTGTTACCGGGACGCTTCTACCTTGAGCTGCAGCGTCTGGGCCGCCCGTTCGAGGAAGCCTACATCGCCGGCGCCATCGGCCTTGCCGCGCGCCGCGGCGCGCCGGTAGTGGCGACCAACGATGTGCGCTTCCTGCGGGCCGAGGAGTTCGAGTCGCACGAGGCGCGTGTGTGTATCCACGATGGGGCGCTGCTCGCGGACTCCGGCCGGGTGCGCCGCTATTCGCGCCAGCAGTACCTGCGTAGCCCGCAGGAGATGGCCGCGCTGTTCGCGGATGTGCCCGAAGCGCTGGCGAATTCGCTGGAGATCGCGCGGCGCTGCAGCCTGGTGCTGACGCTGGGCGAGGTGCGCATGCCGCAATACCCGCTACCGGCGGGCGTGAGCACCGAGGAGTTCCTGCGCGCCGAAAGCAGCGCCGGACTGGCGGCGCGCTTCGCCGACCCGTCCGCCATCCCGGCGCTCTACCACGAGCGCCTCGATCGCGAGCTCGAGGTCATCTGCCAGATGGGGTTCGCGGGCTACTTTCTGATCGTGGCCGACTTCATCCGCTGGGCGCGCGGCAATGGAGTGCCGGTCGGCCCGGGCCGCGGCTCCGGGGCCGGCTCGCTGGTCGCCTACAGCCTCGCCATCACCGATCTGGATCCGATCCGCTACGACCTGTTGTTCGAGCGGTTCCTGAATCCCGAGCGCGTCTCCATGCCCGACTTCGACATCGATTTCTGCATGGACGGCCGCGACCGCGTCATCGATTACGTGTCGCAGAAATACGGCCGCGAGCGCGTCTCGCAGATCATCACCTACGGCACCATGGCGGCCAAGGCGGTGGTGCGCGACGTCGGGCGCGTGCTCGGCATGACCTACGGCTACGTCGATCGCATCGCCAAGCTCATCCCCTTCGAGCTGGGCATCACCCTCGCGCTCGCCCTCGAGCGCGAGCCGGAGCTCAAGCGGCTGTACCAGGCCGAAGACGAGGTCCGCAACCTCATCGATCTTGCGCGCTCGCTCGAGGGACTCACGCGCAATGCCGGCATGCACGCGGGAGGTGTCGTGATTGCACCCTCGGTGCTGACCGACTTTGCGCCGCTCTACTGCGATGCCTCCGGCGGCAATGTCGTCACGCAGTTCGACAAGGATGACGTCGAGGCGGCCGGACTGGTGAAGTTCGACTTCCTCGGGTTGCGCACGCTGACGGTCATCGAGCGCGCCGCCGCGCTCATCAACCGCGACCGCAGCATTGGCAGCGCGCCGCCGCTGCAAGTGAGCGCGCTGCCGACCGACGATGCGCCGACCTACACGCTGCTCAAATCCTGCCGCACCACCGCGGTGTTCCAGCTCGAATCGCGCGGCATGAAGGATCTCATCCGCCGGCTGCAGCCGGATCGCTTCGAGGACATCGTGGCGCTGGTGGCGCTGTTTCGGCCGGGGCCGCTGCAGTCGGGCATGGTCGATGACTTCATCAACCGCAAGCACGGCCGCAGCGAGGGTGCGATCGATTATCTGCATCCAAGTCTTGCCTCGATCCTGAAGCCGACCTACGGCGTCATCCTCTATCAGGAGCAGGTGATGCAGATCGCACAGGTGCTCGCCGGCTACACGCTCGGTGGCGCGGACCTGCTGCGCAAGGCGATGGGCAAGAAGAATGCCGAGGAGATGGCGCAGCAGCGCTCGGTGTTCGTGGATGGCGCCGTGGCGCGCGGAGTGCGCGAGCACACCGCCGGCCATATCTTCGACCTCATGGAGAAATTCGCCGGCTACGGCTTCAACAAGTCGCACTCGGCCGCCTACGCACTGCTGGCCTACCAGACCGCTTACCTGAAGGCGCACTATCCGGCGCAGTTCATGGCCGCCGTGCTGTCAGCCGACATGGATCACACCGACAAGGTCGTGACCCTCATCAAGGAATGCAGCGACCTGGGCCTCACGGTGCTCTCGCCTGACGTCAATGCTTCCAGTTACGAGTTCGCCGCCTGCGGCGAACGCAGCATCCGCTACGGCCTGGGCGCGGTGCGCGGGGTCGGGCGCGGTGCGGTCGAGGCGCTCATCGCCGAGCGCGAGGCGCGCGGTCCGTACCGCACGCTCGAGGACCTGTGCCGCAGGATCGACCTGCAGAAGGCCAACCGCCGCGTGCTCGAGGCGCTGCTGCGCGCCGGGAGCCTCGACGCGCTCGGCGCCAACCGCGCCACTCTCACGGACCGGCTGGCCGGCGCCATGCAGCTCGGCGACCAGAACACCCGTGCGCACGAGGCCGGGCAGAACGATCTGTTCGGCTTGAGCGCCCAGGAGGGACGTGCCGGTCCGGCGGACCTGCGCCGCAGCGCCGAGCTGCCCGAATGGAGCGAGTCGGTGCGTCTGGCCGGTGAGCGCGAAACGCTCGGCCTCTATCTGACCGGCCATCCGCTCAATCGCTTCGAGTCAGCCCTCGCGCACTTCGTGTCGCACCGCATCGGGGATCTGGTGAGCGACCGGCCGATTGCCGGACTCGAGTCGCCGCGCTTCGGCGGCGGCAAGGCGGTGACGGTGGCCGGCCTTATCGATGAGGTGAAGAAGCGCGGCGCGCGCGTGATCGTCACGCTCGATGATGCCACCGGGCGCATCGAGGTCATGCTGTTCGAGGAGACCTGGCACAAGCACCGCGAGCTGATCGCCAAGGACGCCCTGGTGCTGGTCGAGGGGATGTTGCGTTTCGATGAGTTCAGCGACGCCTGGCGGCTCTCGGCACGCCGCATCACCGAACTCGACAAGGTGCGCGAGCAGGAGGCACGGCGGCTGATCATCCGCTGCTCGCACGAGGACCTTGCGCGCCTCGTCGAGCGGCTCGAGGCCGTGCTCGCGCCGTGGCGGCCGGGGCCCTGTCCCATCACCATCGAATACAGCGCCAGCGGGGCGAGCGGCGCGCTCACGCTCGGCGCGGAGTGGACGGTGCGCGCCACTCGCGAGCTGCTCGAGCAGCTGGAGGGGCTCATCGGTCGTGACGCCGTGCAGGTGGTTTATGCCGCCGCAGCCAGTGCCGGCGCATCCTTTTTCTCTGCCGACGGCAGGTGAGTTAGGGTAGGCTTCCTCGTATGGCGGTCTCCTTCCTGGACTTCGAACAGCCGATCGCGGAGCTCGAAGCGAAAATCGAAGAGCTGCGGCACGTGAGCTCGGAAAGCAGCGAGGACAACCTCCAGGACGAGATCGCGCGTCTGCAAGCCAAGAGCCGGCAGCTGACGGTGAGCATCTTCGCCAACCTGACGCCCTGGCAGATCACGCAGCTGGCGCGCCATCCCCATCGCCCCTACACGCTCGACTACGTGAGTGCGATCTGCGCGGAGTTCCACGAGCTGCACGGCGACCGCATGTATGCGGATGACGGCGCGATCGTCGGGGGACTGGCGCGCATCGACGAGCACGCGGTCATGATCATCGGCCACCAGAAGGGCCGCGACACCAAGGAGCGCGTGCGCCGCAACTACGGCATGCCAAAGCCGGAAGGCTATCGCAAGGCACTGCGCCTGATGCGCCTCGCCGAGCGCTTCGGCATGCCGCTCGTCACGCTCATCGACACCCAGGGCGCCTATCCGGGCGTGGGCGCCGAGGAGCGCGGCCAGAGCGAGGCGATCGCCCGTAATCTCTTCGAGATGTCGGTGCTGCGCATTCCGATCGTCAGCGTGGTCACCGGCGAGGGCGGCTCGGGCGGGGCGCTCGGCATCGGTGTGTGCGACCGCCTGCTGATGCTCCAGTACAGCACCTACTCGGTCATCTCGCCGGAGGGGTGCGCCTCGATCCTGTGGAAGAGCCAGGACAAGAAGGAAGTGGCGGCCGATGCGCTGAACCTGACCGCGGACCGGCTGCAGAAGCTTGGCCTGATCGATGAGGTCATCGAGGAGCCGCTGGGAGGCGCGCACCGCGACCCGGTCGCGCTGGCCGCCAGTTTGAAGGCCGCGCTCGTGCGCCACCTGGACGAGCTCGAGGCCATCCCGCGCGATCAGCTGCGCGCCGAGCGCGCCGCCAAGATCGCCGGCTTCGGCGTGTTCGCCGAAAACGCGGCCTGAGCCCGCGGTGGCACGCGCGGCGCGCCGTGGCCCGGTAAGCTTCGGCCCGCGCTGGCTCGAGGCGCGGCTGGCGCAACTGCTGCCGCACTTTCCGGACGTTTCGCTGTGCGTCGCCTTCAGCGGCGGGCGCGACTCCACCGCACTGCTCGCCGCGCTCGCCAAGCTCAGGCACCTGCGCCAGCTGCGTGCCGTGCACATCGATCACCGGCTGCATCCGCAGTCGACGCGCTGGGCCGCCCACTGCCGTCGCATGGCCGGCACACTGGGGATCGCGCTCACCGTGCGCACGGCATCGATCCGATGCGCCCGCGGCGAATCGCTGGAAGCGGCCGCTCGTGTGGTGCGCTACCGGCTGCTTAGCGAGGCGCTCGGCGAGGGTGAGGTGCTGTGCACCGCGCACCACGAGGAGGATCAGCTCGAGACCGTGCTCTTGCAGCTGCTGCGCGGTGCAGGCGTTGCCGGACTTTCCGCGATGCCCGCGCTGGCACCCTTCGCGCGCGGTCTCTTGGCGCGGCCGCTGCTCGGGCTGCCGCGCCGGGCCCTCGAGCAGTGGCTGAGCGCGCAGGCACTGGCCTGGGTCGAGGATGACAGCAACGCGCTGCTGCAGCTGGACCGCAATTACCTGCGCGCCCGGGTACTGCCGCAGATCCTCGCGCGCTGGCCCGCGGCGGCGGCGACTGTGGCGCGCGCGGCACGCCATGCGGCGGAGGCCCAGCGCCTGCTCGATGGTCTCGCGCAGGCGGATCTGGCGCACGCACGCAACGGCGCGCAGCTCTCGGCGAAGGTGCTGCGCACCCTGCCGCCCGAGCGGCGCCGCAACGCCCTGCGCTTCTGGATCACCTCCGCCGGTGCGCTGGCACCCTCGAGCAGCCGGCTCAGCGAAATCGCCGGCCCTTTGCTCGCAGCGCGCAGCGATGCGCAGCCGTTCGTGGCCTGGGAGAGCGCTCGCGTGCAGCGTCAGGCGCAGCTGCTGTCACTGCAGCTTCACACCCCGCCGCAGGCACCACTGGGCGGGATGGGGCCGCTGACATGGCGCTGGCGCGACAACAGCCGCTGCGTGCTGCCCGGGGACTTGGGAACCGTGTCCTTCAGGCGCGATGCGCGCGGGCCACTTGACCTTGCCGCTCTCGGGCCCAGCCTCACCCTGCGTACGCGCCGCGGCGGGGAGCGGCTGCGTCCGCGGCGCGGCGGCCCGCGCCGCGCACTGAAGAGCCTGTTGCAGGAGGCGCAGGTTCCGCTGGCGCAGCGCGCACGCCTGCCGCTGCTTCTCGACGGAGAGCGGCTCATCGCCGTCGCCGACCTGTGGCTGGATGAGTCGGTGCAGGCACAGTCCGCGAGCCGCCAGCGTGCCCGGATCATCTGGAGCGGCACGGACTAAAACTCGCGCCCCGAGTGTGCTAGCCTACCAGCCCGTCGTCGCTCCCGAAATTTTTCGTGGCAGCGCCTTCATACGACGGGAAATTCCGCAATCATTAACATATGACGCGCTTCGTATTCGTCACCGGTGGCGTCGTGTCCTCGTTGGGTAAGGGCATCGCGGCCGCCTCGCTCGGGGCGATCCTGGAAGCCCGCGGGCTCAAGGTCGCCATGGTGAAGCTCGACCCCTACATCAACGTGGATCCCGGGACCATGAGCCCCTTCCAGCACGGCGAGGTGTTCGTCACCCAGGACGGCACCGAGACGGACCTGGACCTGGGCCACTACGAGCGCTTCGTGCGCACCACCACGGGGCGCAACAGCAATTTCACCACCGGGCGCATCTACGAGCGCGTCATCGCCAAGGAGCGGCGCGGGGACTACCTGGGCGCCACCGTGCAGGTCATCCCGCACATCACCGACGAGATCAAGCGCAGCATCAAGCTCGGTGCCGACGGGGCGGACGTGTGCATGGTGGAGATCGGCGGAACGGTGGGCGACATCGAGTCGCTGCCGTTCCTGGAAGCCATCCGCCAGCTCGGCGTCGAACTCGGCCGCAGCAATTGCGTGTATATGCATCTCACCCTGGTGCCCATCGTGGGCGGCTCGGGGGAGATCAAGACCAAGCCGACCCAGCACTCGGTGAAGGAACTGCGCGGCATCGGTATCCAGCCGGACGTGCTCTTGTGCCGCTGCAAGCATCCGCTGCCCGAGGAGCAGCGCCGCAAGATTGCCCTCTTCACCAACGTCGAGGAGCGGGCGGTCATCTCCGCCGTCGATGCGGACGACATCTACCGTATCCCGATCCTGCTGCACGAGCAGGCACTCGATGACATCGTCGTCGACAAGCTGCGACTCGAGGTGCCCCCGACCGACCTTGCCGAATGGCGCCACGTGGTGAGCGGAAAGGCCAACCCGGACGGGCAGGTCGACATCGCCATGGTCGGCAAGTACGTGCAGATCCGCGATTCGTACCTGTCGCTGCACGAGGCGCTGATGCACGCGGGCCTCAAGAGCCGCACGCGCGTCAATATCCACTACATCGAGTCCACCGATATCGAGCAGCGCGGCCTTCATGTCCTAAAGGATGTGGATGCGATCCTGGTGCCAGGCGGCTTCGGCGAGCGCGGCATCGAGGGCAAGATTCAGGCGGTGCGCTACGCGCGCGAGCAGGCGGTGCCTTATCTTGGCATCTGCCTTGGCATGCAGGTGGCGATCGTGGAGTTCGGCCGCCATGCGCTGTCGCTGACCGATGCCAACAGCACCGAGTTCAACCCCGCCACCCCGCATGCCGTGATTGCGCTCATTTCGGAGTGGCAGGACCAGGTGCTCGGTGCGCAGACGCGCGAGGAGTCCTGCGCCAAGGGCGGCACCATGCGCCTGGGCGCGCAGGAAGTACTGCTCGGTGCCGGCACGTGCGCGCGCGAGATCTACGGGCGCGACATCATCCTCGAGCGCCATCGCCACCGCTACGAGTTCAACAACAACTACCTCGAGCGCTTCCGCCACGCAGGCCTGCGCTTCTCCGGTTTCTCGCGCGATGGACTGGTGGAAGTGATCGAGCTGCCGAACCATCCCTGGTTCGTCGCCACCCAGTTCCATCCGGAGTTCACCTCCACGCCCCGTGACGGACATCCGCTGTTCACCGGCTTCATCCGCGCCGCGCGCGCGCAGCGTTCCTCGCAGCTGCCGCGGGCGGCGGGAGCCTGAATGCGGCTGGCAGGGCACGAGATAGGGGGCGGTGAGCCTTTGTTTCTCATCGCCGGCCCCTGCGTGATCGAGAGCCCGACGCTCACCCAGGAGATCGCCGGTCGGCTGAAGGAGATCACCGCTCGTCTGAAGATTCCTTACGTGTTCAAGGCCTCCTACGACAAGGCCAACCGCTCCTCCCGCGCCTCCTTCCGCGGGCCCGGCATCGAGGCGGGGCTGAAGGTGCTGGCGGACGTGCGCCGTGCCGTGGGCGTGCCGGTGCTGACGGATGTGCACGAGGACACCCCGCTTGCCGAGGTTGCCGCGGTGGTCGATGTGCTGCAGACGCCGGCGTTCCTGTGCCGGCAGACCAATTTCATCCTGAGCGCCGCCTCGCAGGGCAAGCCGGTCAACATCAAGAAGGGCCAGTTCCTCTCGCCGTGGGAGATGAAGAACGTGGTCGACAAGGCCCGGTCCACCGGCAATGGCGAGATCATGGTGTGCGAGCGCGGCTTCTCCTTCGGCTACAACAACCTCGTCTCCGACATGAGATCGCTCGCCATCATGCGCGAGTGCGGCTGCCCGGTGGTGTTCGATGCCACGCATTCGGTGCAGCTGCCGGGCGCTCAGGGCTCCTCCTCCGGCGGCCAGCGTGAGTTCATTCCGGTGCTGGCGCGGGCTGCCGTCGCCTCAGGCATCGCGGGTCTTTTCATGGAAACGCATCCCGAACCTGCCAAGGCCCTCTCGGATGGTCCCAACGCCTGGCCGTTGCAGCGCATGGAGCCGCTGCTCACCACCCTGGTCGAGCTCGACCAGGCGGTGAAGCGGGTACCGTTCGAGGAATCACTGCTCTAATCGAGGAACCACGGTGATGAGCCGAATCAAAAATATCCGCGGGCGCGAGATCATCGACTCGCGCGGTAACCCCACCGTCGAAGCCGACGTGATCCTGGAGAGCGGCGCGCAGGGAAGGGCCGCGGTGCCCTCGGGAGCCTCCACCGGCACGCGCGAGGCGGTCGAGCTGCGCGATGAGGATCCGAAGCGCTACGGCGGCAAGGGCGTGCTGAAGGCCGTCGAGCACGTCAACGGGGTGCTGCGCGGCGCGCTTCTGGACATGGACGCGCGCGAGCAGGCCGCCATCGATCGGAAAATGATCGCCCTCGATGGCAGCGACAACAAGAGCCGGCTCGGCGCCAACGCCATCCTCGGCGTGTCGCTCGCCTGCGCACACGCCGCGGCGAACGATGCCGGGGTGCCGCTGTACCGGCACCTCGCGCTGCTCGCCGGCGGCAAGCGTGAGCCGGTGATGCCGGTGCCGATGATGAACATCGTCAACGGCGGCGCGCACGCCAACAACAGCCTGGATGTCCAGGAGTTCATGATCCTGCCCGTGGGCGCGGTAAGTTTCCGCGAGGCCCTGCGCTGCGGCGCGGAGATCTTCCACGCCCTGAAGAAGCTTCTGGCCAAGCGCGGACTTTCCACCGCGGTGGGTGATGAGGGCGGCTTTGCGCCGGATCTTGAGTCCAACGAGGCAGCGCTCAAGCTCATCCTGCAGGCGATCGAGGCGGCCGGCTACCGGCCCGGCCAGGATGTGTATCTGGGACTGGATGTGGCGAGTTCCGAGTTCTTCAAAAACGGTCGCTACGAACTCGAGTCAGAAAAGCGCAGCTTCTCGGCCGGCGAGTTCACCGCATATCTTGCCGATCTTGCCAAGCGCTATCCCATCATCACCATCGAGGACGGGATGAGCGAGGCGGACTGGGACGGGTGGGGCGAGATCACCCGCTCGCTCGGTGCCAGGCTGCAGCTGGTCGGCGATGACGTGTTCGTCACCAACACCAAGATCTTCAGGCAGGCGATCGAGAAGCGCATCGCCAACGCGATCCTGATCAAGCCGAACCAGATCGGCACCCTCACCGAGACGCTCGAGTGCATCGACATGGCCGATGGCGCCCGCTACGCCTCGGTGGTGTCGCACCGTTCCGGGGAGACCGAGGACAGCACCATCGCCGATATCGCGGTCGCCACCGCTGCCTCGCAGATCAAGACCGGCTCGCTGTCGCGCTCGGACCGCACCGCCAAGTACAACCAGCTGCTGCGCATCGAGGCCGAGCTCGGCGCCGTGCGCTACGCGGGGCGCGAGGCGTTTCCGGTCAGGATCTGAGGCACACGCGGCGCGTCCTTGGCGCCGCTGGCGCGCTTCAGCGCCGAGGGCGACGCGCCGAACAGGCGCAGGAACGCCCGGCGCATGCGCTCCGGATCCCTGAAGCCGCTCAGGGCGGCCACCTCCTGAACCTGGCGCGCGCCGCTTTCCAGCATCGCGCGCGCCGCCTCCGCGCGCAGCCGCTCGACCGCCTTGGCCGGCGTGACGCCGGTCTCGGCGTGGAAAGCGCGCGCAAAATGGCGCGGGCTCATGCAGGCGCGTGCCGCGAGCCGCGCCACGCCAAGCTCGCCGCAAAGATGCGAGCGCATGAACTCGAACAGTGCCGCGAAGCGACCCGCGCAACTCTCCATCTCCAGCAGCGCCGAGAACTGCGACTGGCCGCCCGGGCGGCGGTGATAGACCACCAGGTGCTGCGCGGTGCGCCGTGCGACCGTCTCGCCCAGATCCTCGCCCACCAGGGCGAGCGAGAGGTCGATGCCGGCGGTGATGCCCGCCGAAGTCCAGATGCGCCCCTCGCGCACGAAGATCCGGTCCGCATCCAGACGGGCGCGCGGGAAGCGCCGGCGGAACTCCTGGCTCAAGCTCCAGTGCGTGGTCGCCAGGCGCCCGTCGAGCAGTCCTGCGGCGGCCAGCAGGAAGGAGCCCGAGCACACGCTGGTCACGCGCCGGGCATGCCGGGCGCAGGCCTGGATGAAGGCTCGCGTGCGCGGACACTCCAGCGCGGCGCGCGCCCCATCGCCGCCGGCCACCAGCAGGGTATCGATGGCGTGCGCGCGGCCGAGCGCTCGCGCCTCGAGCGTCGCGCCGGAGGAACTGCGCACGGGACCTGCGCGGCTCGCAATCACTCGCAGCTCATAGCTGCCCGGGCGGATGCGGCCGGCGATCTCGAAGGCCGAGATCGGGCCGGCCGCATCGAGCAGCTGGAAGTTCGGGTAGACCAGGAAGGCAATGCGTCGTGGCATGAAAGGAGGTTAAAACGTCATTTCGGCCATGAGGGTAGCCGATGCATGATGGCCGCAACAGCCCTGTGGCCGGGGTGCTTAGGATCGAGGAACCTTAAGTGTCCGAGGACTTCACCGTCGTGTTCGCGCTCTACCCCAACCTGACCCAGCTGGATTTCACCGGCCCGCTCGAGGTGTTCGCGCGGCTGCCGCACTCGCGCATCGTGCTCGCCGCTTCCCAGGCCGGCGAGCTCGCCTGCGACAGCGGGGTCAGCTTCGCCAACGTGGGCGCGCTTGCGCAGGTCAGTGAGTGCACGCTCTTGTGCGTGCCGGGCGGTTTCGGCTGCACGGCCGCCATGCAGGATGCGCTATACCTCGATGGCCTTCGCCGCCTTGCGGCAGGGGCCAGCTACGTCACTTCGGTGTGCACCGGCTCACTGCTGCTCGGCGCCGCGGGGCTGCTCACCGGCCGGCGCGCCGCCTGTCACTGGGCCTTTCGCGAACTGCTGCCGCTTTTTGGCGCGATCCCTGATGAAGGCCGTGTCGTCATCGACGGTAACCTGATCACGGCAGGCGGGGTGACCGCCGGCATCGATATGGCGCTCACCGTCATGGCACAGATCGCGGGCGCCGATTTTGCGCAGGCGGTGCAGCTCGCCATGGAATACGCACCCGCGCCGCCGTTTCGCTGCGGCCGTCCCGAGCAGGCGCGCCCCGAGGTGCTCGCCGCTGTGCGCGCGCGCTTCGATCGCGTGTGGCCGCAGCGCCTCGCCACCGCACAGCGCGCAGCCGCTGCGATCAGTCGCAGCCCTTAGGCAAAGCCTGAGCTCTTCGCGCGACAGCGAACGTCTGCTAGGCTGTCGGGCCCATGAAGTGGCTCGCTGCAGCTCTTAGTGTCATCGTCATCCTGCTGCAGTACCGGGTGTGGTTCTCGGAGGACGGCGTGCGTGATGTCGGGCGGCTGCGCCAGGCGGTAGCGGCGCAGGGCGCGGAGAACGAGCAGCTCGCCGAGCGCAACCAGCAGCTGGCGGCCGAGGTGCGCGATCTTAAGACCGGCATGGATGCGCTCGAGGAACGCGCCCGCAGTGACCTCGGCATGATCTCGCGCAACGAGACCTTCTACCAGGTGGTGCCGGCGCGCCCCGCCGATACGACTCATCCCCCGACCCGAACCGCGGCGGCCCGCTGAAGTCACCTGCAGGCGCGATGCGTTATTGGCTGGTCATGCCGGCCGCGGGATCCAGCAGCCGCTTCGGCGCGCAAACACCCAAGCAGTACGCCGCACTCGAGGGACGCACCGTCATCGAATGGGCGCTCGCCCCCTTTCTTGGCGATGCGCGCTGCGCGGGCGCGGTGGTGGCGCTCGCGGCGCAGGATCGCAGGTGGCCTAAGGTTGCCGCACGGCTGGGCGGGGCGCAGGTGAGCGTTGCCCGCGGCGGCGCCGAGCGCAGCGCCTCCGTGCGCAGCGCACTGGCCGCACTCAGCGCGCGCGCCGAGCCCTGCGACTGGGTGCTGGTGCACGATGCCGCGCGCCCGTGTCTTTCCGGCGAGGATCTGGACCGCCTGCTCACCCGGCTCGACGGGCACCCCGTGGGGGGGCTGCTCGCCACGCCTGCGGCGGACACGCTCAAGCGCGCCCAGGGCGAGGGATTCGAGGTGGCCGAGACGGTCGACCGCACGTCGTTGTGGCGGGCGCTCACCCCGCAGATGTTCCGTTACGCAAGATTGTGCGCGGCCCTCGATGCGGCCCACGCGGCGGGACGCTTGCCGAGCGATGAGGCGCAGGCCCTCGAGTGGGTGGGCGAGCATCCACAGCTGGTGGCCGGCAACCCCGGCAACCTCAAAATCACGACCGCCGCCGAGCTCACCCTCGCGGCGGCACTACTGCGAGCACGAACATGAGAATTGGCTGCGGCTTCGACGTGCATGCCTTCGGTCCGGGCGACTTCCTGATGCTGGGCGGGGTGCGCATCGCCCACACCCACGGCGTGGTGGCGCACTCGGACGGGGACGTTCTCCTGCATGCCCTGTGCGATGCGCTACTGGGAGCGGCCGGCCTGGGCGATATCGGCCAGCATTTCAAGGACAGCGACCCGCGCTGGAAAGGAGCTGACAGCTGCACTTTCGTCACCGACGTGCTGGCGCTGCTGCGTGGGCGCGGTCTCACGGTGGTCAACGCCGACCTCACCGTTCTGGCCCAGGCGCCGAAGGTCGCCCCGCACCGCGATGCCATACGCAGCTCCATCGCGAAGCTTCTGGACATCGATGCGGCGCGCATCAACATCAAGGCGACGACCACCGAGGGCCTGGGCTTTCTCGGGCGCGCGGAAGGCATCGCCGCGCAGGCCGTCGTACTCCTCAAACAGGGCTGACGCCGGCGGTGCCCGGGCAGGCGCTTTCCGCACAGCAGGCGGCGCTCGAGCCGCCACGCGCGCACGGTGCGGTGCCGGCCCACGGCATATTGCGCGCCGAGCCCGAGGACTTCGTGGTCGAGGAGGAGCTAGGCTTCGCACCCGCCGGTTCGGGCGCGCACCTGCTGCTCAAGGTCAAGAAGCGCAATGCCAACACGCACTGGGTGGCGCGCGAGCTGGCGCGGCTGAGCGCTTGCCGGCCCAACGAGGTGGGTTTCGCCGGACTCAAGGACCGGCGCGCCGTTGCACTGCAGTGGTTTTCAGTGCCGCGCCCGCGCGCGTGCGTCAACTGGGCGCAGGTGCGCGGCGAGGGCTTCGAGGTGCTCGAAGCGCATCCGCACACCCGCAAGCTGCCGCGCGGTGCACTCGCCGGCAATCATTTTGCGGTGCGCATCCACAGCGCCCCGGACGAGGGCACGACACTTGCGGCGCGGCTGGCCCCGCGCCTCGCCGAGATTGCCCGCTGCGGCGTGCCGAACTACTTCGGGCCCCAGCGCTTCGGGCGCGATGGTGCGAATCTCGATCACCACGGCAGCGTCGCGGGACTGCCGCGCATCGAGCGTGGCTTCGTGCTCTCCGCCGCGCGCAGCCTCGTGTTCAATGCGGTGCTGGCCGAGCGGGTGCGCGCGGGCAGCTGGCGGCAGCTCGTGCCCGGGGATCTCGCCAACCTCGACGGCCGCGGCAGCTTCTTCGCCGTGCAGCAGGCCGATGCGGACCTCGACCGCCGCTGCGAGGCACAGCACATCCACCCGAGCGGCCCGCTGTGGGGCGAGGGCGACCCGCCGACACGGGGCGCGGTCCTGGCACTGGAATCGCGTATCGGTGAGCAGTTTGCGCTGCACAGCGCGCTGTGCAGCGCTGCCGGCATGCGCCAGGAGCGCCGCAGCCTGCGCCTCACGGTGCGCGAGCTGTCCTGCGAGCGAGAGGCGCAGGCGGTGGTGTTGCGGTTTCGCCTGGCGCGCGGGGGCTTTGCGACCGTCGTGCTGCGCGAACTGATCGGCACGGCAGGGGAAGTGGCGGAAGCCTGAAGGGGCTGCCTTTAGCGCGGCGACAGCAGGACGTAGAGCGCGCCGGTGCCCCCGTCCACCGGCCGCGCGGAAACATAGGCCAGCACCGCGCCGGTGCGACGCAACAGGCCGCTCACGGCGGACTTGAGCACCGGTCCCCGGTGCCCGGAGCGCAGCCCCTTGCCGTGGACGATGCGCACGCAGCGCACCTCATGCTCCAGCGCCTGGATCAGGAACTGGCGCAGTGCCTGCTTGGCCTCAGCGACGGTGAGCCCGTGCAGATCGATCTCACGCTGCACGCGGAACTCACCGCGGCGCAGCTTGCGCAGCACCGCCACCTGGATCTGCGGCCGGTGAAACACCAGCTCCTCGCCGGAGGCCACCGCCGGGTCGGCGTCCTCGCCCGAGAGGCTCTCCCGCAGCACCGCGGCGCGATCCGCGCGCGCGAAGCGCGCCTGCGGGCGCAGCTTGGGCGCACGCGGCGCTGGTGCGCGTGAGGTGAGAGGCCTGACGCCGCGCACGGCGTCCCGGAACAGGTGCGCCTCATCGTCAGCGGCGTGGTCCGCTCCCTCGTCACGTTTCCGATCGCCGGGTAGGGCCGTCACGCCTCAAGCTCCGCTGCAGGTCCTTAGTTCCAGTATAGTCAGCCGAAATTTTCGCGCACCCACCGCGAGCGCTAGTGAAAATCCTGGTCAGTAACGATGACGGCTACCGCGCCGAAGGCATCCGCCGCCTGCGCGAGGCACTCTCGACACTCGCCGAGGTGACGGTAGTGGCGCCCGACCGTAACAAGAGCGGCGCGAGCAACTCCTTGACCCTCGATGTGCCGCTGCGCGTGTTCGAGTCCGAGCCGGGCGTGTATTTCGTGCCCGGCACGCCCACCGACTGCGTGCACCTCGCCATTACCGGCCTGTTCGACTTCGAGCACGACATGGTGGTGTCGGGGGTCAATGACGGCCCGAATCTGGGCGACGACGTTCTTTACTCCGGGACGGTGGCGGCGGCGGTGGAGGGGCGCTTCCTCGGGCTGCCGACCATCGCTGTGTCCCTGTGTACCGGCCAGGCGGGCGCGGGTCACTTTCAGACCGGCGCCGAAGTGGCGCGCGTGCTGGTGGCGCAGCTGCTGAAGAAGCCGCTGCAGTCCGCGCTCATTCTCAACGTCAATGTGCCGGACGTGCCGTTCGCGGAGCTCAAGGGGTTTCGCGCCAGCCGGCTCGGCTATCGGCACCGCTCGGCGGAGGTCATGCGCGCGCAGGATCCGCGCGGACGGCCGGTGTACTGGGTGGGCCCGGCGGGGGCTGAGCGCGATGCCGGGCCCGGCACCGACTTCGATACGGTGGCGCAGGGCTATGTGTCGGTGACGCCGCTGCAGGTCGACCTCACGCGGCATGCGGCGCTGCCGGAACTGGGCCGCTGGCTGGACGGGCTCAATGGCTGACCTGCGCATGTCCGGGATCGGCATGACCTCGGCCCGCACCCGCGATCGGCTGGTGCAGCGACTGCGTGAGCAGGGCATCACCAACCTCGCGGTGCTCGATCGGATCCGCAACGTGCCGCGTCATATCTTCGTCGACGAGGCACTCGGCAGCCGTGCCTACGAGGACACCGCGCTGCCGATCGGCTTCGGGCAGACCATCTCCCAGCCCTACATCGTCGCGCGCATGACCGAGGCACTGCTTGAGGCGGGAGCGGCCGACAGCGTGCTGGAGGTGGGCACCGGCTGTGGCTACCAGACCGCCGTGCTCGCCCCGCTGGTCGGGCACGTCAATACCATCGAGCGCATCGAGGCGCTGCTGACCCGCGCGCGCGAGCGGCTGAAGGAACTGGGCATCCGCAACGTGCGCTTCCGCCATGGCGACGGCACGCTCGGCTGGAAGGCGCAGGCGCCCTACGATGGAATTCTGGTCGCCGCCGCGCCGATGAGCGTGCCCGAGGCACTCCTCAAGCAGCTGAAAGTCGGCGGGCGGCTGATCGTCCCGATCGGGCCCGAAGGCGAGCAGAAGCTGGTCAGGCTGACGCGCCGCGAGCAGCGCGTGGAGCGCGACGTGCTCGGTCCGGTGGCGTTCGTGCCTCTGCTGGGGGGCACCGTCTGATCTGATTATTTGGATGATGAATCATTCGTAACAAACTGATAGTTAAAAAGAATCCAATGTCCTTTCAGGTGAAATTCACGCGAAAACCCCGCAAAATTCAGCTTTGAAGGCCGAAAACGACAGCGAAAGCGCTGCAACACCGGCGTAAAAATCATTGGCCGCTAAATAAGTTGCATGGGGTTCTGCCACCCGTTTAACATGCGCCCTGTCTCCTATCGACGACAGCAAAGCGGAGGGTGACCGGCAGAAGACACAGGGAGGAGGGAGTCGCACACAAGAGCAATAACTTCGGTAACAAGAAAAAGAACAGTGCAATTGTTCGAGTCTGTCAGCTTCGAATGATTGTTTGGTTGGTTGTCCCTCGCCTTGTGTCTTCTGCCGATCATCTTTCGCAAGACTTCAGCGCAAGAATAGCGCCGCGGCCACCCGCCGCTCCTCCTGCAGCAGCACGTTGAAGGTGCGGCACGCCGCGCCCAGCTGCATCACCTCAAGCCCGACGCCCCGCTCCAGGAACGCCGCGCGCACTTCCTTGGTCGCAAAGCGCTGCACCGCACCGGTACCGAGCAGGACCACTGCGGGCGCGAGCGCGAACAGCGTCTCGAGGTGCGCCGGCAGCAGCTCGGCGAACGTGGCGGGCGCCCAGTCGGTGATCAGCCGCTCGGGCGTCACGATGCAGCTGCGCGTGATGCGCGTATCGCCAATGCGCAGCTCGCTGTCCGAGTAACCGCGGATCAGGTTGGCAAGCGTTGCCGGTTCCAGGGTGAACTTGACCACTTAGGTACGATAGCGCCAGTGCGCGACATCGTCATGGTCATCGCCGATCTGTACCTGCCCGCCGCGGCCGACGGCGCGCAGCAGGCCGCCGCGGCTTTCACCGACATCCCGGGCCTGCAATCCGTGGCGCGATTCGGTGAACGCCGCGCACTTCACTCGGGGTGGCGCGCGTGGCTGGCCGGCCGTCTCGGGCGCACCGACCTCACCGACGTGGCGCCCGCCTGCGTGGCGGGCGCGCTGCTCG